>Ga0272441_10002367_pt1 | contig 38185 bp, 36 predicted proteins | sample SSMProp6N_FD_193582 | JGI IMG/M metagenome (GOLD analysis project Ga0272441, IMG submission 193582) | Marine sediment archaeal communities from Little Sippewissett salt marsh, Falmouth, MA, United States - SSM-Prop-6N | ecosystem: Environmental > Aquatic > Marine > Wetlands > Sediment ... | reverse complement strand
GAGGCCGACGGGTTCAAGTCGCTTCTGGAAGGACAGGAAGTGGAGTATGAAGTTGGCGAAGGGAGGAAAGGACCTCAGGCCACGCAGGTGCGTGGGTTCTGAGTGGAACGCCTTTGAGTCAACCGGGTCGAGGGTTAAGGGTCCCGTAAAAAGCGGGACCTTTTTCATTGCGCCCGCGAAAGACGGGGCGGCCTGGGGTCGGGAAGGCCGCGCCGATGCAGGCCCGGGAAGGAGCACGCGGAACGGGGAATGTAAAATGAATTTAACAAGACGCCGGGTGGTTTTGTGGGCACGCCGGTAGGGACTTTGCACCTCCGGGCGGACGGCAAGTGGAACGCACGAGTAAAGGAGTGTGGGGCGTGGCGGAAGACAGTTGTGTTATATATCCCATAGGTCAAGTAGAGAAGCGAGAAGGGCAGACGAGGCTGCGAGTTTTCAGCAAGTACGCCCCGGGCCTGCTGGGGCTGGGCGGTTTTTCGCACGTGCACGTGTTCTGGTGGTTTGGTGAGAACGATACGCCTCGGAAGCGCGAGACCCTTCAAGTGCATCCGCGGGGCGATAAGGAGAATCCGTTGACCGGGGTTTTCGCCACGCGCGCTCCGGTGCGGCCGAATCTGATCGCGACGACCCTGTGCCGGATTCGGGGCATCGATGGCGAGGTCATACGGATCGACGCGATTGAGGCCTTCGACGGCACGCCGATTCTGGATCTCAAGCCGTATATTCCGGCGGCGGACCGCCCCCAAGGGGACGTTCGGGTGCCCCAGTGGGTTGCAGGGCGGTGCGGGCGGATGTGACGCCAGGCGCTGTTCGTGAGAGGCTTTTGCAGGAGCGTCTCTGCTTTCCCTTTGACGAGCGCGGGCGGATCGTAGATACTCCCTTCGTTGTTAGGGATGGTAACGAAACAGTTCAAGGAGACCAAGATGCGAACGCAGGTTGCGTTGTGGCTGCTGCTGGTGGGGTTGGCGTGCTGTTGCGCCGGGTGTCTGGCGGTGGCCGTAGGGGCCGGAGCGGCCGGAACCGTCGCCTACATGGGCGGCGACCTCGATACCGATGTGTCCGAGGATATCGACACGCTCTACGCCGCCAGCCGAAAAGCGCTCGATGACCTGGGACTCAACATCATCGAGGGCAAGGGAGGCAAGGATGCGCTCTCGGCCACCATCGTGGCACGCGATGCTGAGGACAAGAAGGTCCAGATCAAGCTCAAGTCGATCTCAGACGAAATGACGGAACTCTCGATTCGTGTCGCCGTCTTCGGCGACGAGACCAAATCGCAACTGATCTACAACAAAATCCTGGAGAATCTCGAAACGGTGGAGTAGTTGTCGTTCGCGCGGGGCAGACGCTCGCCGCGGTGCGGTCAGCTCTCGTCCTTTTCCTTACGGAGGGCGCGAAGCTGCTTCATGATCTCATTGACGCGCCATTCGAGGGACGAGAGAATCCAGAATTCAAAGTGCGCCACGCGCATCTGGGAATGGATCAGGTAGATGATCTTGATGGAAAGGGCGACAGTGGCGATCTCGATCATCAGCAGTCGCCATTTTTCTCCCCCGATGATTGAGACCACCAGGGACACGAGGATGATGATGATAAACACGGCGTTGATGATCTTGGCCTGGGTCTTGGGAACGCCGCCGATCTTGCCGACGATGGCCCGGATGCGTTCCTTCTCCTTCTGAAAATGCTCGAGCTCCTTGCGTAGGTCTTGCAGTTCCTCTTCGACGTGTTCGTGCTCGTACTGCTGAGGTCCGTCCGCCATGAAGGCCCTCTCAATATTGTCTTGCTGGTTCAACCGATTCAGATCGTTTCGGGTGCAGCTTACGGTTTCCGGGGTCATTTTTCAAGACCGGTTCAGCGTGTTCCTGGCGGTGCGTCGCCGGCCTCGTCGTTCGTGGGGCGGCGCCGGAGATCGAGGGGTTTGTTGCACCGGGGGCATTTGATGGTATCGCCCTTGAAGTTGGGCGGAATCTTGAGCTTGAGGCCGCAGACGCAGGTGAGAAACACAAAACCGTTGACGCGGCGCATGATGTCGCCAATCTGGTGAAGCTGCCGCTCGGTTTTCTGTTCTTTCGTCGGTGCGGCGGCGCCGCTGCGGATTTTGACCTCTTCCTTTTTCAGGGCCGCGACCGGCACCACGCTCTTGCCGTGCGTTGTCTTGCTGAAGGCCTCGGAATAATCCCGAAACGACGCGCCCTGAGACATGTTGCGCAGAATGCGGATGCGCTCGGAAATGGGCGGGTGCGTGCTGGTCAGGTCCGAGAGCTTCATCTGGCCCTTTTTCTTGAACGGATTGACGATGTACATCGGCGCTGTGGCGCTGTTGGCCACCGCCAATTGCGGGGCCCGGTCGCCCGCGATTTTCTCCAGGGCGCTGGCCAGGCCCTCGGGGTAGCGGGTCAGGCGGGCCGCCCCGGCGTCGGCAAGGTACTCCCGGCGGCGCGACAGCGCGAAGTAGAGCAGGTACGCCATGATCGGGGCCAGAATCGCCACGAGAATCGCCAGCAGCATGATCACGATCTGCGCCTGGCCGCCGCCTTGTCCGCCCGAGGAGTAGCGTCGGCGCGAGCCCGACATGGAACTCCAGAACATGCCGCGCAGGAAGACCTGCGAGAGCAGGGCGATCCCCCCGAGCATGACGCCGGCGAGGGTGACGTAGAGGATGTCGCGGTGGAGAATGTGGCTGATCTCGTGAGCGATGACGCCTTGCAGCTCGTCGCGGTTGAGTCGGGCCAGCAGTCCGGCGGTGACGGCCACCGACGCGGTCTCGGGCTTGCGCCCCGTCGCAAAGGCGTTGGGGGCCGGATCGTTGATGATGTAGACCTTGGGCATGGCCGGCAGACCCGCGGCGATCTTCATCTCCTCCACGACGTTGAAGAGCTGCGGGTGCACCTCGTGGGTGACGCGCTGCGCCCGGCTGGCCGCCAGCAGGATTTGGTCGCCCGAAGAAAAGCTGATCAGCGTCAGCACCAGCCAGATCACCGTGGCGATCATCAACCCGAAGAAGCCGCCGTCCGGACCGAAGATCGCCATGCCGATGACCGCGCCCAGCAGCAACAGCACGACCGCCATCAAGCCCATGAGGAGGACGGAGTTTCGCTTATTCGCTCTTATCAGTTCCCACATAATTCCCTGTTCGATTCTGTCGTGCGAACAAACCTTTCACGTTCCGTGCTTTCTCGCAAGGCCAAACACCCCATTCGGACGTAGGAACAACCCATCAGCGACCGTCAGGGCAGAGCGGTCGGTCGGAGAAAGCAGATCATTACGCCTCCACGAGGGAACCGACGCTCGTTGCCGCTCGGCGAGACGCGAGAAATCGCGCGTCCCCGCGCGCAGGTGCGGGAATTCCCTGTCATGTCGGCATCCGGCGACTACGTAAAGCTGACCTTCGGCGCCTCGCGCTCGGCGGGCGTTTCGACCTCGAAGAAGTCGCGCTTGGTAAACCCGAACGAGCCGGCCACGATGTTCGACGGGAACATCTGTATCTTGTTGTTGTAGAACAAGACCTGGTCGTTGTAGCTCTGCCGGGCGAAGGCGATCTTATTCTCCGTGCTGGTCAGCTCCTCCTGCAAGGCCAGGAAGTTCTGGTTGGCCTTGAGGTCGGGATAATTTTCCACCACGAGCATGAACTTGCTCAGGGCGTCGGCGAGCTGTCCTTCGGCCTTGCCGGCCTCGGAGACGTTCTTGGCGCCCATGGCCCGGCTGCGGGCCTCGGTGATGGCCTCGAAGGTCTCGCGCTCGTGCTTCATGTAGCCCTTGGCGGTCTCGACCAGATTGGGAATCAGGTCGTGGCGGCGCTTGAGCTGCACGTCGATTTGCGACCAGGCGTTGTCGACCTGGTTGCGCAGACGAATCAGCGCGTTGTAGATGCCGATCACGAAAAGGACCAGCAAAATGAGGATGCCTGCAATGACACCCAGTGCGATTAGTGCTCCTGCCATGCTTTCTCCCTTCTAACTGATGGACTCGGACACGTTGCTACGCTCTCCTTTTCAAAACCAGTGCGGCAACGATGGCAACGACGGCTACGCCAACGAGAATGATGTAGTACATGGCCCAATCCTTTCCCGAATCGAATGTGTGAAATGGATCATGTGAATACGCCGTGCTACGGTTCCCCCTGGACACTGATAAGCCATTGATGGGTGAAGCGGGTGAAAAGAATTCGTTCATACGGATGCTGCTGTCCGCCCTCGAACAGACAGGCGAGGTTTCCATCGGGCAGGACCGTCAGGCACGAGTAGGCGGCCGGCCCGGGCCGGAGCAACCGCTGGATGGGCCAGGTTGAGCCCTCGTCATAGCTCATGCGAATGGTCATGTCCCGCCGCCGGCCGCTTTGGCCGTGGCCCGGATTGGAGAAGAGCAGGCGGTTTCGATCTTCAGCGGGCTGCTTTGTGTATCGCAGGAAGCTCGCCTGGCAGATCGGCTCGACCAGGGCCGGGTCGTGACGCACCTTGGACCAGCTCATCCCGCCGTCGGCGCTGGTGGCGATGGCCCGCGTCGTTTTGGTTCGGTCGTAGTTCCGCATGTTCATCAGGAGCGTTCCGTCGGTCAGCTCCGCGACCTGGCATTCGTTGACGGCCGGCCTAATGTCTCCGCCGAGCTTCCACGTCTTACCGTGGTCGTCGCTGAATATCACGTGGGAATGGTACCCGGTCGGATCGTCGGGCAAAACGACGCTGTGATCGCAGGGGACGACGAGACGGCCTTTCCAGGGCCCCCCGGTTAATTGGATGCCCACGCCGGGCCCCGTCGCGTACCAGCGCCACTCGGGGCGCTTGGTGGAATCGGTGATCTCCCGCGGGTTCGACCAGGTCCGTCCGTCGTCGCGACTGCACGTGACAAACACGCGACGTGTGTCTTTCCCGGTGTTTTTCTTGATGGCGCCCTCGCGATCCTGGCCGTGATTCCAGGTCATCAGCAGCCAGATGTCACCGGTGGACTGATCGACAACGGGACAGGGGTTGCCGCACGTATTGGCGCCGTCGTCCCAGACGATTTGCTGTTGGCTCCAGGTTTTGCCGTTATCTTGCGAGCGTTTGAGCAGCAGGTCGATGTCGCCGGAGTCCGAGCGGCCGCTCTTGCGCCCTTCACAGAAGGCCAGCAACGTGCCGTTCTTGGTGACAATCAACGCGGGGATGCGATACGTGTGGTAACCGTCCGTTTCGCTGACGTAGAGGTCGTGATGCTTGGGTCGCAGGGCGGCGGCCCGAGCGTCAAGCTCCGAGAGCTTGAAGCGAACGCTGACGATGTAAGGTGACTGGCCTTCGGTCCAGTGGCCGTACGTGGTCGTGACGAACGTGCCGTCCGGCAGCAGCTCGAGACCCGGATAGGTGCAGTCGGCGCCCTTGGTATTGTCCATCAGCCGGACTCGGTACTGGCCCTCGCGGCCCTTGACGATGTCGTCGTACGTGCCGACCCAGCCCACCCAATCGCCTTTCGTCGGGCTGATATGCGTGGTGTCGCGAAACGTGATGAAGAGCCGGCCGTCGGGGGCATATTTGCCGACGTGACGATCTCCCGTCAGGGAGCCGGGCAGCTCGCGCGGCTCGGTCCAGGTCTTGCCCTCATCGTCGGAGAAAATAACGAATGAATTGAGCTTGCGGCTGTTTTCTCGAAGCAGTACGGCCATCTGTTTGCCGTCCGGTGAGCGAATCAACCCCGGCTCGCACAAGTGCGCCTCGGCGTGCTCGGCAATGACCGCCGGTTGGCTCCAGGTCAGCCCGCCATCGGTTGAGACGGTCTTGTACACGCGGAATTTCGTGCGTTTGCCCGCTCCCCTGAGAAAACGGCCGTCGTCGTGGAAGAGGGCCATGTAGCTGCCGTCGGCCAGTCGCTCGACCGAGGCCATGGTCACGACGCCGCCGAAATCGCCGATGGGTTCCAGGGGCGTCCAGGTTTGGCCGTCGTCGGCCGACACGGCCATGCGGATGGGGTAGAGGCCGGAGAAGAGGATGAGCCGCTTCACACCGTCCGGATCGATGACCCGATGAATCGTGGGAGTCTCTTTGGACGTGGCCCAATTCTCCGGGGTCGGCAGTCGCTTGGACCATGTCAGGCCGGCATCGGTGCTGCGTTTCATCACGATCGCGCCGCGGCCGTGGCCCTTGGGATAGACCGCGATCATCGTCTTGTTGTCTTCCAGGAGGACCGTCGTGGGATGGCCGAGATACTGCCCCGGCTCGCGATCCACGACCACTTGCCGATGCGTCTCGCCCGAGAGGTCCACAACGGGCAGGGAATATCCCTGAGCCTGGCCGAAGGCAGGGCCGGGCAGCAGAAGGCCACATACCGGCAACACATAGATCAACGTGTGTGTCAATTCCTGGAGAAACTTGCTCACGAGTCCGCTCCTACCGGGTTGTCGGGCAGGTTGCGGCCGAACATGTCGGCCAGCAGCCTGTGAATCTTGCTTTGGGCGTCAAGTTGGGCTCTGCGGAGAATATCCTCCAGCTCACCGCGGTCAAACCAGAGGCCGTGGCCCCGGCGGCACTTGTCGATCAGCAGAGGTGGCGCGGCGTCTCCTACCACAACCTTGGCCATCTTTTTGTCACAGATCGGGCATTTTCGCGGTTTCTCGCTGCTGGAGCGATCCTCTTGAAAAGAGGTCAGGAGTTTTTTGGCCTTGGCCGGTTCGTTCATCAGAAGCTCGAGCTCGCCTGCATCGAGCCAGATGCCGCCACAGGCGAGGCAGTGGTCGATCTCCACGCCGGCCAGTTCCAGCGTAATCATTGCATTCCGGCACGCCGGACAATCCATAAGCGGCCTCCAACACATTATAGCGCCGGCCGCATCGCCACGGCCGATCCATACGCATCTATCGGTATAGACGCGTCTTTGCGCTGAATATTCAACGCCTGTCCGTCTTTGGGCGGTCCAAAGCCACCTCTCGGACTCCACACCGTTACCCGTCGCGACACGAGTCTCCACGAGTTGAGATCATGGTATAGTCGCCGATTTTGGCGGTCAAGCGGGAGATGGGAAATTCCTGGACGTTGTGGATGGACTCTCTTGCTGGAGCCGCGAGGCAAGAAACGCAAGAAATATCGAATTTTTCAGATTTTGGTGTCAACAATTTGGTTCCGACAAACGCCTGCTATATGTTGAACGAGAATCACCCCCCTCATGGGGGGGGCCTGTGGATCGGGCGAAGGCACAGGGGACGGGGGGCTGTGCCTTCGCGTCGCCGGGGTCGGAAACCGGCAGGGTATGGCTTTCAACTCGGGCATGCAGCGGTGCGAGCGCCGATGTGTTCGCGGGCGGGACCGAGGCCGAGACTTCACGCCATTCGCAACGGATCCTGCCGGATTTCCGGGCGGCCTCCAGGCCGATCCAGGCGCATACGAGACGGTCATATCGAACGGTGCCGCGCTGTGCCGGCCCAGGAATCCGACGCAAGAAATCTGCCTCTTTGGACCGATAACGACCGCTAGTGGAGTATATTTGCTCTTGACGTGTCCGAGTATGAAGGCGTACCATGACCGCTTCGTGTTCGGTGGTGGGAGAGCGGTCGGGACGATTTAGGATGCAACCATGATCGTGGATTGTCACACACACGTTCGTTCGTTGAGCGACGCAGAGGTTTCGGAGCACCTGGCGGCGGTCGAAGCCGTGGATGCTTGTATCGTTCACGCGGGCCTTGATGGACCGCGAGATCAGGTCAACCGAAAGCTCTGCGAATACGTGGATAAGCACAACGATAAAATGGTCGGCTTCGCTGTGGTGGATCCGACCCGGGATCGGATTGACGAGAAAGCTGTGACCTCCCTGACCGAGAAGCTGGGATTTCGCGGCGTGGTCCTGTATTGCTCCATGTGCGGTTTTCATCCCGCGCACAGCCTGGCGATGCGGTTCTATGAAGCGATTCAGGAGCGGGGCTTGGCCGTCTTCTTTCACAACGGCAGCCACGCGCTGAGTGCGGAGGCGGTTTTGGAGTATGCTCAGCCGTATCTGCTGGACGAGGTGGCGCGCGCCTTTCCCGATCTCAAGATCGTCATCGGGAATATGGGCGTGCCGTTTGTAGAGCAGACCCTGTCCATGGTGGGCAAACACGAGAACGTCTACGCGGACCTGACGGTTCGGCCGGCCAAGGTCTGGCAGACCTACAACATCGTGGTGGCCGCCCACGAACGCAACGTGATGGAGAAGCTGTTGTTCGGCAGCGGCTTTCCGGTGGGCCAGGCGGGTGAGTGCATAGAGACCCTGCTTGGGTTCAATACGCTTCTGGGCGACACGAAGCTGCCTGCCGTGCCTCGGGGCAACCTTCGCAACGTCATTGAGAGGGATTCCCTGGAGTTGCTGGGCATCGAGCACGAGCAGATCAAGCTCCGAGCGGACAAGACGCAGGCAACGAACCCGCCAACGCAGGAATAGGTGGCCCGTATGGCGCAACGAAGCAAGTGGGGTACAAACCTCGGGTTCTTACTGGCAGCGATCGGCTCTGCCGTGGGATTAGGCAATATCTGGCGTTTCCCCTATGTCGCCTATGAAAACGGAGGAGGCGCGTTTCTCATCCCGTACTTTGTGGCGCTTTTCACCGCCGGGATACCCATTCTCATGCTGGAATTCGCCCTGGGCCATCACCGGGAGGCCTCGGCCCCCATGGCGTTCAGGCACATCGATCCCAAATGGGAGTGGCTGGGGTGGTGGGCGGTCACTTTCGTCATGTTCGGCATCTCTCTGTACTATATCGTGATTGTAGGCTGGTGCGCCAACTACATGCTTTTCTCGTTGAAGCTGAGTTGGGGCGACGATCCCAATGCGTTCTTCTTCGACCAGTTCCTGGCGGCCTCCGATGTGGACGGGGTCTGGCGTCTTGGCGGGATACGCTGGCCGATCGCTGCGGCCGTGGCGATCATCTGGTTTATCAACTGGCTCATCACGTATGGTGGGGTCCAGAAGGGAATCGAGCGGGCGGTGAAGGTCATGATGCCGATGCTGTTGGTCATTACGGCCTCGATCATCATTTGGGCGCTGTTCCTGCCCGGCGCCGCCAAAGGCGTCAAACACTATGTAACCCCCGATCTGGCGAAGATTACCGATCTACGCGTGTGGATCGCGGCCTACGGGCAGATCTTCTTTTCCCTGTCCTTAGGCTTTGGGATCATGATCGCCTACTCCTCCTATCTGTCCCGTGACGCCAACATCTTTCGTAACAGTTTGATCGTGGGATTCTCCAATAGCTGCTACGAGGTCTGCGCCGGATTCGGGGTGTTCAGCATTTTAGGGTACATGGCGACGCGCCAGAATCAGGAGATCCAGGACGTGGTCAGCAGCGGCATCGGCCTGGCCTTCGTAGCGTACCCCAAGGCGATTTCGCTGCTTCCCCACGGACACCTCTTCGGCTTTCTGTTCTTTCTGCTCCTGATCATCGCCGGCATCTCGTCGACTATATCGATTATTGAAGCGTTCACTTCGGCGGTCCTCGACAAGTTTGCCGTGCCGCGCAAAGCGGTCATCACGGTGATGTGTATCGTGGGATTCTGCGGTTCTCTGCTCTTTACGACCCACGCCGGCATTCTTTGGCTCGACATCGTGGACCACTTCCTGAACCAGTACGGGCTGATCACAGTGGGGATCGTCGAGGCGCTGGTTGTGGGCTGGCTGTACCGCACCGACAAGCTCAAGGCCCACATCGTATCCAACCTGGGCCTCAGCGGCGCGCGTCACAAAGTGTTTGACTACGTCGTGTTACAGCTCTGGATGTACTGCATTCGCTTCATTACGCCGGTGGCGCTGGGGATCGCGATTATTCACAGTCTGATCCAGGAGTTCGCCGAGCCGTACGCGGGGTACCCCATTTCCGGCGTTATCATCCTTGGGGTCGGCTGGCTGCTGGTGACGCACGTCTTCGCCTTCGGCCTGTCGGGCCTGCCCTGGCGCGGGGCGCCGGTGGAGTGACACGCCCGCGGGCCGCTACTTGGGCTTGAAGCCTTTGACGCCCGGGCCGGTGTATTTGCGGCACGCCTTCTCGAGGTCGATATCGCTGATGTTGGCCAGCGTGCAGAGCCAGGCCAAGACGTCGGCGAACTCCTCCTCGGCGTTGTCCCTGTCCCCGGATGCCAGGGCCGTCGCCAGTTCGCCCACCTCCTCGATGAACCACATGAAGGTGCGCGATACGCCGCGTTCGCGATCCCGCTTCTCATACTTGCGGGCGATCATGTCCTGGAATTCGCGGATCTCCATATGCGCACACCTTCACCGGGATAAAAAGAACATGCGATTTTACCTACTTGCGTTCGTCACGTATCGGTGACCTGACGCGATCGGCTTACTTGCCGCCCAGCATGGTCGAAAGCTTTGCTTTCTGGAACACGCTACGGGCCTGGGAAATCGCCTTGTTATAGGTCTGCTCGGCCTTGACGGCGTACTTGTCGCGTCCGGCCTGCTCGGTCAGGTTCAACTCGCCCGTTAACGGACCGTCAACGGCTTCGATGACTTCGAGCATCGTGATTTTGGTTGCAGGCTTGGCCAGCGAGAAGCCTCCGCGCGGTCCGCGCTTGCTCCGCAGAACGTTGGCCCGGACCAATTGCTGCAGGATCTTCAGCAGGTATTCCAGCGGAATGTCGTACTGCTTCGAGATATTCTGGGACAAAACTACCCCTTTACCCTGAGTCTTGGCGATAAAGCCAACGGCCAAGAGAGCGTATCCTGTCGATCTGCTGACTCTCATTGTATTCTCCTTTGAAACAACCTGAAACCTTCAAACAGCTTATCCTTAGGGTGACTGCGGAAGCCACTCGCCAGAAGCGGACACGCCACGCGTACGAAACTGCGAGCCATTTTCCAAACCCCAAAACACGTTACCGGTCTCACGCAAAAGGGGCAAAACCGCCGCTCTGCGTGAAATCAGTATTATTATCTATTGTTTACTTCAAATAGCAAGAGTTTTTTTTTCGAATGCAGGAAATTTGCACGTATCCGTGGGACGCCCGCCGCTTCGGGGCGATATTGACACCGGGGGCAGCAGCGAAATTACGCTATTTCCAAAATACTTGACACGGATTGAGGTGCCGCGTAGGATGGTCCGGTCTTGTGGTTCTCAGTGGGGAATTTGGCATGGTTGATATCCAGCCTCGAATCAGCGTCGAATATACCGACGACGCGACAGTAGTGGCTTTTACGGACGAGAAGATACTGGAAGAGATGGACGTTCGGTCGGTGCGAGCATCGATCGAGGCGGTGATCGAGCAGGCAAGCGGCATTCGTCTGGTTCTCGACTTTCGCCATGTGAAGTTCCTGTCTTCCGCTATGCTGGGTCTGCTAATCAGAGTCAGCAAGAGGATTTACGAACAGGGAGGAGAGCTTCGGCTTTGCAACATCCACTCTGGTATTTACGAGGTTTTCAAGATCACGCGGCTGACGAGTGTCTTCGATATCTACGAGGACGTGGAAAGTGCCATCCGGAGTCTCTCCGATCGCCGGTGAAAAGAGGGTAGGGCCAGGCGCGCTGCGGGCCACGCGTGCCCGGCGAGCGTGGAGTGGCGGCCGGAAGGGCCGTGTGTCGGTGTCCCGTTGAGGAAATAGGGAAGGAAAGGTTGTGCTATGGCGTCCGAGGCGCCGATCCGATCATCGATTGTTCTGGAGAGCAAGCCCGCTTCTTTGGCAGAGCCGTGCCGGCAGATTCTCGCGGCGCTGGAGGAAAAGGGTTTCAGTCAGGACGACACGTTCGCCGTGCATCTGGCTCTGGAGGAGGCGTTTCTCAACGCCGTCAAACACGGCAACAAAATGGACCCCAACAAGAAAGTGACCCTTGAGTATCTGGTCGACGAAGAGAAGGTTGAGGTCAAAATGGTTGACGAAGGGCCGGGATTCAATCCCGAGAATATCCCGGACCCGCGTACGGGCGAGAATCTCTATCGGCCGGAAGGTCGCGGACTTTTGCTCATAAACGCGTACATGCACGTCGCCGAATACAATGAGCAGGGCAATAGTCTGCACATGATTCGCTACAAGAACAAGCCTGTTTCAAATCCCTGCAATCCGCTTTGACCTGACGGCGCCGACTCCGGCGGCCGCCGGCCCGCGGTGTCGCGGCATCTCGTCCGGGGGACAGGTCTGTGTTTACGCTTCGACGCCGGAGAACAGCTACCAAAGCATTTGAGTCGTTTTTGTACGTCTTATAACTTTCTCCGAGTGGCGGGAACCCGTTCGTTAGCGGGCCCCGAGCGTGTAAATCCCCTCATATCGACAATCACTCCCAAAGTCTCGGCAGAGTCCGGCCGAAATTCGGTCTGTTATTCAGTTTTCGTCTGTGCCGTAAAGGAGTCGGTTGTAATGGATACTTATGATGCGATGTTCTCCGCCAGCTATATCCTCAACGAACGAATCGCTCGCCAGGTCTTTGAAGTTCTGCCGGAGCACGCCCCCGTCGTGGCGATCATCGACCGCCAGGGGAATTGTTGGCCGAGCGATTCCGAGGCGTTTGCCCGCGTGAACCTCGACGAAGTCGTCCTTGATGACCTGCGAAGTAAGGTGGACGACGGTATGGAGCCGGCGGTCGTTCAACTTGCCGATGTCAGTGTGACGGCGATGCAATTGGCGACCGAGCAGACCAACTGCGGGTATGTGGTTGTTGTCTTGCCGCAGAGCGACGCGAAGGCCTCGACGGAAATGGACCTCCTCGAAACGTTGCTCAGCCAGATTACCCTCGTCGCCCGGCTCATCGAAACCAACAGCCTTCTTACGCAAGCGCGGGCCGAGCCATACAGTGCGTATCGCGCCAGTGCCAGCCTTGTGAATTGAAGACGTCCGGGCCGGCGATTGTCACCCGGTGCCTGCCTCCGGCCTTTCCTCGCGTACCTCCGCTTCGGGTCCCGTACGCGGTTTTTGGATTGCCTCGGGTCCCGTCTGTGCTATAATCCGCTGAACGCATCTTGCGTGTGTTGGCAGGGGTCAGAATCGAAATCATTGAGTTGAATTGAGGCGTTCGGTGAAGTTTCGGGTTTTCAAAGACGGCAAAGTTGTGAACAAGTTCGGGCTCCACGGGGCCTATTTGTTCGGTACGGACGGTATCAGCGTCCGGCGGGCCAAGATCGTTTTTAAGAATGGTCTGGTCGAGTGCATTCGGCCGAACATGGAAACCGCGGGCCTGGCCTTGCTCTGGCCCATCGAAGGCTTCGGCAAGATTTTGCTGCCCACGACGTGTCTGCCCGAAAGGAAACGACCCTACAGTCTCAACGTCGAGATCGCCCGGGCCAAGCTGATGCAGATCACCAACCGGCGGGAGGACTGGTCGTTTTTTGACGGCGTTGAGGGCATGGAGGCGATCTCCAAACGGTCGCAGGAACTGTTCATCGACGCGATTCAGAACATCCACGACGAGGCGAAGGCTTCTTGCCTGGCGGACGAGGCCCTCCGGAAGGCGATGGTGTATTCCGAGAAACTGGCGGTCCGGCAAGGCAAATCGCTCTTTGACAAACGGTGCCGCAGTCACGGTTTCGGTCGGGGCTGTCTGGGTTGTCGGATCGATCCCAGCCTGATGACGAAGCCCCAGTATCTCGACAAGCTGCTGGAGTGTTTTTCTTCCGTTACGATTCCCATGAATTGGGCGCAGATCGAGCCCCGCAAGGGGCGTTTCGATTTTTCGGTCGTCGATCAGTGCGTCACAATGCTGGCCAGACGGAAGGTTCTGATCGGGGCTGGACCACTCCTGCGCTTCACGGAAGAGAGTTTGCCGTCGTGGCTTCTCAAATCCGGCGTCGGATTCGAGAAAATGCGGGAACTGGCGTATCAGTTTGTCTCGAAGGTCGTGGCACACTACGCCAACGTGGTCCATCGCTGGTATGTGATCAGTGGCCTGAACGTGTTCAATCAGTTCAATTTCAATTTCGAGCAGATTCTGGAAATGTCGCGGGCCGCAACCATGGCCGTCCGCAGCGCCGGTAGCCGAGCCGTCAAAATCATTGAGGTCAGCCATCCGTGGGGTGAGTATTACGCCACCACCCCCAACAGCATCCCTCCTTTCGTCTACATGGATATGCTGGTCCAGAGCGGGACCAATTTTGACGCCTTTGGGCTGCAGATGCGGTTCGGCAAGGACGAGACGGGGATGCACCTCAGGGACATGATGCAGATATCGTCCATTATGGACTGCTTCGCGGTGGTGGCCAAACCGCTGCACATCACGGATGTCGAGATTCCCAGCGAGAATGGAGAGGGCAAATTCGACGGTCGCGTTGCCGGGGTGTGGCACCGAAAATGGGATCAGACCCGGCAAAGTCAGTGGCTCAGCCGGTTTTATAAGGTCGCCCTGAGCAAGCCTTTTGTGGAGGCGGTCAACTGCGGTCGCTTCGCCGACGGAGACGACCACGCGATCGCCCACAGCGGATTGCTGACTCGGGACTTCGCTGCCAAGGAGTCGCTCAGCGCCATCAAGCGGCTCCAGGCGTCCATGTTCAAGCGATAGACGCAAGCATCCAGCGTGACAGGGGAGTGTTGTGGAGTCGAATGTTTTGACTTCAGATCACGATGCGGAGGACAGGCTCACCCAATCGAGTGCGTTTGCCGTGGCCGTGCTTGCCTGTGCTGTGCTGGCGAGTGCCTGGATATGCAACGTGTTCCGGGAGGGTCCGCACGTTATCCGGCCTGCCGTGGACGAGAAGGTCAATCCCAACGACGCCGCACCGGTCAGTCTGGCCAGACTCCCGGGCATCGGGTCGGCACGGGCCGCGATGATCGTGGCCTATCGGGAGCGGTTCGCCCAGGAAAACGGGCGGGCGAGGGCGTTTCGCCGGCCCGAAGACCTGGCCGTCATCCGGGGCATTGGGCCCGTAACGGTCGAGAAGATGCGTCCCTGGCTGCGATTTGACGCCTCTGCCGGCAGGGACACGGGGGACGGTGAGAAGCCTTGATTGCCCGCCCGGCCTGCGAGCGAGGCGGGTCGGCATCGGATCTTGCGGGCTGGTTCGTCGAGCAGCACGTGTCCCGGCCAAGCTCGCGCCAGGACCGCACTTGTGCCCAAAGTCCACATCCCGCCTCACACGCCCAACGACGCGGAACGGAAACGAGCAAATGAGATAACAGGTAAGTTTTCCACAATTGACTCGATTGTTGGGTTTTTGTTAGAATGGGGGAAATAAGATTGGAGTACGTCCCACATGGGGTATGTGCGGCGGAGGGATCTCTTAGCGGACCATTGGTTCGAAAGTGAGGGTGAAGGTGAACGTATCCGGCAGCATCATGCGCGTGATCGTGTTATCGATGTGTCTCCTGGGAGCGGCGGGCGTCGAGGCGGAGATCCCCGTCGTAATCAACGAGTTTCTCGCGTCCAATGGCGAGTATATGGCGGACCCGCAGGGGCAGTACGACGACTGGGTGGAGTTGCACAACCTCGGCGCAGAGCCGGTCGACGTGGGCGGCTTGTACCTGACGGACAATCTGGCTGTGCTGGCAAAATGGCAGATTCCCCCGGATAAACCCGTCCTGACGACCATCCCGGCAGGGGGATTTCTCCTTATCTGGGCGGATAACGACCTGGGCGATCCGGGGCTGCATGCCTCCTTTCTCCTGAGTGCCGGAGGCGAGGAGCTCGCCCTCGTGGACGCTGATGGCGTGACCCTGATAGACAGCATCCGCTTCGGCCAGCAGATTACGGACGTTTCCTACGGGCGCTTTCCCGACGGTTCGGATACCTGGTCCCAGATGATGTTTCCCACGCCGGGAGGACCGAACATCCGCGTCTTCCAGGGAGTGGTCGCCGAGCCCCGGATCAGCCCCGATCATGGCTTCTGCGACGGCCCCATCACCGCAACCATCGCCTGCGAGACGCCTGATGTCACGATCTACTACACCACCGACGGCAGCTCGCCCTATACCTGGAACAGCTCGCGTCCCAGCGCCTCGGCCGTCGTTTACCAGGAGCCCTTCCAGATCAGTCGGACCACGTGCCTGAGGGCAACGGCCGTGAAACTCGGATGGCGGCCTTCCCCCATTGAAACGAGGACGTATATCTTCGTCGAAGACGTGATTCACCAATCCCCGAACGGCGAGCCGCCCGGCCCCGCGTGGCCCTCGGGCAGCGTCAACGGCCAGAGGATCGATTACGGCATGGACCCGGACGTCGTCAACGATGCCCGTTACAAGGACCGGGTGGACGATGCGCTGCTCGCCGTTCCGTCGATCTCCCTCGTCACGGACCTCGGGAACCTGTTCGATTCCCAGTCCGGCATCTACGTCAACGCACGCAGCCAGGGCCAGGCGTGGGAGCGTCCCACGTCGGTCGAGCTGCTCTACCCGGACGGGACCGAGGGCTTCCAGGTGGACGCGGGCCTGCGCATCCGCGGCGGATACAGTCGCAGCGGCGGCAATCCGAAGCACGCCTTCCGTCTCTTCTTTCGCACCGAGTACGGGATGTCCAGGTTGCGGTATCCGCTCTTCGGAGACGAAGGTGTGGACGAATTCGAGAATATCGACCTGCGCACCAGCCAGAACTACTCGTGGAGCTTCGAAGGCGGCAACCGCGAGACGTTTGTGCGCGAAGTTTTCTCACGCGACACCCAGCGTGACATGGAGCGGCCGTACACGCGCAGCCGCTATTATCACCTGTACATCAACGGGCACTACTGGGGACTCTTCCAAACCCAGGAGCGATCCGAGGCCTCCTACGCCGAAACCTATTTTGGCGACGCCAAAGAGAACTACGATGTGATCAAGTCCCGCGCCGGCAACGGCGGTTACGACATCGAGGCCACCGACGGCAATCTCGAGGCCTGGCGCGAGCTCTGGGAGGCCACCGGCGCCGGCTTCGACAACGACGAGATCTACTACCGCGTGCAGGGCCTCAACCCCGACGGGACGCCCAATCCGCAGGTTCCGAAGTTGCTCGACATCGACAACCTGATCGACTACATGCTCTGCACCTATTACGTGGGTGATCCGGACGGTCCCGTTAGCGCCTGGGCCCGCGTGGCCAACAACTTCTACGCCATCTACAACCGCGTCCGCCCCGATGGATTCGTGTTCTTCCGGCACGACGCCGAGCACTCCCTCTATGATGTGTACGAGTCCCGGCTCTTCGCTCCCACGACCCTCGCCGTGGGCAGTCGCTTCAACCAGTCCAATCCTCTCTGGCTGCACACGCATCTGATCGTGCATCCGGAGTATCGGATGCGTTTCGCCGATCGTCTCTACAAGTACTTTTTCAACGATGGCTTGCTCACGCCGGAGCCGTGCATCGACCGGTTCATGGCACGCGCGGCCGAGATTGACACGGCCATCATCGCCGAGTCGGCCCGATGGGGAGATGCCAAGCGTTCCCGGCCTCGGACGAGGGACGATGATTGGCTGCCGGACATCAATGGGATGGTCGCCAACTATTTCCCGCGTCGGACGGGGATTGTGCTCGACCAATTCAAGGGGCAGGGCTGGTACCCGAGTGTGAATCCGCCCACCTTCAGCCGGGCCGGTGGTTACGTGCCGCGCGCGGCCACCCTGGAAATGGAGGCCTCCGGCGACATCTACTACACCCTGGACGGCACAGACCCTCGCCGGCCGGAGAAGCCGACCGACACCGTGGCAACCCATGAGCTCGTGGCCCTGAACGCGCCGAAGAGAGTCTTCGTAGCGACAAGCGACATTGGCGACGCCTGGAAGAACGACGAGGCATTCGATGATTCAAGCTGGAGGCTCGTCACGGGCGGTCCCGGTGGCGTCGGATATGAACGAAGCTCGGGCTATCAATCGCTCCTCAGCCTGGACGTCATGGATCAGATGTATGGCGAAGCGACGGGGTGCTACCTTCGTGTCCCGTTCACCCTGGATCGAGATCCCGCAGAGTTCAACGTCATGGTGCTCAATGTCGGGTATGATGACGGCTTCGTCGCCTACCTCAATGGCGTGGAGATCGAGCGGATCCTGTTCAATGGCACTCCGCGCTGGGATTCCGCCGCATTGGGCAATCATGAGGCCGATGCGGCCGAGCCGTTTTTTGTCAGCGAACACACCAATCTGCTTCGCCAGGGGGACAATATCCTGGCAATCCACGCCATGAACGTCTCGCGCACGAGCTCGGACTTCATTATCCAGGCCTCGTTGGAGGCAGGCGAGAGTACCGTCCCCGAAGGCGGCGGCGCCACTGAAACCGCCACGAAATACGGGGATCCGGTGGTTCTGCAGCGGAGCACCTGCGTCAAGGCACGAGTTCTCAGCGGCCGGACCTGGAGTGCGCTGAATGAGGCCGTCTTCGCCGTGGGGCCCGTGGCTGAGAGTTTGCGAATCAGTGAGATTATGTATCACCCCGCCGATGCCGGCAGTCCCGACGATCCAAATACCGAGTACGTCGAGTTGACCAACGTGGGCACCGAGACGGTCGATCTCAATCTGGTAAAGTTCACTAACGGCATCGATTTCACATTCGCAAACTTCGAGCTGGCGCCGGGAGACTACTGCCTCGTCGTCAAGGATGTGACCGCCTTCGAGGGCAAATACGGGGCCGGCTTCAATATCGCCGGTCAGTATTCGGGCAGTCTCAACAACGCCGGAGAGCGCATCGAGCTGCGCGACGCCGTCGGCGCCGTGATTCACGACTTCCGCTTCGAGGACGGCTGGTTCGACATCACCGATGGGCTCGGCTTTTCGCTGGCGGTCAAGGACCCGACTACCGATCCGAACGGCTTCGACGGCAAGCGCGCCTGGCGGCCCAGCGCCAATATCGGCGGGTCGCCCGGCTACGATGACACGGGCGAGGTCCCCGAGCTTGGAAGTGTCGTCATCAACGAGCTGTTGGCCAATTCCGTTGCTGGCGAGCCCGACTGGATCGAGCTGCACAACACGACGAATCAGGCTATCGACCTCGGTGGCTGGTTCCTCAGCGACGCCGCGGACGATCTAACGAAATACGAGATCGCCGCCGGCATTGTGCTTCCTGCCGGTGGGTACCTCGTTTTCGACCAGGACCACCATTTCGGCAACGTCGGCGATCCCGGATGTCACGAGCGCTTCGCCCTGAGCCGCGACGGCGAGACGGTGTACCTCCATTCGGGCACGCAAAGCGAACTGACGGGCTACAGCGAGCAGGAACGTTTCGACGCTTCCGATCCGGACGTGTCACTCGGCCGTCATCTCAAGAGCACGGGTACGTACAACTTCGTGGCGCTCAGCGCGCCGACGCCCGGTGCGGCCAACGCGGCCCCGCAGGTCGGCCCCGTTGTTATCACCGAGATCATGTACCATCCGGCCGCTGTCGCCGACGCCGAATACGTCGAACTGCTCAACATCAGCGACGCTCCCGTGACATTGTACGATGAGGTCCGGGACGCGCCGTGGCGTTTCACCGACGATCCCGACGATCCGGGCATCGAGTTTCTCTTCCCGACCGACCCGCCCGTGACACTGGCGCCGGGCGAATACCTCATCTTAGCCAAAGACGCCGACCTGCTCGCCGCCAACTACGCGGTGCCCGCCAACGTTCAGGTCTTCGCCTGGGGCGCCGGCAGTCTGGCCAACGGCAGCGAGAAAATCCAGCTCAGCAAGCCAGGCGACGAGGAAGACGACGACACGCGCCACTGGCTCCGCGTCGACCGCGTCGTCTACAGCGACGGCTCCCGCCCGAACGATTTCCTCGCCGGCGCCGACCCCTGGCCCACCAACCCCGACGGCCACGGCTCGGTCCTGACCCGCGTCGACCCAGCCGCCTACGGTAACGACCCGGCCAACTGGCAGGCGGCCCCGCCGTCACCCGGTTCGGACGCGCGGTAGTCTCGCATTTCGTGAGGTCTGCTCGGAACGGCAACCGAAGGGTGTGAAGGGTGTGAAGAGGGGCGTACTGAGCTGCGCAAGAAGGCTGTCGCGCCGTCCATGTTTCTCTCGTTGTGTCTTGTCAGACCTCGGGTGCCTCTGGTATGCTGGTGCGGTTGGCGTCAGCAGTGCGCTCGACGTTCAAAGAATACGACAGTAGAGAATCCAACAGGAACCTATGGCCGACTGGGAAATCAACAAGCCGCTCGGACAGTGTTCGGGCAGCGGGCGAACGATTGAGGATGGGCAGGAGTACTTCGGTGCCCTCGTGGAGACCGAACAGGGCCTCGAGCGCCGGGACTTCAGCGTTGAATACTGGGAAAGCGACAAGCCCGAGGTGTTCTGTTTCTGGAGGACGCGCCTGGCGACTCCGGACCAGAAGAAGGAGCTTTTCGTCGATGACGAGATGCTCATGGCCTTTTTCGAGCGTCTGGCCGGCGAGAGCGACCCGGAAAAGGTGAATTTCCGCTTCGTTCTGGCGCTGGTGCTCATGAGAAAACGTCGCCTCAAATACGACGCAACCAAGACGGACGGGGGGCAGGAAATCTGGTCCCTGCGCGTGACCGGGGCCAAGGAAACCGTGGAAGTTGTCAATCCGCACCTGGATGAGGAGCAGATCGAGCAGCTTTCTTCGCAGATCGGACAGATTCTACAGACGGACCTGTGAGGTATGAAACTCGGATGTGCTGACAAGCTGTGCTGGACGTGGGTCGCCTTGATCGGGGCTCTGGCAGGGGGATGTGTTTCGCAGGGACCGGCGTCTTTGCCCGTCTGTCCCGGCAAGGCGAACGTCGGGCAGGCCCTGGCGACGCTGGCGGCGCAGGCCGAGAAGGCGACTTCTTTCCGCGTCAGCAGCGGGCAGTGCCTGCTGACTTACCACTCGCCCGAAGACGGGAAACAGAGACGCAACAACCTTTTTATGAAACTCTGGTTCAATCCGCCCCGCGAGATTTATGTCCAGGTTACGGTTGCAGCCGACCCGAAGGCGATCATCGTGGGTTCCAACAGCGAGCGGTTCTGGCTGTCGCTTCGGCCCAAGGAAATGAGCAGCTACTATGAAGGCCGATGGAGCCAGGTGCGCGGCTTCGACGGTTTGATGATCAGCCCGGTGATTATGCTCGAAGCGTTCGGGATCGTCGCGACGGAACCGGATGTGTCCGGCGGGCCGGCCTGGTCGTTGAAGAACAAGGGGCCCTATGATATCCTGACCCGTCGCGACGAGGCCGGCAGGCCGACTCAGCGAGTCTATGTGTATGCCTGTGATTATCGCGTGCGCAAGATCGAGTATTTCAACGAGCGCGGAGACGTCGTGGCGGCCACCGAGATGGCCGATTACAAGGAGGTCGCCGAGGGATTCCTCGTCCCCACGCAGATCAGGGCCACACTCACCGGGCCCGACGGATTGCAGGACTCCATGGAAATCGAGCTGAAATCCATGGGCGCTCGCCAACTCAGTCAAGCGCAACGGGATTTCATGTTCGTGCCCCGCGGCCGGGAGAGAGCTGAGAACGTCTACGGGTACGAAGACGGCCGATGGATTCCCGAACCCTGAAGAAAGAATGCGGGCCCTCGAAGCTCGCCCAGAGAGATTGTGAGTCTTACGAATGAGCAAACCCGAATTGAAGGACAGAATCAAAGAAGGCGGTTTTTTGCTGGACGGGGCGATGGGGACGCAGCTCTTCGCCCGGGGCGTTGAGCCGGGCACGTGCAACGACGCCCTGAACGTGGAGTCCCCCGACGTGGTTCGGGCCATTCATCAGGCGTACCGGGAAGCCGGCAGCGACGCGGTCATCACGAATACGTTCGGCGCCAACCGCTACGCCCTGGCGCGACACGGACACGCCGAGCAGGTGCGCGAGATTAACCGGGCCGGAGCTGAGATCGCCCGAGAGGCGGTAGGCGACGGAGGCTATGTGCTCGGAGACGTCGGACCGACCGGTGATTTTCTGCAACCCCTGGGGAATCTGCGCCCGGATGAGCTTCGAGAGGCTTTTGTGGAACAGGCGCAGAGCCTGCTGGATGGCGGCGTGGATGGGTTCATCGTGGAGACGATGACGGCGCTGGATGAGCTGGAGGTCGCCGTCGAGGCCGTCACGTCGGTCGCGGGGGAGCTGCCGGTCTTTGCCTCTATGTCGTTCGACAAGGGCGGCGCGGGTTTTCGCACGATGATGGGCGTCGATGTCGCCTCGGCCGTGGCGAAAATGGTGTCGCTGGGCGTGACGGGTGTGGGCTTCAACTGTGGCACCGCATCGTTGGCCGAGTACGTCGAGCTGGCGCAGCAATACGCCGCGGCGGTGCAGTCCGGTGGTCAGGACGTGATTCTGTTGGCCGAGCCCAACGCTGGCAAGCCTGAGCTGGTTGATGGCCAGGCCGTCTACAGGGTCACGCCCGAGGAATTCGCCGCGGCAATCGAGAAGATTGCGGCCGCAGGCTTCCGGGTCGTCGGCGGCTGCTGCGGCACCGCCCCGGCCTACATTGAGGCCGTGGCCAGAGGATTGAGGCAATCCCGCTGAGGTGACACATAATATCGACACGGGGGTGTTGTTGACACTGTTGCCCATCTTCGACAGTAAGAAGAGTTATCCACCGCCAAAATCTGTGTTCTTGAGTCAGGAATGAGGATTTTGCGTTTTTGGCTTGCGAAATGTAGTGCCATAACATGAGGGCTATTTCGGTTTTTCTATTGATGTTCTAAGTGCATAGGCCACATGCCGTAGTGACGCAAGGAGTGGCCTATACTACTGACTCGCAACAACTGGAAATTCTCTCCAGATAATTTCAGAAGAGGTCGATAAGCCATTGCGAACATTAAAGTTATGCCTCTCGCAAAGACGCAAAGATCGCCAAGGTTGAAGGGTCTTTTCCTTGAGGCCTTCTTTGCGCTCTTGGCGCTCTTGGCGAGAGAGTATTTGGTTGCGGCCGAAGGCCGCGCTGGGTTTGTGAGAACCAAGTCGTCCGGAACGTATCAGTATCTGCAAATCGTCCAGAACGAACGCATCGACGGCCGGGTCCGCCAACGCGTCGTCGCCACGCTGGATCGGCTGGATGTGCTCCAGGCCAAAGAACAGCTTGACGGCCTGATCAGTTCGTAGGCCCGTTTCGCTCAGAAGGTCAGTATGCTCGATGCCTATCGGCGGCAGGCTCTGCCGGCCGCCCAGACCCTCAAGATCGGACCGCCGTTGGTGTTCGGTCGGCTCTGGCAAGAGCTTCATCTGCCGGAGATCCTCAATGACCTGTTGGCCAGCCGTCGGTACGAATTCGCCGTGGAGAGAGCGATTTTCCTGACCGTGCTGCACCGGCTGATGGTCTCGGGGTCGGACCGGGCGGCGGAGCAGTGGTCTCGGGATTATGCGATAGCAGGCCTGCCGCCGTTGCAGTTGCATCATTTGTATCGCGCGACGGCCTGGCTGGGCGAGGCGTTGGGGGCCGACCAACAGGCGGGGACCACGGGCTTTGCCCCTCGTTGCGTTAAGGACCGGATCGAAGAGTTGCTGCTCGCGCATCGTCAGATGCTGTTCAGCGGCCTGGACCTGGTGTTCTTCGATACCACGAGCGTCTACTTCGAAGGCCAGGACGTCGTGGACCGCGTGCGGCTGGCCTCTGAAGCTTCACGCAAGGGCAATTCTGTTGCGCGGCCCCTCCGAGAGTGAGCAAAAGAAAAGGCTCCAAAGCATAAGTGCTTTGAAGCCTTAACTTTACAGATCGAGGCCGAAGGGACTCGAACCCTCAACCTTCGGATCGACAGTCTGAATCAACCCCCCGACATTCTTCAAAAAAGCCGATTGGGACCTGCTTTCCGGGGCAGTTCTGCAGTTATTGTCCGTAGCCGTCCGCTGTTGTCCGTCGCAAAAACAAGATTCAGACAAGCTTTTGTTTCCACCCGTTCCGGTAGCGACCGCCGCTTGTTGTCGCGGTAACGACAGGTCGGGTAGACTCGCGACCACTTTTGCTTTCCTCATGCCGCCTACCACCTTTGCGTACACCTCCATCGTCAGGCCAATACTGCTATGCCGCATGTGTTCCTGTGCTTGCTTGGGATCCACGCCGCTCTCGATCAAAAGGCTGGCGCATTCAACACGCAACGCATGGAAATCGAAAACGTCCCCGTGGTCATCCTTGTAGGGTATTCCAGCGTCGGCAAGGTCCTCCCTGAGCATATCAGCCGTCTTGTCCGTCAACATCGCATACCAGCCGCCAAATGCTTTGGTATCCGAGAGTTTGCTGCTCAGGAATTCATGCAACTCTTCACACAGACCGATACTAAGGGATTGCTCTCTCCTGCGTTTGTTCTTGGAGGCCTTTTGAGGTCGCACGATCACTGTTCTCGCTTTAAGATCGAAGTCCGCTTTGTGTAGCCGTGCAATTTCCCCGCGTCGTAGTCCGGTCTCGACTGCGAGGCGATACAGCAAGTACCGCTCGCGGCCGCTCATGCCATACCGTTCAGGCCCATCGGCTGTTTTTTGGAAAAGCTTCCTCAAATCAGCCACGCTAATCGCTCGTCGGGTGTGACGTGGGTCTTCCTTGACATTTAGCTTAGATACATCTCGCAACGGTGACTCCCTCGCCCACTTGCGATCTTTCACAACCCAATTGCAAAAGCTCTGACAAGCCTTCAAATAGGCGTTACTCCGTCGATAACCGACATTTCGTGGCTTTCCCTTCCTACCCAATACGCAACCCTCTCTCAGGCCTCTCAGGTACCCTTCAACCTTCTGGTCCTTGATGTCACGCCAGAATCGGAGACTACAGGCCTCGAACACCTCATTTACCATCGTTATGGTCTCATAGATATGCTTGGCATTCCGTTCCCTCGCATTCAATGTTTGCTCAAACATACTCACCAGTTCGGACACAGGTCTACCAAGGACGGATTGCTCAGGATCCAGTAGACCCCACCGCATGAATTCTCCTCGCATCGCATCAGGTAGCTGCTCGATTGCACGCTGCAGATCGTCATCGAGTGGAGCGTTGCTCGCCGTGCAGTTCAATAGTCGTTGAGTACTGTCGGCCAATCGTTGCGTTGCATGCTGATCGGTGAAGCCCTTCAACACTCTCTTGACCCCGACATGGTCTTCAAAGGCAATGTGCCAATGGCGCGTCTCGACAAGAACACGATCTTCCCTTCTTGTCAACTTCGCCTCCTTCTGACGGCCGTGCCTAGCTGTGAACTTGGCGTATTTGCCGTCCTTGCGCACGACGATCCTCGCGTCCTCGGGAAGCCGTTTGCTATAGGTAGGTTTGTAGATTCTCATTTCCATTCCCCTTCAAGAAGAAAACCCGCCGAGGCTGCATAGACACGACCGGCCGAATACGGCCAAGAAGTGACCCCGGCGGGTCTTTTCTCTATTGGGTTGCCATGTCTATGCGATCTTGATCCTATCACAGGTGCGATGCTGGTCAAGCCTCAAATTTCGATTCTCTCAGCCTTTCTCTCCGCCGCCCGGTCTGTTGCGCGGCCGCCCCGCACGCATTCGTTCCCATTCCTCACGCCTTGGACAGCCAGCGGCCACCCATGCGTGAAGTTCCAGGTAACTCCATACAGAGCACTTGCCCAACTTAATTGGGCGCGGTCCGATTTCCCCGGCCGAACTGAGTTGATACAGATGCGTTCGACTGATGCCGAGCATTTCGGCCGCATCGTCAGATTTTAGCAGCAGCTTGTCCATGGCGCAACTGGTATGGAGTGAAAAACGTCCGTGTTGTTGGACTTGTGACACCACTCGACAAAGGCTTTCTGATCGCTGATCTGGACGAACTCACGGCGCACATCCTTGTTGTTTGGGTCTCTACTGGAATAAGCGGGGTCAGCATACTAGATCTGACCAGTTGCGTTACTCTGAGCATGACGGGCAGCATCTGCAGCCACACTGAGGGCAAATCACATAGCGCCCAGTGACGATGATGACGTGTCCACATCGGCCACAGAAGGCAAAGCCCGCAGCGCCATCCGCAGATATGTCGGTCTTTGGCAACTGGCAGTCCTCGCCAGCTTCGCCGTTTGCTTCAGAGCGTTCTTTGTGGCTCTTATCGTCCATATGCATCTCTTCCTGTCTTCAATACCCACTTGGGGCATTTCTCTCGTCAGCCCTCGTGCCTTCGCTCGCATATCGCCCCGTTTCCGGAGTCTCTGTCGCCGGAGCGGCCGTCTCGGCGGCGGCCGGATTCGAAATTTGCTCGAACTCGAACTGTTTGGCGTCCTGGCCGTGCGGTCGGAAGCCGACGACCCGGTTAACGAGCTGGTCAAGGTCGATGGTTGCTCCCACCTTGGTGGCGTCGATACCGCAAGCCAGAACAAAGGCACAGGTCTGATTTCCCGGCCGAAGTGGCAGAGGAAGAGCCACCGCATGAATTCGGCCCTGTTGAACAGGATCGAGGTTCTCGAGCGTCACGTGCAGGCAGCTGGAGGCTCTCTGCAACTTGACGCGCTTGACCTTTGCCGGGTACCGACGGCCCTTTCGCAGCTTCGGCCAGTCGATAACGGTAATCGTGTCTGCTTTGCGACGGGGCATGATTTCTCCTTTCACAATTCTGAGTCATGGGGCGAAATAGGGCGGGGAGTGTCACTCCATTCTCCCTGCTTGTTCGATCAACAAAAGGTTTGTTAGCGAGCATCGACTGACTACCTCAACAAAGCCATTGTCATCAACTCAATGGCCACGAGGACGTGAACAGATGCGGCGGACGAGAAGAACGGCTCTATCCCAAACACCCGGGTGACGAGCCGATCTGCAATAGGCAGCGCGGTATGGATGGCTACGAGCAGTGCGAGTACAAAGAAAGGTGCGATCCGCCGCGTGTACCATAGGCGACCCTTCGTGCCGAGACAAACGGCGGCCAACTCACGTACCAGGGCGCCGATCAGAAGTCCCGCCACAAGAACGGCAATACACTTTCGGCCCCACAGGAGAAACACAAAGCTCAAGGGTCGGATCGCTGCGCCCGCCAGGAGGATAACAATGGCCAGGGTGAACAACATTTTCCTTCGCAGCAGGAAGTGCGGCGCCGTGTGCAGCGTGGGCGGCTCCTTCTCGTAGCAATAGCGATGCCAGCGTTGCAGCCCCGCATCCGCCAACGGTCGGACCCTCTGTCTGAGCTTGAGTCGGTCATTTCGGTACATAGCAGACCCCTTCCTGGTCAAGCCAAAGTGACAAAAACTACGTAAACAGGCGCGGATTGACATAGTCGTTGTATATATCTTCAAAGCGACACTTGGTTGCTGGACAGAACTTCTGCAAGAGCGGGTGGTTGCACCCCAGAAAGCCTGGATTCTCAGACCCGAAGGCGATGATGAATCGCAAGCGGGCAGGCTCTCGAATGCCGTGTCGACGCTCGAGCTGAAGGATGTGGTGCCAGACCTCCTCTTCCCCGGCGTTGATGAAGGGGTAGAACCCGGCGATGACGCGGCAGGCCTCGAGCGCTTCGTCTTCGGACAAATCTGCCCAGTGGAGTCGCCGGACGCACGGGGGAACTTGCCAGCCCGTTTTCCAGAGCGTTTGCCGCAACTGCGACTGCCACTTTTGCCGGCTCTCTTCTTCCTGAAGGGTCTGAGCAAACCATACAGCTGCCTCCGGCACATGCCGATCTTCCGCAGATTCATCAGACCGCAGTTGTCTCGACAGCTCAAGCAGACCGGCACCATCCAGGTACAACAGCTCTCTTTTGCTGACGGAGATGACGTGGCCGCCGGTGACGCTGTTGATGGAGTTCAGCAAAGGGAGGAACTGTTGGTCCTTTGCATAAATGTCGATGTCAACGGCAATGCCGTTTTCTCTCATCTGGCGGGCGAAACGGTAGTTGATCAGCGGTATCAGCGGCGTAGGCGGGGGATCGAACACAGTCGGCGGGACGATGACCGCGATTTCCGCCGGCGTGAGGGCTCCGGTGCCGTCCAGGCCCGAGCGCCGCCCACCCGGACTGGGCCCGGTGGTGTCTTTGCTGATGCTGCTGCCGCCGCCATCGTAGCGCACCTCAATGAAGGGTTCAGGCACCGCGGAGTGCTCAGGCACGTAGTCTAAAATCCCCAGGCCAACTTGGCGGACCAGGTCGATACTGTAAGAGGTAACGCGCCAATATAGCCAAGGACGAGATGGCGACGAAAGATCGGGTTTCTTCCAATCAGCGGCCGAGATCTGTAAGTCCCGATTGCCGCAGTGCGCACGGCACGCCGCAAGGGCCTCCGGGTCCGCGACGTTGACGAAATCGCCGGTCTTCGACCCTTTGGGCTTGACGAACCTGTACGTCTCGTGCGGGACCATCATACTCGTCCTTTCTCCGAGGCCTTGCGCATCAGACGGAGGTCGAGGCGCATGCGGCTGGTGTAGGGCACTAGGCTGCGGCTAAGGGCCTGGACCCTCTCAAAAGCAGCCTTGTCCACCGACACGGCCAACTTGGCCTCGTCCGAGCCATGGTTGGCGATAATCGTTTCGATCATCTGCAAGAGTCTCTCGTGTTCGCGAGTCAGCTCCAGGCAAAACTGGCGGTAGATGGCCATACGGGTCTCGTGACTGGCAGCGAGGGCGGCTCGAATCTCATCCAGCAGGGTCCCCAGCACCAGGGTCGACTCCGCCTGGCGCAGCTCACAGCCACGACCGTTGCGATGGATCTGGCCGGATACCAGGGCCTGGGCGATCGTCACGTCCAGTTTGCCTTCCGCCACGTCGGTATCGGGCGCCAGCGCCACGATGGGATCTTCGCCGAGCTGAGCCAGTTCTTCGGGATCGTCAGGCAACTGGTAGAACTTCATGGTGTCGCGAATCTGCTGGGTGATGGAGACACCGGCACGGTACTGCAAAAAGAAGATGCCGGTTGCCGCGGGCTCGACATGGCCACGCCAGTCGCCACCTAGCCGACTAATAGCGTTGGCGATCGCCACGACGTACTGGACGCTCTTTGTGTCCGGCCCGATGATGTATTTCAGCCTGGCGATATCCTGATAGCACTCGCCGGATGTCTTGATCCTGCCGTCGCTCTGTGCGATGAGTGTGCCGATGACCTCGCACTGTTGAGAGTGCTGGGCGTATTCATCTGTGAAGACGTCCAACACGTTGAGTGATTCGACGAAACTGGCAGCCGTGTTTTGGCAGTAGTCGGCCAGATGCATGGAGATTTCCTCTGGAGCAGCCTGGCTGAAGGCTTCCAGGCTGTGAAATCTCTCACAGAAAACATCAAACAGTCTACGTACCGCCCGGGACGGCCCGCCCTCGTCAGTCACGACATCGGTGTACACGTGCGTGGTCAATTCGCAATTCGCCATTTCGTGTCCAGCCGCAACGTAGAAGCCGTTGGGCAGGTTTTCGAGCCGGTAGAGCTCCTGGGATGCAGCGTCACAGAGCGTCTGAACGTTGCTTCGAATGCGCTGCAAGCGGGCGTTCTGTGCGATGACCACTTTGCGCGTTTGGGGGAAGACCTTCTTACTGAGCAGTCTGCGCCCGGCGATTTCCAGCTCGTTACGGATCCGGGCGGCCACGCAGCGCGGGTAGGTCCGTCGGAAGCGGGCTTTCATGAAGAAGTGCAACCAGCGGAACGGCCACATCTTTTTCTGGAGTTGAGCATAGGTCTTCTCGGCGGCGGTCTGGGCCTGACGCAGATTTCTGTTGCGCTGCTGAGCCCGGGCCAGCTTGTCCTGGTTGGCCTTTTCCGAGGTTTCCAGCAACTCCTGCATCGTTTCCAGGAACTGCGGACCTTCGACCAGACCAGTCTCTTTCTGCAGGTAGCGCGAGATTTCATTGACGAGCATTTCCTCCGCTTCCTGGACCACGGCCGATGCCTCCTGAGCCATCCTCGGGATCAACGCATGGGGCACCTCTTGATCGAGCGTATAATGCGCGGCCCGGTAGATGTCCGTGCATCCCCTGAACCCGGTGCGGTTACCCATGCGTTCCTGGAAGACAGCCCGGCTGCGTTCCTGGACGTTCACGTTGCCGTGATGTCGCAGGCCGTAGAGCCGCTGCACCGCCGTATCGTCGGTCGGGGTCTCCTTCAGCCCGGCCGAAGTAAGCGCCACCGCAGCGCTTTGAGCCGCGGCGCCGGACCCAGACTTCCGGAGCAAGTGGGAAAAGAAGCTTTTCAGCCATTTAACGACGACGCTCGCCTTTACCTTGTCTTTGTTGAGGTTGATGACAGACAGGCCCGTGGTGGCGGCGCGACGCCGATCACCCGAGCCATCCTTTACGGTCAAGTCCTGCAGGTTGATGGCTTCCTGGCGAAAGATCGGGCCGAGGGGCGTGTGGGTCTGGATGTACAGCCATTGTCCTACAAGGGCGATCACAAGTTTCAGGTCCGCCATTTCGCCGGAAGTGTTGCTGTTGCTGATGAAGACCGGGAGGTCGCAGACGATCTGAAAATCACCGTTCAAGGAGGTGAGGGGCTTAAACCTGGCCTCAAAATGGGCCTGTATGCTTCGCAGGGCCAGTTGCTGATTGCGGGCGGCGGCGCGTTGGTCTCCCGGATTGAGTGTCCCCATAAGCAGCAGGATCGGGATAATGTGCACGGGGATCTTCAGTGCCGCCGCCTTCTCCGCCATGGTCTGGATCGCAGCCATAACGGTCCCCGGACCTATCCCGCCGACGAGACTGGCTACCACGTACACCTGGGTAACGGTTTGCTCTGTCGCATCGGGATTCTTTGTGCCTGCCGTTGCTTGCTCCTGGTAGTCGCGACATCTTCGCAGGCAGTTGATGAACTGGGCCCCAATCCTGTTCTGGTTCAAGCCAAAGATCGTCCGTGCAGTCCGAAGATTGCCTGCGGAACCCGTATCCTCAATGGCCGCCCCTGGATCCTGGGCAAAGTTCGGTGGTGCCATCCATGTCCGTCCACTGTCTTCTGCTTCGCGGCGGCTTTCCAGGTCACCAATCGAGGCGCCCACCAGTTGGCCGTGGACGAGTCCGATGTCCTGCAGGTTCTTGTTGACGGTAGGCATGGGGTTGCTGTGGTTTACACCCGGGGCATCGAAGCCCAGCACTTTCACCCGGTCTTCGGGAGCGTGTCCGGCTATTCTCTCCCGTGTGGTGTGATTGTTGACACATCGGATGCCCGTCGTGCCAATCCCCACGAGGATGGTGTTGCGGGCTCGGGCTGAGGGAGGATCAGAGGTTTTCGCTTTCATGGCTTTCTCCTGACAATTGCATCTCCGGTTCCGGCGCCAGTACCGGCGCGCGAGACAGAGTGATTCTCGAGTTTTTGGTCAGTTCGACGGTAGCCGGCAGCAGAAGATCGAGCTTGCCGTTCTTCTTCAGAGCGCTCCCGTCGACCACGATAGGCTGCTCGGCCAGATTCTTGATCTGCCAGCCGTGACGGCGGCGAATGATCTTGACGTGCTCGTCCTCCAACTCCTCGTCGTCCATGAGGGGCACCGCGCTAATCACGCCGTTGCCGATGACAAGCGTATGGATGTGCTCTTCTTCCCCAAGATCGTATTCTTGCTCCCCGGCTGTGCACATGAGTTTGTGGGGAGTGGCAAACTCGCCGGATTCATCGAGAGCGGGCAAGTCCCCCCCGCGCCCGCTGGATCGCGTCGCGAGGACGACAAGAACGATCAGACCCACGGTCACGACACCCGCACCCACTGCCGGGGCGTATTCGTGTGCAACCAGGGCGCGTAGCCACGATCGCTTCCTGGGCGTAGCCGGAACTGATTCAGGCGGATTGGGTTCTGGCTCAGGAACGTCGGGGGGGAGATGCAAACGGTTCGGATCCCCTTTATCGCCTATACGGTCGGGCGGGGTATCCTCGGAGCCGGAACGAGCCTCTGGATCCGATGAGGCTGGCCGAGGTTCATCGAGCTTCTCCTCTTTCTCTGCCTGAGGCGGTTCTGCCGGTTTGGCCGATTCGGTTTCCGCCTGTGGATCACGAACATCCGGCGCTGGTCTCTCCGGTTTCGCCTGCGGGCGGCGAATGCCATCCAGCCAGGCAGGCAAATCCCCGTCGTTCAGGAACATCACGTCGAATTCACCCTGGCTGGCGGCCAGGAAGAGGTCACGGCTGGCATCCTTTCCCACGACAAAGCCAACGGGCCAACCATGAAACCGGTAGGCCGCAGCCAGGCGCCGAATCTGTCGCATCTGATAACTGCTCAGGTTGCCCGCACTGACGACGAGCAGGCAGCGGCGGTATCCTCCCGGCTGTTTGCTCAGGTCGTCGAATGCAGCCGCAATGGCCTTCGCCGCGTCCGCTTTCGATAAAAAGAATCCTTGGCGAATGCTGTGTATGCATGCGTGCAGATTCTTTCGGCCCGGAGAAGGGGACGGCCGGACCATCGCATCGGTGTGCAGCACCGGATCTCCATCCCGGGCGCGGAGAACGAGGATTCGGTCGCCCTCCTGGAGATGGTCTACGGTGTCGCAGGCGACGGCCTTCATCTGTCGCCACGTCCCGCCGGGAGCAGGACTGCTGTCGAAGACCAGCGCGAGCGAGATCTTCTGCGGGGCGGTTTCGGTGACATCAACAGCGCCGGCTTGCGCAAGCGATGACAGCGCCACCACGAGTGACATGATTTTTGGTAGGTTTCGTTTCATGATGGATCTCCTAAAGTTTGCCAAAGAAACGCAGAACGATCACAATGCCCAGAGCAACAAGAAGGGATAGGACGAGTACCTGTCCCGGTTCGGGGCTACGCAGAATCGGCAACACCAGACCGGTGTAAAACACCGAACCGGCCCGGTACAGCAGGGTGAGGATCGGAGTGATCTGGGACAGGAGAACGATGATCACAAAGGTCCCAGCCACGACTTTCCAGTTAATAGGCGGCATATGGCATTTTCCTCTAGTACTGGCTGAGTTTGCGCGCCTGGCGCAAGAGTTGACTGAGGTGCATGTATTCGACGCGGGCAACCAATTCCGGGTCCAGACCGGACCCTTTGACCATGCCCTTGATCGCCGCGCTGAGCTCGAACGTTCGGGCCAACAACACGACACGGTGGGCGCTGTGCGCATACTTGGCGATATTGGCCAGGACATGGCTGGTGGTGAGGCACACCTCCCAAGCCTCCAGGGTGCCGTTACGACGGATCGCCACGAGATCGGAGGTCGCGCCTTTGTCGGCGAGGGCGACTTCACAGCGGACCTCTTGATAGTTTTGGGTGCGGCGAAGCAGGAATTCCGTGAGGGATACGGCGTACGAATGGTCCAGTGACACCCGTCGGCCGGCGTACGGACAGGGCCGCTTGAAGGTCGCAAAGGCCTTCTCCGTGGCGATCAGGTACAAGGTCTGGCCGGCCTGGAACGGAGCAATCCAACCGGTTGAGATCGCAGCGCGCTTGGCCTGTTCGAAGGCTCGGCCAGAAAGACCGAGGCGTTTGACCCGGGCCGAAACAGAATCAAAGGGTCGACAGACACAATCGTATACGACATTCTGGACGTCCGGCATCTCCTGGACCATGCCGCTTTGTCCTGTAGGGGCATTGGTCGGTACTTGGGAGGTGATATTTCCCGTTGGTGTTGGGCTGATTGGCCGGGGCGGTGACGCCGGTGGGAGATCGGCGAGGTGGTGCCAGGGCTCAATTCCCAAATCAGCCGCTGTCGGGCTGGGCTCGTGCAGGATCGATGCCGGCGGATCATCCACCCAGGGTACCCAGCCGTGGACCGGCTCCTTGTAGGCGGTATTCGGAGCAAAACCGATCGCCTCGCGCGTAGAGAGGCGTGTGACGGCCTTCGCCTGTTCGTCCTCAAGATGCATGAAATCACTGACGACCTTGAGGTGCTGCGAGCCGGAGGTCGGGCCTACGGCCACCATGGTCCGTGACAAGGCCAGCAGCGACGGATCCAGCAGGGCCGGCAACTGGGTCGCGACAGCTAGACCAACCCCGGTCGAGCGAAGCAGCGCCAAGATATGGGCCAGCGGACTGGTCCGCGAAGCCGCTGCGAACTGATCGCCGGCAGTGCCGAACCAACGAGTTCCATCGTCGCAAATAATGAGGTGCCTGAGCCGGTTCGTCTCGGGCTCATGGCGATAGTGCTGGAACTGCCAGTACAATAAGAGCAGCGCAAGTGCCCGACACTGCATATCGTCGGTGAGGCTGCGACCGCCGAGAATCGTGTTGCGGCTGAACAACTCCTCCATGGAAATGCCGCGTCGACAGCAAAACAGACTTTTTTCACCCAGGATGCGTCGCAGCGCGGTTTGGGCGGCCTCTCGATAACCTTGCCGGCGACCTGAGGAGGTGCCTTTGACCAGTGGCAGGCTGACGTAGATGTCGCGAAGGCAAAGCTCGCTGTCACGGCCCGTGTGCTTCCTGTAGTTGTCAAGTTGGTCCAGGGCAATCAAGGCAGCCTCGGTGAGCACCTCGGTGCCATATACCAGACCCGCCGTGTCTGCAAGTGGAGGAATGAATTCCAACACGAAGTCCTCTTCGTGTGTACCGGCCGGCGGGCTTAAGGCGAACGCCATCGAACTCATGTCCCAGTAACGGGCATGGAGTACAGACTTGAAACTCTTGAACGTATCCTTCGGATCGATCACCGTGATAACAATGGTGGGGTCGATGGCGTGGATCTCACGGCAGAGGTTGACGATCAGTCGCGTCTTACCTGACTGTTGGGGGCCGACCAGAAGAACTCCCGTCAACAGGCTGTCGACAGGGACGAGCCATGTGACGCCGTCCTGCTGGACCAACAAGAGAATGTTTCCCTGGCTCAACAGGTACTCAGGGCCATAAGGGCGGAAGGCATCCGGGGTCCGAATCTCCTGGACCTCATACGCGTCGAGCGCCACCCCGATCCGATGAACGACGGATGTGAGAATGGCTGGGTCGCGAGTGCAGTAGGCGACCTTGAGGAGAACCTGAATGTCGTTCCGGAAAATGAGATTAGTCTGTCGCAATTCCTCTTCGATTTGGCGCAGTTGCTCCCGTGGGTCGGCTGGATGATCGTCGGCAGAACCGTCGGGATTCTGATGGAAGTCAGGGGGATCGCGCATGTTGGCCTCCAAGATCACAACAATAGGGCTACGGAGAGATAGATGCGGAGACAACAATCTGGGGGCACCTATCCCCTCCACGATCGTGGGCAGATGGACAAAAGGCGTGTGAGTCTCCGCGTGACATGCGCAGAGGCAGACGGTAAGGCCGACAAATACAACGGATAAGCGGTTGGCTAAATTTCTCATGAGCCATCCTCCTGACCATTGGAAGGGGGAAGTTTCTTCTGGACTATGAACGGCGAGAGCAACAAGTGTTGTGATCTTTGGTCACAGTCTTCGCGGACGGCTGCCTTCCTGCAGTCTGGACAAAGACGAGGTTGAGTTCCATCGAACCTCTTGAGCGGCCGACAATGGGGGTCGCAAATGTCCTTATGACCACAGCCTTCGCACTGGGCAGCAGAATCAGTACTGAAGAGAGAGCGACGCTGAAGTGTCTCATGGGAGATCAGACCCGCCTCGAACTCTGGGATAGCCTCTGCCAAGCAGAAACGACACAAACTGCCCACGCCGGGCCGTTTTTGTCCATTGTCGATACGGGGCTCCAGGCTCATGACCAGTCGGCCGTCACCAAGGATGTGACCGACTCTACGGCGTGTGCGCGTAGTGTTACCGTTCTGGTCAACGGTGGTGGTCTCGGCCGTACCGAAGCTGATCTCGGTCCCAGCTATCGTCTCCATGTCGGCGTTGGTTTCCTGGTAGAAGGGGTCACCACCATCCTGAAGTGAATGGCGGACCTCTTTCTCGGGTGGATGCGGTACATGTGGCGTACCGGCAGTCAATGGCGAACGCGTAAGGAGATCCTTAAGATAGTTGCCGACCTTTGCGAACATATCAAATCCCCCAGGGATGTCCGAATACACATCGTCGGAGCAGACCGCCGAGTCTCCAGGCAGTCATCCCAATAAAATACAGGAGAAATATTGCCACGATGGCCAAGGCTATGCCCAGAGCGACAGACCGGATCGCTTTGATGAGCTCGTCTGTTCGCTCGAACAAGTCATTGGCCATAATGCCCTCGAAGCATGGTTTTCTGGTACCAATCGTTGGTAACATTGTGAAAGATGGCTATGACAAACCAATATCTGGTGTGATGATTCTCTGATGATCTTGAAAATTCTTGAGTACCACCAAATAGTGGAATTCCGGGTTGAACATGTATCCGGTCCCCACAAATTCGTCACGCGTTCTGACTCTTTCCCAGATCCTCTCGCGTATGATGTAAGGGCCCTCTGGATTCTCTTGCTTCAACAATCGGCGAAACTCAAGCATGGTCCTGCTGAGTGTGTTCGGCGGCACCTCCACGTCAGCTTGATAGATCTCACCTGCTTTATGAGGGCTAATGACAATACGCGGATGTGACAGCATGAACTCGAGAAGCGTGAGCCTGCGCCTTTTCAAACCCTTGATACTATATTCGGTGAGCTTGCTTTTGACCTTGGGATTGGGTCTTGCCCACAATCGTATTGTTGGTATATCGAAGACGATGTCGAACTCCTTTAGGTTGAGGTTGCCTGCCCTCTTTGCAGGCAGCGCTACGCCGTTTGTAATGGCAACCACTTCATTCGGCTGGAGACAGGTGCCGACGGACTCGACGCGGGGATCGGTCAAGGGCATCCCGGTAGTGCCGCTATCGTGGTGCAGATGAGATCGCAGAAGAGCAACTTCCTTCACCATGGCATCCAACCGCGCACCACGCGCTTGATGTGCCAGCAGCTCCTGCTGGACCATCTTGTCGAGATGGATGAGTGCTTTCCAGGTTGGTTCGTGCTGATCCATTGTGTCTGCGTGAAGTTCAGTCTCCCGCACCGGCGCGGAACAGTATTAGGTGCTTGACACCTCGCGGAAGGCTCTTCAGAATATAAGGTACAGATCGCTTTGACGGGCTGTCGGTTAGGGCCTTTGCCAGAGGGATTCGTTCCGGACAGAGACTCTTGCCAGACAACTTGAGGGACTCCAGCATACTCAAGACATCTGCGGGCGGTTTGAGCCTGCCGTCGTCGAGCACGGTTACCTCGCGCTGGCCGACCAGGCTGACCGGGGAATTCTGTTTCTTCGGCTTCATTGCTCAGTCTCTTCCGTTTGGCTCGTGATCGAGCGGGAAAGGATCTGTTTTGCTCTTTATCTTCACCGCATCATCATTTCTTTTCGAATATGCCCCCACAGTCCAAGCACTTGGCATGGAAACGTGATCTTCCGATTCTCACCTTGACACCGCAGGGGCACATATAGAGCTTCAGCTTTGACACACGCCTTGAGGATAAACCCTGGCGTTCCATCGGTGCTGGCATGTCACTGACCTCTATGCCATATTTGCTCAACAGATTGAGAAAAGGTGTTTCGCCTGGGGCGTATTGGGTGCGGCCTCTCTGGTCAATAATCAAGCCCAGGTTTGCAGCCTTGTCGCGGAACTCCCGGTTATGGTAGTTCCTGCTACTTGAGCCCGGTCGTTTCTTTCCGAAATGCTCCTGCCAACAGTGCAGAAGCTCGTGGAGCAAGGTACCAAGGACGCGCCAATGTGGGCTAGCGCAGAGATGGTCTTCGTGAATGGCGATCTCGTCTCTGAGACCGAAACCATTGCGTCCTGGTCGGTAATGTCCCAAGCAGCGTCGAAGCCGTTCGATCTGCAAGACGGGAATATCATCAATTTGGAGTTTAAACTCCAGATTCATTCGTTGCACCCAGACGTGGAGATCTGTAGTCTGGCGCGTGAAACGCCAATCCACACTTGCCTGATGCTCCCGCAAGGCGAGATTGATTGTCTCAGAGTTGTCGAGGTTCGAGTTCATGTCCGCCATGTGCTCTCCAATCAGGCAAGCATTGCTCCAAGCGCCTTCAGTTGTTGTTCATCTAAATGCTTTCGATGATAGGAGTGCGGATAGTGTCATGCATACGAATTGCGGTCTAGGATCAGGTTCAGATGTCAGGAGGAGAGACTGTGCAAACTGGCTCATTGCAAGTCATGTCGCGACGGAGACTTAGTTGCTGCCGGCCTCATGTAGGGGCGTTTCGATAGTCGAGTGTCTCAGGCGTCATCTGCTTCCCACAATTGGCTAATGATTGGTCAGGGACTCTGGATCACGCTAGTCTTTGCTGGGTTCTGCTCACAAAGGTCGTGTTAGAAAGACTTTAAGGCAGCACATGTAGCTCGTAGAAAACTATGGTAAAATGGAGTTAAGATCGATTTCGAACGGAATTCGTTTGGAAAACTCAGAAGATTCTTCACCGACATGTTGACTGTTTGCGTGTTCAACCCCGATTAGCGTGGGAAACGTGGTTTCGTTCGGAAATCGGACATGGATAGCATGTACTCAGACGGTTCTGGAAGCAGGAGCTGATGGTACGGATGGTCGAAGAGGACTGTGTAGAATGAAGGGCAAGTCCAAGAAAGCTGGCCAAGCTGAGGCGGCGAGCATCCTTGCACGAAAACAACATTCTGTTGTGGTGGACTTTCTGTGCCAGGAGCCCTTTGCCTCACAGGTTCTGGGCATGATTCCCGAGGGCAGTAAGAAAGTTCTATTGACGAAGTTGCTTGCC
>Ga0272441_10002366_pt1 | contig 38186 bp, 34 predicted proteins | sample SSMProp6N_FD_193582 | JGI IMG/M metagenome (GOLD analysis project Ga0272441, IMG submission 193582) | Marine sediment archaeal communities from Little Sippewissett salt marsh, Falmouth, MA, United States - SSM-Prop-6N | ecosystem: Environmental > Aquatic > Marine > Wetlands > Sediment ... | reverse complement strand
TTTTCGTACGAGCATGCAATGACTATAACACACATGTACTCGGCGGGCTGTATCCCCGCAGCAAGCTGGCGGGGTATTGCCCGCCGAACCGAAATAAAATATCGCCCCGGACTGGAATAATCGTAACCTTTCATACGAATCGAACGACGGCTGCCAAACGATTTATTTTTCATTTCCCCTCCCCCACAAACATATATGAACCGTAATAGTTCCACCCCCGCCATACATGACATTTCCATTAAAAAATGGACACATACCATTGCCCATTCTTAATTTTATTATTAACAATACGCGCAGGGTTCAGCAAACAAAACAGGTCGAGACGAACATTCCATATCACTGCTGTTTGCTGAACCCTTTTATCATTACCCAAATACCATTATTTCGAATTTATACCACCCCATAACGACATTGAATCACATCAACAAAAATGGCACGTAAAAATGAATATTTTTGAATGGATTGTTTTCCGGATTGATTCAAAGAAAGGGTTCAGCAAACAAGGATTATATTTATCAACCGTGCAATAATTTATGTTTGCTGAACCCCTGCGGGATCCATCAAATCAATTTGGGATTGAATATGGGGTGGGTTCGACAATATTGAAAAAATAGGGGGATAAAAAACAACGCACACAATGTACACATCGAATGGGCCCGGCAGGATTCGAACCTGCGACCGACCGGTTATGAGCCGGCTGCTCTAACCACTGAGCTACGGGCCCTGCGCTCCCCATTGTATCAAAGCCTCAAATTCTAAGGAAGGGATAGATCCGTTTCCCACTTTTTTACCATTCTGTTACAATCAGTACCTAAATTCTCCAAATTTCCGATGCTGCCCCCCTGCCGCAGCCCTCATCGATACTGCTTCATCGAACTCAGAATGTTTTTTATTGGGATGACACTACCTGTTGTCTTTTCATCATTGGAAGATAAACCCATCCTTTGCCTTTTCTCATGGGCTGGAGGAAGGCTGGATATCTTTTCAGACCTGATCCTTCACCTGGAAAACGACTGCTCTATCTACGGCTTTCCCATCCGCGGTATTGAAAACGAAGCCTCACCTCACCTGACTCTTGAGCAAATGGCTCTGGACTACCTCGAGACATTAGCACCGGTGTTGGGTCAGAGAAAGGTAGTACTTGGCTGGCGCATCGATGGGCGGTAAGGTGGCCTATGAAATGGCCCGTATCCTGGAAACACGCAGTGCTCCTGTCCCTCTTGTAGTTATGTTCGATTCCCGGATTCTGCCTCTCAGAAATGAAAATGGCCTGAAATCCCGTATCCAAATCCATAAACAAAAAACTGAAGACCTTCCATTTCCCAAGAAGCTTGGGTACATAATACAGAAAACAGGGACTCGCCTTCGCCGCTGGATCTATACTTTTTTCATACGGCGCGGACGCCCTTTGCCTCCCTTCGTCAACCGGATTGGGACAATAACCTACCTCGTCAGTAAATTATACAGGCCCAAACCCTTTAATGGCCGCGTGGTTCTCCTCAGAGCCGATAACCTTGCACCCGGCACCTCGAGCGACCCCTTCAATGGCTGGGATAAAACGTGCAGCGCCGGGCTGGAAATCAGATCAATCAGCGGCTCTCACACTTCCATTCTAAAAGAACCGGTTGTTTCATTACTTGCTGTAGAAATGAGGAAACTGCTCAAAGAAATCTCCTGAGTCTCCTCATCCTGAACCGCAACAACCATAAGGCAGAATAATTCCATCCACGGTGCATTCCTTTTATAGACATAATTCAACAAAAGGAGCTGAGTTTTTTCATTTTCAACCGAGTAAAAGTACTCACTAATGAAACTGGAACTGAGAACCCTGTAGGTTTGAATAGGAGCTTCCTCTGTTCTTGGCCAAATGGAGTCTGCCGTTCGAAAGGAGAAGCTGCATGCCGGAAAATACTATTCACGAGGCGTTTATCCGCAGGACCATCCTCCTCGCTGGGGAAGCCGCTGCTGCAGGGAACCATCCATTCGGAGCGCTCCTGGTCACAGATGGAGATATTATCCTCGAAGCCCACAACACCGTCATTACCGGGAAAGATGCCACCCGCCATGCCGAGTTGAACCTTGTCAGTACGGCTTATCAGAAATTCGGACGCGGCACACTCTCCAGGAGCACACTTTACACCAGTCTGGAACCATGCCCGATGTGTGCCGGTGCTATCTACTGGGCCGGTATCCCGATAGTTGTCTATGGCGCACCCGGCGAACTCCTGACCCGTCCTGAAATTGCTTCCCCCTTCCACATTCCAGTCCGAGAAATCTATGCGTATGCCTCCGGTTTTCCGCCGCAGGTTATCGGCCCGATCCTTGAAAAAGAAGCATCACAGATCCATCTTGATTTCTGGCCGGCTTTTCTCGCAAAATTTGGCCGGCACGATATCTAGCCGGTGTTAAAAAAAGGAAGCCCTGCCTTTCAGCAGGGCTTGAGGAGCGGGCGACGGGATTCGAACCCGCGGATGTCAGCTTGGAAGGCTGATGCCTTACCACTTGGCCACGCCCGCACTTGTGCATCAATTGTAAAATCCTGCCTGACGGCAGTCAAGATAAAAACAGCAAAGCTTTATAGAAGGGGCAGACCGAGATCCTCCGCTGTTTTTTCGTCCTCTCCAAGAACAATCTTGTCCCTGCCATCAACGGACTTGACGGCAAGCTTCTCATGGAGCTCAAAATCACCGATCACACCTGTTTCAGCCTCAGCCTCAGAGCCGGTATAGATCTTTTCGCCTTCCTGCAGACGTTCGATCAACTGCTCACGCTGCAGAATGCTAATATCACTCCAGACAGGGCCGCGGCGGAGATAGCCGCGTGCAAAAACCATCTGACCGTCTGCGGAAAGCTTTACAGCCGTCAGAATGACATCAATTTTTTTCTTGGCAATCGAAGTTTTTTTTCCTCGAAGCGTATATATCACGTCAGGCTCTCCTGTTACTCGCTGTTCTGCCGGCAGATCCTTGTTCGAAAATAGTGGTCGGGGTGGGCGGACTTGAACCGCCGACCTCCGCGTCCCAAACGCGGCGCGCTGGCCATCTGCGCTACACCCCGTAGGATTGAGTATAATTTGGGCTGGATAGCTGGTCAAGATAGAAGAAGACTTTCCTGTCCTGTAGTAAAAACCCAAAGGAATGTCCTTTACTGGCTTCAGGAAGTTGGGAAAACCATCATGCCGGAATATGACCGTTTTTTTGCTGCACAATACGCTGATTATGCTCTCGATCTGGGTTTCTTTCGCACACTGGCGTTGGAACAAGGCAGCCCTGTTCTTGAACTCGGATGCGGCGCAGGGCGTGTCCTGCTTCCGATCGCAAGAGCAGGGGTGGACATCACCGGGCTGGATCAGGACCCGGCGATGCTTGACAGGGTGCGGGAACTTCTAACAGAAGATATTGCTTCCAGGGTATCCCTGGTAAGGACAAATATTGAAGATTTTTCTCTCCCGAGAAAATTCTCTCTTATCTTTTCACCCTGCAACACATTTTCCTATCTCTCGTTTGAAGAAGCGGAACATGCACTGCAGTCCATCTATCAGCATCTCCTGCCTGATGGCTTATTGGTACTTGACCTGCCCAACCCCGGTTTCCTTCTCGACTCACCGGTAGATCCTCATGAGCCGGTTGACAGCTTTTTCGAACCTCAGATGGGTCTTCCAGTCCAGGTGTATGCAGATCAACAGATATCTCCAGGGAATACCCGTGTTGATGTAATCTGGCATTATGATGAACTCCACTCCGACGGTCACGTGCAGCGTTACGATTATCCGATCACATACCACATGCGGCTTCCGGATACACTTGAGGTCATGCTCGAGCGAGCTGGTTTCACCGGAATCCAGTTCAGCGGTGGCTATCACGGCCAGGATTTTTCCAGACATTCACACAGGTTACTCGTATTTGCACAAAAGAAGGTCTGAACCCATGGCAGCATAAGACTTAACGAAGTTAAATAGAACCTCCCCTTGCGTTTTGGCAAGGGGAGGATGTTTTTTTTTATTTATTAATCAAGGCTGGATCATGCTGGTTCAAGCTGGCGCACCACCATGACTACTTTGCCCTGGACCTCCAATGTACTCGGGTCGTGAATCAATATTGGCTCCATCATTGGATTGGCTGGCTGAAGCCGAACCTTTGGCCCTTCCCGGTAGATATGTTTTAGCGTGGTCTCTTCTTTATCGCGCATCCACACCGCAACCATATCACCATTCGCCCATTCCTGGACCTGGCGCATAACGACGATATCGCCATCATTCACCATGGCGTCAATCATCGAATCGCCTCTTACCTGAAGAGCAAAAAGGCCTTCATGTTTTGCTGGCAGAAGTTCACGTGTGAGCTCGATGGCTTCATCCGTGTCGAAGATAGGGGAATCGGTGCCAGGCATGGGAACAGGTTCACTTGCAAAAATTCTCCCGACAAGCGGTACGCGAATAACATCCGCTACAGATCTTGAATACTGTGGGTTTTTATCAGTCAGCCGGATGCCGCGTGAAACATTCTGATCCCGCTCAAGATACCCCTCCTCCACAAGGCGGTTCAGATTGTAATTAACGACAGAAGTGGAAGAAATGTCAATCGCCTTTCCGATTTCCCTGATGGATGGAGGTCGGCCGGTCTCTTCCATGAACCGGATAATGAAATCCAGCATTCTCTGCTGTCGATTGGACAGCCCTGCACGAGCCATGTCTGCCTCCTTGTTTCTGACTTTTCCAACAATGAAAGGATCAAGCCAGAATCGCACACTTGTTCTTATTATAAGGGAACATACGTTCTATGTCAACAAGCGTTTCTTTTCCTCAAACCAGGAAAAGCACAATTATCTGCCGTGCTATTTTCACGCCCCGGTCTGAATCACGGCTCCCGAAATTCAAGGATCCTTACCCGTATATCCCCGTCCTCGATCCTCATTCGTGCTGCCGTAGGCCGCCCGCCCCTGCTTGGCCCTGCACTGCCCGGGTTTATATACAGCACCGGGCCGCGTTCCTGAACTTTTACCCTGTGTGTATGCCCGTATATGACAGCGTTGATCCCCGCCGCCTCGGGTTTCACATCCAGCCGGGAAAGGTCATGGAGAATATATATCCCGGCACCTGCCAGCTCCACCAGCCTTCTCTCTGGCAGAGAGCGTGCCCATACCCCATGATCCATATTGCCTCGAACGGCATAGACAGGAGCAATCTTTTCAAGTTTCAACAGAACTTCTTGCGAACAGATATCACCCGCATGCAGAATACAATCACAGTCCGCAAAAAACGTGCTGACCTCCGGGCGCAGCCAGTTATGGGTATCGGAAATCACACCAGCTGTCACGATGCTTTTCGTCATGCTGCAACGCCTTTCCTTCTGTGCGAGATGGTGCAGTGGTATGTCGAGTTATGTATCTTCGTTCTTCTCTCGTGATACCCAACGCAATGTCGGCTTTACCAGCCGGGAGGGATATTCTCCCTCAGGATAGTGGGACCTGGCATACACCCAGATAGCCAGGATCAGCGCCAGCATCGCCAGCAGACCAATCATTCCTGCCTCCGGCCCAAATACACCCCCGGTCCAGATGTCCGGCCCCCCCTGAGTGATTGAAAATATCGATCTGCCCGTTGTCATCCCACTGACCGGAAATCCAAACACATACCCCTGGAAAAAATTCCAGGTAATATGGATACCTACAGGAATAGCGAGCTCTCCGGTGAGCACGAATCCCGCCGCCAGCATTACACCAGCTATTGAGATCAGAATCGAACTCAGCACTGTTGCATTGGGATTTGAAGCATGAGCGAATCCAAAAGCGACAGAAGTTAGAAGGACGGAAAGTGCAGCAGCAACCTCCGGCCGCCACCATTTTGCATTCAATCCCTCTGCAATGTTGCGAAGGAGATACCCGCGGCTTATCGCCTCTTCGTATATCCCCACACACAGGAAAAGCAGCAGCCCACCCCCTAATTGGGGCCACAAGCCTTCACTCAGGATCACACTGTTCCACGCCGGCGTTACTTCTATCCATCCAAAGCCCCATTCAACCAGGAAAATGACCAGCATTATTCCCGCACCGAGGAACAGGCCAAATCCGAAATCCCGCCACCAGTTTCGATTGAATCCAAACCCAAAATCACGGAACCGGCGTCTGTCTAATGCCCAGGCTGAAAACCACATCGCTCCAAGTGTTATCACCGTCATAAACAACGGCCCAATCAGTTGAAGTCCGTTTGCACCTCCGGCAGAAAGCAATGCTTCCGGACCGGTACTGGACCCGAGAGCATTCATAACAAAAGCCTGAACGATCCCCAGCATTATGCTGAATATCGTAAACACAAGAAGGAAACCGGCCAGCCGCAGCAGCAGCCGCAATCTTCGCTGCTGTGGATTCCAGAAAATCCATCCAATGGTTTGCAGAAAACCTCGTTTTTCTTTTTTCTCCATCACCTCACCCTCCTGTTCATATGACCAAGTCAGGACTTGCTTTTTATCGTGTACAAAAATCCAGAGCGAACAACCCGCCAATGCGGATTTTTGCGTATCAAATTGTACACGAAGTTGCCTTCATCACCATAATGGCATAGAATGCCCCAAATCCAGTGAAGCTTTGAAAGGGGAACCATGAATGCACTTGTAGATCGAATCAAGAAAGAAGGCCAGAATCTCGGCGGCGGTATCCTTAAGGTCGATGGATTTATCAATCACCAGGTCGATACTGTTTTAATGGACGAATGCGGAAAGGCATTTGCGGAACGTTTTAAAGACATCCAGGCCAATAAAATACTGACTGCTGAAATTTCCGGGATCGCGCCGGCTCTTGCCGCCGCCAGATACCTCCAACTCCCTGTCGTGTATGCTCGCAAGCGGAAGCCCGTCACCATGCCGGATCAGGTCCTGCTTACGCTCGCTCCCTCCCACACCAAAGGCCGGACCGTGGAACTGATTATCTCTCCGGAGTATATGGGGAAAGGAGACCGGGTGCTGATTATTGATGATTTTCTTGCTTCCGGAGAGACCATTCTGGGGCTTGTCCGCCTGATACAGGTGGCAGGCGCGGAGATTGTTGGTATCGGCATTTTGATCGAGAAGCAGTTTGAAGACGGCAGGAATAAACTTGAAAAACTCGGGATACCAATCGAAAGCCTTGCCATCATCAAGGAAATGACAGATTCTCAAATCCTTTTTGTTGAGTAGCCCTATGAAATCTGTCGCCATTCTGGATTTTGGATCCCAGTACTCCCAGTTGATTGCCCGCCGATTGCGTGAAGCTTCGATCTATTGTGAGTTATTTCCCAGCAGCACACCATATGAAAAGGTATCACGTATCGACCCGGAGGGATTTATCCTTTCCGGTGGTCCTGCGTCCGTGCTGGAACACAATGCCCCGCATCTTCCTGATTATGTCCTCCCTTCCGGGAAACCCGTCCTTGGAATCTGCTACGGCATGCAGCTGCTGGCATACCACCTGGACGGAAGTGTTATCGCCTCAACAATGCGTGAATACGGACATGCAGAGCTCCATGTCCAGCAGTCTTCCCCTTTACTACCTGCCGGTACTCGATCTGTATGGATGTCTCACGGCGACCGCATCGAATGTATGCCCCCGGGGTTTTCCATCCTTGCCAGCACACCGAATTCACCGATAGCGGCCATGGGGGATCATGACCGTCGTTACTACGGGCTGCAGTTCCACCCTGAAGTCCATCATACGGAGGAGGGAACATCCATTCTGCAGGCCTTTGCCTATGATATTTGCGGCATCAAACCGGATTGGACACCTAAAAAGATGGTGGAAAACGCCATAACTTCGATCCAATCACAGGTTGGGAACGGCCGGGCGGTCGTTGCAGTCAGCGGAGGTGTGGATTCTTCAGTAGCTGCGGCTTTGAGCCACAAGGCTATCGGAGACCGTTTAACCGCCGTTTTTGTAGATAACGGACTGCTCCGAAAAAAGGAACGGAACCTCGTCGAATCCGTACTGTCTGAAACCCTGCATATTCCCCTTATCGTTATCGATGCTGCAGACAAATTCCTAAAGGCTTTGGAAGGGATCACTGATCCCGAAGCCAAAAGAAGAATTATCGGCGAACAGTTCATCCGCACTTTCGAGTTGGCGGTAAAGGATCTGGATACTGTGGATTTCCTCGTACAGGGAACAATCTATCCTGATGTTGTGGAATCCAGCGCACCGGACCGGTCTCAGGCAGCCCGGATTAAAACCCATCACAACGTGGGCGGATTACCTGAGGACCTTTCATTCGAGCTGGTTGAACCGCTGCGCTACTTTTTTAAGGACGAAGTCCGAAAAGCGGGCCTTGAGCTTGGTCTTCCCCCCGGCCTTGTTTACCGCCAGCCTTTCCCGGGGCCCGGGCTTGCGGTCCGATGCCTCGGAGAAGTAACCGCCGAACGCCTCGAACGCGTTCGCAATGCAGATGCCATTTTTATTGAGGAACTTACAAGAGCCGATCTTCTTGGAGCCAGCATATCCCAGGCTCTGGTTACGCTGCTGCCTGTTCGCTCAGTTGGTGTCATGGGCGATCAGCGCACCTATGCGGAAACCGCTGTTCTGCGCGCTGTTACAACAGAAGATTTTATGACAGCGGATTGGGCTCGAATCCCGCACGACCTCCTCGCGAAGATCAGCACACGTATTGTCAATGAAGTGGACGGAATCAATCGTGTAGTTCTGGACCTGACAAGCAAACCGCCAGGAACAATAGAATGGGAATAAGCCGACAGGTATTGTGAATTACTTAAACAGTGTTGCGGCACCTGTTAAAAAAACGGCCCTCCCGTTCGGGGGGGAGTGACAGGAGGGCCAGCCGGAGGGAGGCTAGAAGTCAACCTGGTTTCAACCAGGAGCCCCTAGTCCAACACACAAAATGTAGTGCTTCAGAAATTTCCCGAAGCTATGGAACGGTCAAGATAATCTGAACGAGAAGCCACATCTCGATTCCAAGAACCAGAAGGAAACCCATTAGCAGGAAGGTACGCACAACGCGTTCCCCTCGATCGAGTTCATTTTGGCCTTGAAATACCGATCTAAAACTCCTCATAACCAGCCCCCTGGCTCGCGATACTTCTCTTTATCGATCCTGCCTTAATCTTATAATCACTTCCGGAAGAATGGGGGATTCTGTAAGCCAATTGCAAACTGCTTTTATTATTCATTCATGGCATGTTGCATGCTACAATCCCAACATGAAAGTACGAATTCGCTCGCACGTTATATTCTTAATTACACTCATCCTCTTAATCCTCCCCGCATTCCATGCAGGAGCACAGGACACACTTGATGTACAGATATCCTCCATTCGGTCCGACTCTTTCCCGGACATGGTTCTGTATGCGTCCGTTGCTGATTCCGACGGGAGCAGAATTTCAAGCCTCAATGCTTCAGATTTTACAATCCTGGAAGACGACAACGAGCTCCCGGTAGTATCTATTCAGGAAGAGCGTCTCGGCACCCGGCAGATATTTGTTCTTAACACTAGCCTGGCTATTGGATTGAGAGATATTTCAGGGCAAACCAGGCTGGATTACGCGAAACAGGCTCTCCTTAACTGGTGGCAGCTTCCGGACGCCTCCCGGATCGGGCTCGACGACTTGAGTTTATACACTGCTGAAACAAAGATTGCAGAACATGAAACCTCATCTGCTCTCCTTGCTTCCCGGCTGGATTCCTTTACTCCGGACTATGACCTGGAAACCTTTCCATATCAGCTTCTGCAGCAGGCTCTTCTTCTCGCCGACGATCCCCTCCCCAGAGAGGGAATGACCACCAGCCTGATATTTATTTCTCCTCTTGTGCGAAGCCCTGAACTCGAAGATCTCGAAGCCGCCATACAGTCCGCCCAAGAAAAAAACGTAAAAGTGTATACCGTTCTTCTGGCTGACACAGCAGATCTGGAAAACCCCATTGTAGAAGAGATGAACCGTTTATCCACAGAAACTGGCGGCGAGATGATCCTTTTCGATCCGGAAACCGGACTTGCTGGATTGGCGGAAAAGGTGATCTCCCAGCAAAATCAGTATATTCTCCACTATGACTCCATGGCCAATACAAGCGGCAGCCATGCACTTACACTTCTTGTCAGCACAATAAACGCCGTGGGCAACTCAACCTCGCAGACCTTTGTATTAAACGTTCAACCCCCGTCAATTCAATTCCAAACGCTCCCGGAGATCATAGTGAGGGAAACTGACGATCCATCTCAGCCGCTTGAAGAGATCCAGCCGACTCAAGTGGAAGTCTTTGTGGAAGTGTCCTTCCCCGATGGGCATCCGCGCGACCTTGTTTCAACCTCCTTATTGTTGGACGGTGAGGAGATTCTCGTAAACACCAATCCTCCCTTCGACCGCTTTACCTGGGATATCAGTGAATGGACAGCTTCCACCCCTCTTGTCGTATCTGCCTCAGTCACAGACAGCCTTGACCTTTCTGCGGTGACCGGAGAGCAGACAGTAGAACTCGAAATCCAGCTTCCACCCAGCGGATTGGCTGCACTTCAACCTATCCTGAGTAATTTCCTCCTTACACTGGCCGGTATCCTTCTTGGAGCCGGTGTTATCACCGGTATCGTTCTTTTTATTCGAAAGTCCATATCACAGTCAGGCTGGACGACAGATATAACCGAGCCTGCAGGAAAGCAGCAAGCCGGCACACCTGTCCGAACCTTAAATCACCAGACTGATGAGCTCCCGGAAGCTGCGCTTTTATCTATCGAAGAACAGGAAATGTCGATCAACCTTGTGGGAGTCGATCATGTGATCGGACAGGATGCTTCTCTTTCCACCATTCTGCTGCAGGACCCTTCAGTAGATCCGCTGCATGCACGCCTGATCCGACATGCAAATGGTATGTACCTGTTGAAGGATATGGGGTCAACTGCAGGCACCTGGGTAAACTTTCATCAAATCCCGGAATCGGGTATGATTCTACATCATGGTGACCTGATTCATTTTGGACGCTCTGCCTTCCGGTTTGTGAAAAGCTCATCACCGGACTTGCCCACTCCTGATGTCAAGCTTCTTGAACCTCCGGATCAGAGTGGAGAAAAGTATCGATTGGACACAACATATGATCCCAACGAGTAAGCCTCACATAAAGGTAGCCGCAATTACCCACCCCGGAGAAGTCCGGGATCATAATGAGGATCGTTTTCTGACATACAGCTTTCTGCTCGAGGATCAAACCACCCCCGGCTTGTTAGCGGTTGTAGCTGACGGCGTTGGAGGGCACAAAGCCGGCGAAGTCGCTGCTCAGATCACCACAGACACCATTCAGACATCCATTGCTTCTGCAAAGCAGATTTCCCCTGTTGAGAATCTCAGGGAAGCAATTCTTGAAGCAGGCCGTGAAGTAGCCAGCCTTTCACAGCAGGAATCCAGATACGCCGGCATGGGCACCACAGTTGCTGCAGCCCTTGTTATCAAGAATCGCCTGTATACCGCAACAGTCGGAGACAGTCGAATCTATTTTCTGCGGAATCGCAAACTCAGGCAGGTATCAATCGACCATACCTGGATTCACGAAGCCTTGAAACACAAACTGATAACACCTGAAGAAGCCAGGAACCATCCAAATGCCCACGTCATCCAGAAAGCAATAGGCAATCCCACACCTCCCGAACCGGATTTCCGTCTCAACCTTGCCAACCATGAAACCGATGAACAATCCATTGCAAATCAGGGAATGACCCTGAAAGGTGGAGATCAAATACTGCTTTGTTCTGATGGGCTGACAGACCTGGTCGAACGTGAAGAAATCGAAAACGCACTGCTTGAACAGACCCCGGATGACGCAGTTGAAGCTCTATCCAGTCTTGCCCGGGCTCGCGGAGGGCATGACAATATAACAATAGTTATCCTCAAGGCTCCCGCCGCCCCCAAGAAAAAAAACTCCCCACTGCTTCCAATCCTCACAGCCCTGGCCAGTTCCTTTTTATTGATTATGCTGGTTGCTATCATGTCGTTAGTAGTGTGGATGCTCGGATTCTGGCCGTGGTAGCTGTATCCAGATAATCCGGACATACTGCCATTAACCAAGCCTGAACCAGAAAGCCCTCGCCAGGGTTAATAACCCGGGCAGCACAAATAACTGCCGCCTACTTTGAAGACAATTCTCCGTGAAGGTATACTCTCAGCCGCTTTACAAAGCGGTTTACACCACCGAAGCGGTATTTGTAGTCTTCATCCCCCCGCATAAAATCCAGCTCCCGGAGGCCTTCCTCAAATCCCCACTGGATCAATCCACTCAGCAAGACCCACCCTGGTGAAAGATGATAGGCCTCAGGATTGAAGCCGGAGTTGTACAGCCAAATAGCCTTGTCATACTTAAAAAACAGATAAGCTGCTGCCATCTTTTCACCGGCATTGATAACAGCCAACTTCAACCAGCCTTCCTTGGCCCCTCTTGAAACCAGTGAAGCAAAAAAATCGCTCATTGGGTCAGTCAGAAAAGCTTTTTTTTCTTCATCCGTGCGCATCATTTCGAGAAATTGCGGAAGAAGCATCTCCACTTCTTCAGCTTTCTGCACAATATGGAAAGTATCCCTTCCCTGGTCCTCCACAAACCTGCGGAGCTTCCGCCGAATCTCATGCCGCTGCTTCTTCTTCAATGCTGCAAGATAACTCTCCCAGTTTCCCGAAAGAGGGATATACGGGCACACCTGTTCCTTTTCCAGATTCCATGTTAATCCCCTTCGTTCTGCTTCAGTAATTATTACTGGAATAGTCGGTGAATCCTGCGGAAGATTATTAAAATCCAGATAGCCGATGCCGAAGGCCTTGTCATTTTGCGCAAAATCCAAAATCTTTTCAGTCAATGCCGCTGCATCCTCTTTACGCACGATAAGATCCAGATAGTCCGCGACCTCGTTTGCTCCCAGTAAATGCAGACCTGAACCCTGTTCGTTGTTTCCGTTTAAAAACAGCGGTGCAATGCCGCAGAGCTCTCCGGAATCATCGCGGAATGTCCCCAGCCATAAACTGGCATCAGGCCATTCACCACCGCCGCGTGTATCCCACCAATTCCAGAGAAAACCAAATTCCTGAAATGGCGACCGGGCATAGACCCTGGGCAGCAGCTTCTTCCAGTCATCTCTCAGCTTTTCAAATTCCCTATCGCTGTGTAGTAGCGAAAAGTGCATACCGGCTCCTTATTCATTAAATATACTTCGGTTATAGGATGGGTTTTTATCAAACCTGCACTACAATAATAAGTACTTGCAGCCCTCATCTTGTGAACAAATACCAGATGGCCCATCCCTTGCAACAGTAATTCTACCAGCAGGTTTGAATATCGGGTCTGATTGCGATCCGGAACAGGGATTAGTACAATAAGAACATGTCCAACACACTTGAAGCCGATGTTGCATTTCTGCATATAACAGCCGGGGAATCCAGAATCACTCCTCCAGCAGGTGTACACGCTCAGGCTGCTCCGAGACGTGCAGCCCGCGGGCGCAGCGAAGACCTGTTCTGCGCGTTGTTTGATATCACCTCTACAGAGAAAACAACGGAAGGATTCCTCAACCATCTTGTTCAGCTTGCTGCTGAGGTATATTACGGAACTCCCGGTTCCGTGACTGCTGCTTTGAGGGAAAGCATCACGGCAGTGAATGACCACCTGCTCGCCAATCCTGTCCAGCAAGGCGATTCTCCGGACCCTTCGGTAGGGCACAGTATGATCGCTGTCCTGCGCAACAACCATCTATATGTGGCGCAGAGCGGCGCTGCTCAAGCCATTTTGATCCGGCGCGATCAGATTACACAGATGACCCCTGATGAGACAATGCGGCGGCCGCTGGGTGTAGGCAGCAGCCCCGGGATCCGATACTACCATTACGAATCACTCCCCGGTGACATTCTCCTTATGGTTGCCGGCAGTCGTTCCCTTTGGTCTCCCAGCACACTTACAGGGCTTTCAGGCCTGGAGCTTGCCAGAGTTATGGATCGGCTTACGGCTGCCTCTGCCGCTGACTGCACCGGAATATGTTTAAAATTTGTCCAACGTGCAGAGCAGCAGTCACCTAAAGGGAGTGTCCCCTCGTCCCAACCTGCCAGCACAAAGCCAGAACCCTCAGCACGGAAAACGATATTCAGCGAGAAAAAGAAAACCCGAACCCCGTTCAGATTCGGTGAAACCAGAATTGGACTGCAACTCAAGCAGTTTGGGCTCTCTATCACAAGAGGCTTCTCCAATTTTATGCTGCGTATGGCTCCGGGAATGATGGAAACGCCAGAGAACACTGTGATTTCTCCATCACTCCTGGCCGGGACTGCCATAGTGGTCCCTGTACTGGTTGTGATTGTTGCTGCTTTGATGTACCTTCGGCAGGGGCGGGGCGAGCAGTTTGACTACTACTTCACTCAAGCGCAATCTGCTGCACAGGCGGCCCAACAGTCGCCCACCATTCCCCAGCAGCGTGCCAATCTGGTTCAGGCAATCGAGCTTCTGGATGAAGCAGAAAAATACGGCGTCCGAAAAGCTTCGGAAGATATGCGCGCTGACCTATTGACAGCCCTGGATGAGGTTGACCTTATCAATCGTCTGGAATATACACCAATTATTCAGGGCGGTTTTGCTCCAGGGGCAACCATTCAGGCTCTTGCTGCCACCGTCACCGATGTATACGTTCTTGACGCCACCAACCAGTCAATATACCGCGCCTGGTCCACCGGGCGAACATATGAAATGGACGGCGAATTCGATTGTCTATCCGGAAAAGCAAGTTTCCCGGGCTGGACAACAGCTGTGGATCTGGTTGTACAACCTTCTCCCGGGGCACTTGGAACCGAAGGTATTGTCGCCGTCGACATTGACGGCACGCTTGTGTATTGTGCTCCGGGCGCTTCTCCTGCTTCCAGCCAGCTGACAGCACCAGATCTGGGCTGGGGCCGGATTCAAGCCATTCATGTCCAGTATGAAAATCTTTATGTCCTTGATCCGGATCTGAATAGTATCTGGATATATGATGCATCCGGCGGCCTTTTCACCGGATCGCCATCACTTTACTTTGTGGAGGAAGTTCCTGATCTCAGCACGGCTATCGACCTCGCCATGGCTCAGGATGAGCTGTATATCCTCTATAAGGACGGCTCAATCGATCGCTGCAGACGAACTCGCGAAACAAGTTCTGAGGAAGGAACCCAGTTCCGTGTGGAATGCGTTACAGATCTGGAGTTCCAGGATGAGCGTGCAGGCTTTCCACCTTCATCCGAATTACCTGATGGTACACCTTCCTCCATGGTATACTCTCCTCCACCAGAACCGTCACTTTTCTTCCTTGATCAGGAAGAGGGCAGTATCTTCCAGTACAGCATGAGACTTGTATATCAGGGACGGTATTTACCAGAAGAAGAATGGCTGGATCCGGTCTCAACCTTCACACTGGGGCCTTTGAACGATCTATTCATCGCAGCTGGAGATCAGGTTTATACAGCACCACTGCTGCAGTAACAAGACCTACCAGCAGCATACAGCCGAGGGCAGGGTTAGTAATATCAACCAGGATGGTTAGAAGGGGAAAACAGTGAGTCGTTGGGCAGGCAAATATGTCATTGGATTGACCGGAAACATCGCCACAGGCAAAAGTGTGGTGCGTAAGATGCTGGAACACCTGGGTGCGTACGGCATCGATGCGGATGCACTGGGGCATCGTGCCATGGCCAAAGGCGCACCGGGCTACGACCTTGTGTTGAAAAAATTTGGCGAATGGATACTCGACCAGGATGGGCATATCGACCGGGCGCTCCTTTCCAAGGTTGTCTTCTCAGATGCAAGCGCTCTGGCCCAGCTTGAAGCCATCATCCACCCGCTTGTCACGCATGCTATAGATCTACTGATCCGCCGATCAAAACAGAATGTCGTTGTCATTGAGGCCATCAAGCTCCTGGAGGCAGATCTTGCCGCAGGTTGTGACACCGTGTGGGTTGTCAATACGCCCGTCAGGCTGCAGATACAGCGTCTGATGCATAAACGCAACATGACAGAAGATATGGCCAAGCAGAGAATTGCTGCTCAGCCATCCCAGCAGCTCAAACTGCGTGCGGCAAAAGTTGTAATCCATAATGACGATAGTTTCGAGAACACATGGGAGCAGGTTCAGGAAGCATGGCTCAAGCTCCCGCGGCCGGAAGAACCTTTGCTGCCGCCTCCCAAGGCAGCCCCTGGTCAGCTGATCGTCCGCCGAGGCCGACCACAGGATGCGGATGAGATCGGCCGCTTTATTACAACTGTTACACACGGCAAACGCAGGATGAACCGGGCAGACGTTATGGCTGCTTTCGGAGAAAAAGCATTCCTTTTGCTGGAACGGGATCAGCTGATTTCAGGTGTTGCCGGCTGGCAGGTGGAAAACCTGGTAACCCGAATCGATGAACTCTACTTTGATTCCGGTGTCAAACTGGATCAGGCCATCCCGATCCTTATGGAAGCGGTTGAAAAAGCATCCGTAGAACTGCAGAGTGAGGCTTCGCTGCTGTTCCTGCCTCCTTACCTCGCCCAGCATGTTGGAATCTGGCGATCTGTCGGATATACGCCGCAAACGATCCAGGCACTCGGCGTGCGTGCCTGGCAGGAAGCTGCCGTTGAAACCATGCCTCGCGGGGCATCGCTCTGGTTCAAACGCCTTCGTGAAGACCGGGTGCTTAAACCCATCTGATCCTATAGTTTGTTTAACACATTCTCAGAAAGTTTCTGGCTTATTCCTCTTCCCCAAATCGAATCCTGCAGTAGGAATCGTATCGCTCGGGTGTTATACTGCCGCTGTCAAGCGCTTCCAGGACCGCACAGCCAGGCTCATGCATATGTGTACAATCGGAAAAATCACAGTATGCAACAAGATCCCGCATTTCCGGGAAATAGGCATCCAATTCTTCAGGCTCAATATCCCACAGAGCAAAAGCCTTCACCCCGGGAGTATCCGCAACATATCCCCCCTCTATTAGTGGAAACAACTCCGGCACAACAGTAGTATGATATCCTTTTTTAGTTTTTTCCCGTACATGATGCGTTCTAAGCCCAAGGCCGGGTTGGATCGCGTTTAATAATGTACTTTTTCCAACACCCGAAGGGCCTGCAAAGACTGAAAGTTTGTCCTTTAGTATTTTTCGCAGGGTTCTGACTCCCCTGCCGCTTACCGCCGAAGTATATACCACCCCATACCCCAGTTTTTTATACAAGCCGAACTCTTCTTTGGCACTGCGGGGCATAACCAGGTCGAGTTTGTTTGCACAGATTACGGCCGGGATATTTTCCTTCTCTGCAACAACCAGGAAACGATCCAGCATGCGGAAATTCGGATCAGGATCTGCACAGGCCATCACAAAAACTGCCTGATCCAGATTTGCCACAAGCACCTGCTCGCTTTCCCTGCCTGGCGCTTTACGGCTCAATACCCGGGTTCGCTCTTCGATTTCCTCGATGACTGCAGAACCATCCTCGAATACTTCAACCAGAACATGATCGCCAAGGGCTGCCGCATCCGATTCCTGCCGCCCTCGCATATGCCTGCCGCGCAGCTTTGCGGTAACCTGTCCATGACGCGTCTCTATAGTGAAAAAACCTGATTGAGCTCGGATAATTTGACCTTTTATCAGCTTTTCACTCATAGGTTATGGTTCTGGTGTTGCTTCCTGGTCAGCATCTGGCTCTGGTGTCGGTGTCGCTGTCTTGAGTACGCCAATCTGGGATTCCCATGGATAAACAGCATACGGCCGGCCAAAGAAATATGACTCCACAACCCGTCGGAAAATCGGCGCAGCCCAATCTGATCCTTCTCCCTGGTATTCAAGCATGACAACTATGGCTATGTCCGGGAAATTTTCATTCTCCTCAAAAGTATATCCGGAGAACCATGCATGGGATTCCGTGTATTCCCCGGAGGTAGCTGTACCGGTTTTTCCAGCGATGTTCAGATTCAAACCGAGGAAACGATTGCGGGCAGTGCCTCGTTCTCCGCGAACCACATCAACCATCGCATCCTGGATTGTTGTCAATGTCTCATTGGATATTGGCAGCGTACCCTGCACTTCCGGTGCAAACGCATCGATGATTTCACCTTCCACACTTTCGATCCTGTTGACAAGCTGAGGCCGATATAGTGTTCCGCCATTACCGATCGCAGCCATGTAGTGAACAACTTGCAGGGGTGTAACCGTCAGGAAACTCTGGCCAATCGCCATATTTACCGGATCCCGATCAATCCACTCGACACCCTGCATCGCAAGTTTGAGTTCTGGATCTGGTACCAGCCCTGCCTGATCGCCAATTTCGATACCAGTAGATGTCCCCAGCCCGAAACTCTTGGCCATATCAGGAATTGCTGCAGGCAGCCCTTGATTGAACAGTTCAAGCCCTATATGGTAGAAGTAGGGATTGCAGGAGCGTACAAGCGCTTCCTGCAGGCTGATTTCACCCTGTGCCGGTTTTTCCTTTTCATATGTCCAGTCATACAGAACCAACCCCGGGATATCTGTAAATGTATGCCCGCAGTCGTAGATATCATCTGCTTCAAAGTATTCTGATTCCAGTGCAGCAGCCACTGTAACAACCTTGAATACAGATCCTGGAGGATATTCACCACCGGTAGCCCGGTTGATAAGCGGGAGGTCTTCATCCGCAAAAATTTCCTGCAATCCTTCATAGCTGTATGGATGATTCGTGTCGAAAAAGTTAGAGTTGAACCCGGGTGAAGAAACAAGCGCAAGGACTGCTCCGGTATCCCGCTCAAGTACGACAACGGAACCATTAAAGCCGGCAATTGCTTCTTCTGCCGCCTCTTGAAGATCACGGTCCAATGTGCTGTAAACTGCCTGCGCAGGAGTGGATTCACTGGTTGCCAGGGCTTCGGTTCCCTGAACAACTCTTCCATTGGAATCGACCAGATACAGACTCCCGCCGGGTATACCACGCAGGGTTTCCTCATATATCTCTTCCAGCCCCAGCTGTCCGACATATTCATCCTGCTGGTAACCGCGAGAAATATAATCACCCAACTGATCTTCAGATATCCAGTTCACATAACCTACCGCATGCGATGCCAAACCTTCATTGTAGTAATACCGCCCCGGATAGATCTTCCAGGACAGGCCTTCCACATCCGATAGAGATCCCTCCACTTCCTCAAAATCCGCGAGCGGAACCTCTCCTACATGAACATACCAGTCGTACTGCCTTATATCGTCATAAAGATTAACAATCTGACTATAGCGAGTACCGAATAACTGGGATAATCTGGAAATGATAATATTTTCATTATCTTCCTCGGCTGTCGCTTGATTCGGAATAATCCAGAGCGCTACCACATCTGTCTGTACTGCAAGAGCAGACCCGTTGCGATCATAGATGTTAGCCCTGGTTGGTATGACCATGTCCATCCAGAGGTTCAGGTCTGGAGTCAGCTCGGGAAGAATGATCGAGTCATCCCATGAAATCATCCAATCGTCTTCAACCCGCACAAGGTTCATTTCAATGTCGCGAGTGATTTCTCCAGCCACAGCACTTTTTAGCACCACTCGTGAGCGGACCTGTGCGGCATCAGGATTCACCAATGATGAAAGTATTTCATGGTTCACCCCTGAAAGATTTGCCGCCTTCCCGACAGATTCGTATCGATCAGTGAAGTCCTCGATTCCGATTAAATCCGTCGTAAGTGGGCTGAGCATTGAATACATGGCTTCGTAATTTTGATCGTTCCAATATGATAGAAACTGTTCGACAGCAGACTCTGGATCAGGCGCAGAAACAGTAGTTACTTCGGGAGTCGGAAGCTCATTTACCTGCCCGGATTCCTCTCCATCGCCGCCAAAAAAGCTGCATCCAACAAGAACAAAAGCCAGTAGAAAAGCTATAATCGAGGCTCTACGCAAGGCTCACCTCCAAGAATTGACGCAAACACAGGACAGTTGTATGCATTATACTGCTGGCAAGCAGCAGGTACATCTGCTTCCGTTCTGATACCTATCCGGCCCAGTTGTACAACCAGATGGCACAATGGAAGTCCCATTACATTAGCAAAACAGCCATCCATTTTTTTAACCTCAACGGGCTCAAATTCCCGATCCTGAATACCGTACGCACCTGCCTTGTCAAGCGGGCTTCCCGTCTCAATATAGCGGTCGATCTCCTGATCTGAATAATTCCGCATTGGAACCTGTGTGACACAAGCACAACTGGTTGCCGTTTTATGGCGCAGATCCAGTACAGAAATTGCTGTGCAAACCTGGTGCGTTTTTCCCGAGAGCATCTTCAACATGATACGCGCATGTTTGTCATCAGCTGGCTTTTCCAGGATCTTTTCCTCAAAATAGACAATCGTATCTGCACCCAGGATCACCGCGGGCTCCGTATCCATTCTTTGCTCAGCAGCAAATTGTGCCTTTTGCGCCGCCAGCCTGGTAACGTATCCTCCAGCATCCTCAGCAGAATCTTTGGCCTCCGGGATGGATGCTGGGGAAATCTCTGCCTCCCATCCTGTCAGGGAGAAAAGCTCTTTTCTGCGTGGTGAAGCCGAAGCAAGAACAAACCTCATTTATACCCTGTCTTAATAATTGCAGCTGCCCAAACCCGACATTTCAAACTATCATGATTTTTCCGGAAAATATTCATCAAGCACCGGAATTTGACAAAAGATTCTAACATACGCTCATTCAACCTACCAACATTCCAGAGAGGCGCCTGAAAAAGTTTTTCCAACTCAACCAGGACTGATTCACCAGATGGAGCCTGGAAGAATCGAGGCGATTCTGACCCTTTATCAATGCTCATGCACGCTCACGGGGATCGATTCGTGTAAATGAAAGGCCAACAAAAGCAAAAAAAACTGCCACAACGCTGACAGCGAGTACAGTACCGACTCCTGGCCCTGTTCCGGCAGCTGCTGCAGCAACAACCGCAGGTGTTGAAGGTGCCTGGGTGGGTTGGAGTGAAGTTGTCGCAGTAATCGCAGGTTGTTGTTCAACAGCAGGTTCATGTGTCGGAGAAGCACTCGGCTGCTGTTCAGTTTCAGCGGGTGTTGCTGTCGGATCTTCTTCAGGTGTCTCCCGACTGGCTGCCTCAGAAGCTGGAATGACAAGGATTTCCTGGCCCACCTGAAGTACAGAATTCTCTGTCATGTTATTCAATTCCAGGATTGTCTCTATTGGCACATCATAGACCGCAGCAATGTTCCATAGGGACTGGCCAGTCCGGACGGTATGAACAATAGAACCATCCTCCCGGGGTTCTTCTGCAACCACGGGGATAACCAGCTGGATTTCCTCCTGCTCCCCGGATTCTATCGTGGTCGAGCTTGTTTCAGGAGCAGCGCTTCCTGTCACCCATCCCATCAATGCTGTGTAATAGACCATCCCGCCAGAAGTTGCCACTCCCGCCCCGATTTCGATATATTGAGAAGAAAGCATGGTATCGTTGTGGATCTGGGACGTCTTCCACCATCCAACAGCATCAGAAACCGAAGCATTGGTGCCGCCATAGATTATTTCAGATACCCACACCGTATTGCCATCACCATAACCGACTGCATAGGCTCGATCTCTCGGCCTTGTTCCTCCTGGTCCAGTATGAGTAACGGATCCGATGGAAGCCTGATAGTCGCTTTGAGCCTGTGCCGCTGCCATTAATTTGCTGTTCGTCGTGTAAGCGTATAGTCCGCTTTGTGCGCGATAGGCATTGATAGCGGATATAACTTCAGCTGAACTGAGAATTTGCCGATCCGGAGGTGCGCCGGAGGCAGGGCTGGTCAAGGCTGCCTGCATAAAAACCACCAGCAGGATTATATTCAGATACAGTAGAATTCGAGTTTTTTGTTTCATCGGCAAATCGATAGTACCATATCCTGAAAAGAATAGTATGAAGATTGCTATGGCCTGAAAGTACCCTTTTTGGATTACCGATTGACCTATAATCTTCTGTCTGGTATGATCAGTGCTTAAATACCCGCCCCGGGCTCCAGCCTGTGGCAATTAACAACCTTATCAAGAGAGGTGGAGGGACCGGCCCTGTGAAACCTCGGCAACCAGATATTCAACCTGAATATCAAGGTGCCAAATCCGTCAGATCCATGGTGGAATCTGGGAGATGAGAAGATCGAGTGTAACGAACCTCTTCATCCAGCTTCTGTTGAAGAGTTTTTTCCTTAAACAGAAGCCACCCCGCTGCAAAAGTCAGTTGGTGTTTTTGTCATACGCAGCAGTTTCCTGAGTGAAATACGACGGACATTTCAGCCAGATTAAGGACCGGTCGATTCTCTCCCTGCATGCTTACAGGGAAGTTGAAGGCATCCCTCTTCCTCTCTCCCAGCCTGACGATAAGGACCTGAGGAGGCGGTAATGAACGGAACAATGTCAACCAAATCGGTACACGCTGGTGAAAACAGGAAAAAGGCTCATAACAGCCTTACAACACCAATTGTGCTCAGTTCAACATTTCCTTTCGAAAACACGGCTGAGATTCTCGACTTCAAAGCCAATAATACGTCTTCCATCCATGGTCGTCTCGAATACGGGCGCTATGGAAACCCGACGGTCAGGGCGGCAGAAATGAAACTTGCCGCGCTTGACAATGCGGAGAGAGCACTGCTTTTCTCCAGCGGCATGAATGCAATCACGACAACGCTGCTGGCCCTTCTTTCCAGCGGTGATCACCTGGTAATGGTATGTCCTGTATACAGACGGTCGCTGGAATTTACAGACTTCCTGTCCAGGTGGGGCATAGAAACCAGCCTTGTTGAAAGCAATGATTTCGATAAACTTCGTACAGCACTCAAGCCCAATACCCGTTTGATTTTCGCTGAAACCCCCTCCAATCCCACACTGAGAGTTCTTGACCTCGAACTACTGGTACGAATCGCTCAGGAAGCTGGTGTGCTTACAATGGTCGACAGCACATTTGCCACACCAATCAACCTGCGGCCGCTTGAACTCGGTGTCAATCTCGTCATACACAGTGCTACAAAGTATCTGGGCGGACACAATGACCTGCTTGCAGGTTCTGCCGCTGGCAAAACTGACCTTCTCCAAAAGATACAGGATGCCCGGAATGTCCTCGGCGGTATACTGAGCCCAATGGACGCCTATTTTCTGCTCAGGGGTATCAAGACGCTTGCCCTGCGCGTCCAGAAACAGAATCAGAACGGCCAGCTGGTGGCAGAATTTCTCGAGAATCATCCTCTTGTCAAGCGCGTGCACTATCCCGGGCTCCCCGCCCATCCGGACCATGCTGTAGCCAGGAAATTGATGAAAGGCTCAGGTGGTGTCGTCAGTTTTGAAATTGACGGGAGCAAGGAGACTGCAAGCACGGTGATCGATAATCTTGAACTGCCCTATATCGGCCCAACGCTGGGTGGTGTGGAAAGCATTGCCCAACAACAAGCTCTATTGTTATCTTCCGACCCTGATACACGCAAGGCTTCCGGTATACCAGATCAGTTGATCCGCTATGCACTTGGAATCGAAGATGCCGAAGACATCATTGCCGACCTGGATCAAGCCATGGAGAAGGCAGCTGCAGCGGAATTAAAAACATGATCGTTCATAAATTTGGCGGCACATCCATTTCAGATGCATCGGGGTTCCAGGCTGCAAGCCAGATAATTCTCGACCAGGTAGACAAGGAACCGGATCGATCTTGTGCTGTGGTACTCTCTGCTGTTCATGGTGTTTCGGATAAACTTGTTCAGGGAGGCAGGCTGGCCGCACAGGGAAATGACAGAGACTGCCGAAATATCCGGGCAGCCCTGGTGGAGCAGCATCAGGCCATAGTCGAGGACCTTCCGCTTCCAGGAAACCAGAGACGTATGCTCAGTGGTGTTATCGAAGACAAGCTGCACGAAGTCGACCGCCTGTACCGCAGTATTGCAATCCTTGGGGAGCTGACTCGACGCGGGCGAGACACCATCGCTGCGTTCGGACCGATACTCAGCGCGCATATCCTTGTTTCGCTGCTCAAGATATCGGGTGTTCAAGCTGAACCAATAAACACTGCCGCACTTCTGCATATTGATAACTCCCTGGGAGCTGCGGCACCGATGATGGAACCAACAAGAAAGGCTGTCCGGGAACACCTTATCCCGAAACTCAAGAGCGGTATACTTCCCGTCCTGACCGCATCCATTGGCACAGATGCTGATGGCAGCCTTGCGTTGCTTGAGCGCGGCGGGGGAGACACATCAGCGGTATCCATGGCTTCAGCGTTGGACGCAGGAGAATGTATTATCTGGACCGACGTGATCGGAATTCTTACAGCGGATCCTTCTTTTGTTCCGGATGCTGTACCGCTGGCCGAGCTGACCTATTCCCAGGCACTCGAACTGGCTCGTTTTGGCGTTGATGTTATCCACACTGACACACTGCTTCCGGGTGCCCATTCCGGGTTCCCGCTGCAAATCCGCAGCAGCTTTTACCCGTCTCAACCGGGAACCAGAATTTCGAATAAACCATCGTTGTCATCCAAAATCCCGCCCGCAATCCTTTCAATGGCCGGGCTTGCAATAATCGTTGTACAGGGGGAGGGGCATCACTGGTCTTTACATTTCGCCTCACGTATACTCGATGCCCTTCACCACACCGGTATAGAGGTGCTGATGTTTAACCAGCCCATGTCTACCCCGGAATTGAATATCGTTGTCCGTCAGCAGGATCAGGAATTTGCGATACAATCACTTCAGCAGATTCTGGGCCAGAAGAAGCGGTCGCGGATTACCTGTGAAAACAGGTATAACGCAGCAATAATCACGATCGTTTCCTTGAATGGTTCAGGAACTGGCATAAATGAAAGTCTGTTTGGTAAAACTTTGTCTGCGCTTGGCACCCGGAACACGCGAATATTTGCCATCGCACGCAGTACTGAGGGAACAAGTCTTTCTTTCTGTATCCCGGAAGATAACTGCAGAGATCTGGTGGTTTTCTTACATCAGAAGTTGATCATGGAGTAGCATATGGACAGGATACCGGTAACGATTCTGGGCGCCACAGGAATGGTTGGGCAGCGATTCATTCAGCTGCTGGACAAACACCCGCTCTTCCGTATACAGTCATTAGCCGCATCTGAACGTTCTGCCGGCAAGACATATTCAGAAGCCTGCCGCTGGCTTCTTCCATTCGACATGCCGGAATCGGTGCAGGATTTACCGCTGCTGACTCTGGATTCGGACTTCAGCCAGGGGGTAATCTTTTCAGCACTGCCGGGTTTCGTTGCAGCTGACATCGAGTCAGTGCTTGCAGGAAGAGGCCATCATGTCTTCTCGAATGCCTCTTCCCACCGCATGGATAAAAACGTGCCGCTCCTGGTGCCGGAAGTTAATGCAGAACACAGTCAACTTGTTCGGTCCCAGCCAACTTTCAAAAAAGGTGGCTATATCGTCACCAGCGCAAACTGTTCCACAACGATCCTTGTGCTGGCCTTGAAGCCGCTGCACACCCGTTTCGGGATTAAAAGAATGTCTGTGGTAACCATGCAGGCTGTTTCCGGCGCGGGATACCCGGGGGTAGCCAGCCTGGATATTCTGGGCAATGTACTGCCATATATCCCGGGAGAGGAAGAAAAACTCGAAAGCGAAACGACAAAGATTCTGGGAACACTGCAAGCTGACACGATCCGGCCGGCTGAAATCAATGTCAGTGCTCAATGTACCCGTGTACCTGTTACAAACGGCCACACAGAGTTTGTATCCCTTGCTTTCGAAAATCCTCCAGCGCAAGAGGAGATAGTCACATGCCTGCGGGATTTCCAGCCGCCTGATGAGGTGCTCGATCTGCCAAGCACACCGGTATTCCCGATCAAGGTATTCCAGAAACCGGACCGGCCACAGCCAGCTCTTGATATCTCAGAGGCAAACGGTATGACAGTCGCCGTCGGACGCATCCGGCAGTGCAGCCTTGAAGACTATAAGTTCCTTGTCCTGGGGCACAACACACTGCGCGGCGCAGCCGGCGGTGCGATCCATAACGCGGAACTGTTGTACGCACAGGGCTTGATCGACTGAACAGGGAGTTTGATTATGGCGTTAACCATCATGGGAACAGGCTCCATCTTCGACCTTTGTGAAGACAGAATTATCTATCGCAGTCTGGACCCGCTCGATCTCAGGCTGCCTCGTTTTAAGGAGCTGAAAACGCAGATTTCACTCACGTCCGGGAGCCATCCACGCAAATCAGATCCTGAATATGGAGTAATTTGCGCAACCTACATCCGCCGTATGGCAGAACTTCAAGGAAATCCCGAACCGGAAAACCTGCTTTATTTTGGCGATACACTGTTTAATGACGGCTCAGCTTTCAACAACATCCTCTCGGCAGGGGAATGGAACGGGGCAGCATTCATCGGGAGTGATCTTCCCGGTAAAAAACCTGAGCTGATTTTTAACGATCGCATTGGTGCAGCAAGCCGGTGGAACATGCTGGAATCCTTCCTCGGCCAGGTTGCATTTCCGCTGGATAGTCGGACTGTTCTTGTCGTAGATCTGGACAAAACAGCTCTGGGAGCCCGCGGCCGTAACGACAGCATAATCAACGAAGCGCGCATCGAAGCCATGCAGCAGACAATTCAATCAGCTCTGCATGGAGAGATGGATGAAAGCCTTTTCAGAACTGTATACGACACACTCAATCAGATCGAATTCCATCCCTTTACCGGCGATAACCAGGACTACCTGGCCTACCTCTGCCTTATAGTTATCGGAAGCGTACTGGATCTTCAAATACTCATAGACGGGATACATTCCGGCCATTTCTCTACTTTTCCAGGGTTTCTGGAAACGATGCAGCAAAAACGCCCCTCGCTCGCTGCCAGGGGATTGGAGAATGTCCACGATACAGTGTGGCAGGCAGTGCGGCAGGGCGATCCTACGCCATTCAAGGCATTCCGGAAAGCAGAATTCGTCGCTACACTGAACAGGTTTACAACCAATCAGAATCAGCCTGTGGAAGAGGTCTTGAAAAAATACATCACCCTCACGGGTGAGGTATACCAGGCTTCGCGTAAACTTCAGCAGCAGGGCGTCGTCGTGCTTGGAATCTCCGACAAACCGGATTTATCCTCGGTCCCTGATGAAAAACAAATACAGTCAGGGCTGATGCCGATCCATAAAGCACAAACTTTGATCCTTGGTGAGGAAAACTGAACCACCGGGCGGATGGAAATATATCTATCATAATAAAGCGGAAGAGGAATCAGGAATTTTATGAAGTTCAGGGCAGTAATTTGGGATATGGACGGTGTTCTCGTTGACAGTGGGGAATTCCACTACCTTTCATGGCGTGAAACAACACATCGCCATGGATATGAATATACACGCGAAGAGTTTGTCAGCGACTTTGGAATGCTAAATTCCGACATTCTGAGAAGACTTGGCGGCCCTGAACTGGCTGAGGATTTTATCAAACGCCTTGTGGATGAAAAGGAGGACCTCTTCCTGGAAATGGCGCGAAACAAACTGGAGCCTCTGCCCGGCGTCCTGCCTGTTCTTCAGAAACTCCACTCAAAAGGTATCCCTATGGCAGTTGCTTCCTCCTCACCGAGGAAAAATATCGATGCCGTCCTTGATGAACTTCAGATCACTGAATACTTCCAGGTAGTCCTTTCGGTAGGCAGTATGCCCGGGAAACCAGAACCCGACATCTTCCGTGAAGCTGCCCGCTTGCTTGGTTTTCCCCCGGCAGAATGCCTCGTAATCGAAGATTCCATTGCAGGTGTTGCTGCTGCAAAAAGTGCAGGAATGGCCTGTATTGCCATAACAACGACCAATCCCTCAGAACATCTGCAGGATGCCGACTTGATTATCGACCGCTACGAAGACCTCCCGGGGGAGTTCTATCAATAGCGGCTCTACCTTCATAGCCGGCGGATAATAATTTCTATTCAAATGGGTGGGCAAAACTCACCCTGCTTCAGCCTATCCGGTGCAAACCAGCATTCCCCGGCTTTCGTATGTAAAGATTGCACAGTCACGCAGTAGTACAAAACGGAAAATCCTTCCGGCAGTCCAGCTGCAGATTTTCCTTCTAACAAATTTGTTTAACCTGATTTCTTCAGACAGCCAGAAAAACACGGCTTAAGGATTTTAAGGATGCCGTCGATATTTACTCGGATTGCAATCTTTGAAGGATCAGAACACCGCTGCATAAGGAAGTCTGTGTATAGGTCGAACGAAAGGGATACCCGGCCAATGCTTTCTGAATCTCATCTGCAGCAAAATAGAATTCTGAATCATCCCATCCCGGGGACTCGTTCTTGACCTTTGCGCGCTGCACAGCATTTTCGAATGCAATATCACCGATCAGGATAGCCCCTTTCCTCGTTAGATTTCCGGACAAATCGATCAGCAATCTGACTTTCTCATTATCAGGAATGTGGTGCAGGGTATAGGTGGAAAGGATAAAATCGAATCTTTCCCCGGCAATTTTATCAATCAGATCTGATTCCATATCCGCAAGAAGTAAACGTGCTCCCGGCATCTTTTCCCTTGCCTTCTCAAGCATCTTCGCGGAAAAGTCCACTCCTGTAATCTCGTATCCATTCTGATAAAGAACCTCTGTCAGCAGGCCAGTCCCGACACCGATATCCAGTATTCGCCGCCCTGAATCGTACTCGAGTATAAACTGCTGTATCAAACTCAGAGTCTGGAAATACCCTGCGAAGGGATAACCTTTTTTATCTCCTTCCATAATATCCCCGTCATACTTGTTTGCCCATTGATTGAATCCTGAACTCTCCAACATGAATGCTCCTGACTTTGATCTATTCCGTTCCTGAATACCCGATTACGCTTGCGAAGCAGAAAAAGTATATACCGAAAGGTGTAGAAAATGAGAAAAACATATCTCTGAGAACAAGGCTGGAATGATCAACAAGAACTGACTTTATCAGGAGATTATGCATTCGGGGGTATGAATCCCTTTGGAAACAGCCAGAAACGTTTATAATCGGTGCATGGATCTTTTTGACCACGCTATGCAGCAGCAGCTGAACAACGAAGCTCCTCTTGCCGCTCGAATGCGTCCGCGAACACTGGATGAGTTTGTCGGTCAGGAACATATCGTAGGCGAAGGACGCCTGCTGCGCCGGGCTATCCAGGCAGACCGCCTCTTTGCCTCCATCATACTCTGGGGCCCACCAGGAACTGGCAAAACCACCCTTGCCCGGATTATCGCCAACCACACACAATCAGACTTCCAGACACTTTCTGCGGTCCTGGCTGGAAAACCCCAACTTCGTAAAGTTATCGGTGCTGCCAGGGATCGCCGAAAAATGTACCAGAAAAAAACCATCCTTTTTGTGGATGAAGTCCATCGCTGGAACAAAGCCCAGCAGGATGCGCTGCTTCCCTTTGTCGAAAACGGCACCATCACACTGATCGGTGCTACCACTGAAAATCCCTACTTCGAAGTGATCAGCGCACTTGTCTCGCGCTCACGTGTGTTTCAACTGCATCCCCTGCGGAAAAAGGATATCCGTGAAATCATTCTCCAGGCTGTAGATGACAAGGACCGCGGTTACGGCAGCCGCAAGGTCCGGCTGGATAAGGATGCATTGGACCATATCATCAATATCAGCAATGGAGATGCCCGGAATGCTCTCAATGCCATTGAACTGGCTGTGGAGACCACGCCGCTGCAGGAGGACATCATCCATGTTTCTCTCGATGTGGCGCAGGAATCGATCCAGCGCAGGGCTGTCCTTTACGACAAGGATGGCGACTCACACTACGATACAATCTCGGCATTTATAAAATCCGTGCGGGGCTCAGATCCGGACGCTGCCCTGTACTGGCTTGCCAAGATGCTCTATGCCGGCGAATCACCTCGTTTTATCCTCCGCCGGCTCCTGGTTCTTGCTTCTGAAGATATCGGCCTGGCTGACCCAATGGGGCTGGTTGTTGCAGCTGCAGCCATGCAGTCCTTTGAATTCATAGGCCTGCCGGAGGGTGTGTATCCTCTTGTCGAAGCCACACTCTACCTTTCCACAGCTCCAAAATCCAACTCCGCCGGGGCCTATTTCAAAGCCTACCAGCTGCTCGAAGAACAGGGAGCAGTCGAAGTGCCGAAACATTTGATGGATTCAAACAGAGATGCAAAAACTCTTGGTCACGGCCTTGGCTACCGTTATCCGCATGATTTTGCAGGCCATCACATCCCACAGCAGTACCTTCCGGATGCACTGCTCGGCACGTACTTCTACACTCCCTCCGAGGAGGGGCACGAGAATCACATAAAAGAAAGGCTGGAGCGCTGGCGGGCCGCACAGCGCAAGGCACTGAAAATCGAGGGGAAAGAGACCCCCGAACTATCAACGGAAGAAATCGAAGCGCTCAAACGCAAACACCGCTGACAGTTTAGGCTTCACTGGGGAACCCGGATACCAATTCTCCTATTGACCACAGTCATCTTTACCCTACAATAAGCCAGAAGCAGTCTGTCTACTCAGACTCCACCTTGTTTTACTCATGTCAGGAGCAATTATGAATACAAATAAACTGGTTATGCTCGGTTTCGGTAATGTCGGTAAAGCCTTCGCACAACTCCTTCTCAAGAAGCAAGCCGATCTGAACAAATTGTATGAACTGGAACTGCAGGTTGTCGGAATAGGGACCGGCTCACACGGTTTCATCCAGAATGCCGCAGGGATAGACCTTAACCAGGTTCTTGATGTCCTTGATTCAGGAAAATCCCTTGACACGATTCCATCTGATTACACACCTTCTAACGCCATGGAGCTGCTCGAGACATGCGGGGCGGACGTGCTTGTTGAAACCACCCCTGTAAACTACGAGACCGGCGAACCGGGGCTTTCTCACATCCGTTCAGCTCTGGAAAAGAGCATGCATGCCGTTACCGCGAATAAAGGGCCGGTCGTACATGGTTATCGCGATCTTGCCACGCTGGCCGCCAGCAAAAGGCGGAAGTTCTATTTCGAATCGGCTGTAATGGACGGTGCGCCGGTATTTGGTATGTGCCGTGAATGTCTGCCAGGCAGCCGAATAACCAGTTTCCGGGCAGTGCTCAATTCGACAACAAACCTCATCCTGACAGAGATGGAAAAGAACCAATCGTTCGAGGACGCGGTACGCTACGCGCAATCCATTGGTATCGCAGAAACAGATCCGAGTGGTGATGTGGACGGCTGGGACGCATCCATTAAAGTTGCAGCGCTGGTGACTGTGTTGATGGATTATCCCCTGACTCCAGGCCAGGTTGACCGGACAGGCATAGGTGGACTGACGCTGGAGCAGGTACAGCAGGCAAAAGCACAGGGAAAACGCTGGAAGCTTGTATGTGAAGCAAAAAAGAAAAATGGAGAACTCGAAGCAGTTGTCTCACCCCGGCAGGTCACTCCGGAGGATTCACTTTTTCACCTGGACGGGACATCCTCTGCCATCACCGTTCAGTCCGACACACTTGGCCCGCTAACACTGCGTGAGGATTCACCTGGCCCGGAAACAACAGCATACGGTCTCCTGGCAGATACATTGAATGCCCTTGGATATTCATTCGCTGCTTGCTGATCCACTGCCTGCCGATCCAGACAGCATTATCCAAAAGATACACAGACGGTATCGGGAACTTAAGAAATCGTACTGAGATATGAAGCAAACATCGGAGAGAAAAATGAAAACCGTTATCTGGGATATGGGCGGCGTAATTGTGCGAACCGAAGATCAATCCCTCCGTCACAGATGGGAGGAAAAGCTTGGCCTCCAGCCAGGCAAACTGCACGATCTTGTATTTAATAATGAATTGAGCCGGAAAGCTTCCGTTGGAAAAGCAGTTGAAAAAGACATACAGGAATGGCTCAAGCAGCACCTGAGCCTGGATGACCAGGAAATAAACCGACTTTGGGAGGATTTTTTCGAGGGTGACTGTATTGATCAAACATTGATGAAGTACATTCGCTCCTTGAAAGCCAGCTATAGAGTGGGAATGATTACAAACGCATGGCCGAATATCCGTCATATGTTAACGAATGTCTGGCAAGTAGCAGATGCTTTTGAGGCCATCATCGTTTCGGCCGAGGTCGGGATCGTCAAACCAGATCCGGCTATCTATGGTTTGGCACTGGAAGCATTGGAAACAGCTCCGGGTAATGCTGTCTTTATAGACGACTTCATTGAAAACATCAACGGCGCAGAAGCTGTTGGAATGAAAGGTATCCATTTTACCGGCAGGGAAGAAACGATAATGAAATTGAACACACTGCTGACTTCCTCCTGAAACCAGAACTTCAGGTTTTTCAAAAGAATTAAGCATGGACCATGTCGTCTCGATATTACAGCTGTCGGGTTCAAAAAAGTGGAAAGAACTGCTCGCAGCAGAGAAAAAGAGTTGCTATTCTGCACTGAAGGTGGCAGAATACTTATTCAACCAGTTGAATCATCCGCAGGGCGGAATGGATGATTTTTGGGAGTTCAAATCTCAGTGATAAACTCACCAGAAACAACGAATACTTCTATACGAAAACTAGTTGTATTCCTTTGCGCCATGACTTTGGCAGAGATATCCAGAACAATGACAGCGGTTCAGGTGCCAGTGTATCTGCGCGAACTGGGGGCGAATATCGGCCAGATTGGCCTTTTTTTTACCATTTCACTGGTTTTCCCCCTGCTGCTGAGGATCTTCGGCGGCTGGCTTTCAGATACAATCGGCAGGCTGCGGGCTCTGTTTCTGGGAAGCGCAGCCGGAGCTATCACCTATGCTGTATATGCCTTTGCCCCCAGCTGGCAGGCTGCTCTCCCCGGCCCCGCTTTTCTTGCCTGTGCCACTGCTTTGATCTACCCCTCGTATAAAGCCTATATTGCGGATTTGACTAATGACAGTAATCGCGGGCGCTTTTTTGGCATCACTGACGGTGTAATTCGCTTTGCCTGGGTTATCGGGCCCCCAGTTGGTGGCTTGATCGGGCAGGCGCTTGGATACAGGACAATGTTCCTGGCTTCATTTGGGTCCTATGCCGTCGCAGCACTGCTCTTTCTCAGTCTGACACGGAAAACCAGCAAACCCGCTGCAGCCTCCATGCTTTCGTGGCCTTCGCTCAAATCCTCGTTCCTTGAAATGGGCGCTCTGATTCTTGCCGGTGGACTGGTGACCTGGATATTGATCGTTGACGGAGTCCGTGATATTGCATTCAAACTTTCATTTGACCTGATGCCGGTTTACCTTTCCGATATCGCCGGTATCAGCAAAACCGATATAGGTATCCTTGACGGTCTTTTCGGCCTGGCCATCGTCCTGAGTACTTTCCCCGCCGGGGTGCTTGTAGACAAGGTGTCGGAGCGGCTTGGCATTGTCCTCGGCTTGTTACTCATGATTCTCTCGAGGCTTGTATTCGCCTTCGCTAATGGCTTTGGCGGGTTCGCGCTCTCGTGGATCCTGCTGGGCATGGGAGGAGGACTGCTGGACCCCGCCGGCAGCTCACTGATTGCCAGAGGCGTTCCAAGCCGGCTGCGAGGAATCGCTTACGGCCTCGTGGCTACCAGCCTTGGTATCTTCTCTCTCCCTGCACCATGGATTGGCAGTCAGATTTGGCAGTCTGTAAACCCCCGCGCCCCATTCCTGATAACAGTCATTCTTGGTTTATTAACTATTTTCCCGGCCTGGAAAAAGCTCGTTGTTCCCCCCCAGGCAGAAAAAGCAGAATGACTTGGCAGCTCCCGATCTCTCACATCGGAAGAACGATCTGCTGGAAAAAGCCTCAACCAAGAAACTGCCTGAAAATTTAGAGAGCCACCGGAAACAAGAAAAGCCGGTTCAACCGGGACCACTGCATAAGATTTACCTGACGCGGTGTTCCCCAGACTTCGGCGAGATCCCCCCTATCCGTTCCCCCCCGGGTTTCGGACAAGGAGTATTTCTGGGGGAAATACCGCTGCAGCGGCGTGCTTTTTCTATATTCAGTGACTCTCATCCACTACTTTACGGTTTTGTACTGAGTAAGTCAACTCCCTTTCCATAAGAAATATGTTATCAAGCAGTTCCCATACCGCCATAAACCGGCATTCTGAACGAATGACTGGAGTTGACGATTTTTCGTCAAGCAGGCATACTGAGGTCAGAATTATGCGCACACTTGAAAAATCCCTGCAAGATGAAGATATTGGTAGACTTCACATCATCGCCGAACTCTGGGGGTTCGATTTACCTCAGGGCACGATGCGTGATCTGCTTCCGATTGTCATCTCCAACCTTGAAGATCAGGATTTCAGTCTTGAGATCTTCCAGAGTTTGCCGGAGGATGAAATCCGTATCCTGAAGCAGATCCAGTCAAATAGAAACCAGGCCTCCGTGGCTGAGCTTACACTGAAATTTGGCGAGATACGCCGGCTTGGAGCGGGCAAAAGGGATCGTGAAAAACCCTGGCGGAATCCCGTCTCCCCGATGGAATCTTTATGGTATCGCGGCTGGATCAGCACAACCTTTATTCACACACAAACCGGCCTTCAGGAATTTTTCTACATCCCTGAAGAACTCCTCCGAATTCTTCCTGAACCGGAACATTCTATAGATACACTTCTGGGGGCACCGCTCGAGTCTCCTGCATCCATCTTCCCGGGTTCCACCTACCTGCTCGAAGACTGCACCACAATTCTTGCAGATACACGCCGGCAATCCGACAAAAATATCTCCGAGTATATGAATACCAGCCTTCCGGACAAATATCTTATCAAGCCGAAATCCAAACCTTTCCTGCTCCATCTCCTTACCGAAATGGACATTCTCAAACAACCCGAAAACGCTCCTGATCCTCAGGCTCTGCGATCGTGGTTTGAAACTCCCCCGTCTGCACAGTGGATACGCTGCATAAAATGCTGGCGAGAATCGATTAGCTGGAACGATCTCGCACTGGTACCTTCACTTACCTGCGCCCACAAAGACTGGCCTAATAATCCGTTATTAAGCAGATCTGCTATTCTTGGCTTCCTTGAACCGATCCCGGAAAACACCTGGTGGGATCTAACTGCTTTTATCGATTCTGTAAAAGATCTTGAGCCAGCATTCCAGCGTCCGGCAGGAGATTTCGATTCATGGTATCTGCAGTCCAGTGCAGACGGGTCCTTCCTGAATGGCTTTGACTCATGGGATTCTGTTGAAGGCAGTTTGATCCGCACTCTTCTGCGGGGCCCCCTTTACTGGCTTGGCCTGGTCGATCTCGGAGTATCCGAAAAAGGCGGATGGATAACCAGCTTCCGCAAGACTTCACGATTTATCCAACTTTATTCAAAGGAACCAATAGAGGAATCCAGGCCATTTGCCGCTCCCACCTTCTCAACGTCAGGAGAAATCCTCGTCCCATTATTTGCCGACCCGACTCTCAGATATCAGGTCGCCCGGGCTGCAGCGTGGTCGGGTTTTGACGGGAAATATCACCGATACTTCCTGACTCCCCTTTCCCTGCAAAAATCTGCCAGCCAGGGGCTCTCAGCTGTACAGCTGTTGGCTTTTCTGGAGAGCCATGGTGCCGTACCTCCGCCTTATCTAAAAAAAGCTGTGACTCATTGGGAGAAGAAAGAAAACGAAGCAGGTGTACAACAGGTATATTTGCTTCAGGTGAAAGATCCGGAAACCCTGGCCAAGCTGAAACAAAACAAATCTACCTCAGTCTTCCTTGGCAGACAACTTAATCCAACTTCTGTTCTTATCAGGAAACCGGATCTGAAAAAACTTTACAGCGCCGCAATCAGGTCAGGGATTTTGCTCAACATTCCATCAGAAGACTGAGAAACCGGAAGGCATCCAGACCGATAAAAGTATGTGACAGAAGTCTTGTCTCCTGTTTTAATTCTTTTCAGGATTAATACCATGAGCTGCAAATGCGCCCTGGATCGCACTCTCCAACTCCTCAAAAGTCACGGGTTTGAATACAAATCCATCTGCCCCCAGACTCATTGCTTCATCTACCTGCACATCTGTTGACTCTGCTGAAAGCATGACTACAGGGATATTCTTGAAGTCAGGCTGCCGGCGTACGAATTCAAGAAAATCGATGCCTGTCACTTCCGGCATCATGATATCCAGAAGGATCAAATCAGGAACAGTCCCCCCCAATAGATGTTTCGCCGCACTGCGGGCATTGTTATGGAACTCTACAGAGAACCCCATCATAGACAGCATGAGTTTGACAGCATGCTGCATATCCAGGTCATCTTCAACTACCCAAACTGAGTACATAGAAATCTCCGACGAAAGATTATAGATAGTTCCTGATGGTTTTTGCAAGTCCTGGGCTGATACCTTCCACGGCGGCGATTTCGGACTCATCAGCTTTTTTAATAGACTTTAAATCTCCGAATGCCTTTAATAAAGCCTTCTTTCTCTTGGGGCCAATTCCAGGAACCTCATCCAGCTTCGATTTTGAAACCTGTTTCCGCCTGCGAGTACGGTGATAATTGATCGCAAAACGGTGTGCCTCATCCCTGATCCTCTGCACCAGGTATAAAGCCTGTGATTGACGCGGCAGGATCACGGGATCCTTTTTATTCGATAAGAACAGCTCCTCATGCTGCTTTGCGAGGCCTGCAAGAGGAATTTTATTTTCCAGTTCGAACTTTTTAAGTATTTCCAGTGCACTGTTTAGCTGGCCTTTTCCACCGTCTACAATCAGCAAATCTGGCAGCATTCCAAAACCCTTGTCCAGTTTGCCGCCAGGGCTGGCTGCATTTTCCACAGCAAGCTTCCAGCGGTTGAACCTGCGTTGAAGCACTTCAGCCATACTAGCAAAATCGTCCTGACCTTCTACACTCTTGATAGAAAAATGGCGGTACGCTTTTTTGTTTGCCACACCTCTTTCAAAAACCACCATCGATCCGGCTGCGGCCGTTCCCTGAAGATTCGAAATATCATAACACTCGATACGGACGGGCGGCTCATCCAGCCCCAGTGCCTGCTGAAGTTCAGCCAGCGCCTGAACATGTTTCTGGTGATCGGCTTCCCATCTTGCCTTCAAGGAGGCAAGAATTTCAGCTGCGTTCTCGGCCGCCATAGCCACCAATTCCTTTTTCACTCCCCGGCGCGGCACTTTGATTTCAACTTTGCCCCCTCGTTCCTGCCTCAGCCAGGCTTCAACAATATTCGCTTCTTCAATATCCACAGGAAGAAGCAGCCGCTGCGGAATTGTGGCTGCCTGCGTGTAAAACTGCTTGACAAACGCTTCCATTAATTCTTCATCCTCCGCTGTCTGAGCACCCTCAAGAATGAAGTATTCCCGGCCGATTAACTTGCCGGAGCGAATAAAGAACACCTGTACACAGGCTGAATCCTGATCCCGCGCAAAGGCAATAACATCGGAATCGATGCGTTCATGAGAAATAACACGTCGGCTTTCAACCACAAGTTCGATCGCTGCCAGCTGGTCTCGCAGCACAGCCGCTTTTTCAAACTCCATGGTTTCTGAAGCCTTTTTCATCTCCTCTGTCAACCGATTGACCAGAGAATCGGAATCACCCTGTAAAAAGCGGCAGAGATCCTTAATCATCCCCCGGTACTGGTCCTGATTTACACGTCCAATACATGGAGCAAGACACAGTTTGATATCGTAATAAAGGCACGCCCGTTGGTCTTCACCGGTAATCACCCTGTCACATGTGCGGTATGGAAATATTTTCCGCAGCATATCGAGAGTCTGATGCACTGCCCATGCACTTGTATACGGACCATAATATTTGCTGCCGTCCTTTGTCATCCTGCGCGTGACAGTCACTTTGGGGAACGGATCTGCCCAATGAATCTTGATATAGGGATACCTCTTGTCATCTTTAAGCCGGACATTGTATCTGGGGCGATAGCGTTTGATCAGGTTCATCTCCAGGATCAACGCTTCCAATTCAGTGCCAACTACAATCCATTCCAGGTTTTTAATCCTGGAAACCAGCTCCGTCACTCTGGCTGAATGGCTGGCTGAAGGCTGGAAATACGATCGAACCCTGTTGCGAAGATTGATGGCTTTCCCGATATAGAGAACCTCCCCTGCGCCATCTTTCATCAAGTAACAACCAGGCTTCGCCGGTATCCCATGAAGAAGGACTTTAATCGTCTCTGAAATCGCCATGCCCCGATTTTATCACAGCCAGTTTCTCTCCTGATTAGTGCTATAATCCCAGCATGCGAAAATACTTGATCCTTCTACTCCTTGCATTTGTCCTCACCCTTTCAGGCTGTGATATCGTCACCGGGTTAATCCAGACTCCTACACCAACACCTGAAGCAGTCACTACGGATACG
>Ga0272441_10002365_pt1 | contig 38203 bp, 31 predicted proteins | sample SSMProp6N_FD_193582 | JGI IMG/M metagenome (GOLD analysis project Ga0272441, IMG submission 193582) | Marine sediment archaeal communities from Little Sippewissett salt marsh, Falmouth, MA, United States - SSM-Prop-6N | ecosystem: Environmental > Aquatic > Marine > Wetlands > Sediment ... | reverse complement strand
GGGCGGAGGGATGCTGCCGGCGGCGGCGGTGACGATGATCGCATCGAAGGGCGCCTCTTCTTCCAGGCCGTAAAAACCGTCCCGGTGGTAGATCTCGACCCCGGAATAGCCGGTTTCCCGCAGGGTGGAGGCGGCGCGGTCGGACAGCTCCTTGATGATTTCCACGGTGTGAACGTCGGCTCCCATCTCGGCCAGGACGGCCGCCTGGTAACCGGAGCCGGTTCCCACCTCCAGAACCTTATCCCCTTTTTCCAGCTCTAGCAGTTCCGACATCAACGCTACGATATAAGGCTGGGAGATGGTCTGGCCGTAACCGATGGGAAGGGGGGAATCGCCGTAGGCGCGGAAGCGGATGTATTCGGGAACGAAGCGATGACGGGGTACTATTTCCATCGCCTCCAGAACCGTGGCATCGGCCACACCCCGGGAAGCGATCTGGTTCTTCACCATCCGCAGTCGTTCCCGCTCCAGATCGCCGTCATTTTTTCCGGGAGTTTCCTCGCTCCCGAATAACCTGTCCCAGATATTCTGGGCCGGAGAAAAAATAATTGTCGCCAGAAAAACTAAGAGAAAGATCGCAACGGCAGTTAAAATTCCAACCGCGGTTCTATTCTTCATGATATACTATTTTAAACCTTTTTCACCGGCCGCCGGTTATATTATTATGGCATGAAAATAGCTTCAATGGCAATGATACAAACCAACGCCGCCCGGTCAGGCTTCTGAAAATAAGTACGATGATACGGATCACAACAATAATGACGGCACTGCTGCTGTTTTCTCCTTCGATTTCCGCCGGAGGCGAAGAAGAAACGCTGATCTGGGAAGAATGCCTGGCGGAAGCCCGGAAAAATAATCCCGACTTGCTGTCGTCCGAAGCGGAAGTGGAGCAGGCCCGGGCCAGCAAAGCGGCAACCCGAAGTGACCTCCTGCCCCAGATCAGCGGCACGATGAGCGCCGGCAGATCCAAATCCTCCGGCGAGGAGGCGGGGCAGTCTTACTCCTACGGCGTCTCGGCCCGGCAGCTCATCTTCGACGGCCTCAAGAGCTGGTACGACCTTGATCAAAGCGAGCAATCGCTGATCGCGACGCTTCTCGACTACGACTCCACCTCGGCCGCTATCCGGCTCGACCTGCGAAGCGCTTTCGTCGAACTCCTTCAGGCTCAGGAGCTGATCCGGATCACCGAAGACATAGCCCGGCGGCGGAGACAGCAGGCCGAATTGGTCCGGCTCCGCTACGAGGCCGGCCGCGAACACCGCGGCTCGCTTCTCACCGCCGAGGCCAACCTGGCCCAGGCAGAATTCGACATCACCCAGGCCCGGCGGGATCTGCGGCTGGCCCAGAAGCAGCTGAGCAAAGATATGGGGCGGCGGGTCTTCACGCCGATCACAGCCCGGGGGGAGCTCGAACTCACCATCCGCCCGGAAACCGAGCCGGACTTCGAGCGCCTGCGGGATGGGCACCCCTCGGTTCTGAAAGCCGCCGCCGAGCGGGAGTCAGCCCGGCTCGAACTGAAATCGGCCCGGGCCGATTTCTTTCCGGAGATTTCCGGAAGCGCCAGCATCAGCCGGAGGGATTCAGAATTCCCCCCGGATAAGGAAAACTGGTCGCTGGGATTGAGCCTCTCCCTCCCGCTCTTCGAAGGCGGAGGGCGCTTCGACGAGACCGCCCGGGCGAAAGCCGCCCTGAGGGAGGCGGAAGAAGAGGAAAAAAGCGAGCGCAATGACGTTCTTTTATCGCTCCAGAACGCCTGGATAGATCTGCGGGACGCTCACGATAACGTGATTATCCAGGAAAAATTTCTCCAAGCGGACGAAGAACGGGCCAAGATTGCCGAGTCCCAGTACACGACCGGGATCATGTCTTTCGATAACTGGATCATCATCGAGGACAACCTGGTGAGATCCCAGAAGTCTCTCCTGCAATCGAGGGCCGCCGCCCTGGAAGCCGAGGCGGAATGGATCAACGCCATCGGCGGAACGCTGGACTTTCCAACATCCTCAGATGGAACGACTATAAGGCAGGAGAATTAGCTAAATAGAATTCTTAACAATTAACAGTCCGATCCCAAAAGGGAGCTCAAAAGGAATGAAAAGGAAAATATGGATCATTATTCCCGGGGTGGCGCTCATCGCGGTAGCCGCGGCGTTCACCATAATCAAGCTCAAAAAGACGAAAGAAACCGGGGAGATCACCCAGGAAATCCAGCCCGCTTACGGCGACGTCCGGATATTTGTCTCGACCACCGGGATGGTGGAACCTCAGAACCGCCTCGAGATAAAACCGACTATCAGCGGAAGGGTGGAGGAGATTCTGGTCCGGGAAGGCGACACGGTGAAGGCGGGGGATACGCTGGCCCTGATGAGCTCCACCGAGCGGGCGACGCTGCTCGACGCCGCCCGGCTCCGGGATGAAGAAACCCTCCGCTACTGGGAAGACGCCTACAAACCGAGCCCGCTCATCGCTCCCATCGACGGGAAGGTGATCGTTCGGGCGGTGGAGCCGGGCCAGACGGTGACGACCAGCACGCCGGTCCTGGTGCTGTCTGATCGTCTGATCGTGAAGGCCCAGGTCGATGAGACCGATATCGGCAAAGTCAAATTGGGGCAGAAAGCGGTGATCACGCTCGACGCCTACCCCGGGAAGAAGATCACGGCCGCGGTCGATCACATCGCCTACGAATCCGAGACCGTCAACAACGTTACCATCTACGAGGTCGACATCCTGCCCGACGAGGTTCCCCCTGTCTTCCGCTCCGGGATGAGCGCCAACGTGGACATTATCGAGCGGAGCCGGCAGCACGTGCTCACCCTCCCGGAGCCGGCGCTCAAGAGGAAGAAGGGGAAAAGCTTCGTTCTGGTGAGCCGGGGGACGGGAAAGGAGCCGGAAGAGCGCGAGGTTGAGATCGGCCTCAATAACGGGGAGCTGGTCGAAATCATATCCGGGATCGGCGAGGACGAGCGGGTCCTCATCTCCTCGGAAGCGTACACCCCCTTCCGGGGGGAAGAAGGCGGAAGTCCCTTCACCCCTTGGGGACGCCGGAGGAGAAGCAGGTAATTCATTGCAGGATTCGCCATCCTTCAGCGGCCTGCGATTGATTGCCGGGCCCATTAAAAAATGGAATGATGCAGTAATGGAATCATGCAAAACCGGCCCTCAACATTCCATCATTCCAGTAGCCCACCAGCAGACTCCATGATTGAACTTCGCGACGTCAGCAAAAATTACCGGATGGGCAAGGTGGAGGTACACGCCCTCCGGCGGATTTCTTTTAAGATCTCGCGCGGTGAATTCGTTGCCATCATCGGACCGTCGGGTTCGGGGAAATCCACCCTGCTCCATGTTCTCGGCTTCCTCGACCGGCCCGATTCCGGCACCTACCTCTTCAACGGGAGGGACGTTACCGACCTTTCCGACGACGAGCTCGCCTACCTCCGCAATCACATGGCCGGTTTTGTCTTCCAGCAGTTTCACCTTCTGGGCCGGGTGAGCGCCGCCGTCAACGTGCAGATCCCCCTGATCTACGCCGGAAGGAGCCGGGATCGGGAGCTGGCCCGGCAAAAATTGAAGGAGGTGGGGTTGGAGCGGCGAGCGACCCATCGGCCGAATGAACTCTCCGGGGGTGAGCAGCAGCGGGTAGCGATCGCCCGCTCCCTGGTCAATGAACCAAATATGATCCTTGCCGATGAGCCGACCGGCAATCTCGACTCCAAGAGTGAGGAGGAGATCATCTCTCTCCTGGAAGAGCTCAATCGCAAGGGAAAGACCGTGATCATGGTCACCCACGAGCACTCTCTCGCCAGCCGGGCCGACCGGGTGATCAGCATGCGTGACGGCCGAATTGTTTCCGACGAGCAAACCGGGCGGAAGGGAGCGGATAGGAAGGCGGCGGCAGGCGGCGCCCTCGAAGCCGAAGCTTCCGGAGGGGGCACCGCCCTGATCGGCGATTACTTCCGGCAGGCCCTTTACGCGGTTTTCTCTCATAAGATGCGGGCCTTTCTTTCCATCCTCGGAATCCTGATCGGAGTGGGCGCGGTGATCGCGATGATGGCACTCGGCGAGGGGGCGAAGGAATCGATACGGGAGCGCCTCGCTTCCCTCGGCTCGAACCTCCTGAGCGTCCGCCCCGGCTCTCGCCGCCTCCGGGGCGTTTCCCTGGCGGCGGGGGAGGTCACCCGCTTCACCCTCAAGGACGCCGAGCTGATGGCCAGACTCCCCTCGATCAGACGGGTCACGCCCGAGGTCGACGGGAGGGGGCAGATAATTTACGGGAATAAGAACTGGAACACCCGACTCCAGGGTAGCGGCGTCAACTACGCCGAGATGCGCGCATCGGTTCCTATTGCGGGCCGCTTCTTCACTGAAGAAGAAGTGAGGAAACGCGAAAAGGTGGCCGTGATCGGCCTCACCCCGGCACACGAGCTTTTCGGTGAGGAGAATCCCGTCGGCCATACCATAAAGATCAACCGGATCAACTTCCGGGTGATCGGGGTTCTTCCGGAGAAAGGCGGCAGCGCCTGGCGTGACCGCGACGACATCGTCATCATCCCCATCACCACCGCCATGTACCGGGTGCTCGGGGAAGATTACGTCGAGGAGATTGACGTTGAGGTGAGATCGGCGGAACTGATGGAAGAGGCCGAGGATGAACTTAAGGAACTGATCAAGGATCGCCACCGCCTCCGCGATGACCAGGAGGATGCCTTCCGAATCCGGAACATGGCCGAGATCCAGGAAACGATCGAGAGCACCGCCAAAACCATGAGCTGGCTGCTGGGTTCCATTGCCGCCATCTCGCTCCTGGTCGGCGGGATCGGGATCATGAACATCATGCTGGTTTCGGTGACAGAGCGGACCCGGGAGATCGGTCTTCGCAAGGCGATCGGGGCCCGGCGGCGGGATATCCTCGTCCAGTTCCTGATCGAGGCGGTTCTGATGACGCTGAGCGGAGGGATCGCAGGGATTCTCCTCGGCGCCGGGATCGGCGAACTGATGGCTCATCTGGCCGGCTGGACGGTAAAAATCACCCCCCTCTCCATAATCCTCGCCACCTCGTTCTCCGTCACCATCGGTCTTCTTTTCGGAGTGTACCCGGCGCGCCAGGCGGCCCGCCTCGATCCGATAGCGGCCCTCCGCTACGAATGATCAGGATGAAATATGCACATCATCCGATCCATTTCTGTTCGGATTCCTTACACGTGCTGATGCCGAACCCTTCGCTGCTCGGTAATTCAAATGCTGCCTGAATATCTCCTTTCCGGATGGCATAATATCTGATATATTTAGAATGCGGGGAAAACTGATCTGACCCGAAGCGCGGAAATTTCCCTCGGAAGCGGGAACCGTACCATTTCTAGGCAGCAGAGGAGGAGGGGTGAAAATCCATTGCGCACATTTTCTTTCTCTCGCCGCCCTGCTGACGTTTCTCACAGCAGAGGCGGGGAATGCCTCAGCTTCGACTCCAATTTCACTCGCCGAACTCCTCCGACGGATGGAAGAGGAGATAAAGGACAAAGGCTGCGGCTTCACCGTGGGCTACAACCCGGCTCTGGATTATTCCCCGGATGAGCTCGGGGGACTGGTGGAGCCTCCCGACTGGAGCCTCCGGGCCCGTTTCCGGCGCCCGCCGGGGAGGGACGAGCTTCCCCCAAAATTCGACTGGCGCGATTACGGTATCATTCCCCCGATCCGCGACCAGGGAAGCTGCGGGAGCTGCTGGGCATTCGGCAGCGTCTGTCCCCTGGAGGCGAACATCCTCCTTAAGGACGACCTTTCGGAGATCGATCTCTCCGAGCAGTGGCTCATCTCCTGCAACCAGAGCGGCTGGGACTGCGGCGGGGGCTGGTGGGCGCACGATTACCATGGAGGAGAAGACCCCAGCTACGGCGAGGACGGGGGAACCGGAGCCGTTGCGGAAAAAGAGTGCCCCTACACCGCCCAGGACGATCCCTGCGGCGGACCTTACAATCACCCTTACCTGATCGATTCCTGGTATTACATCAGCTATTGCCAGCCCGAGGTGGAGGATATTAAAGCTGCGATTTACAATTACGGTCCGGTGCCGGTGTCGATTCACATCGGCACTTACTTCCAGTCCTACACCGGAGGCATCTTCGATTACGATGAAACGGGGCCGATCAACCACGGTGTCGTTCTCATCGGCTGGAATGACGACTCCCCCAACGGAGGTTACTGGATCCTGAGAAACAGCTGGGGTGATGACTGGGGAGAAGACGGTTACATGCGCATCCGCTACGGCACCTCCCGGGTCGGATACTCGGCCAATTATATCATCTACAAGGGCAACGTTTCGCCCGGGGAGGCCGATTTAAGCCGAACGGTATCCGGTGATTACGACGGCGACGGCAAAGATGATATCGCCTTATTTCGCCCCTCATCCCGGATGTGGTGCATCCGGGGCCAGAGCCGCTTTTACTTCGGAAATTCCGATGATATCCCGGTACCCGGGGATTACGACGGGAACGGGACCAGCGAAATCGCCCTCTACCGACCGAGCATCGGTCTCTGGGCGCTGGGCGGAATCACCCGGTTTTACTTCGGCTCCTCCGCCGATATTCCGGTCCCGGAAGACTACAACGGCGACGGATCCTGCGAAGCGGCGATTTTCCGTGAAGCAGACGGCCTCTGGGTCATCCGCGCCGTGACCAGAACCTATTTCGGCGGCTCCGGGGACATTCCCCTCTGCGGCGATTTTAATGGAGACGGCACCGCCCAACCGGCAATCTGGAGGCAGAGCGGCGGCATGTGGGCCCTGAAGGGACAGAGCCGTTTTTATTTCGGCGGGGAGTCCGACCGGCCCGTCATTAACGATTACGGAGGAAACGGTAATGCCGCCATCGCCCTCTACCGCTCTTCCCGGGGCCTCTGGGCGATCCGGAATCTTACCCGCTTCTACTTTGGGCGACTTTGGGACCTGCCGGTGGCGGCCGACTACGACGGAGGAGGAGACGCGGAAATTGCAATTTTTCGCTCTTCCAGCGGCCTCTGGGCGGTGCGGGGACTGACCCGTTGCTACTTCGGTCAGTCGGATGACATCCCGGTGACCAGGTAACGGAACAACAAGCCGGTATCTAAAAAGAGTGGGCGGCTCTCGCCAGAGCCGCTTTTTTTTATCGAAATTTTGCCACCCGGTCCGGATTCAATAAAATTCTCGCTTTTCAACGGCAGGCTGGTGTAAACTTTTGACCCCGAAAGCGACGGAAGGTAATTCATCCCGGAAAAACTCGGAGGAAAAAAAGATGGCTCCGAAGAGAGAGAGGTGGAACAGCCGGGCCGCCTTCGTGACGGCGGCGATCGGCTCCGCGGTCGGGCTGGGAAACGTGTGGCGTTTTCCGGTCACCTGCTACCGGTACGGCGGGGGGGCTTTCTTCATTCCCTACTTCGTCGCGCTCCTCACCGCCGGCGTTCCCCTGATGATACTCGAATACGGAATCGGCCAGATGATGCAGGGATCCGCTCCCAAAGCCCTGCGGCGAATCAACCGGCATACCGAATGGGTGGGCTGGTTCGCGCTTCTGGTCGGCCTGGTGATATCGATCTACTACGCCGTCATCATGGCTTACGCCGTGGAATACCTGGTTTACGCGTTCAAGGGGTTTTTCTCCCGGGGGGCGATGCCCTGGTCGGCGGCGGCGACGGGGACCGGTGGCACCGCCGAGGGCGCTTTCTTCGATAATGTCATCCGGCACCATAGCAACCGACCGGGCGAGATGTGGCAACCGGTGGCGGCGGTAGTGATCGGGTTGATCGTCACCTGGATTTCGGTTTATCTCATTCTCTGCCGGGGGGTCAAACGGGTGGGGAAAGTGGTCATGCTGACCGTGCCCCTGCCCGTCATCGTCCTCGGGGTGCTGGCGATTCGTGGTTTGACGCTGCCCGGCTCCTCCGCCGGGATCATCTACTATCTCACGCCCGACTTCGAGGCGCTCAAGGATCCCGCCACCTGGCTAGCCGCTTACGGCCAGATTTTCTTTTCCCTCACCCTCGGTTTCGGGGTGATGATCGCCTACGCCAGCTACATGCCCCGGGAGAGCGACATCACCAACAACGCTTTCATCACCAGCTTCGCCAACTGCGCCACCAGCTTCTTCGCCGGTTTCGTGGTTTTCAGCGTTCTCGGCTTCCTCGCCTACCGGCAGGGTGGCGTGGAGGTGAGCCAGGTTCTTTCCGGGGGCCCCGGCCTGGTATTCGTGACCTATCCCACCGCCGTTTCCCAGATGGGTGAATTCGGCTGGCTCTGGCCGCCCGTCATCGGAATATTATTCTTCGCCATGCTTCTTCTTCTGGGGATCGACTCCCTTTTCTCGCTGATCGAAGGGATCACCACCGCGCTCCGCGACCGTTTCCGCCGCATCAGCCAGCGAGCGGCCACCGCAACTCTCTGCTGCTTCTGCCTCCTGGTGGGTATAATTTTTTTCGCCGGCCGTGCCGGGATCAACTGGCTCGACATCTTCGATCACTGGGCCAACGATTACGGACTGGTTATAGTCGGCCTCCTTCAGTGCATCATCGTCGGATATTTCTTTCCCACCGATCGGCTCCGGGATTACATCAACCGGGTCTCCGAGATCAAGCTCTGGGGATGGTGGGAGCTCTGCATCCGGCTGATCACCCCGCTGGTCCTCGGCTATCTCATCTTCACCAACTTTATCAACGAAATGACCCGGGGACATCTCTACGGGGCCACCGGGACCGATTTCGACCGCTATCTCTGGGTAGCGCCGGTCACCTTCGGCGTGCTTTTCCTGATCGCTTTCACACTGGCGCGGCTCTGGAAAATCATACTCCTGATCGGGGGAGGCTTCGCTATTTTTCTCATCACCTGGGCGCTGCTTCCGAAAAGCGCTCCGCTGGCGACCTCGATCTTTTCGGGATTCGCGGCGGCCATCCTCTTCGGGGGACTCTTCTTCTGTATCGATATCGCCCGCAGGAGATCCAGGGGTAAACCGGGAGAGCGCTGAATTGACCTTTCGGGAGCAGCCGTTTTTTCCTTTCTCAGGCCACGATCCTCAGCCAGCTGCTTCCCCTGAATTTCTTCATCATAATCAGGGCGTAAACCACCATCATCGCGCCGATGCTCCCCCAGGCTCCGATCAGATCCCAGCCCAGAACGATGCTGGAGAAGTAAGTGAGAGGCAGGAGAAAGAACCAGTGGATGACTATCTCCGCCTTCAGGACCCAATGGGTGGCTCCCGCTCCTTCCAGGCACTGCGAGAGGACGGTCCCCGCCCCGTCAAAAATTTGAACCGCCCCCAGGATCACCAGCGGCCAGACGCCGGCCGCTATCACCCCGGCATCCGCCGTGAAAAAAGAGAGGATGGGACGGGCAAAGATGATGAAGAATACGCCGGAAATTCCCATGAACAGGGCACCGAAACGGGCCGCGCCCCAGCCGTAATGGCGGGCCTGCTCCGGGCGTTTCGCCCCCAGGGACTGGCCGATCAAGGTGGCCCCGGCGATCCCGATTCCCAGGCCGGGCATGAACGAGAAGGAAAGAATCGCCAGAAGGATATTACTGGCGGCAAGCTCCTCCACGCCGATCATCCCGACGATTTTCAGGAAAATAAGAAACGAGCTGAAGGTGAAAAACATTCTAAACCCCTTGGGAAGGGAAAAATGGACGATATCCTTGAGCACGGGCAGGTGGAAATTTTCCTTCCGGAAAATACGGTGGTCCCGCAGCACTCTATCCCGCAGGGCACAGATCAGGATATAGGCGGCTCCCACCATCACGCTCAAGGTCGAGGCCAGGGCGGCACCCGCTACTTCCAGGCGGGGAAAACCCCATTTCCCGAAGATCAGAAGGTAATTGAGAAAGATGTTCAGCAAAACCACCAGGATCATATACTCCATCCGGATCCGGGTTTTTCCAACCCCGTCGAAATAGCCGCGGAAGGATGTGATCGTCAGGAAGAAAAACAAGCTTAAAAAACGGATCCGGACGTAGCTGACGGTCAGAAGCTTCACCCTCTCATCTTTTACCAGAACGCCGATGAACGGGACCGCCTCGAATACCCCCAGGGAGGAGAGGAGCAATCCCAGGGGCAGGGTGAGAATCAGGGAATTCAGAAGAACGCGGCTGGCGGCGGCGGGCTGCTTTTCTCCCCAGCGCCGAGAGGTCAGGATCTGGGTGCCGGTCCCCAGCGATTCGAAAGCGAGAGCCACCACCAGAAAAACCATGGAACCGAGGCCGGTCGCCGCCAGCGACGGCGCGCCCAGCCGGCCCACCATCGCCGCGTCGGCGATGTTGAGAATGACCTGGGACATCATCCCCAGCATCACCGGAAAAGCGAGGCGAAAAACGCGAGTCGGGATAATTTCGGAGAAATTCATTGCATCCTTCCGGGTTATTTACCCGGATTATTCATGATTTGATGAATAATTAAGCTTTAAGCGCTATCGGACAAGATAATAAACCGATATACTCGCAAAAATCGAGTTTTTTTCATGGCGGTCTCCCGAATCGGGCCGGACCGCTATCGCTCGCAACCTTCCCATCAAAAATTAAATATACAATCCTCCGGATATGCTTATAATATTACGGGTAAAAACGATCTAGCTCACTTCGTTCGCAACTCTCGTTGAAGGGTTGCGGGTGCGCAACTGGAATCGCTGAAGGTTGAACGTCGAAAGCCGGCTTCCCGCAACCGTGCACCGAGGGCCGATTCGAGCTACGTAACCGATCAACTTTTACCGTGTATCTTATGTCTTTATCCTCCGCCAAAAAAATCTTCATCTGGCTGCTGCTGATCTTCTTTTTGGTCCTGGTTTACATAATCTTTAATACCTATTTTATCGCCAAAGACTATATTTACGGGCCGCCTCTGCTCTTTATCAAGAACCGCTATATATCGGTCGATATCTATCCCGGGGGCCGCCAGTCGGCCACGGTTTTCACCAACAATAACATCGAAGGGAAAACGCCGGTGGAGGATATCGCCATCCTGCGGAACTTTCTTAAAAAGCGCGGGGTCAGAGGAGTTTTCTTCGTTATACCCAACTACAAGCAAACCTACCCTCTTGATGAATCGGCGACGGTGCTGGAAGAACTGCAGAAACTTAAGGCCGATGGACATGAAATCTCTCAAACCGGGACCTATCATACTTTCGGCCCCGATCTGGCCCGCGGAGCTCCAGAGGGTGCGGAATTTCTCAAGCTCTCCTACGATCAACAGGCGGAACGTATCAAAGAGGGAAAGGAACTCCTGACCGAAACGGGATTCCCTCCCGCCGGATTCCGGGCGCCGGAGTTTGAGATTAACCGGGAAACTTTCCGGGTCCTGGAGACCTACGATTACCTCTACAGCTCCAATTTCTTCATCCCCCCCCGCACCTGGAGCACCCTCCTGCGCCCCTCCCTCACCAAGGGAGTTCTCTACCCCTACCATCCCTCCGGCTTTGAACTCCTCGAATTTACCGACCACGCCGACCCCACCCACCGCTATGCTAAGAGCATCAGGCTCTTCAACCGGGTCCACTCTCTTCAGGGGGTATTCGTTTACCACACCTTTATCTCCAACGTCACCCAGCCGGAACTGCTCCAGCTTCTGGATAAGTTCCTGACCTTCATTCAGAACGAAAATACCTGGTGCTGTACCCTGAGCGAGGTCAGTCAATGGTGGAACGCGAGGGAAAAGTTGAGGGTGGAGACAAGGAAGGAAGGAGGTCTGCTGGTGGTGAACATGATCAACAAGTCACCTTTTCCCCTCAAGGATCTGGGAATTAAATTCCTGAAGGCCCCCTACGGCGTGGATGAATTCATGATTAAAGACCACCGGGATGAGATCCTGCTCCGTGACCGGCTGGCTCCGAAAAAGAGAATCAGCATTTCCCTGGGCGGAAACCCCGAGTACTGACGCCACCGCTACCGGCATCGCATCCCGATATCTCTCTTTTCACTTGACGGGCATCCGTATATATCATACATTGCAATTGAGACTAAATCTCAATAGAAAATGGAAAAATGCGAATTACAATTCCGCGATTTCCTCCGGAGCCGGGGGCTCATATTCACCCCCGAGCGCAGGGAAATCGTAGAAGCAATCCATGCCTATTCCGGTCACTTCGACGCGGATAACCTGATCTTTCTGCTCCGGAAGCGGGGCTCCAGAGTTTCCCGGGGAACGGTCTACCGCACCATACCCCTTCTGGTCGAAGCCGGGGTTATCCGGCCGGTAGCCTTCACCGACCGGCACGCTCACTACGAGGACACCTGCAAAACCCGCCATCATGAGCACCTGATCTGCCTGGAATGCGGAAAAGTTATCGAGTTCTTCCGGCCCCGGATGGAAAAGGAACTGGAAACAATATGCCGGGAGAATAATTTTCAGCCGGTCGCCCATAAGATGGAAGTCACCGGTTACTGCTCCGATTGCCGGGACCGGAGGGAGAAAGAAAAGCGATGAATCCGAATCGAATCACAAGCCTGGCCGATTTGCCCGACGGAGCGACCGGACGGATCGTCGAGATCGCCGCCGGGATCGGCCTCCGACGCCGCATTCGGGCGATCGGGGTGCGACCGAATAAAATATTCACCAAGATCAGCGGCATGCCGATGCGGGGGCCGGTGGTGATCCAGGTGGGAGGCGTGCGGGTGGGGCTGGGGCACGGAATGGCCCGAAAGATCATGGTTGAGGCAACGTCCTGAGACAATAGAAATCGGTTGTCAGAAAACAGAAAACGGTAGGGAGAAATCGGGCCAGCCACAACAGCCTTCGGATACCTGATTTCTCTACAGTTCTCGGATTTCCTCAAACTGATTTCCGTCCTCATTAATTACTCGTGTGCCACTCATTCTCTCGAATAAAAAAGCTGAGCATAAAAAGTGAAGAATAATTCCAAGAAGAAGCGTATCGTCCTGATGGGAAACCCCAACGTGGGCAAAAGCGTTATCTTTCACCGCCTGACCGGAGTCCACATCATCGCCTCCAACTATCCGGGGACCACCGTCAGCTACACCCAGGGATTTTTCAAGTTCCCTTCCGATATCGACACCCCGCCCCGGGCGCTTTTTTCGGCCGGCGAACGGGTGGAGGTGATCGACGCTCCCGGAACCTACACCCTGGAACCGACTTCACGGGCGGAAGAAGTGGCGGTGGAAATCCTCGACTCGAGCGACCTGGTCATCAACGTCATCGATTCCACCAATCTGGAAAGGAACCTTTATCTCACCCTCCAGCTGCTGGAAAAAAACATCCCGGTGGTTACGGCTCTCAACCTCTGGGACGAGACCGCTCATCTCGGGATCAAGATCGATCCTCACCGCCTGGAAGAGCTCCTCCGGGTCCCCGTCGTCACCACGGTGGCTGTCACCGGGGAGGGTATCCGTCAACTGGTGGAAGAGCTGCCCCGGGGACTTCCCGGAAAACGCCGGCCGGCTTCCGAGGACGATCGCTGGCGGCAGATCGGTCGGATTGTTTCCTCCGTCCAGGTTCTCAGCCACCATCACCACACTTTCCTCCAGCGGCTGTCCGACATCAGTGTCCAGCCGCTGAGCGGGCTGACGCTGGCGGCGGCGGTGATATTCGTCGCCTTTAAGATAATCCGTTTCATCGGCGAATCACTGATCGGATATCTGGCCGAGCCCATCTTCGAAAACTACTATTCCCCCCTGCTCTACAAGCTCTCCGCCCTGCTGGAACCGGGGAGCATCCTCCACACCATATTGGTGGGCAAGCTGGTCAATGGAGAGATAGACTACATCCAGTCCTTCGGAGTTTTATCCACCGGTCTTTTTGTTCCCCTCGGCATGGTTCTACCTTACGTGTTCTCCTTCTATCTGGTCCTGAGCTTTCTGGAAGACTTCGGCTACCTGCCCCGCCTGGCGGTTCTTCTCGATAACCTGATGCACCGGGTGGGACTTCACGGTTACGCCATCATTCCCACTCTCCTGGGGCTGGGCTGCAATGTTCCCGCCATCATGGGCACCAGGATTCTGGAAAGCCGCCGGGAACGCTTCATCGCCGCCACTCTTATTTCCATCGGGGTCCCCTGCGCCGCCCTCCAGGCGATGATATTCGGGCTGGTCGGCCAAATGGGCGGGCAGTACGTGGCGATCGTTTACCTCACCCTCTTTCTGGTCTGGCTGTTTCTGGGTTTCATCCTGAACCGGTTCAGCAAGGGTTACTCTCCGGAGCTGATCATCGAGATCCCCAACTACCGTTTCCCCGCCCTCAAGCCTTTCGCCAGAAAAGTCGGTGCGAGAATCTCCGGATTCCTCCGGGAGGCACTTCCGATCATTCTCCTCGGAGTCCTGGTGGTGAACCTGCTTTATTCTCTGGGGCTTTTCAACTTCCTGGCCAAGCTGGCCGCACCGGTGATGACCGGTCTGCTCGGTCTGCCGCGCCAGTCAGTGGAACAATCCACCATCGCCCTTCTCGTCGGTTTCCTGAGAAAAGACATGGCGGTGGGCATGCTGGGAGCGATAAACCCTCCTCTGTCAGCCGAGCAGCTGGTGGTGGCCTCCACCGTTCTGGCGATGTTTTTTCCCTGCATCGCCACCTTCACGGTACTCTGGAAGGAACTGGGCCTGAAAGACATGCTGAAAGCCACGGGAATCATGCTGGCGGTTTCCCTGCTGGCGGGAACTCTGCTCAATCATATCCTCCGGCTTTAGATTGCGGCGCGAAGGAGGCAAGCAAAACCCTTCATCAGGTTGACATTTTCGGCCGGTGCCAATATACTTGTACACGCAATTTCGCAATTTCTTAAAAACCAGTTACGGGAGGAACGAAATATGAAAAAAGCATTACTGGGGGGGGTAGCCATCGGCCTGTTTCTCTTTTCGGGAAGTATGTCCGCAATCCTGGCCCAGCCGGTGATATACGAGGAAACAGCTCCGGGATATGCGGGGCCGACCTGGGCGTGGCCGCAGATCCAGTGGGGAATCCACGGCTTCTATATTTTCCAGGTTGACGGTGATTACGAAAAGGGATGGGATGTGGGCATGTCCGATTCGGCCGGCATGGGCGGATCGGTCAGTATCTGGGTATCGCCGAACCTGGCCCTGGACGGCGCTCTCGATTACCTCTGGTTCAGCCCGAACGATTTTTCCGTAGATGACATCTGGCTGTTGCCGGGAACCGTGGGCCTCCGGGCGGGGATCTCCGTGCTCGAAAACACGTTTGTTTACGCCGGCGGTGGTATCGGAATCACCGGGGGATGGACGGACAGGAGCGGAACAAATATGGACTATGCCATGCTCTATTACGCCTGCGGTGGATTGGAATTTCGCCTCAGTCCCTGGGTCTCGCTCCGGCCCGAGTTCCGCTATACCTGGTGCAAGCCGGACATAGACTGGGACTTCGGACCCAATTACTCGATTCGCCTCGATCATATGCAGATTCGGGGAGGAATCGTTTTTAATTTCTGAGCCGGATTTACCCCAATCTTTTCCGGATGAAAAGGTCAAACAGCGGCAAGCATCTACCGCTCTGCCTTTATTCCGCTCCCCGATGATGAAGCCTTTGATCTCTTCGGGGGGTTTAAGGATTACTTCGATCTCCTCTTTCAACTCCTTCTCTTCCCGCTTGGGGCGTATATCTCTTTCCACCACAGTTGGGGATTCAAGGGAAAGAAAAGGCGGGAGATTTGATCATATTTTCCGGTCTGTTAACCCGGATTATTCATCAATTTTTTTAAAATTCATGAATAATTCAGGTTAAAATCGGGGGCTTCTGCAGGAAGGATAAAAACCCAAACCCACCGATTGAAAAATATTTTGAAAATCAAGTTGATTCTAGCCGCTTCGATACTAGCGGGCTTGCTTTTGCTTAAGCTCATCACGCCGGAGAGATACACCGGTTACGACGGCGGTTTCTATAGAGCGATGTCCCGCGAATTGGTTTCTCCCAATACCAAGACCACCACCGCGTCTTACTGCTACCGGATTCTCCCGGCCTGGCTGCTGCATTTTTTACCTCTGGAAACGGAAACCGCTTTTCTGGTCTATAATGCGGTCATAGGATCTGTTTCCGCCTATCTCCTTTTTTTTCTTTTTCTCGATTCAGGATATTCCCTTCTCGAATCATCTCTGGGAACTTTTTTTTTCTTTTTCTCCTGGATAAACGTGAGGCTTCACTTATTTTATCCCATCCTGGTTGACGCCACCTATTATTTGATCATCATTCTGGCTTTTTGGGCTCTCCTGAGAAAAAATGACTCCCTCTTCCTGGTTTCGCTTACACTGGGAGCTCTCACTCGTGAGAATTTTTTCAGCTTGATCCCGGTTTACTATTTTCACCGGAAAGAAAAGGGCCGCGTCTGGAACCGCAAGGTTTTTATCAGAACTCTCTGCCTGGCGGCGGGCCCGGTAGCCTTATTTTTTCTCCTCCGGTTGGTCATTCCGAATACCAATCCTGATTTCAGCTACCTGAAGAATATGGTCTATTTCAGCCGGATGTCTTTCATCTATAGAAGCCGGGTCGTATATTCTTATTTTAATATCTATGGAGTAGTGATGTTTATCATCATCCTCCATCTTCCGACAGTTCTTCGCTTTCTCTGGCGCAATTCCTATTTATCCATTTATCTGTTAGTATCCGTCATCGCCCCTCTATTTACCGGATGGGATATCAGCCGCTACAATTTTTTCAGTTTTCCCGTTATTTTAATTCTGGCCCTCCAGGCAATGAAAGAGCACCGAAACATCTACCGCAACAAGCTGATGGTGGCCTTCTTAGTTGTCTCCCAGCTTTACCTGATGAGGATCTTGCGCCCGATGTCTACCGAAAATTACCGCCGGATCTGGTGGAGCAACATCAGCTTCTGCCCGCACGATGTTTTCGTCGAAAGTTCGCAGCGGTTCGCTCTTTTTGCCCTCGCTTTCATCGCGCTTTATTCCATCCTTCACTTTTACATGAGGAAAAAAGGACGCCATCCCCCCTCGCGGATGGGGACTACTTTTTGATGGCGACAAACCGCCGGTTTGCTTACAATGATAAGCGTGATGAATGGCTTCAATCGTGCAATCTTGCTGTTTCTGCTCCTCGGGTTGGCGTCGGGCTGCGCTGGCCCGGGTGAAAGAAGGAGTGCCGGGGAAGGATTTAAACTTCTCGAGCGGCTGCGCGCTGGAATGCCGCTGGAAGCGGTCACCGAAATCCTGGGAGAACCCAGCACTTACGTCGATATCCGTGTTTCCGCATCCGGGCTTTCCTACCACCAGATCACATACTCCAATACCGTGATTGATCCGGGGCTGGTGGAGTTATTCTTCGAACCCGGACTATCCGAAATACGTCTCGATGGTATGATTTACCGTGATTTCAGCAAGAAGGCGGGGGAATAACCGGAGGTGGAGAATGCTTAGAACACCGGGACGACGTCTGGTAGTGCCCTTTCTTGCTTCAGGAGAACGATGTTATGAATAAAGGAATTGACGCTCTGCGGTCGGCGGAAAAGGTGGTCATCACATCCCACATCCAGCCCGACGGGGATGCCATAGGCTCAACCGTCGCCCTCCTGCGGGCCCTGAAGGAACTGGGGAAGAAATGTTGGGCGATCAGCCCCTCTCATATTCCCTACGGCTTCCGGTTCGTTCTCCGGGATAAGAAAGAAGTCATCAGATACACCCCTCGCCGGGATGATCCCGTCCTGGAAAAAGCCGATCTTTTCCTGGTCGTTGACTGTTCCGATCTGGGAAGGGCGGGAGAAGTGGGGGAGAAGATGAAGAAAACGGGAAATCCGATAATGGTGATAGACCACCACTCCACCAATGAATCATTCGGAGATTTTAATTACATCAGGTTCGACACCTCGGCCACCGGAAGCGTTATCATGGAGCTGCTGCATGAGCTGAAGATACCGCTCTCCCTCAATCTGGCGATCCCGCTCTACGTCGCCATCGTCACCGACAGCGGCAATTTCAATTATCCCGGAACTTCCCCGCGAACCCACGAAAAGGCGGGCGAACTTTTAAAAGCCGGTGTGAACCCCTACGAAATCCACCGCAAGCTCTCCCTGGACCGGAGCCTGGAATTTATTCGGCTGGCCGGCCTGGCCATCTTCAACATGCAACTCGCCTGCGAGGGAGAAGTGGCTTACTCCGTCATCCAGAACGATCTCTACCAGAAATTCACCCCCCGGGTGGATGAACTGGTCATGCTCCCACCTTACCTGATCTCCGTCCGGAACGTGGAAGTAGGTGCCCTCTTTTTGGAGTACGAGCCGGAACACGTCATAGTGGAGCTCCGTTCTCAGGGCATGGTGAACGTCGCCGATCTCGCCCGGAATATGGGCGGCGGCGGACACTCCGGCGCGGCCGGAATGAGGCTCCGCGGAGAGATGGCGGAGATCGTTTACCGGGTCATTTCCGATGTGGAAAAAAGGTTAAAGCGGGCACGGAGGAAAGGCCCCACCGAGGAATACCGGCACCGCACTCTGGCCAAAGCCTGAGCCGCTTCTATTTCTGACCCGCTTTTACCCTTTGGTCCTCGAAAAGTATCTCCAGTGCCAGCACTATAGAAGGAGAAGAGTTCCTCCAGTAGCTTCCCCCTTCTTCTTTATTTACCCTTTCCCAGGTCAGGCGGGGCGAAACCTCGACCCTCAACCAGCTCCGCCAGATAGAATGACGCAACCTGAGGGCCAGCACGTGCTTATCGGCTTCAAATGACGTCCAGGTATGCGCGTTGGTGCTCCACTCCAGGCTGGCGGCGAAATTATCGGAATGGTGCAGACTTTGATCGAGATACTGCACCACGAAAGATTGGTCGAGATTCACCCCGAGGCTGGTTTCAGACCATTCCGCCCCGGTTCCGCTCTTAAAGAGCCACCGATTCGAGGCGAGCCAATCGAAATCAAATCTGGTGCTCTCTCCAAAACCGTCATCGCTGTACCAGAAAAGATACTCGGTCACTCCGTAATTACAGGGGCCGACGCTGTAAGACCACTTCATCCGTGGTTTTACGTACGCCACGGGATCAAATTGCAGTTTGATAACATTTCCTTTCATCCTCGCCCCGACATTGATGCTGGTATCGATATGCTTGAAAATATTTTTGAAAAAATATTTGAATCCGGTGGATAAATTCTCGTCTTCCTCCGTATCCTCGTATTCGGGATCGGACTCTAAATCATCGTCGGCGTCGCTTCCGAATATCATGTGAAGACGCTTTTTCAAAATCGGCAGCGGGATACTGTATCGAAAGCGCTGGTGAAAAACAAATTTCCCCCCCTCTTTCCATTCCACGCTCCCCCTGATCTTAAACCAGGGCACCCGGATTTCGTTTTCCCAATCCTCGTCTCCGAAAAAGTAGTCGAAATTATCAATTTTTTTTTCTAACGATTCAGGAGCGAAATAACTGTCGAAACCATGCACTTCCTTGGTCATAAAGTGAGTGATGCCATCGTACCACTCATCAATAAAAATTCTATTGCTCGGGGTCGCGGAGGGCTCGATCGAAGAAGGGGAAGGTGACGGGGTGGGTGAAGGCGTGATATCATCGCGGGGGAGGACAGCGTTGGGAAAAGACAAGACGATGAATGTTGCAATTGATATGCAAGCGGGATGCACTAGACTATTCCAGCAGAGCGGGATTAATAACCAACCGCACCTGCCAATTATTTTCGCGCGACTATTTCCGCAGTCTGCCGGGCTCTGTTTTTTTCGCTGTGCCAGATTTCCGGGATGGTCAGGCCTGTGTTCACAAGAAAATTGGCCACCCGCGTCACATCCAGCCGGCCGCGATCAGTCAGGTTCCTTTCCGGATTCGTATTCTTGTCCTCCGCCTCTCCGTGCTGCATGAGGTATATTTTCATCTTCAAACGTCCTTCGGAATACCTTAAAACGTTAAGTAATATATCACTGCAACATATCAGCTGAAAGCAATAATCTGAACGTTCGTCTTCGGGCTGAGCGGCATTGATTTTTCTCGTCTTCTTCGGCGGTTCATGCTAAATTCATAAAATGAGATATAGTATTGGAGTGCGGTTGTGATGAGAAAACTTTATTCCTTTTTCACTGTTTTTTTCTTCTTCATCTTCAGCGCGGCGGTGCGGGGTGAAATCGGCCGGCTGAGCTGGGGAAGCCTCGAGATAAAACCCCGGCTGGGCGCCGAAGCGGAATGGAACGATAACATATATCTGGAAAGGGATGATAAGGATTCCGACTTTATCACCCGGATCAAACCCGGAATATCCCTGGAATATCCCTTCGCATTTCATCGGATAAAACTCGGCTACGATGCCAACCTTGAATACTATGGCGAACATTCGGAACTTGACGCCGTCAACTACACCACCGGCGGGGAGGTGCTTCTTCGCTCCGATTTTTTCTCCCTCAGCCCGGAAATATATTACGCGTCTCAGTTCCGGCGCCCCCAGGAAGAAGTAGGCGAACGGGACAGGCGGATGGTTACCCGACCCTCCATATCCCTGGAGAAGGAATTAGAAAAAATCACCGCCGGTATCGATTACACTTACGAGCAAAAATTTTTCAAACAGGATAAAGACCAGGATCGGAAATTTCACCGTTTGAAACTTTCAGCTTCCTGGAAATTTTCACCGAACCTTCAGCTGGGCGCGGGTTATGAGAGAACCTGGAAGAGATTTCCCGAAAACCCGGATCGGGACGGCGACGATGATCTGATCGAAGTCGGACTGAGCGGCAGGCTGCCGGGGGAACTCACCGGGGGATTGGGCTTGGGTTACGCGATGATCAGGGGGGTGGAGAGTGAAGATAAGTTCATCTTCAAAGGGTCGATCAGCCGCCCTTTGCCCCTGGGGCCCTTTACTTCGGTCGCCCTGGAGCTGGCCACGGGGTGCGGTGAATCCGTGGTCTACGCCGGTCCCTATACCTTTTACCGGGGCCGGTTCAAGCTCAACCAAGCCTTTTCCGAAAAGCTGACCGGCTCCATTCCCTTCACCTTTACCCTGAACGATTATTCGGCCGCTACCACCGGGAGTGTAAGCTCTAAAGAGAAAATCATTGAGACCGGATTGAATATCTCATATAACTTTCGGAGCTGGCTTTCCTTTCAGAGCGCCTATTTATACTCCCAATCCTGGACCAGACAGGGAGGCGAGGATCACGAACGCTACCGGGAGAACCGCATCAAAATCGGAGCCCGGGCTGCTTTCTGATTTCAACCCGATACCATGATCCAGCTAGCAATCATACGTATAATCGCGGCTTTCTGGTTGATCGGCCTGACGAATCAGCCCGTTTCTTCAGATTACGTCCTGGGTCCGGCGGATATCCTGGATATAAAAGTCTATGCCAGTGACGTTAAGGCAATCGATGTGAACGTGAGAATATGTTCCCGGGGCATGATCACCATACCCCTTCTCGGCGAGGTGAAAGCCGGGGGCTCGACACTCAAAGAGCTGGAAAATAGAATCACCCAGTCTCTGAACCGGGATTACTTCGTCAGTCCCCAGGTGCTTCTCGACGTCAAGCAGTTCCGGCCCCGGAAAATCTTCGTTCTCGGTCAGGTGAATAATCCCGGGGAATACGATATCACCGGACCGAAAAAAGTGACCGTCGTTCAGGCGATCAGCCTGGCCGGAGGACTGACCAGAGGAGCCGCGGCGAACAGCGCCCGGATAACAAGAATAGAAGACGATCAGGAAAAAGTCATCGAGGTCAAGCTGGAAGATATCATCGAAGAGGGCAAGAAAAAGCAGGATGTTATCCTCCGCGACGGCGATATAATCTTCGTTCCCCGACGTTTCTTTTAATCAGAACTGAGCGTATCGTGTAACCACAGATTTTCACCAGATTAGCACGAGATTGAATCTGAACGGCCTTATTCCCGAATCTTGCGATAATCTGTGTAATCTCGTGGTTAATATATTCTTTTTTAATATTTCTATCCCGGAAGGAAGGAACAAGCTGACGTGACCGAAGAGGAATATCCCGAACTTGGATTATCAAGCCATCTGCGGATTTTCGCCAGGAGGAAATCGACCGTTCTCCTTACCCTCGCAGCCTTCCTCGGGGCGGCCTGCATCTACATCCTGATGGCCGAACGCCTTTATGAAGCCCGCTCGCAATTGCTGCTCGAAAGAAGCGGACCCAAGGTTCTTTCCGTCGAGGAGATCTATTCTATAGATTCCACCCAGAAGGATTACTACCTGACTCAGTGCGAAATCATCGTCAGCGCCAACATCCTCAACCGGGTACTCGACGAGCTCGGGCTTCGGCGAACCCCTCCTTTTTCCCGCGCGAAAGACCCGGTAGCGAAACTGAGAAAGATGATAAAAGCCCAACCGCTCCGGGACAGCCGGCTGATAAACGTGAGCGTCATCGGCGCGGATCCCGAAGAGATCACCCGGATAAACCACGCTCTGATCGATACCTATATCAAGCAGCAACTGGAAGACAAGATCGGAGTCGAGGAAAACGCCGCCGACTGGCTTTCCGGGCAGATCAAGCCGCTCCGAAGGAAGCTGGAAGATTCGGAGGAAAAGGTAAGAGCTTTTCTTCAAAAAGAAAGAATCAGCTCAATCGAAGAAGCTAAAGCCGTGGTCAATCAAAAAATATCATCGGTCAACGAGAGCCTGATCGAGGCGAGAAAAAAGCGCCTGGAAATCGAAGCCAGATATCTTCGCCTGAAAGAAGGATCGACCAAAAGCGATGAAGCTTTCACTTTGCCGGCAATCGCTCAGGATGAGCTTATTAAAAATTTGAAAATGGAAAAAATCAAGCTGGACCGTGAATACTCCCGGCTTTCCGAAATATACCGGCCCGGCCACCCCGAGATGCTGCGGACGCGCGATCAGATCTCCTTCTTGGAGAAGGAGATGGATAATGAAGTGCTCAATATCATTGAAATCACCCGGCAGGAGTACGAGGCGGTGAAGGAATACGAAGAGACGCTCGAAGGACTTCTGGGGAAACTGAACCGGGAGGCGAGCCGTCTCAATAAACTGGCGGTGACCTTCAATATTCTCCAGCGTGACGTCAAGAGCAATCGGAAACTGTATGAAGCCGTCGTTGACAGACTCAAAGAGACCGACGTCATCGACGAGCTCACCAGGAGCGGGGTTCAGATCGTCGATAGAGCCGAGGTTCCTAAAATCCCGATCCGGCCCCGTAAAACAATGGTTCTCCTCTTGAGCGCCGTCGTGGGCCTGGTTGCCGGCATGGCTCTGGCACTCTACCGTGAGAGCGTCGACACATCTTTTCGCTATCAGGAAGAAGCGGAAAGCTACCTGATGCTCCCGGTGCTGGGCCAAACACCGTACCTCAGGGATAAGCGCAAGGACGTGATCACCCTGGATCTGATGACCCACAATGAGCCCCGCTCGACGGTGGCCGAATCTTTCAATCACATTCGAAACTACCTGGAATCGATCGCCGGGCCGAAAGGCCTGAGCACCTTTTTGGTGACCGGTTCATCGCCCCAGGAGGGAAAGACCGATGTCGCGGTCAACCTGGCTATCTCTTTCTCAGAAGTAGGGCGGAAGGTGCTTCTGCTCGATGCCGACCTGAGGCGCCCGCGGCTTCATAACACTTTCGCCTTAAAGCCGATACCTGGATTCAACGAGCTTCTCAGCGGCGAAGTGACCGTCGACGACGTGGTTCACAAAACGAGCATCGCCAATCTCAGCGTCATCCCCTGCGGAAAGTTACCGGGGCGGCCGGCCGAGTTGCTGGAAACAAGCGACCAGGCCGGGATCCTCCAGCTACTCAAGAATCGATTCGAATACATTATACTTGATTCACCACCGATTCTTCCCGTCACCGACGCGTTGATCCTGGCGGACGTGGTAGATGGGATCATCCAGGTGGTGCAGGGAGATAAGACCGGAAGGGAAATCGCCCGGGCGGCGAAAAACCGCCTCTCCAGGTGCAAAGCTCAAATGGTGGGCATCGTCCTGACGCAGCTTAAATCTTCATCCGGCCGTTACTATAACTACTATGGTTATTGAACTCATCCAATAGCTATTAGCCACTAAAGCACAAAGCAAAGATTGAAAGACGCAACAGCTACGCTTTTTCCTATTTTCTAATTATTTCTTAGCGTCTTGGTGTGTTTGTGGCAAATTTAAGGAGTAGAGCATGAGCGTCAATTTAAGAAAAAAGAAGACCGGAAAATTCCTTTGCCTCTTTTTCATCATCGGCTGCCTTTCGCCACTGGCCGCTGAATCCGTCGAGCGGGAGGGCGATGAAAAGCAGGAGATCATCGAAGTCGAAAAAATAATCGATTTCACCGGCGAGTTGAAGGTGACTTTACCCGGAGGAGAAGTGAGGAAACTGACCGCCGGAGATGAGATCTTCGAATTCCCCGAAAATACGCTGGTGGAGGTGGTCTCCGGCATAGCCACGGCGACGGTGCGGGGGAATTTATTGATTTTGAAGGAAGAACAAACCGCCCGGATCATTAAGTCGTTGATTTTCGTCCAGAAAATTATCAAATTCACGGGCAAACTGAAGATAACGCTCCCCGGCGGTGAGGAAATTGTCATTAAATCCGGGGAGGCACTCCCCGAACTCCCCGCGGAAACCATGATCGAAATCATTCAGGGTGATCTGACGGTGATCTCTCAAGGTGAACAGATCACACTGAATCCGGGGGAAATCGCTCAACTGGAAAATGACCTGGAGGGGGAGACGGAACTGGAAGAGATCGAGATAATCACTCCGATCAGTCCCACCTGGTAAAATCGCCTTCCGGAAATTTTTCCCGGGCTTCCCCGATAATCTTTTCGGCCCGGAAGTCATCCTCCTCCATCTTCAGGAATCGATACAGCTTCAGATAATACTCTTCCTCCGGGGGGACGATCTCCTTAAGCGTCAACCAATCTCCGGTGTGAGCGTACACTATCTGAATAATTCCCCCGAGGTAATCCGGCCGGATCTGGACCGCTTTCCGGTAGAGATCCACCGCCAGACCCACCTCACCGGCTTCCAGATAAAGCTGGGCCAAACGCCGGAGAAACTGTGGATTGGTAGGTGAGAAATAGACGGACTTCCGAAATTCCACTTCGGCCTTTCTGGCCTCGCCGATCTTGGCGTAGAAATCTCCCAGGCGGTAATGGAGTCGGGCATTGAGGGGATTTAAAAAGACCGCCTGCAGAAACTGCTTTTCTGTTTCTCTCTTCCAGGTTACGCTCCCCCGCCGGCCGGTGGAAAAATTTTTCCAGAATAGCTTTGCGAGCAGAGAATGATATCCGGCGTCGCTTGCATCCAATCTAATCGCTTTAAGGCAATACTGGATCGCTTTTTTCCTTTGGTCTTCAAGGACCTGGGCGCGGAGATAAAATGAGCGAGCCAGCAAGGATCGGCCCGCGGACGTTCCCCAAACGGTGAGAGCGAAGAGGAGAAGAACCAGGAACAACATTTTCTTCGCGGCAGACCCCGGAAGGCGGTACTTTCTTTTCGGGGGCAGTTCCGTCGTCAGCAGGCCGGCTATAAATACGGCGAGAATGAAGATGGCGGGATTTTCCATTGGAAATGTGAAGAGACCCTCCAGCAACAGCGCCGCCAGGGCCCCCGCCAGGCCGACGAACTGCCACGAAGTGTAGGGAAGTTGCCGGAAAATATCCCGGAAGAACCGGATCAATAACACCATCACCAGCCCGAAGCCGACCAGACCGGTTTCACCTAACAGTTCGAGGTAATCGTTATGGGGGCGCTGGAGGCTGGCGTAATGATACGATGTCTTGAAGAAAGCAAAAGGGTCCTTGAAATTTCCCAGACCCACTCCGAAAAGAGGGAATTTCCCGATCATTTTCAATGTATCCCGGTAAATATCAGCTCTGTCATAGCTGAGCGGAAGCGTTCGATCCGGGGCAGCCTCCTCCGCGGAAGGAGAGAGCCGGAAGCTGAACAATTTATGCCGCAAAAGTTCCAAACGCCCCCCGATACCGCCGATAACGGGACGGTCTTTGGAGCAGGGAAGAGGACAAAACAGGACAGCCAGGACAAAGAGAACAACAACCGCCAGAATGGCGATCAACTTTCTCCTTTCTCTTTCCGGAGAAGGGAGAAAGTTTCCCAGCAGGATCATGACGACCAGCGAGATGGGAAAAATCAAGAGGGGGGAGCGGGCGCTGGTTGAAAGAAAAGGAGAAATAAACATCAGCAGCAGAATCAAACCGAGAGCGAAGGCTGAACCGCCTCGAATAAAATTATTGAACGGGCTCCTTAATTTCCGCAGGTCATGAAGATACTGGAGCAAGAATCCCAGCGTCACCAGGAAAGTCACCTCCAGATATTCCACAAAATGAGCCTGGTAGGGCAAGGGAGAAAACCGGACTGCTCCCGGACGGAGCACCGGGGCACGGTTCCAGATCCCTCTCCTGAGGAGGAACGGTCCCAGGGCAGAATAGATAAACCCGATGAGGATCAGGGCAAAAATTAACCGTCGCCTCGAGCGGTAACTCGAAAAACTGTTGGCGACCAGGTAGAAGAAAGATCCGTACGCCAGCAGCAGCAGCAATTCCATCCGGGTGGAATGGTTGTAAACGCTGATGTTGGTTTTGAGCCGGGGCGCTGAGCCGATCAGGTAATAGGCTTTTTCATAAAGGGCGAAAGTTTTGGGGGAAACCTTCGCCAGGAGAACGGGAGAAAGCGGAAGCATTTGAAATCCGACGATGAGGAAGAACATAATCACCGGGAAGACGAAAATGAGCCTGGATGAAATCCGGCTGCTATCCCGGGAAATCCGGATGGCGTAAAGGACAATGAAGGAAATGGCCGAGAAAACGATTACCGCCTCAAGAACATGAGAGGGAACCCGGATCAGTGCTGTGAACAACAGGAACAAAATCAAACCGGATTCCAGAACCGACTCTAAAAATTTCCCCAGCCGCATCGCTTACTGCTTCTCTGACTGTTCCGGCGCTCTCTTCCCGTAAGAAGCGGCGCTTTCAATCGCCTCTACCCAGGGAGCAACGCACTGGCTCACGTCGAAGTCACGCACCGCCTTGCGTCCGGCTGCCTCCATCCGCCGGCGGCGCGAAGGATTATCCATCAGCAGAACGAGCTGTTCTACAAATCCCTCGACATCTCCGGGGGAAACCAGAGCTCCGGTGATCCCGTTCTCCACCAGATCTTCCGGACCCGGGATTTTTGAGCTCAAAACCGCCGTCCCGCAGGACATCGCCTCCTGGATCACCACCGGCGAGCCCTCGTAGAGGGTGGGAAAAAGGAGGAGATCGCTCGCCAGCAGCAGCCCGATACTGTCCTCATGCCATCCGACCAGGCGGACCCGATCTCCCAGATTATGCCTTCGGATATAACGCCGCACGTATCCTTCAAGCGGGCCGTAACCGGCGATGACGAAATAGGTTTCCCTTCCCGATTCCAGATACCTGCGGGCGATCTCTAGATACAATTTAATCCCCTTGGCGGCGATAAAGCGCCCCAGGTAGCATATCAGCGGCGGGCCGGGCTTTAAGCCCAATCGCCGTCGGTAAGCGGCTGGGTCGAGCTTACTTTGCCGGTCGGCGATAATCTTATTCTCTATTCCCACCGACCGGAGCAGAAAAACCGGACCTCCATTTCGAGCTAATTTATATGTGCGGGCCAGTTCATAATCATGACGATTGAGAACGATAAGGGCGTCCGTCCAGCGGCTCATGAAAACTTCGTAACCCAGGGCCACTGAGTATTTAAACCGAGGCCGGGTCGGGTAACAGGGGAGGCCGTGGGAAGCATAGATCAACCGGCCGGGCCGGGAAGCGAGAGCGAAAGCCAGCCTGCCCGCCAGGCCCCCCAGTACCATATGTGCCACGATCAGGTCAAAATCCCCCTCCCGGATTATCTTCGACAACCTCCGGATGGAGGGAATCAGCATCATCGGGGAGAGCGAGCGCCGAATCGGATAAAAGTGGACCGGCACATCGATATCGGGCGGGGGTGAAACCCCCGGACCACAGGCGAGCTCAACCCGGTGGCCCCGCTTCACCTCCGCCGCGATGATCGGCTTCAGGAACAGTTTAACCACAATCGGATTCCTGACCACGTGAAGAACGCGAATATCCATCATTTTCCATTCAACTTGAATTTATAGCCCCGGCGCCCCTAACCATTCTCGGGTTCGCGCCCTGAGTTCCCGGTAGAACTCAATTCTCTTCTTCCGTAGAAGATCTTCACGGAACTCGCGCGCTCTCTCCAGGTTGCGAAAGGACATCCGCTCCATCCGGGCGGGATCCCCCACCACTTCCCGGATCTTTTCCGCCAGGGCCCGCACATCATTCGGCGGAACGGTATCTTCCGGCTCAAGAAGCTCCGGAATTCCGCCCACCGAAGAACCGATGCAGGGCAGCCCCCGGGCCATCGCCTCGATCATCGCCCGGGGCAATCCTTCACCCCGGGAAGGAAGAACGAATATCGTGGCCCGATCGAGTTCTCCCCTCACCGAATCCGCGCCGGCAAGCCTTCCTCGGAAGACTACTCTGTCCCGTAAGCCGAGCCGGGCCGCCAGCCGCTTTAGATCCCCCCGATGCCTTCCTTCCCCCACCATAACCAGCCTGAGGTCCACCCCCTGTTCCCGGCAGAGGCGCAGCGCTCTGATCAAGAGGTCGGGTCCCTTATAAAGCCGCTCCATCATGCCCACAAAAATAAGAGTGACCGAAGTCTTCCGGAAACTCCTCGGACCGGAAGCGAAATCGAGCCCGGTTAAATGAACGCTGGAATAATGGGTCAAGAACGCTTCCTCTGAAGGTGGATATCTATGCTGCAAACCCGAGCGGGTAACATAAGCGACCGCGGCGGCCGTCCGGCACTGATTACGTAAGCAACGGGCAAACCACCGACGATAAAAGGGGCGCAACAAATTCCTGACCGACCCGGGGGCAAAGGAATCATAGGGATCGGTAACCACCTCCAGTCCGAAAGGAAATCCAGGCGAAAGTTGCTTACCGACCAATAACCCGATGACACCCGGAACGCGAAGGAGAAAAGCGTCCGATTCCCGGACAGCGCACCTTATTTCACCCCGCAACCGGGGCAGCACCCGGAGGAATCCCCAGGGCCCGCGGTAATCCGGCAGTCCGCGAAAATTCACCCCGGGGCCGGAAGCCTCCATCCAACCGGGGGGAACCTCGGCGGCGGGGCGAATTCGGGCTACAGCGAGGACCTCATCAAAAACATCCAGGTATCTCTTCCAGAATATATCATAGGAAAGATGGTGAGAAAACACCCCCCGGTCACAAAATTGAAAACGCCCCTCCATTGCCACCAGCAATCTCATCATCTTATCCTCCCGCTTTTCGGGCTTTATTCCGACCCGGTGCGGAATGCAACTGCCCGACCATCAGGCGGCGTAATTCATCCAGACGGTCACGGCAAGCTTTCCCGTAGTCCTCCATCTTCTTCCGGACCTCCTTCTTCTCCACCCGCAAACTCTCAAAGGCGGAGATGAGCTTGACGGCACTGATGCTATCGATCGACAGGATGAAGTTCCCCAGCCCGATTTCCTCCATTATCCCTTTCACCTTATATCCCTGGTAGCTGACCGCCAGACAGGGAACTTTCTGATTGATTGAGAAGATGGCCGAATGAAACCGGGTGCAGACCATGTAGTCCATGCAACCGTAAAGTGCCTGGGCCTGCCGGCAATCGTAATCGTCATCGATCATGATGACTTCATCGGCCACCGAAGACAAATCCAGCACGGCATTCAGAGCGATACGGTCGTCCTCGTGGGCGTGCGGGCCGACCGAGTGGGCAAAAAGAACCGGTGCGAATCCACCCGCAACCGCGTATTCCAGAAATGAAGCGAAAGACCGCAGATAAGATTCGTAGCGGGCGCGGCAGTTTTTCACGTTTAGAAAACGCCACGGCCGCATCGTAACCCCTACGCACAACTTGCGCCCGAGGGGAACTCCTCTCCCTTCCAGTTCTTTCCGGGCCCATGAAGCGGCGGACGGCTCTAGGCCGAAGGCCATATCAGGAAAGAGGAGGGGGTGAGCGCGGAGATAAAGCTCGAGGACATTTCGGGAAATGTATTCCCGCGCCGTCAAGATCCGGCACCGTCTCAGCACCCTCCCGGCCCACCACCTCGACCAGCGGGTGTCGAACGGGCCGAAGGAGTTGGGCAGGACGATAACCGGAATACCGCAGCGGTGGGCCAGGGTAATGATAAAGAGTGAAAACCAGAGGAAATACGCCCAGTAAACACCCCCGTGAGCGTAGATGAACCCCCCTCCCCTGACGATCAGCGCCCGGCAGCTCCGCAGGTATACGTAGGTACGGAAGCGCTCTTTTCCCAGCAGGGTTCGGGCGAGCCGGGGATGGCCGGAACAGAAAAGGATCAAGATCGATTGAAAAAAGTCCAGAATGGCACGGCAGCGCATTTTCCAGAGCACACTTCCGGAATCTATCACCTTGCGGATCCGCTTATTCGCCACCCTCCTCGGGTGAGGCAGGATGGGGGAAAAGATATTTACCCGCTCGCTTCGAGTGTGCCGGACCTGGGCTTTTCCATCACCGTCCGGATCCTCCGTCATTATTCCCACTTCGCAACCATCATCCGCCGAGCGGACGAACTCCACCGCCCGGAGCATGAGAGCCTGATCTCCCTTATTGGAATCCAGCGATCTGGGAGCAATCATTATCTTCATAACTGACTTTTAAATGAAGTAGTCGGTCGGGTGCAGGCGTCGGCGCGAGGGCAATGAAAGAATAATCGCCACCGACGCCATTTGACAGCAATAACCGCCGCTGCCCATAATATAATGATCTGCATGAAAGCGACAACGGGAACGGTGAGAAGCAGAAAAGCTACCAGAACGGTCAGTAAACCAACGTAGTCCTTACGGCAGCTGTCGCCGAGGCGGCAGACGAGAGATATGAGCAGGGGGCCGACCAGGAGCCCCGCCCATCCGAAGTTGGCGATGGCTTCATCCAGCCAGCACGTGGCCACCCCCCAGCCGACATATTGAACCGGAATTCCCAGAACTGCCGAGGTATGATAGACGGCGTAAGGCCAGGGTTTATCCGGCCAGAGATCACGCGGAACGAACATGGTTGCGTAGAAAAGAAGGCTCTGACCCCGGTATTCCAGAATCCGCAGGCGATCGGGGTAAAGCTCGGAATATATGGCCGCCTTGACAACGTCGTCCCTTCCGAAGTCCTTCCGGAGATTGCGGTAAAGTACAGCCCGCTTTCCCGCTCCCAAGCTGAAAGGCCGGATAGCCGCCTGGTAGGAGAAAGAATAGATGCCGACCGCCAGGAGTACAAGGAGAGTTACCGGGATAAAGTGCTTTCGTTTCAACAGCCCTCTGCGCCAGATAACGTAAATGATGAGACCGAGGATGATGATAACAATAATCCGCTTGCCTTCGAGCCAGGCGGCGAGAAACATCCAAGGGAGCAGGAGCAGGATCGTCCATACATACAAGCGGCGCCGTGAAGTGACGAGCAGACCGGCGGCCCCCAGCAAGCTCACCTTACAGGCAAAGAGGATAAAGCTGTGATAGCGGCGCGCCGACGTCGATAGCAGCCTTCTCGTTCCCACAGCATATTTGAGATAGGCGGACGGCTCGGGGGCAAAAGTCAGAACCAGGAGAGGACTGAAAAGTAAAAAGTAAAAAAGGGGCCGCCAGCGGCGGAAAAAATGCAACTGATCGCGGGTGGGGGCGGGTGACTCAGGAGTCGGTTTCTTCCCTTTGCCCGCTCTCCCCGTCCACCACCAGAGAATCGGGCAGAGAGCAACGTAAAAACAGTAAATCCAGCCGGTCAATTCGTCCCGGGTGGCGAGCTGAAATCCTTCATGATAGATAAAAATTGGCTTGCCGAAGACGGTGTCCAGAAGAAGGGGAGTTCCGCAGAATACGAAATGAAAAATGAAAACAAACAGGATGGAATAGCGGATTCCGGCCAGGAGCAACCGGATCGCGTACAACGCCCAGAGCGTGAGCCAGAAAAAGGTCAGCATGTTCAATAGATCAAGCATCAGCTTCGCCTTTCTCCGCGGCCCAGCTGTCTCCGTAAAAAGCCGAAAGTTTTTCCACGCAGCTCTCAATATTGAATCGGCTTCTTTCCACGATCCGGCAGGCCCGCTCCGGAGTGATATCGGGTTTAGAAAAACGGAAGGAGAGCAGTGTTTCGGCCCATACCGAGGCCGGGAGCTTCAGGGAAAGCCGCCGGACCAGCGGTTTGACCACCTCGATCTCTTCAGGTAACGCATCCGAGATGAGCAAAGAAAGGCCCGCTGCCTGAGCTTCCACCCCGACCATCCCCAGCCCTTCAAAAAGTGAAGGGAGAATAAAAGCATCCATGCCCTCCCGCATCAGGCGGGGGACGTCATTCCGGGATCCGGCGAAAACGACCCGCCCGGTCAGGCCTCGCCGGTTCACCTCCCGCTCTATCCCGGGTCGGAGTTTCCCCTCACCCACCAGCAAGAAGCGGGCCGCCGGGTCTTTTCCGATCACTTCCGCCGCGACCTCGATGAGAAAACGGTGATTTTTCTGTTCCGTGAACCTGCCGACATGACCGATCACGAAGGCGCTCGATTCGATTCCCAGCTCCGCCCGGATGGAAGGCTCTTCCGGCCGAGCCCGGAAGAGGTCCGGGTCGATTCCGTAATAAAAGATCCTCCAGCGCCGATCGCTCTCCCAGCCGGAACCGAAGAGAGAGAGGGCCGCTCGTCGGCTGGCGGCCAGACCCCCGGTGGCGGAACACCGGATCCAGTATCCCATCAAGGCCAGATAAGCCCGGCGAATAAGACCGGCCCGGGACCGGAGCGACACCGTGTCGTTGTGGCTGTGAGCGATGCGAACGGGAATGCCGGACCGGGAAGCAAGATAAAGCACGTATCCGTTGAAATGGTGCAGGTGACTGTGAATGATCTGGTAGGGGCCGTGCCCCCGGACGGCTCTCCGGAAATTTTCGCGGTAAATCCAGGGGTGACGATAGCGCAGACAGGGGATGATTCGGGAGCCGAGCTCGCGGACCTCATCATCGTAGTCGCATCTCTCTTCTGTATGAACCAGAAAATCCATCCGGAAGCGCCCGCGGTCTATCTTCCGGAGTACCCGAACGAGCCAGGTTTCAATCCCCCCTCTTCGCAACCCCCCCACGACGTGGAGAATCCGGAGAGGAAATGTTAGGCCGGAATCCAATTCAGACCACCTCCTCTCTCTCTCCGGTCACACGGCCCCAGGCGTGGCGGAGAACCGCTATCCCGCCCGCCAGCTGAACTGTCAGTGCCAGACCCAGCGCCGCCACCGCCCCCATCAACCCATGCGCCGGGACCATAGCGAGACATGAAAGAAATGAAACCAGAACCACCAGCGAAAAGAGCGGCAACTGGGCTTTAAAGTATCTGGCCGCCGTCATCCCATAGCCCAAAACGGAGGCTAAATTTCCGACGGTGGCCGCCACCATCAACCAAGTGAAGAGGGGAGCCTGCCCGGCGTACACAGGAGTGTAAAAAAAGGCGAGGAGCCGGCGACCGGCCAGGAGAGCCAGGATCACCCCCGACAATCCGAAAAGAAGGCCGAAGGCGGCGAGTTGAAGAATAATCTTTTGGAAAGCCTCTCCATTTCCCTCCGAATAGTACCTCGCCAGCCGGGGAGTGGCCGATTGTCCCAGCGCGTTCATTATCATCCTTTCACCGACCATGAAATAAGCCAGGGCGGCGAATACTCCTAGTTCGGCTTCGCCGAAGAAACGCTCGATAAAATAACGGGGGACGTTGGCGTTGAGCGATATCAGCATCATGACCAGTCCCAGGGGTAAGGAGAGGAAAAGAAGTTTCTTCATTATTCCCTTCGACCAGCGGGGGCGACGCCAATTGCTCCCCCGGGCGCCACCCGGAGAGTTCCCTGATTTTTCCCCGATACCTTCCGTAAAAATCAGCTCGCCGGAGCGTATATCGTAGATGAGAAGAACCAGCAACCAGATCAGGAGTAACCCCAGCACTCCCCAAAAAACTTCTCCGGTGAGGTAAACCGCCGCTCCCATGACTGCCAGGGAAAGCGGGCCTTTGATCATCCTCGATTTCGCGATCCGATCCATACGCTCGTGCTTCTGGAGCAAGCCGAAAAATACGTCGCTGATAGCCTCCACCCCCTTGGCCAGAGCCATCGCCAGCACGACAAGGGCGGTGGCGGGGCGGAAACCGGCAATCTGGGTAATCGCTCCGATAATCAGAAAAGCGGAAAGCGTTGTGATAATTCTCAATCCCAGGTAATCCCCGAAAAGGTATTGATCCCGGGCATCCGTGGCCTGCACCGCCCTCAGCTGCAGGTTGACCAGCATGTAAACCGGGGCGCAGACGGCCAGCGCCAGGGCGAACCTTCCCACCATCCCCGGATCGCCCAGCTTGGCCAGAAGAATCATCATTCCCCAGAGGGATCCGGCGTAAACCGCATCACCCACCAATGTCCAGATAAAATTTTCTCTGAGTGATACGTGTCTCCTCCCTGCTATCATAATTCTCCCCTCAATTTCCGACCTCGAACTTTTCTTCCCACTCTGACTCGCTTTCAGAAATTTGCAACTTCATCTCCTCGAAGCAGCTATGGAGCCAGGCGGCGAGCTTCTTCCCGGCGAGACGGTGAGCGGTCTCGTTCCAGTGGCCGCGGCCCAATCGGGAACCGAATCCGTGGAGATAAACTTCTTCTTTCTCCGCGTACTTCTGAAAATCTTCGGCGAGCGACAGAACATGTATGCCGTTTTTCTCGGCAAAAGCCCGCAGGCGGCGGTTGGGGTAAAACAAGTCCGGAGAGCCGATTTTTTTCCGGAAGCTTCGCCGGAGCGAAGGATCGGGATGCGTCTGCATGGCGCTGCTGAGAAGCACCAGAAAGAAATCCGCTCCCCGGGCTTCAACCTCCTCCTTCATCTTGAGTATGAGACCTTCGGTAACCCTCCAGGCGTTTTTCCAAATTTCATCCCGGGGGGGTAGATAAACCTCTTCGTAAAGGCCTTGCTCAAGAAAATTATCCTCTCCATTTTTTCTTCCCGCGCGTTTGAATCGGAAGCGCAATATGTTGATCAACTGCATGATGCGGGAACGATTGGCCAAGCCGTAATACAGTTTCCCGGCCATATTCTGCCGGAAGCGATAGGGCCGCGAACGGAGAAAGCTCCGGTCGAGAACGAGTGAATCTCCCTGATAAATAAAATACGGTATATATTCGCGCTGTTTGAGAACGCAAGAATTGTCCGCGATATCGTTAGCCGTGGAAAAGGCGAGGAGAACCATATCGGGAGAATAATCCCAGACGCGGTGACGCAAGGTCAGCAATTCCTGCGCCGTTCCGTGGGCGGAGGTACCGAAATTAATTGCTTCCACGGAATTAACTTCCCGGCCGAGAAGCTTGCGCAGTTCCCGTTCCATGATTGCCCAGAAAGTATCTTCCAACTCCACTTGGAGAGCCTCGGCGAATGAATCCCCCAGCACCGCTATCCGGATGGTGCCGGGTGGCTTTTCTTTCGCGTGCTCGATATCCCGCAGGCCATCGCTGTTGATTGTGACGTAAGATTTGCCTTCCATCTCGTATCGGCCTTCAACTCCGGGACAGTGGGATATGCCTACGATAGGATCGGGTATGAAAAAGTTGGGATAGCTAATGCCCAAAAGGCGCAGGATAATTTCGGAAAGCACGACGGCAATGCTGAACCCAGCCGCCATCATCAGGATCTTTTTTTTCATGATCGGTCAGAAGAAAATCTCAGGCTATACTGATTTTCTCAGCAATATATCCTTTTTTAGTCAGGTGGGCAAATATGCATCCCCGGAGGAAAGCGAAGCAGTTCCATCTGTTAATTATTTTTATGTAGGCCGAGGCAACGAGAAAAAGAAACGTACTGAACATGAAATAATACGGGTATTGACCGAGATACTGAAAGTCGGAAATCTCAAATCCGGTCATTTTGCTCAGCCTTTTAATGGCGGAATACGTGTTTGATTTATAATACACGGGAAAGAAGTCATCTTTCTGCCTCTCCCCCGTTGGTTTCAGTACACCGGCGTGATAACGATCAGGAATTAAGAGCGAGAGCAGGGATGCATAGTGGCCCAGATTGGGAACCAGGAAGATGAAACTCCCGCCGGGTTTCAAAATCCGGTTCAATTCCTTGTAAACCGCCAGAGGTTGCTTCAAATGCTCTAACACCGATCTGGAAATAACCAGGTCCACCGATTCATCTTTCAAGCATACATTCGAAATATCACACTCCATCAAGCTGATGCCTTCCTCTTTCACCATTCGTTCCTCCACATCGGCACCGATAAGCATTTTTGCTTTTCCGCGGAATTCTTTCAACAGCGGGGCTTGACGGCCGCATCCTGCATCCAACACTATGTCCGTTTGTTTCAAGGCGGAATCAATTTTCTTCTCGTAAATTTTATACGGATAATCTTCCGGCCCGAACAACTTGTCTCGTAATCCTTCAGCGGAAATCACATGTCAATCTCCTCTTATTTGAGGGATTCGGCGATTTCCCTCCAGCCATCGCCCCGGAGAACGAGTTCAAAATCTCTCACCTCTTTGCCGCGCCTCGCCAGGCCGATCGATCCGCCTCCCATTTCAGCGGCGCGGCGGGCCATCAGCCGTTCATCTTCACCGTGACCGATAATTAAAGGATGATTGAAACCATCGCTTTGAAGCATTTCTTCCAGCGCCCTGAGCTTAGCTTCCGGCGTCAGACCATCGAAAGCGACATCGCAGCCTTCAATTTCTCCTCCCCGCAGTCTTAGCGGAGTCCCCCGAAAGCCGCGGAAGATTCTCTCTCCCTCATCGTTCCTGACTTCTCCGTAAGCACGGGCCACCGGCTCGATGGAAAATGTAAGGAGAAAAACTTTCATCCGCCGACCGATCTTGTTGAGGGCCTGCTTCCAGATCTGAGGACCCAACCCGGGTAAGCGGTAAGAACATTCCCATACCCGGCTCAGAGGAAGACCCGTGATCACACGGCAGAAAGCCCTCATCAGCTCTTCATTGGTGGGACGCTTTCCCAGGATCCGCGCCGTACGAATCGAAACGATGTAAGCGGCACCGGATAAAAGCTGCGGTAAAAATCTCCGGTAGGGTTCTTTAAGGCTGCTCAGCAGCAGAAGGGCCCCCAGGGTGGTCTGGGTGAAGCGGGGGTATATACACTGATCAAGATCCACCACGCACAAATCGCACCGCTCCATAATCTTATGAATTATTGCCCTCATATCCGACACTAATTAGACATATATTACATTGTAATATATGTCTAATTAGATTTATTTCGAGGAAAGCATGTTATAAACAGATGCACGGGATATTCCCAAATAGTCGGCAATTTCCTTAATTGATAATCCTCTGGCCCTAAGTTGTTCAATCGCAAATTTTCTTGTTTTCTTATCACCAGGCTCGGTTAAACGTTTCTTTTCCCTCAAGCTGCTAATCGCCTCTTCCAGCTCACGATCACTGATATAACCCTCCGGCAACTCCTTCCGCTCCTCGTCTCCAGCAGATTTATTGATAAGACCGGGGAATACTTTACGAATCCAATTACTGAATTTTCCGACGGAGGTTGTTAAATCATTTGCTTGTCCACCTTGATAATGAGAAGCCCGGTCAAGTAAATCTCGATATTTCCGTTTAGCAGAGTTGATATCATTTTCCACCATTTCGAGAATAAATTTCCAGTTAACAAATGTGTCGGGAGCGCCCGCCTGGCAATACAGTCTCCAGGTTGACCAGCGATAATCAGAATAATCATCTACCATGCCCGCCCGGACCGGATTTAAATGAATGTAAAAAGAAGAAGATAATAAATAATAATCATCGAAGCACGCCGCTTGCCCGAAGGGCCCGGAAAAGAGATGGCCTTTGCGGGCATATTTCCTATTAAAATAAAAAGCATACCTCATGAAAAGATCGTGCATCGCTTCCGGGAGATTTTTTTCTTCCTGCCTCATCAAAAGGTGCAGATGATTTGTCATGAGGCAAAAACTGAAGATTGAAAGGCGTGAATTCTGGGAGATTTCCTTGAGGAGCTTGAGGAAATAGAGGAAATCCGAATCTTCAACAAAGAGAGGATCCCGGCCGGCGGCGTGCTGGGTAATATGTGATACCAATCCGGGGAAATTAAGCTTACCTCTAGAACGCAGATATCTCTTTATTTTTCCGGCTTGAATTAGATTCAATACATTCATTATCGCTCGAAAAATTACTCTAATTAGACATATATTACAATGTAATATTTGTCTAATTTGCGGAGGGGGAGCGGAGGGAGAAGAGCCAGCCCCAGAAGAAGGTCCAAACCGTTCCCATCACAACGTACCAGGGCCAGGCGATCAGGTTTACT
>Ga0272441_10002364_pt1 | contig 38205 bp, 27 predicted proteins | sample SSMProp6N_FD_193582 | JGI IMG/M metagenome (GOLD analysis project Ga0272441, IMG submission 193582) | Marine sediment archaeal communities from Little Sippewissett salt marsh, Falmouth, MA, United States - SSM-Prop-6N | ecosystem: Environmental > Aquatic > Marine > Wetlands > Sediment ... | reverse complement strand
CCTTGGGTATACTTGTCCATAATAGACCTCCTTGTCGATTCGATTGTGGTTACAACAATCTCTTCGGCTCGGAGGCCTGTTTTTCTGCATCTTTATCGGGCTTTGGTCTTATGGAAGTGCCATTCGGCACAGCAGGAGATCCATCCTCGAACAACACTCTGCCGTACCATGCTTTTTCTTCGGCATTTTTCTCTTTGATTTCTGTACTTTCGCCAGCGCGCAACTCACAGACATAATTCCTTATACTCACCATCTCGCTTTGTTTAAGTACTTCATTGGTCGTGGGGATGATTGAAATGTCATACAATCCGGCTGGCAGACCTGCCACTTCAAACTTACCATCGGATGTGATAAACCTCCTTCTAAGACCAAACTGGTACAGGTATTCTGTAGAATAATCGTTCCAATCAACTTTTGACCGAACATTAACAGTGAACTCCGTTATCGTTTCCCCATTCGGTTTTTCCGCCTTCCCGCTGAGAACGGCTCTCCCTGCCGGGAACGTATCCAACTCAAAATCAACAGTCCGACTTCTTTTCAGCACCTTATTCAATCGCTTGTATTGATGGCGATATCCTTGACCGGATGGGATTGTCTCGTACACGAGCACACCGACTCTGTAAGGCCATTTGATTCGGTCATAACTGTAGCATCCCTGTTTGTCCGTGGACACGTCCGGCGCGGCGATGCCCCTCTGTCCTTTTCTTCTCTTCTGGCGGATTTGAATGTGTGCATTTGCGATGGGTTTCCCATCCGAACCGACGACCCGGCCATGGACCACATCCAGCTCACTGCTTTGAACCCATGCATCGCAAGTGACTTCTGTCTCTTCCGGCACCCTTTCGAGACGAACTTTGAAGCCACGGGCCTGTGCAACGTCGCGCCATAGCCCAAGTGAAAAATGGATATCTCGATGAAACGACTGCGCATGTTCATGCACTTTTACGCCGCCATTTTCGTTAACGTGCTCCGTATATTGAATCCTCTTGCCCCTGGCGTTAAAAAGTTCGACTCTCGTTCGCCATTTGAATTTAGGCCAATTGCGAACGGAGCATCTCAACGACCCATTTAATCGTTCGCCCTCTTTGAAAAACCTGATACTTCTTGCCGTAACAATCTCCGGCTGTTCTTTGATCCCCGCCTTCAGTTCAACGTAGATATCCTTGTTCAACTCAAACGTCCCTTTACAGTTATCGATCCCAACAGTCCCAATAACGAACACCTTAATAACATGCGCCGTTCCGTAGCTCAATGGGACCAGCAAAACGATTGCCATCACCGCCGCAACGGCGATTCTTGCTATCCGGTTACTCATAATCGTTCTCCATATCGAAAACGCTTTTCCACATGCAGCCGGCGCCGATCGATTCAAGGCCTCTATCACCTTGTCAAATCGGGAGGGCATAGTCGCCTCAAGGTCTTTGCCGAACTGCATCAGAATGCGATTTTCGTCTTCAAGCGTTCGTTTGTATTGTCTACACTCCGGGCATTGACTCACGTGTTTATCGACATTCTCACATTCCTCGGCGCTCAGGATGCCAAGGATGTAGTCTGCCAACTGATTCTGAATTTTCTCACAGGGACTATCCATTTTAGTCTCCTTGCCCGGCCAACAAACGATGCAATTCTTTAATCGCACACCGCAATCTCGAATACACCGCGGATGGGGATATATTCAAATCGTTCGCCACCGATTGAACGCTCCGACCATCGAAGTAGTAGATCACGAGCGGTTGTCTGATCTCCAGCGGAAGATGTTCGATCGCCCGCTGCAATCGATCATTCCTGCTTTGTGGGCGTACCGGCGGCGCCGCTTTCTCTGCAATAACCTGTCTGGCACGCTGTTTCCGCCGAATGAGATTGATGCACAGGTTCCTCGCAATTTTTGTCATCCATGCACGAAACTGCAAACTGTCTCTCAACTTCTTTATCTGCATAAATCCCTTCAACATCGCTTCCTGCGCGGCATCTTCAGCATCTTCCACATTGCCGACAATTCCCAGACAGACGATAAAAACGTGCTCGTAATGCCTTCGGATAAGGTGCGCGTACGCACTCTTGTCCCCTTTTCGAGAAGCCATCACTAAATTTTCATCCGAGCGCCCGTTCAAATAGAAGCTCCTAAATACCCTATCACCCTAATAGACAATTATCTCATCCCGAATTTACAAAAAAATCCCGGCAAAGGCAATTTTGGTTGTTTGAGCGCAGAAAAAAGGCCGAGCCCAATCAGCCCGGCCTACACAAAAGGTGCTGCAATTATTATCTTCAATTTCGCTTTTGATACATTGTTATCAGGGTTTAGGCCAGCGGCGATTCTGCAGATACATGTCCACCTCTTCAGCGCTATTGAAGTAGCGTCCATTATTAAAACAGATTTCGTAATATTGCCTGTACTTGCGAAACATTGCTTCCGTCACATAGCCTTCGATAACCGTGTTCCTATGAAGACTCGAACGCGGTGCAAAATAGATATAGCCGCAGGCCAGCTTCGACCATGGAACGTCAGGCGCCCCCTTACCCACCGGCACTAAGATGCTGGCAAATGGAGATTCCTGCATATCGAAACCCACCGAAACATGATTTTGACACTCCATAATCCGATGGATGATGGATGGATCCGAACTGGCCTGAGCGCGAATTTGAAAAATCTTATCTCCGTATTTCTCCTTTAAGCAGTATCCCATGGGCTTGTAATCGATTCCAAACGTGGCTTCCGGCGGATAGCGATAATCCGTCCAATCATGCCCCATACCAAAGAACAGGAATCCTTTCTGCCCTTTTTGCAGGATTTCCTCTGCAGCATGCTTCGCCGTGTTTTTGTCATGGTCACCGTGCTCCTTCAGCATCTTCTGAAATTCCGGCGTGTTCGTAGACTTCGTTCCCAAAAGAACGTAGCTTCTGGGAATATCTACATAATCCGAAATACCGATGAGACGCATTTTCTCACTTTCAATTGGTAAGCTCCTGTTCAACATCCAGACGGCTTTAATAATGTCCCAGTGCTCTTTGGAATTCCAATCCGGGCTGCGTTCTCTGGCCAATTGCAGTACGGCTTGTTTGTCAAAAGTCGGTGCGTCGATTATTTCTTCTAACTGTTGATTTTGGCTATACCATGAAAACTCCCAACCGATGCATCTTACCCCGGCTTCATGATAGAGCCTCGGGATCAGATCGATCACAAAATCCTTATGCTCTTTGACGTTATGCTCTTCGCCGAGAATCACAATCTGATGCGAATCGAAGAGTCGAATCACATACTCCTGTCCCGGCTGACAATGGCTATCCAGCCATTGAAGTAAATAGGGATAATCTTTTTCAACGATTTGTTCGCCCCTGACCGGCCTGGTTGAACGAATCCAATCTGGAACACGAATGTTATTATCTTTCTCAACGGCTGAAACTGTGAAACATACGCATAGCAACATAATTTGGATAGGGAGGTATCTTCGAATCATTTCAATTCTCCTGATTTAAAGTACAATCTCTTTTTGCCAATCGTCTGAGTAGATCGCCTACGGCTCGATGACGGTGGCTCCTTCGGGAATCTCAAACTCAAAAAGCTCATTCGGAAGGATCGTATGATATGTAATTTTTTCCACGATGACGGTGGCGGGATCTTTCCAGTCGGCATTCTCCCATTGCTCAAGACGAACCAACAGTTTGCTCTCCATGTCAAACTCAAGTCGCAAGGATCTTGGGCCGTTAAAACGCTCATCGAGCCAGGCAATTTTTAGAAAAATCCTTTGCCTGCCTGTGGTCGTATTTTCGCCACAGGTAACTTCCCAACGGGTAAGCAAACCACTATCATAACCTTCTTTAAGTTGCTCAAGGAACCGACTCCCACACCACCATTCACCGGCGTTATAGGGTTCGTTTTCTACACGAACCGTATTCGTATTCCGATCGTATCGCCAGGTCATTCGGCCGTTCGTGGTGAGAACCAGGTAATCCTCTACCTCGGTTCGATACTTCTCAACTTTGGTTTGACCCTTGTTGGCAACGGCCCAGGATCTGAATGGCCGCAGTTCCATACTGCCATCCTCAACCCAGGTCCGCTCCGCTTCCCAACCCTCAATGGAAATAGCCCTGAATCGATCCAGGGCTTCGATACTCTGTTCAATGGCCCAGGCCGGCGAACCTGACCGGCCGAAAGGTACGAATAGGATGATGGCCAGAGTGATTACCGCAGCCGTGGCAAGTTTCACGATTTTCGCTTTCATGAGTGATCTCCAGATGCTTGCCGATTGTCCTTTTTGCCGAGATGGTTTGGCCAGAGCAATGAGGAGATCCTGTTCGAGTTTATCTCGATAGCCCGCGGAAGGTGAATCATCAAATCTGATGTCATCGACGAAATTCTCAAATTGTTTTTCAATATGATCCATTTTTAATGTCCTCCGTTTCTGCGAACTTTGGACCCAATGTCTTTTTCAGCCTGGCAAGCGCCCGAGCCAGTTGGCTCCGGACGGTACCGGGACTGGAAGCCAGCACCTCGGCAATTTCAGTCAGTTTCAGATTTTCAAAGAAACGCAATGTGATGATCGTCTGGTAGCGCGGCTTTAAGGCCAGTACGGCGTCTCTTAGAAGAATCCACTTCTCGGAAGATTCTTCACAGTCGTCCGTCTGATCGTCAGCTTGTTCGCGAACAACCTTTAACAGGTTGCTTCGCCGTGAGGACTTTCTCAAATGCTGATTGACGGCATTCGTCGCGATCCGGTACAGCCAGTTGCGAAACTGCTGTTCATTTCCTCTGAAGTCCCCGAGGTTCTCGACAACTTTCAGAAAGACTTCGGACGTGATATCTTCAGCGGTCGTCCGCTCAAACAGCCGGTGTACGCAGTATCGAAATATCGCATCGTAATATTTTCGATACAAACGGACAAAGGCGGCGGGATCACAATGTGCCCAGGCGATCATTCGGCTATCGTCAGCTATCTGCTTCTCTTCATCCACGCGGGTGGCACTCCGGAGTTTTTCGCTGCCAACGTTCATCACCATTATAAATGCGCGCAAGCTGAAAACGTGGCAATAATCTCGAAAAATGACACAAACAATATTTGAAAAGCTCAACGCGATATGCTATACGCTAAACGCTATGAACGAATTATACGGTTTGATTTTCGACGTGGACGGTGTGATCGCCGACACCGAGGCGGTTAACGCCAGGGCCTCGATTAAGGTTTTTGCCGACCAGTTCGGCGTCGAAGGTGTCGTGCGCGAAGATTTCGAAGCGGGTCTCGGCCGGGGCGCGGAGGAATACGTCAAAGCCGCCGCCGGGATTCACGGTTTGGAACTCACCGACGAACAAGTCGAAAAAGCAACGCAATTGCGCCAGGAGTACTTTCTCAAGATTCTCAGCGAAGAGCCGCTCCCGCCCTTCCCCGGCGTCCTGGAATTGATGGAAAACGCCATGAACAGAAACGATTTCCGCGTAGCGATTGCCACGTCCGGCACCCTCGAAAAATCCCGCGCCGTCTTAAACGCCACCGGCGTTCCATACCGGGAAATGGTCTATATCAATGGCAATGACGTCACGCACAAAAAGCCCGATCCCGAGCTTTTCCTTCTCGCCGCTGAGCGAATAGCTATCGATCCGTCCCATTGCGTCGTGATCGAAGACGCCCCGAATGGCATCCAAGCGGCCAAAGCCGCCGGCGCCAAATGCGTCGCCGTCACAAATTCCGCCCCCGCAGAAAAACTCCAACAAGCGAATTATATCTGCGATTCCCTCGAACAGATCGACCTTGAAATCATCACGAGACTTATTCACGAAGATACTTAATCTTGAGTTTCTCTATCCATTGCCAGATCAATAACCCTCGTAGAGGCTATTTTATTGTTTATAAGTTCCGCTGCGAGGTTCGCCCAAATTGCGCACACGTCGAGTACGACACTGTCGCTACTGGCTATAACAGCTTCTGTTTTCTTCAGTTCGGCGTCGGGGTTTAGGCAAAGCTCGATTTCCCAGTTCCAGTTATTCTTCTGAGCTAATTCACCCATCAGGGTTTTTAATCGGCCGCTGTTGGAGACGGGGCTATCCAGAAGCCACAAAATTCTCCCCACGCCCGTCTTTTCCAGAAACGCACCGATGAGCTGTAACGCCGGGATGGTTTCGGTGACTTTGCGATAGGTGCCGTGAACACTGGCGAGATCCCGGAAGCACCCATCCCGTCCCTTGAAGATCATCCCCCCGCTCATCGCGGCTTCGATAGTGATTAACACGTTATAACCATCGATAGCGATAAACTGGCCTGCAAGGTCCTTCAACTCAACTCGACGTTCGTATCGAGAGGCAAGTTGCTGATCGGAACAGGCGCTGCGCATTACGGCCAGACGTTGCCTTTCCGTCAGTGAGAACCGGTCGCCGACCAGTTTCAAGGCACTTTTCTGTGCGTAGCCTTTTGTCAACAACAGGGAGAAATCAGCAAGAGCCGACCGTATAATAGGAACGGCATCGGGAGCAAATATCTTTTCGTCCGCCGGATGCGGTCCTCGATGCGTGCGTTTATCAGGCATATTTCATTGACTATTGATGATTGACTATTTACTATGGCCCTTTCGAGCATAGCTAACAATGATATAGAAACAATAGTAAATAGAAAATCGTAAATAGTAAATCCTAAATGCCGAGTCATAATTTAGCACAACTAACCATCGATGATCTCGATATCATCGGCTATTCCGTCGCGGGTGAAGAGACCGTGGTCGCTGTGCCGCAACTGGACGTCTGTTTCGATATCGGCAAGGCTCCGGACCAGATCATCTCGATCAACCACGTCCTGCTCACGCACGGGCACATGGACCACGCCGCCGGGATCGCCTATTACCTCTCGCAGCGGAATTTCTGCGGCATGTCGGCCGGGACGATCCTGACCCCGGAAAACCTGTTGAAACCCATGAGGGATATCATCAATGCCTGGTCGAAACTCGACGGCAATCGCATCCCCGCCAACCTCGTCGGCGTCAAGCCCGGCGACGAAGTCCGAATCAAACCGAACCTGTTCGCCAAGGTCTTCCCGACGAAGCACAGCAGAGGCTCCGTCGGTTTCAGCGTTATCGAACGGCGAAAAAAACTCAAATCCGAATACGTTGGCCTAACAGGTCCGCAAATCGTCGAATTAAAAAAGAAAGGGATCGAGATCGACTATCCGCTGGAGCTCCCGATTGTCACCTATCTCGGCGACACGCAATACGTGGACTTCTCGCAATTAAACTATATCGCCGAGAGTAAAATCCTGATCGCCGAATGCACCTTCTACGAAGGCGAGCATACCGACCGGGCGGAAGCCGGAAAACACATGCACATCGAAGAATTTGTCACGCTGTTGAAGAAGCTCAAGAACGAACACATCATCGTCACCCACACGACGCAGCGCACCCCCATGCGGGAAATCCGCAAAATCCTCAGAAAAGCCCTCCCGGTGGAAAAATACGACAAGGTGGTTCTCTTCATGGACAAACGCCCCTACCGGCCCTGAGCAGTAATCCTGAGAAACACACCCACTCCTTCGATCAAGCTCATTATATAACCCGCACATCCAAAGGGGCCGTAAGAATGTAACTCACGACCCCTTGGCTATACATCGGCTCTCTAACCCTGACTCGGCGAAGCCATTAAGGTTCCAATCGAAGGTACGGAAATCCTCTATACCCCCAGAGCTCCACGAAGCGCGTTGTACTTCGTTTCAGCCTGCGGGTAGAATATTTCCTCTTGTCCCGATCTTTTTCGGGCCATCTCCCGGGCAAAGCCTACAATATAACCCGCTTTCCAACCCAGATCGGAGCCATGGGTCAGACCCACGCTACTGCCGATCAGTTCCTGGACCCGGGCATCCGTGGTTTGACCGCTGACATATTTTCTGCCTTGGACAACGGCCTCGGCAAAATAGCCGCTTTCGAGCGCTTGCCTCAGGATGTCCGTATAATGTTGCCCCTGCGGGTCTTCGTCGGCGTCGAAATAGGCCATTCTGAATCCCCTCAAGAACTCATTTCTTTCGTGCTTCGACAAGGGATCCAATGCAATCACAAGCCTGTAGGCCGGCAGTGTACCTGCGCGGTATTTGACGGCAGACTGATACCCCTGCGTCCCAACCGTCGTCCACATCCCACAACAGGAGCTCTTTGCCTGCATACCGTTTTCGGATTCACAACCCGAAACCAACACACCGAGACACAACATTGCCACAACACAGATGATTAAGCTAACGGAAGTTCTCATTTCAATCTGTCTCCATTGAAAACAACTCGTGGATCATGGTATTGATACTATTCATCTGGATCCCGGAGACGCCAATCCTTCGGCGCGTTAAACGCCAAATTCAAGAGACGATAACGCTGACTGACGGCGACACGAGCCAGGGCACTTTTCAAATCGACAACGCTCGTCGTTCCGGTATCCTCGTTCCGGGCTTCTTCCAGGGCGCGGATACAAATCTCCTTGAAGATTTTGCCCTCGCGCGTCTTGCAGATTTCAAGATTCTCAAAGTCCTCAAGCTGACCGCTTCGCTTGCCCAACATGGTATAATGCGCCTGGAAGAGAGAGACAAGATATTCCGCCAGTTCCTCCTGGCTGAAAAGAGTCGGCGTTCCCTTCTCATCGACCGGCTGGCCGATAAAGGCGGCATCTTCAGGATAGACCGTCATGATTCTCAACGGCGTATTACCGAATCTGTTGTGCCGCACATAGATGGCCGGATAGGACTCGGGAAACACGTTATAAGCAGGTGCAAACGGCCCTCGAAGCTGCCACTTGGCCTCATCATCCGGCATGACCCAGGCATCGGCCGCCGTTTCCAGATAGCCGCCTTCCGCCAGGAGTCCCCACGCCATCAGAAGGTTCTCCGCAATGGACTGCGCCCTGGCTTCGACCGTGGAATGGCGCGACCCCCTGTTCGCAATGGCAAAAATGGGAATGTGCTGGATCGTGTTCTTCAATTCAACGTCAAAGAGACGATGCACGATGAGTTGCCCGCGTCTCGTGACCTCTCCACCAAGCCCTCTGTCAATCGGAAAGGATTGAATGGCGATTTTCGTCTGGGCGACGACCAGCTTCACACCGGTTTGCGCCCTGACAAACGCCCCGCCCTGGGGCTCATGGCGCACCACACATCCTGCGGGAACCGTGTCACTATAATCGTAGGTAATCTTCTCGACTTTCAAACCGGCCGCGTTGATTGCGTCAACCGCGTCACCCTCGAACATCCCCGTCATATCGACGAGTGACGTCGTATCGATGGCAACCAACTGCTTCAAGTCAACATCCCGCAAACCGACAAGCGGCTCCGGCCCCTGAGGTATCGGAGCCATCACCGGATCCATCATCGATCGAACGCTTGGATCCACAACGACAAGCCGTGCAACGAACGACCGGTCCTGCGCATCTAAATCCGTTCTCATCTGGTTTGTCCCAGTCCTCCCCACGAAGGTCTGCTGAAGGAACTCTCGTGTTGTCTTGCCTTCCGCTCCGGCCAAGCACGCCAGAACGAAAACGACAACCATACCCCAAACTGATCTGGACATTTTCGGACTCCTTTCACTTAACTGAGAATGATTTGGTTCCTTATTACGGACGGCCGGCATCATCCACCCACCGCCGCTCGACGATCGTATATCGAATCAACTACTTTATTATTAATGCTTATTTGGACCTGTAAAGAGTGGATTTATATGAAAAAATCAAGTTTATGACGGTCCCATAATGATGCACGAGAACGCCCGCCATTATCGGACATACCGCACAAAAAAAACTTTTTATATGGACTATAAATGTGAAGAATTAACTATTCCTGTATGAAATGTATCGTTTTATAGGGAGTTCATTTCCGCTGCTGACGCTAAATCGTCTTGCCCTCGCTGCCGCCTGGCCACCTCCGTCCCCTCTCCCTCATCCATAAATTTCAGTGATGATAGAGTACGGATTGACCGATATAGGGCGTTGAGTTCTGAGGATGATGTTCACACAACTTGGGTGTTTAGATTGATTTTGGTCACAAACTGAAGACGCGAGGAGAATCAGGAGGTGTCCCTAATGGGTATTTCAATGATATCGGACGGTGTCACTCTATCTATGGCATCGCTTAGAAAATTTGCCGTCGCGATTACCTTAATCGTACTAATGACGGCGTCCACGTTGAGCGGTCGGGGAAAGGCCCGCCGCCTCGTTCAATACGACGGGGATCTTACGCACACGTCAACAGTACGCAACGACCTGTTCGGGCAGATTCGACAGCGGGTAACGGATATGGAATACCCCGCGACGACCGCCGAGGATCTCGTCGCGATAGTAAGCCGCTGGACAACGCCGCGGGGACAGTCCGTTCTGCCCGTTCTGCAGGGGATACTGGTGCGTACACGTCAGGCGTGCAAAGAAGGAGTGATATCCAGGTCCCAACTCGCGCAGACGGAAGAGAAGGTCGTCGCAGGATTGTGCCAGAGCATTAAAGCCAAGATTACCTATCGACGGGACTACTTCGATTTAACAACGATCATTGAAACACGACAAGCGAATTGTTTCGGTTATGCTCAATTGTTCTGTATCCTCGGCAATGCCATCGGCCTGTCCGCCTCGGCGATGAACGTGACATCGGAGCACGTCGCCAATATCGTCGAGCTGGCCGACGGGACGATGACGGTCGTCGATCTGATCAGAAGCAACGGATTCCTCAGCGAACGTATCATCACCGACAGCGAATTCGAGGGAGAAGGAAGCCGCTGGACGTACAAAGACAGGAACCATATCACGAGAGAGGATAAAATCATTCACATCCTGGACCGGAATGAATTGATCGGGGAAATTCATTTCTGTCGCGGGACGATGCAATACATGTCGGGTCGAGGGGCCGAAGCCATCGTTCACTACGATCGAGCCATTGAACTCAGCCCGCAGTGCGCCCGGGCCTATAACAATCGGGGAGGCGCTCGTTTGATCCTCAGCGATCATACGGAAGCTATCTCGGATTTCAATATGGCCATCGAACTGGCGCCGGCCTACGTTAGCGCCTACCATAACCGGGCCAACGCCTATCTGGACACCGAGGAATATGCCAAGGCCATCGTGGATTACACCCGCGCGATCGAACTCAATCCGCAATTCGTCAAGGCCTATTTCGGACGCGGCTACGCCCATTTATCTTTGGGCCATTATGACGAAGCCATCAACGATTACACTCAGGCGATCCAATTGCACCCAACCTACGCCCGGGCTTATTATACCCGTGCTATCGGCTACGCCCAATTAGGTGAACGCGCGGAAGCCATCCACGACATGCGGCAAGCCGTGACGCTAGATCAAACACTGAGAGCCGACGTGGAAAAAGCCTCCGCCGAGTTCGGTCTCAATCTTAAATTCAATTAGACCTTCACCGGTTCTGAATCGGCCCTGAAAACTGAATTCGGGTAAGGTATGCACTCGGCGCGCAAGCGAGCGATTGACTATTTCCCCCTGTGAGTATTTGACTTCTTCATCGGAAGGGCTTATGCTATCGTGCTGGTGAGCTTTTCTTTGACAGTCCAGAGCGGATAAACGCAATTCTATGAAGAGGGCACGAAAATGAATCGAAGACAATTCATAGCTACGTCGCTGGCCGCGACGGCCGGAATGGTCGCAAAATTCAGCCAGGCTTCGCAGGGCACCCAAAAGATAACATCGAATATGAAAGTCAGTTTGTACAGCATTACATTTCTTGGGATATGGTATCGTGGAGAGGCTCTGACTTTAGAGCAGATGATCGAGCGGGCTAAGAAATACGGATATGAAGGACTTGAAATCGACGGCAAACGTCCACACGGCAATCCACTCGACTGGCCCGCGCGACGGTGCAAAGAATTGAAAACGATCTCTCAGGGAGAAGGCGTTGACATACATGGCGTTGCGGCCAACAACGATTTCAGCAGCCCAATCCCGGAATATCGAGAGTGTCAAGTGGCTTATGTCAAAGAGCTCATTCGAATGACATCGGATTTGGGCGCGAGGACATTGCGAATGTTCCTGGCGTGGCCCGGCGTGACAAAACACCCACAAATCGCACAATATGCGATCGCAAGGAATTTGTGGAAACAAACCCATGAAAAGTTTTCGGAGGAGGAAATATGGTCCTGGTGTCGCGAAGGCATGGTGGAATGTGCACGGTATGCGGAAGACGCCGGTGTGACTTTAGCCTTACAAAACCATGCCCCTGTCATTCGAGACTATCGAGATGTACTGAGAATGGTCAAAGAAGTCAATTCTCCCAATCTTAAGGTATCGTTGGATGCCCCGATTATGGCGGATAAAAGTCCTGAAAATATTCAGCGGGCAGCGAAAGCCGTCGGCGATTTACAAGTGTTGTCCCATTTTGGGGGTGAATATGAAAGGGACAAAGACGGCAAAGTCAAAGGCGCGGCATTCTATAAACCGTTCATTCGGGCAATGCATGAGATCGGATATTCCGGTTACCTCAGTTATGAATTATGCCATCCGCTGCCGATTGTGAACCTTCAAACAGTCGGTATCGAATTTGCAGAAAAGAATGCCCAATTGGCCGCCGAATTCATGCGAGGACTCATCACAGAAGTCGCTAAGGGATAAGAAGGTAGGGTGGGGCTTGCCCCACCGAGAGTGGGCGAGAATGATTCAAACTCATAAATTCAATCTGACGAAAGCAGAATACTTTCGGCTTATTTTTGTCAATTACCTACGACGAAGAATATGGGTATGGTGTATCTTAGTTCTTTGTTTCTTATTTGGAATTATTATGAGTAGCCAATCTCTGATTATCATCCCCCCTGTTATCTTCATATTTGTGGTTTTGTACTATTGGTGGTACGCACACTGCAAACAGAACAGCATATTCTTCAAAGACAGATATTTCGAGCTCGATGGAGACTTCCTAAGTGGGTACCTTGACGATGGGACTACCGACAAGATTAACATAAAGAATATAATAAAGATGCAAAAGACCTCAAAATATCTCTTACTTTATGTGGCAAAAGATCAGTTCATCTATATGCCTTCTGAGTGTTTCCAATCGGAAGCCGACCTTTGCGATTTTGAGGAACAGATTACGAAAAACTTGGGTGATCTCTAAACCCTGTTATCGTGGGACAATCTGAAAGGTCGCCCCTTAGCCCATGCACTATAACAGAATTCGTAAGTATGTCATGGATGGTTTCACTCAGAATCCTGATTACCTACATCGCGGTGTCATTTCGACCGAAGTGAGCGAAGCGAACGTAGTGGAGAAATCCATTCCACAACAGATTTCTGGGCTTCGTCTCGATTCTGATCGAGACTCCGCTCGAAATGACGGTTATGAATTACTTCGCGGGACGGGAATCGGTTAGGCAAAGTTCCACAAGTTCGTCGATGACGGCGGTACCTGCGCACATGACTTTGTCGGCGGCGCCCCAGTAGAGTTTTAGCGTCCCATCGTCTTCGGGAACGGCGCCGCAGGTGAATACGACGTTGGGGACGTAACCGGTGACTTCCCAGACGTCCTCCGGTTGTAAAATCCAACGGTCGCCTACGCCGAGAATTTCGGCCGGGTCGTCGAGTTTGTGCAAAGCGGCGCCGAGCCGATAGACGTGACCGGCCATCGTCGGGAAGACACCATGATAGATGCTCAGCCAGCCTTTCTCCGTGCGAATCGGCGGAGCGCCGGGACCGATCTTCGTTTCGTCCCAATGGTATGGCACCGGCTTCATAACCAATCGCGAATCGCCCCAGTAACGCAAATCGGGGGAATAGCTGATCCAGATCGACCACGGGCTGATGTCACTATGCGGTCGATCCAGCTTGACGTACCGGCCGTCGACCTTCTCCGGAAAGAGCACGGTGTTTCGATAGTCCGCCTGCGTAATCAAGGCCACCCTTTCGACCGACTCGAAATCATATGTCCTCGCCAAACCGATACGGACGCCATGCTGTGAATAGGCGCTGTATGTAATATAGTATGTCCCTTCGAGATAAGTAATGCGCGGGTCCTCGACGCCGAACGCTTCGTACTCAGCAAAGAGCGGCTCCCTTCCCGAGACCATAAACGGTTCCGGCCCTGCTTTGAAATTGAAGCCATCCTCGCTCCGGGCGATCCCGATGATGGAACGGCCCGTATCGAGATGCGAGCGAAACAGCATGATATACCGGCCCTCGTACTTCGTTACGCCGGCGTTGTGAACGGTATGCACCGGATATGGAACATCATCCTTCGTCAAAATAGGATTACCTTCATAGCGGGTGACAAATGGTTTCGTCATTATTCAAAATCCCCAATACATTCAGATAAGCTTATGAGCGGTCATTCCTGCGAAAGCAGGAATCCATCATGAGAAGAACGGATTCCGCATCAAGTGCGGACTGACACTTTTCAAAGTATAGCCGATGAATACTATGCGATCAAATCTTCCGGGCTTCTCGCCGGAAGATTTCTGCATAGGCCTTTTCGTAACCGGCGACCATTTTGTCGATAGTGAAGTTCTCTTCAACGCGCCGACGACACATGGCGCGGTCGATACGGCCGATCCTGGCCACGGCCTCGACGGCTTCGTCAACATCATTCACCAGGTAACCCGTTTGCTTGTCGGCGATCACTTCCCGGCAGGAGCCTAAGTCCATTGCAATGACGGGCACGCCGGCGGCCATGGATTCGGCCATCACCAGACCGAACCGTTCGGGGATCAGGTTCAGATGAAGAACGGCGTACGCCTGCTTCAACAGAGCGTCACGCCGGACCGGATCAACGGGACCGATGTACTGAATCGAGGACTGATTGAGGTGGGGCCTGACGAGAGCATCGAAATAAGCCTGGTCCTGAATAATACCGGCGATGATGAGATCCATGCCGGCCTTTTGTGCCACCTCGATGGCCAGGTGCGTGCCCTTGTCGTTGTGGATACGGCCGTAGTGGACAAGCTTGTCACCCGGTGCCTCCCTGAACGTCAGGTTGGAAAGGTCGATGCCGTTATAAACGGTCGCCAGATACGGCAGGGCGGGATCTCGGTCGGAATCGCTGATGGAAACGTAGTACGACTCTTTGTGGTCGTGGTAAATCCTCAGAATGTCCGGCTCGGAAAAACCGTGGATCGTCGTTAGCATAGGTGTCTTGATGAACGGCAGGTAGGTGAGCGGCATATAATCGAAGTTATTATGAATCAGGTCAAATTCGCCAGCCCGCTGCATCGCCTTGGAGATATGCAGACAAGACGAAACCAACGGAATATGACGTTTGTCTTCCTCGTAGCCTTTTTCGATCCACGCTTGGAGTTTCGCATTCGTTACCGAGTCCTGGGTTGCGAAAAGCGTCACGTTCTCCCAGCCGCGTGCGACCAAACCCTCAGTAATATTACTCGCCACGGTCTCCCACGCACCGTACGCCCTCGGAGGCGTGCGCCACGCAACCGGCGAGAGAATCGCAATCCGTTTGCTTTTAACATCCATTTGGAAAAGTGCCTAAAGTTGAAAATGACTAAAGTGCCTAAAATTAGCAGCGGTATTTTTCCACTTTAGTCACTTTGGATCACTTCGCTCATATTAGCTCACGCTTTCGACCGGACTTCTTCCTTGATTCGCTGGATGTGTCCCCGGCCCAAGCCCTTGACTTCGCAGCCCAGCTCGAAGTATCGGCGAATTTTCACATCGTCCAATATGCCAAAGCAATCAATCACCGCCAGCGGCCCTCCGGCCCATTCGACGATTTTGTCAGGATCGAGCTGACGATACGGAGCATGCGGCACGGCTAAAATGACCGCTTCTGCACCAGAAAGCGCTTCGGGCAGATCGCTTTGAACCCGCATACCGGCCAGGTCATCCTGATTGCGGAAAAATCGCGCCCAGGAGTGTCCCGGTGCGGGATACGTATCCTGCTTTTCCAACTCGTACCAGTGTTCCACATAAGGATCGTGAACGCGCATCTCGGCCCCCATTTCGGTCAGCCGGCGAACGACGATTTCCGAGCCACTATACCGGGTGTCGCCGACATCCTGCCGATAGCTCACACCACATACAAGGATCGTCGCCCCGGCCGCCTGTCGCCCCATATTTCTCAGGGCGTCCCGCGTCAGCGTGGCCACGTGCAGACCCCGGGTATCATTAATATCAATGGCCGAAGATGTCATCTTAAAGATGTCATCCTCGAAACCGAGAATGTGTTTATACGCCCAGCGTCCGAGGCCGCCGTCCTTGGGCAAACAGTAGCCGCCGATGCCGGGACCCGGAAAAATGATATTGCTGTGCGTAGGACGGACTTTGATCGCGTTGATCACCTTGATGAGGTCCACCCCGTTTCGCTCCGCGAACAGACTCCACTCATCGAGAAAAGCCAACAGGGTGGCCCGAAAGGAATTCTCGACGATCTTTGTGGTCTCTGATTCGATCGGACGGTCCATGACGGTCAGCGGGAATTCCTCGGTATTCAGGACTTCCCGCAGGAATTTTTCGACACGCTCTCTCGCCTCGATGTTGCACCCCGAGCAGACTCGCCAGAAATCACGGATGGATGAGACGTAGTTCCTGCCGGGCATGACGCGCTCGAAACTATGCGCCAGCAGCGGCTCGGTCTCTATGCCACGGGCGGCAAACGCTTTCTTCATAATCGGCAAGGCAACAAATTCCGTCGTCCCGGGCGCCACGGTTGTCTCGATCAGCGTGAGACACTTCGGGGATACCTTCTCGCCGAGGGTCTTAATGGTGGCTTCCAGGGCGCCCATTTCCACCTTGCCGCTTCGCATGTTACCGAGGTCATTTTTCGTATAGTCACACTGAACATCCACAACCACGCAATCTGCGAATTTCAGACAATCGCTGTTATAGGTGGCGACGAGCGTCTTTTTATCAAGCACACACCGGGCAATCATCGGCTCGACCTCTGGATCCTCGGCCTTGACCGGCGAGACACCTCGATTCAAGAGCGGAATCTTCCAGTAGCTGCGAACGCTGGGACGCTGACAGCCGATCACGAATTTGTTAGATTGGCCGCTTTGCTTATCCACGGTATCAGCAACGATTGCGGCCATGACCGCTCCGACAAAACCCACCCCCATGACCACGACAATCTCTTTATCCTCGCTGCGCGCGGCATGGACAAGCGATTCAATACGCCGGAGTTCTTCGGCATACTGATCTTCGGTCGGGACGGGGAATTGCTCGCCCGTCGGGCTTATTGAGTATTCAACCATCCTTGGAGTCCTTTCTCTGAATTCCCGTATATGAACCTTTTCTATTCCGTATCCATGGGTCGACAACCTTGAACCAAGCGGATACGAATTCACATCGATTCTCTCATCAATGCACTGAAACGTCCGGCTCCGATCCCGGTGAACATACAGGGTACATCAATCGCCGGGAGACTACCAGCAAAAAAAACGGATGTCAAATTTTTTTCTGAGTCATAACACAGCCGTCTTTATTCCAATTCCAACGTCAGTTTCTCTTGCAATACAGGCAGAAAAATGATATAATTTTTTCATTAAGATTTTGGGAGCCTAAACATCGATACTATTGAAGCCTGCTCTGGAGGGCAACGTAAAGTGAAGGGCCGCCTGTTCGCTATAGGGGTAGTCTTTTTGGCATTTATGTTCGGCGCGGTTTCCCTGGCCGAAGAAGGGGCGTTCGAGTATCCCTGTTATCTGATTGATGCCTTTGACGCCGATGACAGTTGCTGGGAAGGGATGGACGCCGAAGGAAATTATCGAGGCCCGATTCGTGTCGTCCCGGAACAATGGCTGATCGGCCCACCCCCTTCGGAGAAATCGGGCGTGACGCTGCCGCCGGACCACTGGGTCGATCTGCAATTTCGCGGCCGGATCGTGGATGGCCCGGAACAGGATATCTCTATGATCGAACTGGGCCCCGTCAGCGAGCAGGCCCTTGTATTCATTACCGACGGGACCGATCAGGAATACTTGCTGGGAAGGATTGAGGCCGGAAGTATCGGCGATGGAGTCGATCCGACCGAAATCAACATCGACCTGATCGATGTCATCCTGCCGTTTGAACCGCGCGCATTGCGGGTCCTCGGATTAGATCATGGAGGAGAAGCCCCCGGATTCGATATTGCGAACGTGCAAGCGAGAATCCGCACGGATTGCGGCCCGACAGCTTGTTGCCCCAAGCCTGTTAATGGCGCCAGAAATATTCCGACGGATATCCAGCTAAGCTGGTCGCCGGGCGACTCCGCCCAACAGCACACGGTTTATTTCGGCGACCATCTGAGCGACGTGGATACACATGCACTTCCTGCCAGCGATCCCCCACAGCCGCAGGATGTCAATACGTTCGATCCCGGCGGACTCGAATTAGGCAAAACATATTATTGGCGGATAGACGAAGTCAACGACACCCAGATTCAGCCCGGCGATATCTGGAGTTTCACGACGATCGATCACCGCGTTGTGGAGGATTTTGACCCGTATAACCTTCTCGAACCCAGCGATCCCAATAACATCAACTTTTATGAAGCCTGGAAAGAAGGCGGCGTTTACCTGATGTTGGATCAGACGCACGAGTGCAGCAAAAAATCGATGGGCTTCGACTACTGGTACTATCATTATACCGTTTATGCCGAAGCGATCCGAATGTTTCATCCGGCGCAGGACTGGACGGCGGCCGGCGAAAAAGTCCTTGAACTTTTCTTTTACGGCCGAGCGCATAATAGCCCGGCGCAGATGTATCTCGTACTGGATGATGAGGATTCTGAAACGATCATCTCTTATCCCGGAGACGTCAATGATCTGAAAAATGAAGCATGGCAGGCATGGAGGATCGATCTCAACGCACTCAACGATCCGAATCTAAACCTGGCTAACATCACGGGCATCGCCCTCGGCTTTTGCGCGGAAACCGGTAAACCCTTCAGCTCGGGCGCCGGTTCGGTACTTTTTGATGACATCCGTTTATATTCATCCCGCTGCCTGCAAGAGGATCGAGCGGAGGCCGATTTCAACGGGGATTGTGTCGTTGACGTCGAAGACCTGGAAGAAATGGCTCTCCGCTGGCTCGACAAGGGGTATAACATGTACCCCGTAACGCCTCCCGTCGATCCGGTCCTATGGTACAAGTTCGACGGGGATACCAAGGACAGCGCGGGGAACACAGACGGGCGTCCGCGCGGCAAACCGACATACGCTCAGGGCGTTTACGGCCAGGCGATCCGCTTTGACGGTTATCATGACGCCGTGGAACTGACGAACGCCCCCGCGGTATTCTCACACGTCCTGGTGGGAATCACCGTCGCTTTCTGGCAATATGGCGCCGACTCAACGCACCTTAGCGACACACTGTGTTGTTCGAATTACACCTACGGACTGGACGACCCGGCTATTGCCGTTAACCTCGGTTGCTGGAGACCGCCCGGCCGGTACAATTGGGACTGCGGCCGGCCCTGGTCGTTTGACAACCGGCTTAGCGGAAACCACCGATATCCAAGTGAATGGTCCGGCCGGTGGAACCATTGGGCCTTCACCAAAGATATCCAAACCGGAACCATGCAAATCTTCCTCAACGGCCTGCTCTACGACAGCCGGATCGGAACGCAGGCGCCTGTCTCCGGGATCACGTCTTTTGAAATCGGCTCCGGCTGGTACGGGGGCTACGACGGTCTCATCGACGACTTTAGAATCTACAATTACGCCCTTTCGCCATCCGAGGTCGCCTATGTCGCGACACACGGCACGGGCATTTTCGAGCAGCCGCTCATGATTCCGATGGATCTGAACGAGGACGATCAGATCGATTTTTCGGACTTTGCCGTACTGGCCGATCATTGGCTCGAAAAACAGATTTGGCCCTGACCCAGGCGGTTTCATCCCAGCATCAAAGCGGCATTCGAAGAATGCCCCAATTCTCCAATGATCCAATGAATCTTCTCTTTTCGCTCAATAATCCGCTTTTGTCTTGAATTCAACGGGATGATAAAGATAACTCGGCTGATGAAATCCAGATGCCTCGATTCTCTGCGAAAGTATCGTAATTTTTTGTTTCGCAGGCACTTATAAACACACTCAGACAAGAATTAGAGAAACAATCCCCCGTTTACAGCCGATACCAACAACGTCATAAGATCGCGAAGTACAAAATAGGGTAATTCGTCGGGGTAATTCGTATTTTTTTTCTTGACCGGATTAAAAAGATGCTCTACGATGAAATCAGCGTTAGCAACGATTGATGAATGAGACTGTGGTTTATCCCAAATTTTCTTTGGATTAACAACATCACGAATCAGGGGACGCTTGGATGCAAAGGGTTAACAGCCCTTTTGTTCGTCGGTAGTTAGAGTTACAAAGACACCTTCGGCGGTGTTAACAGTCTGGAAGAATAGGTGCTTCAAGGCTTCTTATCACACACCGAAAGTGAGTTTAACGTGAAATGAAATCTGCTTGAAAGAGCATTTGTTTGCCCGCGAGGGAGTATTAGTCTTGGAAACACGATCAGCTAAGAATGAGATAGGAATTGACCTTTTTAGATCAAAACGGCCATTTTCACAGCAGATCATGGCAGCCTTTAGCTGATCCTGCGCCCGGGTAAAAAAAGGATTTCGTCTTTCACGGCCATTTCTTTGGAACTTTTCTGCCGAAGAAACCATCGTCTTTCCCATCATATCTTGCTGCGATAACTCTATGACAACGGTATGGGAAAGGTTGTATATTATGGATATTCTAATGGAGACGGGTTCCATGGGGATCATCGGCGCTTTGCTGATCGGCCTGCTTCTGGGGGGGGCGTTGATCGCCATCATCACCCAGATGATTAGCCGAGCGAAGGCGAAGACTTTCCAGGAAGACCTGCAACGACAAATTGACGGGGCTAAAAAAGAAGCCGAGAACATCATTAAGTCCGCCCAGATTGACGCGAAAGCTGAGACGATGAAACGGCGGGAACAAGTCGCCACCGAGGCCAGTAAAATACGGGCCGAACTGCACGAAAACGAATTGCGGCTCACCAAACGAGAAGATACCCTCGATCGCCAGGCGGAATCGCTCCAGCAACGCGAGAAGACCCTCAAACAGCAACACGAAGATAACGAACGAAGAGCGCGGAATATCACCCAGAATGAAAAACAACTCGCCGTGCTCATTGCCCAGCAGAAGAACCAACTGCTCAAAATCACCGCGATGAACCTTGAAGAGGCGAAAGGCCTGCTGTTAAAGCGCCTCGAAGATGAATGTGAACACGAAATGTCGTCCCTGATCCAACGGAAATTGGAAGAGACAACCGAAACGGCCGACGAAAAGAGCCGGGAAGTCATTAGCGCCGCCATTCAGCGCTATGCCGCCGAGCACACCTGCGAGGTCACCGTCTCGACCGTCGAGATCCCGAACGACGACATGAAAGGCCGGATCATCGGCCGGGAAGGACGGAACATCCGCGCGTTCGAGAAGGCGACCGGCGTGGACGTGATCGTGGACGACACCCCCGGCATGATTGTCGTCAGCGGTTTCAATCCCGTCCGGCGTGAAGTCGCCCGCCTCTCGATGGAACGCCTCATCCAGGACGGACGCATCCATCCCTCGCGCATCGAAGAGCTCGTTGCCCAGACCAAAAAGGACGTCAATCACAAGCTATTACAACTCGGCAAAGACGCCGCCGTCGAAACGAACATCCGCGGCTTGAGCAATAAGATCCTCATCCTGATCGGCGCTCTGAGCTATCGAACGAGTTACGGCCAGAACGTGCTGCGCCACAGCGTTGAGGTCGCCTTTCTGGCACAGGTCATGGCCGATGAGCTCGGCCTCGACGGCACCATCGCCCGTCGTGCCGGCCTCCTGCACGACATCGGCAAAGCCATCGACCACGACGTCGAAGGCAACCACCCCACGATTGGAACCAATTTTCTCAAGCGTTTTAACGAATCGTCGATCGTCCTCAACGCCGTCGCGGGCCATCACGGCGACGTTCCGCCGGATAATCCGTATACGCCGCTGGTCGCCGCCGCCGATGCGATTAGCGCCTCGCGCCCCGGCGCCCGCAGGGAAACGCTCGAACGATATATCAAACGGCTGGAAAAACTCGAGGAGATCGCCACGGGTTTCAAAGGCGTCGAGAACGCCTATGCCATCCAGGCCGGCCGGGAAATCCGCGTCATTGTCTCCGCCGATGATGTGGATGACGAAGCCGCTGTCAAAGTCGCGCGGGACATCGCCACCAAGGTCGAAAACGAAATGACCTATCCCGGCGAAATCCAGATCACGCTGCTCCGCGAGGTCCGATGTATCGAGTACGCGAAATAACAAGAATAGTGACTAAAGTGAGCTAAAGTGACTAAAGTGAACTAAAGTGAAAGTAACCACGACTTTAGGCATTTTACTCACTTTGGACTTTAGGCACTTTTTAAAATCTAATTATGAAACTTAATATCCTATGCATAGGTGACATTGTCGGCCGGCCCGGGAGGCGAATCCTGGCCGACAAGCTCAAGGCCCTGGTCAAGGAGCGCAGCATTGATTGCGTGGTCGCCAACGCCGAGAACGCCGCCGGCGGTTCCGGCCTGACACCGCAAATCTATAGCAAATTGTTGCGATACGGCGTCAACCTGATCACGTTGGGCGACCACACCTACCGCAAGCGGGACATCATCCAGACGCTCGAAACGGCCGACAACATCGTTCGCCCGGCCAATTTCCCCGTCAGCGCCGCCGGCAAAGGCACCGCAATCTACAAGACCGGCAAAGGCCCCACCGTGGCCGTTGTCGACTTGATCGGCCGGCTATTTATGAAACCCGGCGACTGCCCGTATAATATGATTGACCGCATCCTCCCGCCCCTCCAGCAGCAGGCGGATATCATCGTCGTGGACATGCACGCCGAGGCCACCAGCGAAAAGATCGCGATGGGCTACCACCTGGACGGCCGGGTCAGCCTGTGTTTCGGCACGCACACCCACGTTGTGACCGCCGACGAGAGAATCATGCCCAAGGGCACCGCCTACATCACCGATATCGGCATGACCGGCCCGCACGATTCCATCCTCGGCCGGGGCGTCGAGAACGTCCTTAAGTCGTTCCGTACGCAGATGCCCTTCCCGTTCGAGATCGCCACCGGCGACGTCAGAATAAACGGCGTCTTAGCCACCATCGACAGCCACACGAAGAAAGCCGAGCGCATCGAGCGAATCCGCATCGACGCCGAGACCGCAGACGCGACCAATTACGACACCGACGACGGCAAGCCCGAGCACCTCAACAACCACTTTTAACTCGTCTTGCGTCTCGCGGATTGCGTATTGCGAATCCGGCTCGGCAGATTGGCTTTGATTGGGTTTGTTTTTGGGTGGTTTATTAAGTCAGTTCATCGCGCAACTCCTTATAAGTAAAATGATTAAGCCGGTTGCAAGCCCATGCGAATTGGCTTTGTTTCACAAAATCGAATGTCCTGTTTAGGATTTAGAAATTAGAATTTAGAATTTCTGGCTGAAAGCCGGTATTTTGGCTTTGTTTTGAAAATCCCGTCCGGCTTCACTCGGCCCGCGAGGACGGATCAACTCGAACTCAACCCAAAGGAGTAGATTGGGTTCGTTTCGTAAAAACAACGACGAAATCACATGGATGAACGCGATTTCCTGGTATTTTTTGATACGGAACCACAGGATTTATGGAGGTTTTTGTAAAAATATGTGAATTTGTGTGCATTTTTAGTATTTTTTGACACGGATTAACACTGGCTCACACGGTTTTTAGCCACTAAGACACTAAGGCACGAAGCCATGATTATTTACTTGGACATTGGATATTGGAAATTCGATACTTGTCCTGAGCGGAGTCGAATGGATTCATTATTCAACGCCTGGTCTCCTGATAACCTGATGGCCCGCCCCTCTTTCTTTTGCATTGGGTCTGAGGTCTTGAGTCTGCCTTCTGCCTTCTGCCTCCTATCTCCTGTCTTCTGTATTCTATTATGATATGTTATGTATTATACTAAATTACGCCCTTGATGTCAAATGAAATTTTCACTTTTTCGAGAGCTTCTCGATGTCATCTCGACCGAAGTGGAGAGGTCCGGCCACGAACGGAAAGTCATTTATGTCCGGAGCCAGATGCTTCGGCCTTGCTCAGCATGACAACCCAAGAAATGGGCAGGTTCTACCTGTGCAATTCAATACAGGGGCAGACCCGTGTGTCTGCCCGGGGCTATCCCTTGGGGACGCCTTACGGCGCCACATGGGGTTGCCCCTGCATCCCGTCAATCCTGGTTATCGCGTCAAGAAGAGCTTTTCGCTGAAATCCTTTGTCCCGGCCTCGCACAATGGGTATAATATAAGAGCATCTTTGACGAAGCCACAGAAGACGGGAGGATAATGTAAACGATAATACGTGGATTTCTCTGATGGTGGGTGCTGTGAGATTCATGGATATGATTGAGCGATACAAAAGGCGAGCATTCTTACCTGCAACAATCATTATTGTCCTAATTTTCGGTCTTTCTGTTCATTGCAAAAAAGATCCTACTTCCAATAACGAACTGTCGGAACGGATTAAGCAGTTGGTCAAGGATCTTGAATATCCTGATAAAGTCGCCGAAGATTTCGCCCGGATGGTTATGGACTGGAAGGATGAACAAAGACGACCCGTTCTTGTTCTTTGGAAAGAAAAACTTTCCGACGCCCATCAAGATTATCAACAAGGAAAGATATCCAGAAGAAAAGTTGCGAAAATTGAGGAAAGCTTTTTAGAAGAGTGCTGCAAGATAATCAAAGAGAAGTTTAGCCCCGGAAATGTTTTCGAGCTTTCCGATGTGATTCAAAATCAACAAGCGAACTGTCTTGGTTATACGCAATTAATGTACATAATCGGAAATGCGGTTGGACTCTCTGTCAGGCCTATTGATGTGTTGGACCCAGCAAAGTCTGTGGGAAGTAATGCGACAAATGGGCATATAGTTTGTATCATAAATTTATCTGATGGTCGGTCAATGATGGCGGATATGTCGTTACTTTACGAGGCACCAAGCAGGGCTTTTCCGCTTGAGGACCACTTTGTTAAGGTTGGCAATTATTGGGAACTCAGGTACTATTTTAATCGATTACTGATTCATAGAAAATTCCAACTATTAGATGGAAAAGGCCTTCTCGTTGCGATATTCCACAACCGGGGATCTGCCCACAATTCCAAAGGTGAATATGATCGAGCTATCTTGGAGTTCAACAAAGCCATCGAGATCAACCCGCAATTCATTATGGCTTATAACAATCGAGGCAATGCCTATCAAGACAAAGGCGAGTTTGATCAAGCTATTCTGGATTATACCAAGGCCATTGAGATCGATCCAAAATATGCTTCAGCTTATACAAATCGCGGCAACGCCTTTGGCACCAAGGGCGATCATGACCGAGCCATCGAAAATCACACGAAAGCTATCGAGCTCAATCCAAAACTTAGTGAAGCCTATAACAATCGGGGGATTGCTTATGCCGACAAAGGCGAATATGATCGGGCCATTCAGGACTATACAAAGGCCATTGAGATCGATCCCAAAGACGCGTATGCCTATTCGAATCGCGGTATCGCATTTGACGCCAAAGGAGAGTATGACCGTGCCATCGAAAATCACATAAAAGCTATCGAGATCATTCCAAAACTTAGTGAAGTTTATAACAATCGTGGAGTTACCTATGCAAACAAAGACGAGTTTGACCGGGCCGTCCTCGATTTCACCAAAGCCATTGAGATTGACCCAAAAGATGCTGATACCTATATCAATCGAGGTATGTGTTATTGCGAAAAAAAAGAGTATGGCCGGGCTATATTGGATTTCATCAAAGCCATCGGAATCCATCTGAAAAAGGCAATGACTTATATCCTAAAGTGAATTCAACAAAAAAAAACCATGTAGGGTGCGAAATTTCGCACCGTTTGTGGATTTGAGAGAGTCGGTGCGATGTCATCGCACCCTACATTTGGTCAAACGGGGTCGGTTTCGTATAAGATTCTACTGAAAGAAAGGATTGTGTGCCTTGTTCCCCGGGCGATGGGGCTGGCGGGGCCGCGCAGAACACGATGATTGTAACTCGATTTATATCGATACGAACAGATAATCTGTTATAACATCCTTTCAATTCAGTCCATTCTGCGGAGGCAACCGGTTCGAGAGGGATATTCCTTGCATTTTTGGGGGATTATGTGGTATTCTTATCAATAGGAGTGTGACATGCAGGAGGAACCTTAAAACCGTGATCGTCGCACGTGCCGGAAATGGAGGATTGTGTATGACAACGTCGAATCATTCGCGAGTTCTGTGGACCCTGCTGCTGCTGATATCACTATGGCTGTTGAACAGCCCCGTCCAGGCCAAATACAGAGGCGGCGCGGGTACGGCCGACAATCCGTACCAGATCGCGACCGCCCGCGACCTGTTGCTGTTAGGAGAGAGTCCCGAGGATTACGACAAACACTTCATCCTGACCGCCGATATCGATTTATCGAGCTACTCTTTTAAAACAGCCGTCATTGCCCCGGATTCACCTGATGTAGTTGATTGGGGGCACAATGGGACTCCGTTTACCGGTTTCTTCGATGGGGATGGGCATGTTATCAGTAACTTGACCATTGATGACGACGGAGCAGGCAACGACTTTCTGGGATTATTCGGACTGGTTTACCGGTTTGACGCTGAGATCAGGAATCTCGGCCTTGAAAACGCCTCCATTACGGGAGGAAATGATTCTATGTGTCTGGGTATCCTGTCCGGAGACAATCATGGCAGTATCAGGAACTGCTATTCGAGAGGCAATGTAACCGGCGGAAACCATTCTTCTAACGTTGGCGGTCTGTGTGGAAGTAATTACGGTCGTATGAACAATTGCTATTCGACCGCTGATGTGATCGGCGGATCGAAATCCATCTGGATTGGCGGATTGTGTGGAGATAATTATGGAGGGGGGTGCATCAACAATAGCTATGCGATTGGCAGAGTTGCAGGAGACCGCGGCATTGGAGGCCTGGTTGGATGGGGAGGAAGCAGCGGTATTACAAACTGTTTTTGGGATAAACAGACCTCCGGGCTGAATACAAGTGCCGGCGGATGGTCGAAAACGACAGAGGAAATGAAACGGGCCGTTACCTTTATCGGCTGGAATGACGGTTCATGGGTCATTGACGAAGGCCATGATTATCCACGTCTGACCTGGGAAAATAGCTCAGGAACTGTTATTTCTACGGGTTATCCCGTCCGGACCTATCCTGGTTGGGGCACTCTTAACCGACCGTTCGAACTCGATAGCCCGGAGGACCTGATCTGTTTCAGCCTGCGTAAGCCGGATTGGAACAGCGACGTCATCTTGACCGGTTCCATTGACATGAGGGGGAGGCTCTATTATCCGATTCCTGATTTCACCGGGAACCTGGACGGTCAGGGCTTTGTTATCAGCCATCTTACCATCAACTCACATGTCATCGGCAAACGAGATGAGCTTGGCTTGTTTGGCACAATTTCACGTCTCGGCTCCCAACCTCAGATCAAGAATGTTGGCTTGCAGGAGATCTCAATCACGGGCGCTGATTATTCTTGGCATCTCGGCGGTCTGTGTGGAATTAGCTCCGGCCGTATCAGCGGTTGTTATTCGACGGGTACGGTGACTGCCACCGGAAATGGCTCCAGCTACATCGGCGGCCTTTGTGGGTATCACTACGGCGAGATGACCTTTTGTTACTCTGAAGTTTCGATCGGGGGTGATTTCTGTCTCGGTAGTCTGTGCGGACGGAATTCCGGCAGTATTGACAACTGCTTCTCGACAGGTGATGTGACCGGCAGGACTGACTCGGATTCTATCGGCGGCTTGTGTGGGTACAATGGCGGGCCATTGGACTGGGGGGGGAGTATCAGCAATTGTCATTCAGACGGCAACGTCACCGGAGGGACGGGATCCAGCCGGATCGGTGGGTTATGCGGCTGTAATCACATTGCTGATATACGTCGTTGTTATTCTACGGGTGACGTAATCGGCGGAACGGACACGCGCTATCTCGGCGGTTTGTGTGGATACAATGAAGATGGAAACATTAGCACTTGTCATTCAAAAGGCTCAGTACAAGGGGATCGCTATCTCGGCGGCCTTTGTGGCTGCAATCACTATGCCGATATAAGAAGCTGTTATTCGACCGGCGACGTGACCGGCAGGATTGATACCGACTGGGTCGGGGGTCTGTGTGGATATAATGAATATGGAACAATCAGCAGTTGTTATTCCAAAGGCTTGGTTAAGGGTAACAATTATCTCGGTGGTCTGTGCGGACTCAACATTGGTCATGTCAGCTACTGTTATTCAACATCCGTTATAACCGGCGAGGCCTACTCTCGCCATCTCGGCGGTCTGTGCGGAAATAACAGCGGAGATGTAGTAAGCTGTTTCTGGGATGTGGAAACGTCCGGACAAAATGGCAGTTCCGGGGGAATAGGTCTCCTGACCTCAGAAATGATGGATCCCATGTTCTATAGCCTTAACGGATGGGCAAATGACCCGAATTGGATCCTGGATGCGGGTAAAGATTATCCGCACCTTGCCTGGGAGCAGATTGGCGGGCAAAGCATTCCCGAGTCCACCATGGAATGGATAGATGGAAACGGCACGCTTGAAAATCCCTATCGGATCTCTGACTCCTACCAGTTGAGTCTGGTCGGAAAGACCCGTCTCTTCCATGATAAGCACCTGTCTTTATCGGCGGATATTGATTATGAAGGGCTTAACACAATGCCCGTTGGTTATTACTGGGATGAAGGATTTATGGGCGTATTTGATGGCAATGACCATGAAATACGCAACCTGAAAATAGACCTGCCAAACGAACGTGACGTCGGTCTCTTTGGCCATATTCGAGAGGGTACTGTGATCAAGAGTCTGCGCGTGACAGATGCCAACATAACAGGAAGCGAGCGTGTCGGGGGAATCATCGGGTATAACAACGGCGGCACGATTATTCATTGTGACTTCGACGGCGCTGTTACGGGGAGGAACGATGTCGGCGGAATAGCCGGTTCATCAGACAAAGTCGCGACCATCTCGAACTGTTCTTCGGCCGGGACCGTCTCAGGCAATTCCAGCATAGGCGGGATCGTGGGACGTAAAGGCGGCGGCACGCTGACGCAATGCCACTTCGAGGGCAGTGTCGTGGGGAGTAGGTACGCTGGCGGTATCGTCGGAAGCAATAATAGAAGCGATTGGGACGCCGGCATCACTTCCGACTGCGTTGCCTCCGGGAATGTCACGGGAGAAAATTGCGTCGGAGGCATAGCAGGAGAAAACTGGTTCAGTCCCATCGGGAGTTGTGGTGCAAGAGTGGAGATTGAAGGTTATGAAGAGGTTGGTGGATTAGTCGGATTCAATTGTGGAGAGATTGGAAACTGCTATGCGACCGGTTCCGTGACGGGCACTGAGGCTGTCGGCGGATTAGTCGGTTCGAACCTATACCAGTGGGAGGACGAAGAGGAGAACGAAATCTTTCGCGGAGAAATAGTCCATTGTTATTCAGCAGGTCTTGTCTCAGGCGATTTCGATGCCGGCGGATTGGTGGGTTTCGGATCGCCTCATACGGTTCAATCGTCGTTCTGGGACATCGAAACCAGCGGACAAATGAACAGCGAGGGAGGAGAAGGTAAAACGACGGCCGAGATGCAGAATGCCAAAACCTTTACAGACGCCGGATGGGATTTCGACAGGCCCATATGGACGATAGAGGGACAAGACTATCCTCAACTGGCTTGGGACCGGCCGACTCACGTCTTTCGTATCGAAATCTTCAAGGGGTACGACTACGAAGATCCGGGCGACCCGGATGATACGGAATACGAATTCCGGCTGGTCGTACTGACGGACGGCACGGTTGAGAACATTGAATTCGTGACGCCCGCGGGAGAATTGCTGGAGATCGCGAAGATTCCTGAAGAGCAGGAGATAGAGGGAGGCCGGATCGAAATAGGGCGAGAATATGAGATTGAGCGTTGCGCGTACGAGTGGTATTTCGATACGGAATTCGACGATCCGGATAGCCTGGATGCCTACGGAGACGGAGATTACACGATTATCATCCACTACGGCGACGGGCGTCAGGAGCAAACAACCGCATGGTTTGGGATACCCGGTACGAATGATCCCATACCGCAGGTCGTACAGGAACCGACCTTTACGAGTTTCGCACATCAGGACCGCCTGGCTTGTCCCTTAATGATAGAGTGGGAGCCCCCGGTCAACCCGGACGTGAATCTGATACGGTTCGATTTAGAGAATCAGGATACGGACGAGGAATGCGTATATGAACTTGGCGCGGTTGCATCCGGCCTGGATGATCCGTTTGTGATCAGTGAGGGTTTGTGGGAAGCGAATCTTGCCTTTGGAATCATGTACGAAACGGATACTATCGACGGTATCCACGTCTGGTGTGTCAAATATAGCGTGAGCGATTATATCTTCACTATAATAAGTCCATAAAATCTATATGCAATGAAGACCATTGTGACATTCAGAATAACTTCTCAAGGAACAATCCTGGCAATAATCGTTATTGCTCTGATCCTCGGTCATCCAAGAACGGCCATTCCAAATACGGAGACATCCATTCAATCCCAAAAACCAGCGGGGGTCTCCGATTCCGTTTCTACCGACGATGAACTATCGGAACGGATAACGCAGTTGGTCAAGAGCCTGGACTATACTGATGACGTGGCTGAAAACTTTGCCCGGATGGTCATGAGCTGGAAAAGTTCGCGAAGACGTCCCGCTCTCGCGAGTTGGAAGGAAAGACTTGCCAACGCCCATCAAAAATTTGAAGAAGGTAAGATCTCCCAAAAGGACGTTGCGAAAATCGAAGCCCGCGTTCTAAAAGATGTTTGTCTCACGATCAGAAAAAACGTTCACTTTGACAAAAACGCATCCGAACTATCCAATATCCTCCAAAACAGACAAACCAATTGCGTCGGTTTTTCGCAATTGACGTTCATCATCGGAAGTGCGATTGGGCTTTGCGTCAAGCCTATTAATGTCTTGAATCGCTACCCGCCCCAGAGCGATGATCCGAATGAAGGACATATCGCCTGTATCGTTGCATTATTCGACGATCGGTTCGTCATGGCCGACGCGGCGATGTTTTTCAATGCCACGAGTAATGTCTTTACGCTGGAGAACCACTTCGTTAAGGTTGGCAACGCTTGGGAGCTCAAGAATAGGACGAATCCATTGCGAATTCATCGCAGAATTCAATTATTGGATAAAAATTTACTTATTTACGCAATTTACAACAATCGGGGAACCCTCGTTAATAGAAAAGGCGAGTATGATTCGGCGATCTTGAATTATAACCGGGCCATCGAGATTGATCCGGAACTCACGACAGCCTATAACAATAGAGGTAATGCTTATTTGAGTAAAGGCCTGTTCAACCGAGCTATGGTGGATTTTTCTACAGCCCTCAACATCGATCCAAGAAACGTGAATGCATATATCAACCGTGGTCGTACGTATCAGGCAAAAGGTAGATACGACTGGGCGATCTTTGAATATAACAGAGCCATCGAGATTGACCCGGAATTCCCGAACGCCTATTACTACAGGGGATTGGCTTATCAGTCGAAAGGTCAGCTTGAACGGGCGATCTTAGATTATAAAAAAGCTATCAAGATTGATCCGAAATACACCCTGGTCTATCTGAGCCGTGCAGAGGTTCATGCCGAATTAGGAAAACCTGAAGAAGCTAAAAAGGATTTATTCAAAGCTATCAAGTTAAACCCGGTACTCCGGGAACCGGCAAAGAAGATATCCGAACAATATGAAATAAATCTCAAGCTCAACTGAACGATCAAACAGAGCAGGTTACTTTTCGATGTTACTGAAAGAAGGGATTGTGGGCTTTTTCCCGGGCGATGGTGGTGGCGGGTCCGTGGCCGGGGTAGGCGTCGGTGTCGCCGGGGAGGGTGAAGAGTTTTTCTTCAACGCTGCTCAGTAGCTTCGGCATGCTGCCGCCTGGGAAATCGGTCCGGCCGATGGAGCCGGCAAAGAGCGTATCGCCGACAAACGCCACGCTCTCCTCCTGCGAATACAGGCAGATCCCACCCGGCGTATGGCCGGGCGTGTGAAGGACCTGCAGTTTGATGCCGGCCTGCTCGATGACGTCCGACTCGTTCAAAGCCACCTCTTCGGGCTCTGTGGTGAACGCCATCCCGTGCATGGCGGATAGATTCGCATACGGATCCGTGAGCATCTTCGCATCGAGCGTATGGATATAAACCTTCGTACCGGCAAACCGCTCGCGCAGGGCCGCCAAACCGGCGATATGGTCGATATGACCGTGGGTGAGAACGACCGCTACGGGATTCAGCTCTTGTTCTTCGAGGAAGTCAATGAGGCAACCGGCGTCGAGGCCGGGATCGACGACCAGGCAGTCTTTCGCCGCATGATCGCTGCGGAGAACGTAACAGTTCGTCTCATACGCCCCCAGGATCAACGTGTCTATCTTCATAATAAGGCTTCCTAAAAGCTCAAATAACTAACAAAAACAGCATGAAAGGTCAAGAAGCTTTACCCTTGACCGCCTATCCGCCGTGTGGTATTGTTTTGCGACTGTTTCCAAGTGGAACCGAAGTGAAAGCCGAATGGTGTATATCGTATCGCGCAAAAGGCTCATGAAATCTCCATGACGAAGCCGACGTAAGGTGAAACAGTCTGCTCGATACACAGAACGCAAAGCAAATAATGAAGAAGTCTTTTACACGCATATTTGTCTATGTCTGGCCGCAATGGCACCGCCTGATCGCCGTCGTCGTCAGTGCGATGCTGATCGGAATTCTCTTTTCGTTGAGTTTTGCGACGATTGTACCCCTGCTGAAGGTGATGATGGGAGAAGAGGGCCTGCGAGGCTGGGTGGATCGGAACGTGTGTACCTGGCGGTACGGCATGGACTTCCATGTCCCCGAGACGCCGGATTTTTTAGCGGATCCCAACAATGATATCGCGTATCATTTGCTGGTCACCCTTGTTAAAAACGAGCGTTTGGCCCAAAAAGCCGGCTTGCACGTCAACGACAAGATTGTCGGCATCGGGGATTTGCCGACCGGCGAAGACGCAACGAGAATGACCCGGGCACAACTGCTTGAAGCCCTGGCGACAGCCGACGGTACACAACTGCAACTTCAGGTTAAGCGGGAAAGCGAATCGGGCATACCGGTCATGACGGAATTCCAACTGGCCACGCCGCCGAAACCGTTTTATGCGGATACCGCTCAATCGCTCGTAGGTCTCATCGTCAAACGCAGCGCCGAGCAGTCGAGTAAGCAACGCGTCATCGTTTTCATCATCCTCGCGATGGTCGTTGTTACCGTTTTACGATGTATCGCCATGTTCTTTCAGAAATACCTCGCGGAAAAAGTGGTTCAGGTCGCCGTTGCGAATTTACGGAACGATGTCTTTTCCCACGTGCTGAGGATGCCGATCGGCTTCTTCTCCCAGGAGGGGACCAGCGATACGGTCAGCCGGATCGTCAACGACACCCTCCAGGTGACCTATTCAGTGAAAATATTGCTGGGCAAGGCGCTGCGCGAACCCATGGAAGCCATCGGCACGCTGACGCTTGCCTTCATTTTGGACTGGAGACTCACGCTGATTTTCCTGACGGCCGCTCCCGCCGCCGTCGGATTCGGCGCCGCTTTGGGCAAACGCATTAAGCGAGGCATGAAAAAGTCGCTGATCAGCACGGCGGCCATGCTCGGTAGGCTCGAAGACGTCGTCGGCGCCCTGAGCGTCGTCAAGGTTTACAACCGCCAGGACCAGGAGACCTCGGCCTTCAAAGCGGTGAACGCGAAGCTGCTCAAGCGCCTGCTGCGCATCACGAAGATCGATGCCGCGACCAGCCCCGTCATGGAAGTGCTCGGCATGCTGGCCGGCTCGGCGGCGCTGCTGGTCGGCGTCCATTGGGTCGTCAACGCCAACATGAAATCAAGCTCTTTTTTCGGACTCCTGATCGCCCTGGGAGTCACCGCCGAGTGCATCCGCAAAAGCAGTGATGTCTGGAACAAGGTGCAAATGTCGAACGCCGCCGCGGAGCGTGTCTTCGCCGTGCTGGACGAGTCCCTCGAACCGGAGATGCCGGGAGCGGAAGAGCTCGGGCCGTTAAAGAAAAACATCGAGTTTAATAATATCGTATTTACCTACCCAGGGACGACCCGTCCCGTACTCAAAGAGGTTAATCTGACCGTTCCGGCGGGACACAACGTGGCCATCGTCGGCCCGAACGGCTCGGGCAAGACGACCCTGGCCAATCTCGTACCGAGATTCTACGATCCGGATTCGGGGCAAGTGCTGATTGACGGCAAAGACATTCGCCATGCGACCCTGTTTAGTCTGCGAAGCCAGATTGGCATGGTCACGCAAAACGTCGTCACGTTCAACGATACGATCGCGGCCAATATCGCCTATGGCCGGACGGACGCGACCCGAGAAGAAATCGTCGCCGCGGCCAAGCGCGCTTTCGCCCATGAGTTTATCGCTCCCCTGCCCAAAGGGTACGATACCCTCATCGGCGAACAGGGGGCCGGCCTGAGCGGCGGCCAGTTGCAGAGAATCGTCATTGCCCGGGCGATCTTGAAGAACCCCGCGATCCTGATTTTCGACGAGGCGACCAGCCAGGTGGATGCCGACAGCGAAGCCAAAATTCACAATGCGATCGAGGAGATCATGCGGGACCGAACCAGCTTTATCATCGCCCACCGATTCAGCACGGTCATTACGGCCGACGTGATCGTGGTGATGAACGAGGGGCAAATCGTCGCCCAGGGCCAGCACGACCAACTCATCGAAACCTGTTCGTTATATCAAAGCCTGTACGAAACCCAGCTCATCAAAGCCTGAGCGCCCGGGGAAAAGACAGTGTATAGGACGATATCTACATCCTGATTCTTCAGCTCTTCCGACAGAAAGTACTTTTTTTGACGCCGGTATCGAAAATTTTCACTTTGATTTACTTGAATACGCTTAACTTACCGATTATGTTAAGACATGTTCGGGTTGGGATATCCGACCCAAGCTCTTAAAAGACATAAGTGACTTATACTGACTTTTGACGTTTCGGAGAAACGAAGCCATGCCCGAGCTTTTACGACAAAAAAAAGCACACGACTTATTCACGAGATACGAGGGCAATCCGATCCTGACGCCGGAGGATTGGCCGTATGCGACCAACGCGGTTTTTAATCCCGCCGCCGCAAGGCTTGATGGAGAAACCCTGTTATTGGTGCGCGTCGAAGATATGCGGGGCTTTTCCCATCTGACGGTCGCGCGCAGTGCCGACGGATTCACGAAATGGGAGATCGACTCGACCCCCACGCTCGAAGCGGACCAGAATTCCCGAGAGGAACGGTGGGGATTGGAGGATCCCCGTATCGTCTGGCTCGAGGAGCAGAGGCAATTCGCCGTGACGTACGTTTCCTTCAGCGAGGGCGGTCCCGTCGTTTCGTTGGCCATCACCAAGAATTTCAGGACCTTCGCCCGCCTCGGCTCCCTGTTGCCGCCGGAGGATAAAGACGCCTGCCTGTTCCCCCGCCGGTTCAACGGGCGGTTCGCCCTGATCCACCGGCCTATCGTACGCGGCGAAGCGCATATGTGGATCAGCTTCTCCCCCGACCTCAAGCACTGGGGCGACCACCGGCCGCTCATTATGACCCGTCACGCCTACTGGGACGGCCAGAGAGTCGGACTGGCCTGCCAGCCCATCGAGACGCCGCAGGGCTGGATGCTCTTCTACCACGGCGTGCGCAACACGACCGCGGGCGCCATTTACCGCGTCGGATTGGCCCTGCTGGACTTAAATTCTCCGTGGAAGGTCCTCCGCCGGGGCGACGAATGGATCCTCGGTCCCAGCGCTCCCTATGAGCGGATCGGCGACGTCAGCGACGTCGTCTTCCCCACCGGGGCAACGGTCCACGAAGAGTCCGATCAAATCCATCTCTATTACGGCGCCGCCGACAACACGATCGCCGTCGCGACAGCAAAGATGAGCGCGTGCATGGACTACTTAATGTCCTGCCCGAAGATCGACGAATAAATCAAGTCGTCAACATCGATTGTAATCACACGGCGCTCATCCTCCCATCTGACCCGTCAAATTGCTTAATTGAGCCCTAAGGCTGGGTGCAATAATCGCAACGGGAAAACCACATTTATTTCGTGAGATTCCCAGCAATCATAATTCCCAATTATTTTGATTTGATGCGTATATTTTTACTCAAAATTTTAAAACTTTTTTAAATTCTGCGTTATAACGGATTAGTTTTCCCGCTGTTATGTGAGGAGCATCGGAAATATCGCCAGCGAGGGCGAGCTTCCGATCCCCATTAGATTTGACGTCGTTCGAGGTGCATATTGTTCGCCCTCAGGGCAGAAAGGATCTGATCACATGAGAAGCCACAACCGTTCAAAAGTCGAATTTCCACTCATTGCATTGGTACTATACCTGATTTTTTATCCAGCCGAGGGCGTGAGGGCGGATTTCACCTTCGGGGTGCCGGCCAGGCTCGGACCGATGGTGAATAGCTGGAGCGACGACTACAGCCCATGCCTTTCCGCCGATGGTTTGTCGCTCTATTTCGCCTCAACCCGACTTGGCGGGCTCGGCGGCTACGATCTATGGGTATCCACACGCGAAACGACCAGCGACGACTGGGATCCTGCGGAGAACCTTGGATCACTGGTCAACAGCCCGGACGAGGATGTCAGCCCGGCCGTTTCTCCCAACGGCCTGGAGCTGTATTTCACCTCGTTTCGACCCGATGGCCAGGGCGGAGCGGATATCTGGATCGCCAGGCGGCAGACCACAGACGATCCGTGGTCCGAGCCGGAGAATCTCGGTCCACTTGTCAACAGTGCCGCTGATGAGGTCACGCCGAGCCTCTCGGCGGATGGGTTGGAACTCTACTTCACATCCGGCCAGGAAAACGGCGAGCATCGATCAAGCTTATACGTGACCCATCGCGACTCGATAGAGGCTCTCTGGTCGGCTCCCGTTCGTCTCGATCCGGCCATCAACAGCGAGGCTTGCCAGTGGAATCCGACCGTCTCACACGATGGCCTTTTGCTGTTTTTCACTGACTACTGGAATAGCGAAGCCCGGCCGGAGGGCGTTGGCGCTACGGATATCTGGCTGACTATGCGAGCGAACAAAGATTCGGAGTGGATCAGCCCCGTGAATCTCGGTCGACCCACTAATACGGCGTTCATCGAGGACAGCCCCGTGATCTCCGCGGATGGCTCGACGCTCTACTTTAGCTCGGATGCTTACGACGAGCCGGCGGGATGGAACAACCTCGATATATGGGAAGTGCCTATCCTCCCTGTGGCGGATCTGGACGACGACGGATACGTGAGTTTGAACGATGTGCTCCGACTGGCTGAGTCGTGGGGTCGGGACGATCCGGTATGCGATATCGCCCCCGTGGCCTGGGGCGATGGTGTGGTGGATGTGGCCGATCTGGATGCTCTTGTGGATCATTGGTTCCCGGCAGAGTCCGGCTTGGCGGCTCATTGGGCATTTGATGAGCCAGAAGGGACTGTAGCGCACGATAGCACCGGAACCTACGATGCTAATGTCGTGGGTGATCCTGTCTGGCTCCCCGACGGCGGTATGGCCGGCGGCGCTTTGCAATTCGACGGGGCCGGCGATTACGTCAGCGCCCCTTATGTGTTGTCAAGTAGAAGTCAGTCATTCAGCATCTTCGCCTGGATTAAAGGCGGCGCTCCAAACCAGGTCATCCTCTCTGAATCCGGCATGTACGGAGATATCGTCCTGCAGGCCGACTTCATCGCGGGCAATCTCATGACATCGCTATACTGCGGGATTGATAATTACCTGTTCTCAGAGGCACCTATTATCGATGGGCAGTGGCACCGCATAGGCCTTGTCTGGAATAACGACGCTCTGAGTAGAACGCTCTACGTCGATGATGTTGAGGTGGCCTCCGACACAACAGGTGCATCGGGCGGTATCGGCAGAACCGGAGTTTATATCGGCGCCTCCTGGGGTCTCGACACACACAAAAACTACTATTGGGATGGTTTGATTGACGACGTCCAGATTTATGAAAGAGCCGTCACGTCACAGGCAAAACCACAAACGTTCCGCCGCCCGAGCGGGCAGAAAGGATTGTAAGAAATGAAACGGTCCAACATTTACAGAATCACACATATCGTATATGTCTTTTGCAGCCTATTCGCATTGGTGAACCTTTCATCGGCGCAGATCCCGGATGCCTCCGCGATAGTCATCACCGTTGCG
>Ga0272441_10002363_pt1 | contig 38212 bp, 25 predicted proteins | sample SSMProp6N_FD_193582 | JGI IMG/M metagenome (GOLD analysis project Ga0272441, IMG submission 193582) | Marine sediment archaeal communities from Little Sippewissett salt marsh, Falmouth, MA, United States - SSM-Prop-6N | ecosystem: Environmental > Aquatic > Marine > Wetlands > Sediment ... | reverse complement strand
CGATTGCCGCACGCCGCGCACGTGCGCGGCGGGCCCGCCTCCGGCGGGTGAATCTCCCGACCTGCCGCGGGGCAGACGCGTAGGCCGCGGCGCGCCGCGGCCACGTTACCAACCGGAGGTCCCCATGCCCCATCCCATCGGCCGTACGTTGCGAACCGTGCTTCTCCTTGCCTGCGTTGCCGTCTGGACCAGCGGCGCCCTCGCCGCCGCCGCCAGCCACACGGGATTCGAGTGGAACGCGGACCGTAAGACGGTGAAGCAGGGGGGCAAGTTCCCGACCATCATCGAACCGGTTCGGGGCGAGGTGTGGCTGGTGGGGCTGCGACGGGCGAACGCCGTTGCGGTTCAGCCGCTAACGGCCGAGGGCCTCCCGCTCGGCGACCCCCTGAAGGCCGAGGTGACGAACCTGGGGTACCGCCTGCGCGTGGGTACGCCCCCGGCGACGTGGTACGTGGTGACGGTGCAGCGCAGGTAGCGCGTGCGGCGCCGGCCGGCGGGCCGGGACTCGCTCGGGATGACAGCCACGAGCGCTCCGGGTTGTCATGCTGAGCGTAGCGAAGCATCTCGCCGTGGTCGTTGGTTGTTGCTTTGTCGGAACGGCGTCACGGCGAGATTCTTCGGTCGCCGCGCTCCCTCAGAATGACAGCATTGGCGTCACGGCGAGATTCTTCGTCGCCCTTCGGGCTCCTCAGAATGACAGCACTGTCGGCACGGCGAGATGCTTCGGTCGCCTCGCTCCCTCAGAATGACAGCATTGTCGGCGGGTCGGGACTCGCTCGGCATGACAATATTGGCTGTGGCTTCTGGGCTCGGCGCTTGTGGCTCGCAGTTCGCAGCCTATCTCATTCGTGCCGCAGCGCCGTGATCGGGTCCATCTGGGCGGCCCGATAGGCGGGGTACACGCCGCTGGCCACGCCCACCACGAGGCTGGTCCCCAGGGCCAGGATGACGGCGCTCGGCGTGACGACGGTGCGCGAGAGGGTCGAGAGGGCGGCCTCGCCTCCCACGCCGAGCATGGTGGCTGCCTGCGTCAGGAGCCGCGGAATCGCGAAGGCCATCCCGATGCCGACGGGCACACCCACCGCCCCGCCCACGCCCGAGAGGACGATGGTCTCAACGAGGAACTGGCTGATGATGTCGCGCCGCTTGGCCCCGAGTGCCCGGCGGATGCCGATCTCGCGGGTCCGTTCCGTGACGGTGGCGAGCATGATGTTCATGATGCCGATGCCGCCCACGATCAGGCTGATGGCCGCAATCGACACGCCCAGCACCGCGAACAGCCACTTCGTCCGTTCCAGGGCCTCGAGGCGTTCCAGGGGCACCCGCACGGCCCAGTCCTTCTTCTTCGGGTCGTGGAATCGTTCCAGGAGGCCGCTGATGATGGCGGCGGCGGGTCGGACCTGCTCGGCCGTCGGCACCTTGACGGTAATCTCGTGGAGTTCGCAAATCTCGAAACTGCGTACCCCGGCGGAGCGGTCCATGAGCATCTCGCCGAAGCGGCGGTTGGCGGCCGTCAGCGGCACGTAGACCGTCCGGTCGTAGTCCGACTCGCCGTTTGTCCCGGACGCCTTGCCGCGCGCCTGCACCACGCCCACCACCTTGTAGGCGAACTCGCCCAGCCAGAGGTTGTGGCCGACGGCTTCCTCACGCGGAAACAGTTTCCGGGCCACGCCCGTTCCGAGCACGCACACGTTGTCCACCTTCCGCAGGTCGAGCGGCGTAATCCATCGGCCACGGTCCACCGCCACCCCGTACGTCTTGTTGTACCACGGAACGGTGCCGAGCACCTCGGCCCGGGTCTGACGCGTGAGGTACCGGGCGGTGATGGGGATGCGGCGGGCGGGGACGACCACGTCCGCCGCGGGAACCGAGGACTGGATGCGTTCGGCGTCCTCGTACGTGAGGCCGTAGTTGATGGCCATGCCGCTCGAGGTGTCTTGCTGGGTCGTCGATTCGCTCTCGGCGGGCTTGACGGCCTCGACGATGATGTTCGTCGTGCCCATCCGCAGAACCTCTTCCTTCATCCGCTCGCTGATGCCGCCGACGACGGCCAGCGTGGCGATGACCGCCGTTACGCCGAACAGAATGCCCAGCATCGTCAGGATGCTGCGCCCCGGGTGGACCAGGAGGTTGGCCAGACCCAGGCGGAGGATCTCGGTGAATTTGAAAATTGACATGCTTCTGTGTCCTACGCTGCTTCGCGCGGCAGGTCAGGAGACCCGCCGCGCCGGGGCCAATGGCGCCCGTAACGCGCCGGGCAAGCCCGGCGGCTAACGGTGATTGTCGGATTCTCCGTTGACGATGCGCCCGTCCGCCATGCGGACGACGCGGTGCGTGCGTTTGCCGACCTCCGGGTCATGGGTCACGACGATGAGCGTCCGGCCGCGCTCGGCCAGGTCGTCGAAGATGGTCAGGATTTCCTCGCCGGTGGTCGAGTCGAGGTTGCCGGTCGGTTCGTCGGCGAGCAGGATGAGGGGGTCGTTCGCGAGGGCCCGGGCAATGGCAACGCGTTGCTGTTCACCGCCGGAGAGTTCGGTGGGCCTGTGGCGTGCGCGCGGGCCCAAGCCGACGCGTTCGGCCAGTTCGTGGCTTTGACGGCGCCGGTGGTGGCGCGGCAGCCCCTGGTAAAAGAGCGGGACCTCGATGTTGTCCAGCGCCGAGAGTTGAGGAATCAGGTTGAACGACTGGAACACGAAGCCGATGCGCTGGCCGCGCACCTCGCTCAGCGCCGCGTCCGAGAGCTGCGACACGTCCTGCCCGCCCAGAACGTACTGGCCCCGGGTGGGCCGGTCCAGGCACCCCATCAGGTTCAGCAGGGTGCTCTTCCCGGAGCCGGATGGGCCCATGACGGCGAGGTAGTCGCCGGGTTCCACGGTGAGGTTGACGCCGCGCAGCGCGTTGACGGTGACGTCGGCGCCCATGTGGTAGGTCTTGGTGAGGTCGATGAGTTGGGCGAGGCTCATGGCGTGGATTCCGCCCCCTGGCCGGCGGGCGCCTTGTCGGTGGGCGTGCTGCCGGACGTGTGCTGCTGCATGGCTTTCAGGATGCGCTCGCGCTGGTCGGCGGGGAGTTTCTGGAGGCGTTCCTGGAGTTGTTTCCGCTGCTCGGGCGTCAGGTTCTTCATGTCGAAGGCCGCGCCGCCCGGGCCGCCTTGGGGGCGCTGGGGTTGGTCGTCGGCCGCGTCGGCGCGCGGCGAACGGGCCGGCGGGCCGCCGGAAGCGCCGTCGGGTCCGCCGGGGCGCCGGCCGCGCCGGCCACCGCCCGGGGTCTCGCCGCCGGGGGGCGCGGTGTCGGGAGGCGTGGCGTCCTCCGGCACCTCGATGGCGGGGGCGCCGGTTGGCCGGTACAGATACACGCGCTCGCCTTCCGTCACGCCGCGGGTTACTTCGACCCGCTGCTGGTTTGAGAGGCCGACCTCGATGCGCCGGGTCTCAATGCCCTTGGGTCCGTCGACGTAGATGACCTGGAACCCCTTCTCGACGTGGACGGCCGAAATGGGCACCTGGAGCACGTCGTCGCGGCGGTCGATGAGCACCTCGACCTGGGCGTTCATGCCCGGCTTGAGGCCTTCGGGGGTTTCCTCGAGCGTGACCTCGGACGTATAGGTTTTCAGGCCCGGGTTCATGAACCAGTTCTGGCGGTCGGGCATGACGGCGATCTTGGAGACCGTGCCCGTGAGGCGACGGTCGGGCAGGGCGTCGACCCGGACGTAGGCGGTGTCGCCGGCGGAGACCTGCTTGACGACGGACTCGTGGAGCCGGACGGCGACGTTCATCTCCGAGAGGTCGGGCAACTTGACGAGGGCCTGCTGGTGGTGGATGGTGGACCCTGCCTCGAGGGCCTCGCTGCCGCCCCACCGGTGGCCGCGGCCGGTGTCGTACACGACCATGCCGCCCTGGGGCGCCTTGATGGTGGTGGCGGCGAGTTGTTCGCGGACGTTGTCGAGGCGGGTTTCCTCCAGGCGAAGGGCCTCGCGTTTGTTGTCGAGGTCGGCCTTGGCGCTGGCGAGTTCGCTCTGGCTGCGGGCGTCCACGCGGTCGCGTTCGCGGCCGGCTTCGAGCCAGTCGGTGTAGTACTTCTCGGCCATCTTCGGAAACTCGTACGTCCGAAAGAGGGCCAAGGCGGTGCGGGCCTGTTCCAGGGCAACGTCTTTGCGTTGGAGGGCGAGTTCGTCGGCCTCCAGTTCGCTCCCGGTGACGTACCCGAGGCCCTCGAGTTTGCGGGTCCATTCGACCTGGCTCTGGGCGCGGCTGAGTTCCTCTTCGGCGAGTTTAATGTCGCTTTCGAGGATGCGTTTTTGCTGGAGCCCCTCGCCGCCGAGACGCGAGTTGCCGACGAGGGCGTCGAAGATCGTGTGCCCGTTCTCGCCGACGACGACATCGGCCAGGTCGGCCCCGAGGTACTTCCGCAGGTCGAGCAGGGCGAACTTCACGTCCAGGCTCGCCTGGGCCAGGAGGCTCTCGCGGTTGCTTTCGGAGATGAGGTAGGCCTTGTCGGCCTTCTCGAAGGCGGCTTTGGAGGTCTTGGCCTGCATTTCCTGGGACCGCAGTTTTTCTTCCAAGTCGGCCGAGTCGAGCCGCACGAGGACGTCGCCCTCCTTGACGAGCATTCCCTCCTCGATGATCCAGACGATGGTGCTCTGGCCCTCGACCTCGTTGCGGACGACGATGGATTGCTTGGCGTCAACCTCGCCGCTTTCGGTAATCGTGACGACGAGGGGTTCGCGGACGGCGGCGGCGGTCGTGCCGGTTTGGAGGGTGTCGGAGCCCGGGCCGTCGCGGCCGGCCCAGACGGCGATGCCGGCCGCCAGGACCGCCACCGCCGCCACCCCCACCCCAAGGCGGACCCACCACCGCCGGGCCTGGGCGTCGGGCTCCGCGGCGGCGCTAGCGGCCGTCGTCTGTAAGGGTCCAGCCATGGATCTGCCCCTTCCCGTCGACCCGGAGTGTGCCGACGTCGCGTGCAAACTCGAGCTGCGCGATCGTGTGGTCCACCAGGGCGCCCGTCAGGCCGTTGCGGGCCTCCAACTGGTCGCGTTCGGCGTCGAGGACGTCGCGTTGCTTGGCCCGGCCGGCTTGGATGAGCAGCCGGGTGGACTCAACGCGGCGCTCCGCCAGCAGGACGCTCCGCTTCTGGATCTCGTAACTCTCGCGGGCCTGCTCAAGCCGCCGGTGGGCCTCGCGGACGGCCAGGATGACGTCGTCGCGGTCGGCCTCGAGCGTGCGGCCGGCGGCCTGCAGGGTAATCTGCGTTTGCCTGAGCGCGTTGCGTTCCGTCAGCCGGTCTACCGGCATGTCGATGTCGAACCCGACCACGTAGTCGCCCCGGCTGAACGCGATGCGGGCCGACTGCGGGTTGCTGGCGCGCGGGCCGTACCCGGTGCTGGCCACCAGGTCCACGTCGCCCTTGAGGCCGTCCTCGGCCACGACGACCTTGCGGCGTGCGTCGTCCACGCCGCCGCGCGTGTTCGCCAGGTCGAGCCGGGTGCCGAGGGCGGTTTGGGTGGCTTTGTCCAGGGGGGCCTCGGTTTGCTGGACACCGGCCTCGTGCAGGCGGTCGAGTTCGGCCGGCTCCAGGGCGATTTCGGTTTCGACCGGGATGCCGAGGGTCAGTTTCAGCGCGTCGACGGCGTTGATGTAACGCTCGCGTTCCACGATCCACCGGTTGTAGGCCGTGAACTCGCTTTGGCGGGCCTGGTCCACCTCGAACTCCGCTTGCCGCTCCGCCCGGGCCAGCCACTCGGCCTGGGCGCGGCTCTCGCGAAGGCTCTGGTAGGTGTTCCAGGCGTTCATGACGGCATCGCGTTGCTGTAGAACCCGCAGGTACTCCGACGCCACGCCGACGGCGAACGTCTTCTCGAACCGGGCGAACGAGCGGACCGAGTAGATGGCATTCCGTTCCGCCTGGACCAGGTTTTCCTGCACGATCTTGCGCCCCGCCCCGCGCCACAGCGGCTGCGATAGCGTGAAGTCCAGCGTCGAATCCACCGTGTCGCCGAGTTCCTTGTTCAGGAACTTCAGCGCCGCCAACCCCAGGCCGCCCGTGATGACCGCTCCGTCGGCCAGTTGCTGCGAGAACCCGATGTCTGCTCCCGGGTCGTACGACCGCGACCGGCCTGTGCCGGTCGTGAAGTCGCTCGTGTAGTCTACCGTGCCGGTGGCGAACGGGTGAGGGCGGAACAGGTACCGCTCCAGCGTCAGCGCGAGGGCCGTCAGGTAAACATCCTCTTTGCGCCCCTGGTAGGTTCGGCTGGAGGCAACGGCCACACGCAGGGCGTCGGCCATCGTCAGGCGGACGGCGTCGGGGGGCGGCTCGGGAACGGGCGGCGGCAACTCGGCCGGGATGACCGCCTCCAGGTCCGGCGCCTTTTCCTCGAGCAAGCGGTCGGCCTCGGCGCCCGCCTCGGCGGCGGCCGGGTTCGGATTCGGCCCTCCCGACGGCACAGGCCCCGCCGGGGCGGCGGGCTTCGCGGGATCGGCAGCCGGGTCGGCGGCCTTGGGGTCGGCCGGGTCAGCCGCCTCGGTCGCGCGCAGCACCTCGTCCGGATCGGGGCGCGGACGGATGTTGAACGACCGGACGCGGCCGAGGGCGTCGGCCTCCTTCTCCGCTACGATGCCGTACACCTCGCGGTCGGCGTCGCGGGTATGCCAGTCGGCCGAGCAGCCGACGGCCACCAGGGCGGCGAGCAACGTGAACAAGGCAGGCGCATATCGCGTCATGGCAGGTTCCATCCACACCCTCACACTCAAGGACCGGATTCTACCGGCGTTGCGGCCGAAAAGCAACGGCGGCGCAGCGCACCGGCCTCACGAGTTAAGGCTTTGTTTTGACAGGCGGCAGGGCGGCCCCGTAGAATATCCGCCCGTAACAGCCTGCATGGAGGTCTGCGCGAATGAAATGGTTTGTGACTGTGGCGATACTGGCGGCGTGCGTGAGCGGCCTGGCAACCGGCTGCCAGCAGTGGCAGGCGTCCCGCGAGGGCGACCAGGAGGCCCTGCGCCGCTACGGCACGGGGTACCTGCACCTGGAAAAAGGCGAACTCGACAAGGCCGTCCGCTCCTTCGAGGATGCCATCAACCGCGACGATGACCTGACCCTGGCCTACATCGGCCTCGGCGACGCGCTCCGCGAGAAGGGCGATCTCCAGAAGGCCATCGCGCCGTACAAGACGGCCATTGCCCACGCGCCCAAGGAGTACACGTTCCATTACCGCCTCGGCCGCGTGTACCAGGCCCTTGAACGCGATAAGCAGGCGGCCGGCACGTACACGCAGGTCGTGGACCTGAACCCCGACTACGTGCCCGCCCACGTGAACCTGGGCGTCGTGTACTTTCGCCTGGGCGACCTCGACCATGCCCAGACCCATTCCGCCCGGGCCACCGAGATTGACCCGAAGCACGCCTACGCGTGGTCGAACCTCGGGGCCATCTACGAGGCCCAGGGCCAGATGCACCGGGCCATGGTCGCCTACCGGACCAGCATCGACCTCGACCCCGACCAGGCCCCCGTCCACGTGAACCTGGGTACCGCTTTTCTGAAACAGGGCCGGTACGACGAGGCCATGGAGCAACTGAAGAAGGCCGCCGAGATCGACCCCAACAACCCCATCGTCCGCAAGCGGCTCGCGTTCGTCTACAGCAAGAAGAAGCGGTACGGGGCGGCCATCGAGCAGTTGCAGCCCGTGCTGGACGCGCACCCCGACCAATGGGAGGTCCGCAACAGTCTGGCCGCTATCTACATGATCCTCTACCTCCGGCACCCGGAGCAGGACCGCCTGCGCGAGCAGGCCCTCCAGGAGTGGCACCAGAGCCTGGAGACGAACCCCGGCCAGCCCACCATCCGCCGGCAGGTCGAGCGGTGGGCCAACCCCATCAAGCCGACCGCCAAGGCCGCCGCAGATGCCGGCGACCAGCCTAAACCGGAACCGCCCAAACCGGACAAACCGAAACCGGCCAAGCCCAAGCCGCCCAAGCCCGAGCCGGCCAAGCCCACACCGGCCAAGCCCGAGCCGCCCACGCCCGAGAGCGACCTCCTGAAGGAGGTCCTCGGCGAAAAGAAGAAGGACGACGACGGCGAGACGAACCTGTTCCTGGATCCCAAGGTGCTCCGCGAAGACGAAACCGACCCGGCCGGCAAGGACGACGCCCCCGACAAGGACGACGCCGACCCCAAGAAGCCCGATACGGCCGTTCCGCTGCCGTAACGCGGCGCACGCGCGGGGCCGCCGGTGTGTGGCTCGGCCGGCTCGGCCGGCCGGGGGACAGGCGGTGCGGCCGCCATGCATTCCCAGCAGAAAGCCCCGCCCATGAGCGATTCGGCCCCTGATACCGTCCGTACGCGCATCGCCCCGAGCCCAACCGGCGAGGCCCACATCGGCAACATGTACGTGGCCCTGGTGAACTGGGCCGTGGCCCGGCAGGCGGGCGGTGCGTTTCTGGTGCGCATCGAAGACACCGACCGCACCCGGTTCGTCGAGGGGGCCGAGCAGGTCTTTCTGGACGCCCTGGCTTGGCTCGGCCTCGACCACGACGAGGGCCCCGACGTGGGCGGCCCGGCCGGCCCGTACCGCCAGAGCGAGCGGCTGGCCCTGTACCGCGAACACGTGGACCGGCTCCTGGCCGACGGGTGCGCGTACCGCTGCTTTTGCACGCCCGAGCGACTGGCCGAGGTCCGCAAGACCCGCCAGAAGGCCGGCCAGGCCACCGGGTACGACCGCAAGTGCCGGTCCTTGCCGGCGGAGGAAGCCGCCCGCCGCGCCGCCGCCGGCGAGCCGCACACCGTCCGCCTGGCCGTGCCGCTCGAGGGGCAGGTCCGGTTCACGGACGGCCTGCGGGGGCCCATCGTCATCGACACCCGCGAGATCGACGACCAGGTCCTCCTGAAGTCCGACGGGTACCCCACGTATCACCTGGCGGTCGTCGTGGACGACCACCTCATGGGCATTACGGACGTGATCCGGGCCGAGGAATGGATCGTCTCGACGCCCAAGCACGTGCTGCTGTACGAGGCCCTGGGGTGGAACCTGCCGCGCTTCCATCACCTGCCGCTCATCCGCAACCCGGACAAATCGAAACTCTCGAAGCGCAAGAACCCGGTCAGCGTGGCGTGGTACCGGGCGGAAGGGTTTCTGCCCGAGGCCGTCGTCAACTTCCTGGGCCTGCTGGGCCACTCCATGCCCGAGGGCGAGGAGGTGTTTACGCGGGACGCGTTTCTGGCGGCCTTCTCGTGGGACCGCGTGGCCACGGGCGGGCCGGTCTTCGACATGGACAAGTTCGAGTGGCTGGACGGCACGTGGATTCGGCGGCTGTCGGTCGAGGCGCTCCTTGCGCGGCTGCGCGGCGAAGGGTTCCTGCCCGAGGCGCTGGGCGCCGCGTACGATGACGAACACCTCCGCGGCATCGTGGCGCTCATGCAGGAACGAATGCGGCGGCTGTCGGAGTTCGAGGCCGGCATCGGATTCTTCATCGAGCGCGAGCCGTACGAGGCCGACCTCCTCATCCCCACGAAGGGCAAGAAGAAGAAACCCACCCGCACGGGCCCCGAGACGCTGGACGCGCTGGAGCGGATGCGCGGGGCGCTCGCCGACCTGGCCCCGTGGGACGCCGACGCGATGGAGGCCCGGCTCCGTGCCATGGCCGATGAGATGGCCTGGAAACCCGGCGAACTCTTCGCGCCGCTGCGGGTGGCCGTCACGTGCCGGCGGGTCTCGACGCCGCTCTTCGAGACGATGGCGATCCTGGATCGCCAGGAGTGCCTCGCCCGGCTCGATGCGGCCGTCGAGAAGGCCCGGTCCCTGGCGTAGCACGTGTAACCCGATTGGCAAGGAACGACGACCATGCGTGAAAACGGCACCGACCGGCCGCGCGATTTCATCCGCGAGATCGTCGCGCGCGACACCGCCGCCGGCAAGCACGGTGGCCGGGTCGTCACGCGGTTTCCGCCCGAACCGAACGGGCACCTCCACATCGGGCACGCCAAGGCGATGGCCATCGACTTCGGCGTGGCCCGGGAGTTCGGCGGCACGTGCAACCTCCGGTTCGACGATACGAACCCCATCAAGGAAGAAGAGGAGTTCATCCACGCCATTCAGGACGACGTCCGGTGGCTCGGCTACGCGTGGGAGAACCTCTGTTACGCGTCCGACTACTTCGAGCAGATGCACGACTGGGCCGTCCAACTCATCCGCCAGGGCCAGGCGTACGTGGACGACCTGTCGGCCGACGAGATTCGGGCCCATCGCGGCACGCTGACCGAACCGGGCCGCCCGAGCCCGCACCGCGACCGTACGGTCGAGGAGAACCTGGACCTGTTTGCCCGGATGCGGGCGGGCGAGTTCGCCGACGGGTCGCGCGTCCTGCGCGCGCGTGTCGACATGGCCTCGCCCAACCTGAACTTGCGCGACCCGGTCATGTACCGCATCCTGCATGCCTCGCACCACCGCACCGGCGACGCCTGGTGCCTCTACCCCACGTACGATTGGGCCCACGGGCTGGAAGACTCGATCGAGGGCATCACGCACTCGCTGTGCTCGCTGGAGTTCGAGAACCACCGGCCGCTGTACGATTGGTTTCTCGAGGCGCTCGGCGTGCACCATCCGCAGCAAATCGAGTTCGCGCGGCTCAACCTGACGCACACCGTCATGAGCAAGCGGCGGTTGGCGGAACTGGTGAGCGAGGGGCTCGTCTCAGGGTGGGACGACCCGCGCATGCCCACCCTGGGCGGCATGCGCCGACGCGGGTACACCCCCGAGGCCATCCGCGCGTTCCTCGACCGCGTCGGCGTTGCGAAGACCGACAGCACCGTCGACGTCCGCCTCCTGGAGCACTGCGTGCGCGACCACCTGAACGCCATCGCCCCGCGCGTCATGGGCGTGCTCCGGCCCCTGCGCGTGGTCGTCGAGAATTACCCCGAGGGCGAGGGCGAGATGCTCGAGGCCATCAACAACCCCGAGGACCCGGCCGCCGGCACCCGCCAGGTGCCGTTCTCCCGGGTGCTCTATATCGAGCGCGATGATTTTATGGAGGACCCGCCCAAAAAATTCTATCGCCTCGGCCCGGGGCGCGAGGTCCGCCTCCGGTACGCCTACTTCATCACGTGCACGGACGTCGTGAAGGACTCAGGCGGCCACGTCACGGAACTTCGCTGCACGTACGACCCGGCCACGCGCGGCGGCGACGCGCCCGACGGCCGCAAGGTCAAGGCCACCCTGCACTGGGTGTCGGCCGACCATGCGGTCGATGCCGAGGTCCGCCTGTACGACCGCCTCTTCGCCGCCGAGGACCCGATGGACGTGCCCGAGGGCGCGGACTGGAAGGCCGGCCTCGCCCCCGATTCGCTCGAAGTGATTGCCGATGCCAAGGTCGAACCGTCCCTCGCGGGCGCCGAGCCGGGGTACCGGTGCCAGTTCGAACGCAAGGGGTACTTCATCGTGGACCCGGACAGCGAGCCCGGCCACCTCGTCTTCAACCTGACGGCGGGCCTCAGGGACGAGTGGGCGAAAATCCAGCAGCGACAGCAGAGCAAGTAGGCCGCGGCGCGCCGCGGCAGAACACTGTCATCCCGACCGAGGGGATGTGCCACGGCCGGTCTTATCCGGCCGTGCGCTGTACCGGGCGGCAACCAGCCCGGCCGCCAAGGCGGCCGGCGAACACGGACGTCTCGGCGCCGGCGAAACCGCCCCGGAACCTTCGCAGCGCGGTCCCGCCGCGATTCCCGTTTGACTCTGCCACGACCGCCGCGGTATCATCGTCGCGAACGAGCCGCGCGGTGGGTGCGGAGAACCGCTGCGCTGCATCCGCAATCCCCGAAAGGACTCCTCATGGCCAGGAAGAAAGCCAAGCCGTCGCTGAAACCGAGGAAGCGCGACAAGTTCGCCTTCGGCATCTGGTGCGTCATGAACCGCGGGGCCGACCCGTTCGGCGTGGCCACCCGGCCCGAGGTCTCGGGCATCGACGCCATCCGCGGCCTCGGTAAGCGCGGCGTGTACGGCTTCGAGTACCACGACAACGACCTCTGGCCCATCGGCGCCTCCCCGCAGAAGAAGCGGGCCGTCCTCAAGAAAGCCCGCAAGGCCATGAAGGACACGGGCATCCGGTGCACGGCCGCCACCACGAACCTCTTTACGCACCCGGTGTTCAAGGACGGGGCGTTCACGAGCCACGACCCGCGCGTCCGGGCGTACGCCGTGCAGAAGGCGATGGCCAACATCGACACCGCTGCCGAACTCGGGGCCGAGGTCTACATCTTCTGGGGTGGCCGCGAGGGCGCCGACGTCGATATCGGCAAAGACCCCGTCGAGGCGCTGAAGCGGTTCCGCGAATGCATCAACTTCCTCTGCGCCTACGTCCTGGACCAGGGGTACCGGATGGTCTTCTCGATCGAGCCGAAGCCGAACGAGCCGCGCTCCGACACGTATCTCGCGACCGCCGGCCACGCCCTGGCGCTCATCGCCACGCTCGACCATCCCGAGATGGTGGGCGTGAACCCCGAGACGGCCCACATCAAAATGGCGGGCCTGAACCCGCTGCACGAGTTCGCCCAGTGCCTGGAAGCCGGTAAACTCGTCGACGTGCACCTCAATGGCCAGAAACCCCTCCGCTACGACCAGGACATGAGTTTCGGCTGCGATAACCCGAAAGAGGCCCTCCTGGTCGTTAAACTGCTCGAGGACTACGGCTACGCGGGCACCAAGTCGTTCGACGCCCACCCCTACCGGACGGAGGCCGACCCGTGGGACTTCGCCGACCGCTGCATGCGGGCCTACAAGGCGTACCAGGCGAAGGCCGAGCAGGTGGGCGCCGACGCGCGCCTGTGCCAGATGCTCGAGGAACTCCAGGAGGCCCCCGGGGCCAGTTGGGGCGTCCTGTTGCGGGCGTACTCGGCCAAGGCCGCTGCGAAACTCCGCAACCAGGCGTTCCGGCCCGACACGCTCGCCAAACGTAAACTGCTGTACGAGCAAATTGACCAGCGCCTGACGGAGATCCTGCTGGGCCTGGTGTGAGGCGCGTAACCGACATCGGATAACCGCCCCCGGGGGGCGGGACCTGGGCGTTGTGCAGGGTCCCGACCCCCGGTTCTCGTTCGCACGGGGGGGGGAGTCAGCGAGGTCATTGTGCCCGACGACGTGGACGCCAACCCGCCGCCCGCCTCCCCTCCGGCCCCCACGCCGGGCACGGGCCCCGTCAACGATTTCGGCGCCGGCCTGTTCGACGGCGACCCCACTTGCTGCCACCTCGCCGATACGCTGGCCGACGGCGTGTACGTGCTGGACGCGGGCGGGCGGTTCCGGTTCGTCAACGGCGTGATTGCGGGCCGGTTCGGCCTGTCGCGCGAGCGCGCTGCCGAACTCACGTACCTCGACGTGGTTGTGCCACCCGACCACAAACGGGTGCGCGGCTACGTCGCGGAGGCCCTGGCCGGCCGCCGCGTCCCGCCCTACACCGTGGACTATGCGACGGTGGAGGACCGTATCCTGACCGTGGAGGTCAGCACGCAGCCGATCTTCCGCAACGGCGATGTCATCGGCCTGCTGGGCATCTCGCACGACGTCACGCCCCGCCGGCAGGCCGAGCGCGAGCAGCGCCGGACCGCCCGCCAACTTGAACTCATCCTGAGCGGCGTGGCCGAACATGTTATCTTCCACGACCCGTCGATGCACATCGTCTGGGCCAGCCGGGCGGCCGCCGAATCCGTCGGCCTCGAGCCGGAGCAGATGCCGGGCCGCTGCTGCTACGAACTCTGGCACGGCCGCGACGTACCCTGCGAGGGGTGCCCCGTCCTGGACGCCCTCCACACCGGCGAGCCGCAGCACAGCGAGATAGCCACGCCCGACGGACGCGTCTGGGACGTCCGCGGATACCCCGTGCAGGACGACGACGGCCTCCTGCTCGGGGTCGTCGAGATGACCCTCGACGTTACCGAGCGCAAACGGTCCGAGGAGGCCCTCCGCGCCTCCGAGGTCCAGTACCGCGCCCTGTTCAGCGGCTCCGCCGACGGCGTATCCGTGGTGCACGACGGGCGCCTCGTGGCGGTAAACCAGGCGGCGTGCGACATCTGCGGCCGGTCCCGCGACGCGATCATCGGACTCCAGCCCGCGGACCTGGTCGTCGAAGAGGACCGCGCCACCTTGCGCGAGCGGCTCGAGGCCGTCCTGCGAGGCGAGCGCCTGGAGATGCCCTTCACGTACCGTTCATCCCGACCGGACGGGTCGATTCGCCTGGTCGAACTGCACAGCTCGCCGATTACGTGGGATGGCCGGCCGGCTGTCCAGTCGGTCTTGCGCGACGTAACCGAACGCAGAGCAGCCGAGGAGGCGCTGCGCGTCTCCGAGGAGCAGTACCGCACCCTGTTCGACCGCTCGGCGGACGGCGTGGCCGTGCTGCTTGACGGCCGGCTCGTGGCCGCCAACCAGGCCCTTTGCGACATCATGGGCATGCCCGCCGACGAAGTCATCGGTCGCAATCCGCACGACCTGCTCGTCGAGGAGGACAAACCCCCCGCCCGCGAGCGCATGGCCCAGCTGGTGCACGGCAACAGGGTCGACGCCTCGGCCATGTTCCGCCTCCGCCGGCCGGACGGCTCGCTTCGGCGCGTGGCCGTCCGAAGCACGCCGGTGAGGTGGCAGGGCCGGCCGGCCATCCAGAGCATCCTGCACGACGTGACCGAACGGGTGGCCGCCGAGGAGGCCCTCCGCGAAAACGAGAGCCGGTACCGCGCCGTCGTCGAGGCCCAGACCGAACTGGTGAACCGGTTCCTCCCCGACGGCACGATCACCTTCTGCAACGACGCGCTGTGCCGGTACCTCGGCAAGACGCGCGATGAGATGATCGGCTTGTCGTACTTCCCCATGTTGCCGGACGAGGACCGGAAGCGCCTCCGTGCAGCCCTGGCGTCGACGACGCCCGAGTCGCCCATCGCGGAAATCGAGCATACCATCACGTTGCCGTCCGGCGAGAGCCGCTGGATGCACTGGACGAACCGAGGCATCTTCGACGGCGACGGACGCGTTACCGAGTACCAGGCCGTCGGGCGCGACGTTACCCAGCGCCGCCAGGCCGAGGAGGCCCTTCGGCAATCCGAGGTTACGTACCGCGAAATCTTCAATGCCGTCCACGACATGCTCTTCGTCCACGATGTCGAGTCCGGCGACGTCGTCGATATGAACCAACGGGCCGTCGAGGCGTACGGATTCGGGTTGGACGAACTCGACGCCCTGAACGCCTTTTTCCGCAACCGGACAGACGAGCCGTACGCCTTCGCCGACCAGATGCAGTGGCTACGCCGGGCCGCCGACGAGGGGCCCCAACTGTTCGAGTGGCAGGCCACCGACCGCCACGGCCGCCCATTCTGGGTCGAGGTGGGTGTTCGCCGGGCCAGGATCGCCGGCACGGAGCGCCTTCTGGCGGTCCTCCGCGACGTTGCCGAACGCAAAGCGGCCGAGGAGGCGCTGCGGCGGTCGAAGGAGGATTACCACCGACTGTTCGCGCAGAACATCGACGGCATTGCCGTCCACATTGGCCGCACGATCGTACAGGCCAACAGGGCATTCGCGGATATCCTGGGCGTGCCGGCCGACAGCCTGCTGGGCCGGGACGGCATGGACTTCATGCACCCGGACGAGTGCGACACGGCCGCCATACGCATGGCCCGGCGCATGAACGGCGAGCCGCAGCCCACGGTGCCGTCCCGGTACCGCCTGCTGCGGCCGGATGGGACGCCCCGGCTGGTCGAACTCGTCAGCCAAGCCGTCGAATGGAAGGGCATGGAGGCCCTCCAGACCATCGTCCGCGACGTGTCGGAGCAGGTCCAACTCGAGGAGCAACTTCGGCAGGCCATGAAGATGGAGGCCGTGGGCCAACTGGCCGGCGGCATTGCCCATGACTTCAACAACCTCATGACCGGCATCCTGTGCCACGCGGGGCTCCTCAGGAGCGAGCCCAGCGTTACCGAAACCATCCGCGAGACGGCCGGCCTCATCGAGGGCGCCGCACGACGGGCCGCCGAACTCACGAGCCAACTCCTCGGCTTCGCCCGACGCGGCAAACAGCAGGACGTGCCCGTTGACCTTGTCGCCACCGTCGAAACCAGCATCAACCTCCTGAGCCGGTCCCTGGACACCGCCGTTGCCGTGCGGAGCGAGTTCCAGCAGCCCGAGGCGTACGTGCGCGGCGACCCGGTCCAGGTGGAACAGGTTATCCTGAACCTCGCGATGAACGCACGCGACGCCATGCCCGACGGCGGAACCCTGACCCTTGCCGTCGAGCCGTGCGAGATTGGCGACGAGCCCTCCGACGGCGGGCGCCGCGGGCGGTCGGGGCGGTTCGTTGTCCTCGCCGTTACCGACACGGGCGTCGGCATTCCCAAGGACCAGCAAAGCCGCGTCTTCGAGCCCTTCTTCACCACCAAGCCCCTGGGCAAGGGCACCGGCATGGGCCTGGCCATGGTCTACGGCATCGTGCGGAACCACGGCGGTTGGATCGACGTGGAGAGCGAGCCCGGCCAGGGCACGACGTTCCGGGTGTACCTGCCGGCGGCCGAGGCGCCCGCCGCCGCCGGCGACACCGCCGCCGACACGCCGGAAGCTCCCCCCGGCCGCATCCTCGTGGTGGACGACGAGCGGCTCGTCCGCGACGTCCTGTCGCGCATGCTCCGCCGGCTCGGGTACGACGTGGACGCCGTCGCCAGCGGCGACGAGGCCATCGCCTATGTCCGGGAACGGCCCGCCCGGGTTGCCTTGGCCATCATCGATTTCCGCATGCCCGGCATGGACGGCCGACAATGTTTCCGGGCCTTGCGTCACGTCGACCCGAACCTGCGGGTCATCCTGGCCACCGGCGGCGGCGGACGCGACTCCCTGCAGGACCTTCTGGACGAGGGGCTGGTGGCCGTGATCCAGAAACCGTTCGAGATCGACGGGCTCGACCACGCCGTCCGCCAGACCCTCGCACGCTAGGGCCGTTTCCGGAAAGGGTCGGTCACTTGTCGCGGGTGCCACGGACTGCGTGCAGTCCGTGCCGGTCGCCAGGCACACCGATTGACAAGCAATCGGTGGCACCCCGAAATCACACAACCTCTCTGGAAACGGCACTAGCGTGGGCCGCGCTCGAGGCCCGCGTGGATCCTGAAATCCGAGCCCGCCCCCCGTAGGCGGCGTCGCGCCGGGACACGAGCGGTCGGGGCCAGGCCGATGGGTTTGACACGCCGCCCGCGCCACCGTATCATGCTGGCGTAGAGACCGTCACCAGCCCAAAGGACGACCGTCGATGGCCGATTGTCCGAACAAGCAGAGAAACCTGGCCTCGTGCACCTGCACGTACCCGTGCAGCAAGCGGGGCATTTGTTGCGACTGTGTTGCCCAGCATCGGGCAGTGGGTGAACTGCCCGGCTGCTTTTTCCCGGCCGAGGCCGAGCGGACGTATGACCGCAGCGTTGCCTATTTCATCCAGGTGATGCAGGACCGCGTGTAACCGAGGGGGTGGCGCGGCGGCGAGGATGCCCCAGGCGCCTTTCCGTCGCCGAGGAAAACGAGCCGTGATCGTCCTGATCGATAACTACGACTCGTTTACCTACAACCTCGTCCAGCGCCTGGGCGAACTGGACCCGGGGCTGGACCTGCGCGTGTTTCGTAACGATACGGTCACGCCCGAGGAGGTGGAGGCCCTGGGGCCGGACCACATTATTATTTCGCCGGGGCCTTGTACGCCACGCGAGGGCGGCGTCTCGAACGCCGTCATCCGGCGCATGGCCGGCAAGGTGCCCGTGTTGGGGGTGTGTTTGGGGCACCAGTGCATCGGGTTCAGTTTCGGCGCCGAGGTGGTTCGGGCCGACCGGTTGATGCACGGTAAGACGAGCATGATCTACCACGATGGGAGGACCCTCTTTGAAGGCATCCAGAGCCCGTTCGACGCCACACGCTACCACAGTCTCAGCCTCCGGCGCGACACGTTGCCGGAGGCGTTCGAGGTGTCGGCCTGGACGGACCAGGACGAGATTATGGGCATCCGGCACCGGCAATGGCCGCTGGAAGGCGTCCAGTTTCACCCGGAGAGTTTCCTGACGCGCGAGGGCCCGCAGCTGCTCCAAAATTTTCTGAGCCTCGCCTAGCGTCCTCCCCGATACAGGAAGGGGCGGTGCACGTGCCGGGCGAGGCCTCGCCCCGGCCGACCACCTGCTCCAGGGCCGCGCATAGGCCGGGTTTGTGCGTATAACTCCCCGGGCTGGGGGCCGACGAACACGAAAGGGCCGACGTGGTCGAGTTTACGTGCCATTGCGGCAAACGGTTGAAGGTGCAGCAGTCGCTGGCCGGCAAGCCGGTCCGGTGCCCCGCCTGCGATGCCACCGTCGAGGTGCCCGAGGTGCTGAGCGGCGCCGAGGCCCTCCAGGCCGCCATCCGCGAAATCCAGCAGGCCGAGGTTGCCCCCGTGGCCGAGGTTGTCGACGGGCCGCCCGAGCCGGCGGACACCGCCCAAGCCGTCGAGGGGCTGGATGCCCTGGCTCGGCTGGCGGGCGGTCCGGCGGCCCCGCGCCGGCCCACGCCGTCCGCCGCCCGGACCCGCAAGCCGACCAAAGCCTCACCCACGCCGCCGCGCGGGCGGAAAGTCGCCCGTCAGCCGGGCCGACCCGTCCCCGCCAACGGGGCGCGCAACGGCAAGGCCCATTCCAAGCGTCGGCAGGCGATCATCGTTGGCGCGTTTGCCGCCGCCGGCCTCCTCCTGATCATCATTATCGTGGCCGTCGCGGTCAGCAACCGCGAGCCGCCCCCGCCGCCCCGACCCGTCCAGCCTTACGTACCCAGCACCACGACCGACCCACAACGCCGCGGACGGTTCACCGGCCACCAACCCGGCGAACTCTTCGACAAGGTGCCTTTCCACGACGAAGGCGAAGGCGGCGAGGGCGCCGGCGACGGGCCGTAACGGGCCTCGCAGGGGCGTTTTTGATTGACACCTCTTTTTGTTCCCCTCTATACTCCGTCAGTTGCGGGGTTTCTGTGCGCATGGAGCCTGCCGATTCTCCGCGGGAGCGACGCAATCGGTACGCAAACCACCTTCGGGGCTGCCCTCATCTGTGCGGCGTGGTTGCTGACGGCCGGACCGCTTGCGGTGTGCGCCGCAGAGGCTCCGGCCGAGGCCCGGGGGCCCGCTGCCGCCAAGGCTCCCGCCGAAGACGCCCCCATTATCCAAGTCACCGGCCGCGTCATACATGCGTGGCGTCCCAAGCCGGACCTGCGCGTCATCCTGGTCATCGACGGGTTCACGATCCTGACCGGCTCTGAGCAACTGACGGCCCGCGACGGCGTTATCTGGTTCGATGAGGCCGCTGCCAAGGCCGGCATGGCCCGCTTGGGCGTGTACGCCGAGACGGGCGTCGCCCACCGTCAGGCCGGCGGCGTCGTCGTGGAATACGATTCGGTGTACCTCCAGGTGCAAAGCCCCGGCGCCCTCGTGCTGCACGCCGACCAGCCGGTGCGCGGCAGGGCCAGTGACACGGAACTGTTCCTGCGCGCCCGGAAACTGCGCCGCGAGTACCTGGCGGGTGGCCGGCGCGAGCAGCCCCGGTCGGTCACCGAGCCGCCGGAACCCAGCCTGAAGGGTGAACCGCCCGGTGTCCGCGAGGCCGGCGTGCCCCAGGAAATTACCATCGTGGCCCAGGACGACGTGAGGCAGGTGAACTTCACGAGCCTCGTCGAGGACGGCACCCGGGTCAGCATCTGGACGGGCGGGGTGTACGTCATGCGCGGCGACATGGAGATGGCCGCCGACAGCATCATCATCTGGACCCCCGAGGCGGCGCTGCGCCAGGCTACCGGCGAGGAGGCTGCCGCGGCGGACTCGTCTGCCAAGGGCGATGCACCCGACGCGTCCGTGTTGCCCGGGCCGGCGGGCGCCCCGCAGGCCCAAGGCGGTCGGAGCCTGGCTGCCGAGGCCTACCTCGAAGGCCACGTCCGCGTCATCCAGGGCCGCCGCACCATGACGTGCAACCGGCTGTACTACGACTTCCAGCGTGACCGCGCCCTGGCGATCGACACGAAGATCCGCACGTTCGCCCCGACGCGCGAGGTGCCCGTCTATTATTACGCCAAGGAGGTCCGCCAACTGGCGTCGGGCCTGTTCACGGGCCGCAACGCCTGGATGACGACGTGCGAGTTCGGCGACCCGCACTACAAGATGGGGGCGTCGACGATGACGCTCCAGGACCTGACGACGGCGCCGGCCGAGGGCGAGCCGCCCCCCGAGCATCGCCGCGTCCGCTTCGCCGGCAAAGACGTCCAGGTGCGGGTACGCGACCTGCCTCTGGCCTACTGGCCTCGAATGGCCGGCGACTTTGAGGAGGCCGAAACCGCGCTCCGCACCATCAGCATCGAGAGCCGGAGCAACCGCGGCACGGGTGTCCACACCCAGTGGCACCTGATGAAACTGCTGGGCCTCGACCGCGACCCCGAGGGGGTTAACCTGTACCTGGACGCCGATTTCTGGTCCGAGCGCGGCCCGGCCGCAGGCGTCCTGGGCGACTACGTTCGCGATGACTACTACGGCAACGTTATCGCCTACGGCCTGAGAGACCACGGGAAGGACAGCGTGGCCGGCGACGACGTCGAGCCGTCGAGCAGTGACCGCGGCCGGGTCCGTTGGCGGCACCGCCATTACCTGCCCGAGGACTGGGAACTCACCCTCGAACTCTCGAAGATTACCGACCGCAACTTCCTGAACGAGTTCTATGAGTCCGAGGACGAAACCGGCAAGACCCAGGAAACCCTTCTCTACCTCAAGAAGCAGCACCGCGATCAGGCGTTCACCCTGCTGACGACCTACCGCCTCAACGATTGGCAGACCCTGACCGACTACTACCCGCAACTCGGGTACAACATCATCGGCCACAGCCTATGGGACGACCGGCTGACGTACTTCCAGGACAGCGAACTCTCGTTGGCGCGGTACCGGCCGGACGAAGACCTGCAGGTCCGCGGGTCGAACACGACGGTGGTGGCGGACACGATTCACGAACTCGACTTTCCGGTGAAACTCGGCCCCGTGACCCTCGTGCCGTTCGGCGAGGTCCGCCTGACGTACTTCGATGAGGTGCTGGACCGGTCGGGGTCGGAGGACCGGTTTGCGGCCCGCTTCGGCGGCCGGGTGGCAACCCACGCCTGGCGCGTGTACGAGAACGTCGAGAGCGAGTTCTGGGACCTGCACCGGCTCCGGCACGTCAACATCTTCGACGCCCGGGCCTACGCCGCCACCAACAACCTCCGCAGCATCGACCTCATCCCGTTCGACGTGGCCGAGATGGGCACCCCGGTGGTCCAGGGCGTGGACGAGGTCGGCGTGACGGAACTCGGCTGGCGCCAGCGGTTCCAGACCATGCGCGGCCCCGAGGGCGCCCGCCAAAGCGTCGACTGGCTCACCCTGGACCTCGAAGCCGTCTTCTACACGAACCGCCACACGCCGGAACTGGCGCCCGATGGCCGGCGGGCGCACAACCGAATCGACTTTGCCACCGACTGGCGCGTGACCGATTCCGCCGTCCTCTGGAGCGACACCAACTTCAACCTCAACGACGGCACCCTGGACGTGTTTACCGTCGGCAGCACGATTACCCACACGCCGCGGCTCAGTTACACCGTGGCGCACCGGTACATTCCGGACGGCGACTCGGCCATCACCATTTTCGGGTTTGATTACCGGATCAACCCGAAGTGGCACGTCACGTTCATGCAGCATTACGACTTCGACCGCGGCGAGAACGCCCAGACGGACTTCATCATCGGCCGCCGTCTCCACCGCTGGCTCGTCCGCATCCGGATGGAGGTGGACCCCGGCGAGGACGAATCGTTCGTGGGCCTCGAATTCCAGCCCATGGGCGTGTCGGAGATCCGGCTCGGCGGGTAAGGCGGCCCGCACGGGTAGGCCTCCTTTCCCGGATTCCCGCGTCGGGCGCCCTTGTTTTCGCCCTTGACACCCCCGGCCGGCGGGGTATACTAACGGCTCTTGGGCGCTAGCCGACGGGTGCGCCGTCTGATGGGCGAAAGAGCAGAAGGCCAATGAACACCAAGACCCAGTTTCTGAAACCCGAGCAGGTAGACCGTACCTGGTGGCTCCTGGACGCCAGGGATCAGGTGCTCGGCCGGATGGCGACCAAGATTGCCCGCATCCTGCAGGGCAAACACCGCCCCAGCTACACGCCCAACGCCGACACGGGCGACTTTATCATCGTCATCAATGCCGAGAAGGCTCGCATCACCGGCTCCAAGCGGTTTGCCAAGACGTACAACTGGTACACGTACCATCCGGGCGGTCACAAGGAAGTGACCTACGAGCAGATGCTCGCGAAGCATCCGACCCGGCCGCTCGAACTGGCCGTCCGGCGCATGCTTCCCAAGAGCCGCCTTGGCCGCCAGATGCTCTCGAAACTGAAAATCTACGCCGGGCCGGACCATCCGCACCAGGCCCAGCAGCCCCGGCCGCTCGAACTTTAAGCACCGACCGCGCCGCAGGAGGTACGCCGTGACCAATACCGTGGCCCCACCGACCCGCGCCAACCCCATCTGGGGCGTCGGACGCCGCAAGACCGCCGTCGCCCGTGTCCGCATCTGGCCGGGCCAGGGCGCCATCAGCATCAACGGCCGCACCGTCGAGGACTTCTTCAGCGAGGAAAAAGACCGCCAGGCCGTCTACGCCCCCCTGACCGTCAGCGATGCCCTGAAGGCGTACGACGTGGGCGTGAACGTGAAGGGTGGCGGCCCGACCGGCCAGGCCGACGCCACCAAACTCGGCATCGCCCGGGCCCTTGTCAAGGCCGACCCGGCGCTGGAGGCGGCGCTGCGCGACGGCAAGTTCCTCACGCGCGACCCGCGCATGGTGGAACGCAAGAAGTACGGGCAGCCCGGCGCCCGCAAGAAATTCCAGTTCTCCAAGCGTTAAGCGCCGTCCGATTGGCGATACCCGCGAGCGGTCCGGCGCCGGACCGCTCGCGTCTTTTTATCACATACCGCGGAAGGTGACAGCGCTTCGGGCGCCACGGTTTGCGTGTCAAACCGTGTGCCTGATTCCGGCACCACCGATTGGCAAGCAATCGGTGGCACCCGAAAAACGGGGCGCGCCTCGGAAAGAACCCCTTTCACGGCACCGCGTACTGAGTCAGGGAGCCTTCCATGCCTATCCGCGTCGGCATCATCGGGGCGAGCGGCTATGCGGCCGCCGACCTCATGCGCCTGCTCCTCGGGCACCCGGCCGCCGACATCGTGGCCCTGGCCGACCTGCCCGAGAAGTGCGGGCCTGTGGCGAACCTCTTCCCGAAGTTCGCCGGCCGGATCGATGTCGCGATCACCCCGGCCGACCCGGAGGCCCTGGCCCGCGACTGCGACGTCGTGTTCCTCGCCCTGCCGCACACCGCCAGCATGACCTATGCCGGGCCGCTGCTCGAGGCCGGCACGCGCGTCATCGATTTCTCGGCCGATTACCGCCTCAAAACGCCCGGCCTGTACGAGCAAGTGTACGCCGTGCCGCCCGACGAGGCCAACCTCCGGCACGCCGTGTACGGGTTGCCGGAACTGTACCGCGAGGCCATTCGCCCGGCCCGGCTCATCGCCAACCCGGGGTGCTACCCCACCAGCGCCATCCTGGGCCTCGCCCCGCTCGTGCGCGAGGGGCTCGTGGCGCCAAGCGACATCATCATCGACGCCAAGAGCGGCGTCTCGGGCGCGGGCCGCACCCCCAACCTCGGCACCCATTACCCCGAGTGCAACGAGTCGCTCAAGGCGTACAAGGTGGGCACGCACCGGCACCAGAGCGAGATTGCCGAACAACTCGGCCTCGTGGGCCGGACCGACGTGGCCGTCCTCTTCGTGCCGCACCTGGCGCCCATGGACCGCGGCATCGAATCCACGATGTACGCCAAACCGCTCCAGAGCCTGACACCCGCGGGCCTCGCCGACCTGTACCACGCGGCCTACGACGATGAGCCGTTTGTCGTGGTCCGCGACGAGCCCCCCGCCACCAAAGACATCGCCGCCACCAACTACGTGCACCTGTACCCGACGGTGGTCGGCGGGCGGGTCGTCGTGAGCGCCGTCGTCGACAACCTCACGAAGGGCGCCGCCGGGCAGGCCCTGCAGAACATGAACCTGATGGCCGCACTCGACGAAACGGCAGGTCTCCGATGACCGACCCCGCGTACCCGGCCGTAGACCATGCGCTCGGCGTGACCGCCGCCCAGGGGTTCCGCGCCGGGGCTGGCACCTGCGGCATCAAGGCGAGCGGCAAGCCGGACCTGGCCGTCCTGGTGGCCGATGCCGAGTGCCCCGCCGCCGCCGTCTTCACGACCAACCGGGTCGTCGGCGCCGCCGTGGCCGTCAGCCGCGACCACCTGGCCGGCCGGCCGACGATGCGCGGCGTGGTGGCATCGAGCGGCAACGCCAACACGTGCACCGGCCCGCAGGGCATCGCCGACGCCCGGGAGATGCTCGCGCTCGTCGGTGCCGAGGTCGGGTGCCCGCCGGAGGCCCTGCTCATTGCCCAGACGGGCATCATCGGCCGGCCGTTGCCGATGGAGAAGGTCCGGGCCGGCATCCCCGAGGTCTGCGCCGCCCTGCGGGCCGGGCCCGATGCCGACGTCGCCTTCGCCGAGGCCATCCTGACCACCGACACGCGGCCGAAGCAGGCGGGCGTCCGCCTGAGCGTTGCCGGCCGCGAAGTGACCATCGCCGGGGCCACGAAGGGCGTCGGCATGATCGCGCCGCACATGGCCACCACCCTCTCGTTCATCACGACCGACGCCGCCGTCGGGCCGGACCTCTTGCACGCCATGCTCGGCCGCGCCGTGGACCGCTCGTACCATTGCCTGACGGTGGACGGCCACCCGTCGACCAGCGACACGATGACTCTGCTCGCGAGCGGCGCTGCGATGGACGGCGCGGACGCCGTTGCCGCCGGCTCTGCCGACGCCGAGGCCCTGGAGCGGGCCCTGACCGCCGTCTGCCGCGACCTGGCCTACCAGATAGCCGCCGACGCCGAGGGGGGAACCAAGGTCGTCGCGATTCGCGTAACCGGCGCCGCCTCCGAGGCCGAGGCCCGCTCGGCCGCCCGCGCCATCGCCGACTCGCCCCTCGTCAAGTGCGCCTTCTTCGGCGAGGATCCGAACTGGGGACGCATCGTGTCCGCCGCCGGCGCCGCCGGCCTGACGAGCGGCCCCGAGACGATGCGCCTGGCCATCGGCGACGTCGTCCTGTTCGAGGCCGGCGTGCCCGCCCCGGCCGACGCCGACCGCCTGGCGCGCATCATGGCCGCCCACGACATTTCCGTCCACTTGGACCTTGGTGCGGGCGAGGGCCAGTGCCGGTACCTGACGTGCGACCTCTCGTACGATTACGTCAAGATCAACGCGGAGTATACGACGTAGGCGTGTGCTGCAGGCGAGGGGCCGCGACGAGGCGCCGGGCGCCCCTGGCGGCTTGTCCGCCCGTGCTCTTTGCGGCGTGCGCCTTTATTAAGGCCTTGGCATGGCTGACGCAGCCACCATCTACCGAGCCCGCTGGGTGCTCCCGGCCGCGGCGCCGCCCATCGCCGACGGCGCGGTTGTGGTTGCCGGCGGCCGCATCCTCCGCGTCGGGCCCTGGTCCACGGTTGCGCCGCACGCCGGGCCGGCCGACGCGCTTCGGCATTCTCCGGACGCCGCCATTCTGCCGGGGTTCGTCAACGCCCACACGCACCTGGGCCTGTCGGACATGGCGGGCCGGTTCCGGCCGACGCGGAACTTCCCGTCGTGGATCGGCCGCCTGACGGCCCGACTCATGCTCCGGTCGGCAGGGGCCGCCCGCCGCGCCGTTGCGGCCGGCCGCGACGCCTCCCTCGCCGCCGGCACCGTGGCCGGGGCCGACATGACCCACGACCCCCGGACAACCGAACCCCTCGATGACGCCATCGGCCAATGGACCGTGTTCGGCGAACTCTTCCGATTCGGCGAGGACGGGCTCAAACGCCTCCGCAAGACGGTGGCAGCGCTCGAAGACCGGGCCGGCGGCGGCGGTGTGACCGTTGGCCTGGGTCCCCACGCCCCGTACACGGCGTCGGCGGAGGTCTTTCTGGCCGCACGACGCGAGGCCGACGCCCGCGGGTGGCCCGTCACCACGCATCTCCATGAGACGGAGGACGAGATCGCCTTCGCGGAACGCGGCGAGGGCACGCTGTTTGAATGGCTGCGCCGGCTGCGCCTGCTGCCGGCGGGCTGGCGGCCGCCGGGGCGTCGTCCGATTCCCGCCTTGGCCGAGGCCGGCTTCTTCCGCGGGCCCGTCCTGGTGGCCCACGGAAACTACCTGACCGACGACGAGATTGGAGTGCTTGCCCGAAGCCGCTCGTCCGTCGTCTACTGCCCGCGGAGCCACGCGTTCTTCGGCCACCGCGACCACCCGTGGCGCCGGCTGCTGGAGGCCGGGGTGAACGTGTGCCTCGGCACGGACAGTTTGGCGTCGTGCCCGAGCCTGTCGGTCCTGGACGAGATGCGGTTTCTTGCCGGCCGCGAGCCGGACGCCGACCCGCAGACCCTGCTGGCGATGGGCACCGTTCGCGGCGCCCGGGCCCTGGGGCTGGCCGACCAACTCGGCACCCTGGAGCCGGGCCGCCTGGCCGCGTGCGGCCTCGTGGAGCCGGTGCCCGAGACCGACGACCCCCTCCGCGCGATCCTGGCGGGAGAGGGGACCTTCCGTCGGCTCCCGGAGGGGTAGGGCCGCTGCCCAGACGGCGGGAGGGCTCAGACGGCCCATGCGGCCGGCATGCCCGGGGGGCACGTCGCCTGGCCAACCGGCTGAGCATTGACACGGCTGGGCGGGCGAGTAGAATAGCGCGAACGCGAGCGTCCCCATAGCTCAATTGGATAGAGCGTTGGCCTCCGGAGCCAAAGGTTTGAGGTTCGAATCCTCATGGGGACGCCATTGTAAGTTGTTGATGCACAGGCCTTTACGTTTCGCCTTCCGACGCGCCCTCGGCTGCGGAGAATTCCCCACCCCCGTTTTTGGCCTGTAAAGGCCACAGTGGGTCACAAAGTGGGTCACTCGCCGCGGGTTCGGCCGGCGGCGCCAAGAGCGCCGCCTGAACCGCCCGGGCCTGACCCCTGCCCGGTCTTTGTACCAGATGTCATGAGAGAATCGGGTGATGGTTTGCTGGCGGCGTTGACCGCGCTTTGCCAACGGAGTCTACCACCCCGCCCCCCGCGTGCAACGGCATTGTGCGGGCGCGCGAGGGGGTCAGCCAAGCGGAGGACATGGCGGCTCATCTCTGGCTCCAATCAGACGAGACCCATCACGGGCCATTGCCGCAGGCATTCACGGGGTTCCCGCGTCAACGCCGTATCGCATCGGTGGAGCCCCGCGCTGGTGGGCGCCGATGTCCGGCGCTGCTCCGGTGTACCCGGTACTGAAATTGGGCAATGGCTCGCCTGCGCCCGCGCCGGGACTGGTCGGGGCGAGTTGGAACCGGCCGGTCCTGGTCGCAGAATCGAATCCGGCGCCAACGGCGTAGGCCGGTTCGCCACGGATACCGTGCGCCTCCTGGCCGGCAGGGACCCGGCCGTTGTAAAGGTCGTAGTCGAAATCGTTGTCGATGTTCTGCTTCGCCTCGCTGGCGCTGCGGTTCTCCGGGCTGAGTACCTGGAGGATGTTGTTCCGGGAAACGGTGTGTTTGACGATGCGATTGCCGCCGAGGCCGCCCGTCGGGAGCCACTTGTCCGACCGGAACAGGGTGTTGTGGAAGATGTATTGGTGGCCGGTCATCCAGTGCTCCCCGCCGGCGAAGCCCATTTTCAGGAAGTAGCCGCCGTGGTAGTCGGGTTTCCATTGGCTGCGGGCGCAGACGTTTCGCCAGACGTACAGCGGGCCGATCGACGTGGCCGCGTTGCCGATCATCACCGCCGACTGCGTGATGTAGTTGCCCCAGACGCGGACGTTGCGGTTGCCGCCTTCCACTTCCAGCCCGTCGTCCCAGCAATGGCTGACGAGGTTGCCGTAGATGTCCGAGTCGTGGCCGGGCGACCCCCGAAAACTCCCGTTGCTGCCGCCGCCGATGACGTCGTTGTACATGTGTTCGAGGTCGGAGGTGCACTCGTTGTAGCGGATCACGTGGTTGCCCGCGGTGTTGAACAGCGAGATGCACTGTGGCCCTCTCGTGTGGGTCGGATGGGTCGGCTCGTACCAGGTGCTGCCGTCGTAGGTTGGATGGTGCAGTTTGCACCGCTGGACGACGAGCCGCTTCAGCTCGCTGCTGCGCGAGCGGATGGCGGAGTCCATATTGAATCCGAATCCGCGTTCGGGGTTGAGACGGCCCCAGTCGGAGACGTCGCAATCCTCAATGACGATGTCGTGGCCGCCCTCGATGCGGATGGCGCCGACGGCCGATCGGCGGGTGTTCTGCTCCGCGCCCGCCCCTTTGAGCGTGAATCCTCGGACAATCACGTAAGCGGCGTCGATCGTCATGCACGTGTCGTGCCGGTGGCGGACATCGATGGTCGCCCCCCGACCGTCGTACACCCGCCAGGCGTCCGGCGTGCCCGACTCGGTGATCGCCAGCGGCGTGTCGCGGCCGGCCACCCGGACCGTGTCGCCGACGGGGAACGCCTCGCTCCAGGTCGTTGCCGTCAGCCTGGTGCGTTCCTGCGTACCGGCGAGCGTTAACTCGATCTCGTACGTGGTGCCGGGCTTGAGGTGGACGATGCTGCCGCGGTAGTCGGTCAGGTCTTCATCGGTTTTGGGAATGGGATTGTAGCGCATCGGCAGCCCGTCGCACCAGGTGTCTGTGCCCTGTGGCCGAAAGCGAACCTCCACGTCCTTGTCCGCGGTGCCGCCCTGGGGCGACCAATAAAGCCCCAGGCAGTGAAACGTGGGTATGGCCCGCGCGACGTCAGGCCGGGCGTCGGCGTCGACCTCAGCGTCAGCGGCGCCCGCGCCGTGGCTGTAAAGCAGAATCGCGGCCGCGGCAATCAGCAGTCGGCCCCTGAAAAGAAATCGTGTCATTGGGATTTCCCTATTGGAGTTTGTCCCGCCTGCGCCGCCGGGCGTTAAGAGCCTATCCGAATAACCCTCTGGTTTCGGCCGGCTGCGGCCGCCTCGCTCGGCCTCGGGCCGACGAGGGGGTATTCGGACAGGCTCTTACTCTATGACGATCTCGCACCACGGGCTGCTCACGTTCTCAAGCGATAGGTGCAGAACGCCGTCGGCGAATCTTGCCGCGACGCGTTTCCGCCGCTTGCCCGTCTCATCGAGGGGGTACACCACTGCCGGCCCCGCCGTCCGGATGGCCACGTCGGCGTCCACCGGCTCGACAAGGACGGGCGTCTTCCCCCGCTGCGGCACGCTAGTCCTGTTGCGGTAGAAGGCCTGACCGGTATTCTCGGCCCGCGCTACGGCCGTCACGAGCAACCGCCGCGCCGCTTTGATAGGTTTACCGTCCACCGACGTCACCGTGACGGCGGCAAAGGGCATTCGGCAGCAGACGGTGACACCGCCGAGTGTGACTTCCCCCGCCTCGCCGAGCGACCCGACGGCCGCCTTCGTCCGCGGCGTGTCGATCGTAAACAGCTCACGCCGGCTATCGAGCACGAGTTCGCCGGTGTCGCTCGTGTAGCGGCTGTTCTTCGGCACGGGCGGTTCGGCTACGCCGCGCACCCGCGTGGCGTCACCCGCGTAGGTGTCCTTGTAGAAGACGTTTCGGACCTTGGAGACGTAGGTCCAGTAGCGGAAGGGGCTGGTCCCGGCCCGGATGTGTGACGGCCGCCCGGTGCAGGTTTCTTCCTCGGACCAACCGACGTGCACAGTCTTGCTGGCCGACCGGACGTCACCCCGGTGGAAGAGCATGGCCGCCGCCGGAAACTGGCCCCACCGGACTGGGTCCGACTGGTTGCCGAACATCTCAAGTGCCCGCCCGTCCGGGTTATAGGCGAAGAACAGGAGCCCGTCCCAATCCTGCAGGCAGGCGTAGGCGGCCATCATGGGCAGACACTCGGCCCGGTACTCGATGGGCCACGGCCAGTTGAACTCCGGCGAGATCATCGGTTTGCCGACGACCGTGCTCGAGGCAATGTTCGTCATCGGGTTCGACGTGCGCACGAGGTCCGACCGCGTGACGGCTTGGTTGCGGAACGTGAAGAACGGCTTGGCGTGGACGTTCGGGTGCCTCCAGTAGTTGTTGCGCGACATGAAGTCGTTGACCGAATCGGCATGAACGCTGGCCGGGCAGAACGCCTGGTTGGTGCCCGTGATAGGGACCTTGATGCCGATGGCCTTCAGGTGCGACCGCATCGCTCCGTAGTAGTGCCGCTCCAGACGGAAGAAGAACCGCACCATGGCGTCGACGCGCACGGGGCTGCGCTCGCCGACGAACGGCTTCCCGGCCGGGTCCTGGTACAGGTGCTTCATCGGCAGGATGACCGTGCCGCGCGCGGGGTCCTCGTCGGGCAGCAGCGCGCACTCGCCCTTTGCGTTCGTCCAGGCCTTCGCCAGGCCGGCGCGGTCGCCGTGGCGGTCGATCAGCCACTGGTTCCACCGCTGGCGCAATTCATCGACGTACACCGGCAAGGTCAGGGACGTGTTGTGGAAATAGAATACGGAGTTCTCGTTCGTGATCTCGATTACGGCAACGGCCGGGTCCTCGGTGTACCCCAGGCCCGTGTACGGGTTGCGATGCGTGAAGAACCGGGTGGCGAACTCTTTCTGCAGTTCGATGAGCCGATCGTTGAAGATCGTGGCGCCCTTGATGGAGTTGCGCCAGCCATGTTCGAACCTTGCAGCGTCGGTTACGCCGTCGCCCGGCATGAAGCGGCGGTAGTCGAGCATGTCAAAGTAGACGTAGATGCCGCGCTTCTTGAGTTCGGCGAAGAAGTAGTCAAGCCGGTCGAACATGTCGGCCCGGAAGTGGCGGCTGTCGCCCCTGGCGTAGTCGGTGAACCCGCCCCATTGGCCGTCGATGGCGTGGATGCGCAGCAGGTTCACGCCGTACTTGGCCAGGCGCGCCGCCAGCACCTCGGCGTCTTCCTTCTCGGGGAAGGCCCGATGCCCGCCGATGTTCGTGCCGAAGAACCGCGCACGCGTACCGTCAGCGAAATGGAATTGGCCGTCTTTGCCGACCTCGACGAAGCCGTGCTTGCCGGCCGGCGCGTCAAGGAACTGCGTCAGGTCGATCGCATCGAGGTTCACGTCGTCCAGCGGAAACGTGAACGGATACCAGCCGCTCGTGTCGGTGAATTCGTAGCGGATGGGCCGGTCCGTCAGCACGGCCGGGCCGTCGGCCGTGGTCACGGCCACCAGCGCGAGGGTGGCGCCGGGAACACCTCGCAGCCGGATCGCCTTGATGGGCGTCCGCGGCTTCGGATTCGCCAGCGGGAAAACGGCCAGGCTGCAGTCGTCACCCTCCCAACCGACGGCGCAGGCCTTGGTGTCGGCCGGCCGACGCGGGTCGGTCATCTCGCGGCCGGCGGTCAAGGGCACGGCGGTCCGCGAGCCGTCCTCATAGAGAATCTCATACGTGCCGACGCGCGCCCCCTTCTTCACGCCGGCGCAGGCGTGCAGGAAGTAGATCGTCTGGCACGTGCGGCCGAGGGGCAGGGTCGCGGCCGTGGGCGTGTCCTGCCCCGCCTTGCCCTGCAGGGCGATGCACGCCACCTCCTCCTGCGCGCCCTGCCGGACGAGTCGGAATGGGATGCCGCGCAAGTGCATCGTGCCGGATGGCAGATTGCCTGCATCGCCGCCTGCCGCATCCGCGAGGCCGGCGTTGCAGGTGGCCGAGATATCCATCGGCATCAACCGGCGAGGCAGGTCCTGGCCGCGCACCAGCCTCACGTCGTCGAACCACACCGTCCCCTTGCTGTTGGCGAGACCGAGGTAGACCTGCGCCTCGGTGGCCTTGGCGGGCGCCTTGGCGGTGACCGTCATGTGCCGCCAGTCGGTCGTGCCGCCGACAGGTTCCGTCCGGTTCTCGGCCAGCCAGTGGCCGTCCTGCCACCAGGCGATGCGGGCGGAGGCGTACCCGGTGATGCCATCCGTCCTGATCCAGGCCCCCAGGGTATAGGTCTGGCCGGGCGTGACCTTCTTGCGGCGGGCCGAGATCCACCGCCCCGTGTGGTCCTGCCACTCGGCCCCCTCGGCGGCGGAATCGCGGATGCGCAGGCTCCGCCGTCCGGCGTGGGCGACCGAATCATCCCAAGCCAGTTGGGCGGGGGACTGGAAGGCGCTGGCCGTCCAACCGTCGGGTCCGCCGTCGCGGTTGTGGTCGGCCTCGGCTGACGGGAAGTCCACGAGGTCCGGCCTCCACGCCCCATGGGCCGCACAAGCCGTGAGCATCACACAGAGGATCAGGGCCAATCGCCGCATCGCTGTATCCCCACAAGCGCCTTCGCTGCCGCTATATTGAACCCGCCCTCCGGGGCGAAAGGACGCTGACAATCACCACGGGCCGCCTTACAGTGAGGCCCGGCACACGTCCGGCACCCACCCTTGCCGCCGCTTGAGCCTTTGTTCGATTACCCGGTTCGCGACACCTCGATCTGCTTGGGCGGTGATGGCAACTACTCGACTGGTACGACCGGCCAGGGCAACTGGTGGGCCACATTCTTCGGCAACGACGCCCGCGCCCCATTCCGCGAGCGGCCCACCATCCTGCGGATCGAGCTGGATATGAAAGGCCGCGTGCGGCCGAAGACGCCGTGAGCGGTTCCCTGTGGGCCTCCCACCCCACGGCTCCGGATTCCACGCGCAAGGACCTGCAGACTCTGTGGTCCCACCAAGCTGGCGAGGAACCACCGTGTGCGGCCCTGTCAACGGATTCGAGCCGGGGTTCGCGTTGGGGTTAGCTGTCCACCTACCGAAGACCCCGCCATCGCCAAGGGCTCCGGCAAATAGGCCAATTCAATCTGTGTCGGGGACCGATTCCACTTCGAAAACGGCAATGGCCAAGGGAGGAAGCTCGAGGCGCAGAGTCGCCCCGGCGTCGTGGACCCCTACGAGGGTCGTAGTATGACCGTGGACTTCCTTCAGTCGGAACGACAGACGACGGGCGGCATCCGGGAGGTCGAGCCATTGCCCCAGCGACCCCTCGATGGTCCGAGTTTCGCTCGACGGATTTCGCAGTGCGAGCGTTGCTCGGCCCTCGTCGTAGGCGGAGAAACCATAAATCTCCCCTCGCGAAGGATCTCCTCCTGCCATGCGGCTCCAGCGAAAAAGCTTCTCATGGTGTCTGGCCCACTTGGCGACACGAGCGAGTATCCTCCAGCGCTCGAGGCTCAGGTCGCTGGCCTGGATGTACCAGTCGTGGTGGAGAGAAGTCCGCGCGGCAAGCCACCAGCACCCACGCTCGAAGACCTCGTCGTCTCCACCGGAAACGCGGCCTTGCACGATATCGAACGTAACGAAGGCGGAGATCGGCATCTCCGTCGGTCGGTGAAGTTGAAGGATCGAATCAAGGTACGTGTTGTGCTTATCGAAGGCAGAGCCCGTGCCGGCGTGACTGTCGTCACGCCCTCCCCGCCAGAGATAGTCGGCGTGCTGCAGCCAGAAGGGAGAGGGATTCGATCCGGAGGTGTAGCCGATGAGCAGGTCGTGCCGTTTCTCGCGCCACTTCGCAAAAACACCCCGAAGCGCATCCATCTGCGAGATCGCGCCGCCCGGACCGACGGGATGACCGTGATCGTCCTTCGGGCAGTTTGGCAAGAAGCCATCGACCTTGATGTAGTCCATGCCCCGCGCCGCCCAACGGGAAAAACTCTCTACGACGTGCTCCTGGTATCGAGGGCCGGCCAGGCACAGCTTGTCGCCGTTGATCTCGAATCCGATCGTCTTCGCGAACTCGATCCGTCGCGGCCGGTAGGTGTAGCCCCCGATCGGACCGAACCAGAGAGAAATATGAATGTCGGCCGGTCGCCCGGCAGCCAGCAGCGCATCCCAGCCCCCGGGAAAGCGCTGGCGGTTGAGACGGCCCCAGATCTTCGTCTCGCCATCCCAGTCGAAATCCCAGCCGTCGTCCAGCGTGAAGGAGTCGATCGGCACGCCGCTCGCTTGCTTCACCCGGGCCAGGGCCTGGATGGCTTCGAGAGGCTTCGACTTGTCCTTCCAGTACCAGTCATTCACCAGAAAGACCATCCGCGCAGGAACGGCGCGGGTCGCGTCGATGTAGGCGAGGAAGGCGCGCCGTGCATCACCGGCCTCTCCCGCACCGATGACGAGGCGGCAGGTGGAGAAGGTCTTTCCCGTGGTGAGCGGACGGTATGCCGGAAGCGAGCAAGAAACCACGCCATCCTTTGCGAAGTTCTCGGCCCCGGGGTGCGCCATTCCCACGAAGAGGTCCTGCGCGTAGACCACTTGGCCGCAGCCGCTCGGATAGCCCAACGTGGCCACCGTACTTCCAGGGCCTGCCCGACCTCTCGCCCCGTCGCATCGCCAGCGCGACAGGCCGACGCGCCTGATGGGCTTTGGCGCCTCCTGGATCTCGAGCCAGCGCTCGGCCCACCACCGGTCGGAACGTAGTTCCGTGACCAAGCGGACTCGCAGATCGCCGCCGTGAAAGCCGAGTACAAGCCGCTTTTCGGTGGCCGCGACCGGCTCTGTGCGGATGTTGTCGCAGACGAGTTCGCTTGATCGCGACGTGCTCCCGTCTGTGTACTCAAGGACAAAGTCCTCGCCTTTGAGATGGAGCGTCTTCCCTGAGCGAAGATTGCGAATCGCCGTGGTGTTCACCTGCTTGCCGGCGCGCGACATCTCCACACAGAGGAACTCGTTCGAGATCACCGCGCGGTGGGCGTCGGTCCACACCTCGACGGGTTTCTTCGGCGCGGACTCAGGGGCCGCGACGACGTGCAGGCTCCAGGTTAGAGCCAGAACGAAGGCCCAGGCGATGCTTCTCGCTGCGGGCCCGTCAAGGACCACCACCCACCGGTTCGGGTCGATCCGAGAGTTCACGATCTGAGCACTCCCCTGTTCGGGGTCCCCGAGCTTTGTCTCGGCGTCTATCTCATCGACGGCTTCCTGCTTCCTTGCGAACATCGATTCTCTTTTCCCCACGTGCCCTGGCTCTCCTGTGTTGTTCTACCATGTCGGCAGACTACCGCAAAGCCTGATTGTCTGGGCCGGAATTCGCCGAATGGACTTCCGTCCACGAGCACCGTGGACCTTCTCTCCGATTCCATCACTGGCCCGGACACTGATAAGACCTTGCCTATCTTCAGCAAGGGGGGATTCGCCTGGCGTCAGGCTGGGCATCCCGAAGAACCCAGCCGGCCCTGGCGTGCGCGTGATCGTGCTCCCTCCTCCCCACGTCCGCCCGGCCAACCGAGAAGCACGATCAGCACGGCTGCAAAGAGCAGCGCACTTCCCAACGCCCGGAGCACGCAAATCCGCACCGGCTGCTTCTCCCGCGGCACGCGCAGGACGCACCCGAGCGTGTCCGGTGCCACGACACTGACCAGTTCGATCGTCGCCTTGTCCGGCGGCGGCTCGCCTTGCTCGAGCAATGGCCCGTGCGGAGGCCAGGTTCCCTCGGCAGCCAGAGCCTGACCCGCCAGAAGCACCACCACCCAGACGCTGAGGCGTCTCTTCAGCATGGGCTGTCCCTCGTCATTCCATCACGGAGTACGTCTCCGGCGCGCGACGCCGTATCATACCAGCTCCGCCCCGCCCATGTGTAGGCCCTCGCGTACAGTCTGTTCTGCTTCACGCAGACTCGCCAGGGGACATGGAACATGGCAGCGCCCGAGTTCAGCTGGCGCACACCCGCCCACGTGCTCCTGCTCACTATCCGCGTGGGCGGCGGCCTGAACATGATCGAGGGAATGGTGCGGTTCGCGCAACTGTGCCGCACCTGGGAACCGTTGTGCCCGTCCGAAGGGGAGGAGTTACGGCCCGGCACGGTCGAGCGGTTCGCTCATGCCGACGGTGTGATCGCTGCGGCGTGGGCACCGGAGCTGTACGAGGCGGTCGTGCGGTCGGGTAAGACCGCCGTGCGGGTGATCAGCGGATGGGACCGTCCCCGCTTCCCCCAGGTGACCGACGATGGGCCGGGGAGCGGAGCGCTACGGCGAAGGTCCGCGCGGATCGCCAATGCACGCCGCCAGACAGGGCATTCTGGGCGACATCATGCCCCGGAAACACCCGGCTCCTTCCTCAATCGCTCAAGCACAACGCTTGCCGATCCCACGATCGGCGATAAAACCGCCACAAAGGCCGACGGCAGTCGTCGGTCACCGTCCATTCGGGAAATCTCCGTTCGACGTGGTTTTCGCCGGACCCCGGGGCCTATCATACTTGAGGGGTTCAGCTTATGCGAACCTTGGCGTCGAACCCACAAAACGGGCGGGCACAACGTTCGCAGTACGATCACCGGCTAAAGGAGGCATACCAATGAAGTTAATTTCTTCACATACTGAGTGGCTCGTCGCAGTCGGCATTGTGCTTTTCGGATCCGTCGCCACCGGGCTCGCGGCTGAACCGAACAGCAAGCTTCTGACAGACTTTTCGGATCCTGCTGTCGCCAAGTCCTGGGTTTCGGTCAACGACGATGTCATGGGGGGCGTTTCGCAAGGGGGCTTCCACATTTCCGACGAGAATACGCTGGTCTTCTCTGGCACGCTCTCGTTGGAGAACCGCGGAGGCTTTGCCTCCATTCGGTCCCGGCCGGCACCGCTGAGCCTGAGCGGGTATGACACGACCGCCGTTCGTGTCAAAGGGGATGGTCGAACGTACTATCTCAACCTGAGAACCTCCCCATCTCGACAGTCGGCCGCATCCTATCGCGCTGCCATGAAAACGAAGGCGAACACTTGGCAGGAGGTGCGCGTGCCGCTGAAAGACTTCAAGTACACCGCCTTTGGCCGCCGCATCGGTTCCCGTTCCCCCGAGGCAAGCCAAATCCGCAGTGTCGGATTCACGCTGGCGGACAAGAAGGCGGGCCCGTTTCGATTGGAGGTCGCGTGGATTAAGGCCGAGAAAGGCGACCGAACCGGCAGTTCTGACGCGGGCACGGAAACGGACCGTACCGCAGGATCCAAGGATATCGTGGACATCGCAGCCTCTGCCGGGTCGTTCAAGACCCTCGTAGCCGCGGTGTCCAAAGCCGGCCTGGTGGAAACGCTGAAAGGGCCCGGCCCCTTCACCGTCTTCGCCCCAACGGACGACGCATTCGCAAACCTCCCCGACGGTACGCTGGAATCCCTTCTCAAACCGGAAAACAAAGAGAAGTTAATCGAGATTTTGACATTCCACGTCGTCTCCGGGCGGTTCACCGCAGCCGACGTCCGGAAACTACCCGTCGCCGATACGGTCCAAGGCACAAGTTTGCTCTTCGCCCAAGGCCCCATCGGCGTGACGGTAGACGGGGCCTCCGTCGTCCAAGCCGACGTTCTGGCGACCAATGGCGTGATTCACGTGATTGACCGGGTGCTTCTGCCCAAGGACCTTGCCAAGACGGCCAAGCAGGCGGGGCAGTTCAACACACTCTTGGCCGCCGCGAAGGCTGCGGGACTGGTTGACGCCCTGACAAAGCCGGACGCCAATCTCACCGTTTTTGCACCGACGGACAAAGCGTTTGAAACGCTTCCAGCCGGCACCGTCGAGGATTTGCTCCGGCCGGCCAATCGCGAGCGGCTTGCGGCAATTCTGAAGTATCACATCCTGCCCGCTCGGCTTTTGCTCACACAGGACGGTCTGAAGACGCTCCAGGGCGACACCATTCAGGTCCGCCCGGTGGGCAAGGTCAAGGTCGAGCAGGCGAACATCGTGGCGACGGATATCAAGGCGACCAACGGCGTGATCCACGTGATCGACAGTGTGCTGATTCCCGCTTTACCTGAGCCGACGGCGCGGCGAAAGGCGATGAGCACGATCGAATTGGCCATAGAACGAGGCGTTCCTCTGTTTAATGCAGGCAAGACCGATGAATGTGCGGTTATCTACGAGATCACGGCGAAGTCTCTCTTGGGCGGCCATCGGGATGCCCTCTCAGACGCGGACCGCGCTCGCCTGAAAAAGGCACTGGTTGCCATGCACAGCGACCACGGATCACGTGCCCAGGCATGGACACTAAGGTACGCACTGGACGATGTGTATCGCAATCTCCGCTCGCGCGAGTAGGAGTAATATTGGACTTAGAAACTATCTCAAAACGGTCTGTTTTGCCGATAGTCATCAGTGGACCCTATGGAAAGGAGCCGCCGATGGCCAGGACGAAACGAGCCGTTAAACCGTTGCCCA
>Ga0272441_10002362_pt1 | contig 38243 bp, 60 predicted proteins | sample SSMProp6N_FD_193582 | JGI IMG/M metagenome (GOLD analysis project Ga0272441, IMG submission 193582) | Marine sediment archaeal communities from Little Sippewissett salt marsh, Falmouth, MA, United States - SSM-Prop-6N | ecosystem: Environmental > Aquatic > Marine > Wetlands > Sediment ... | reverse complement strand
TCCTTTGTCTGGTCAAGGCCAACCTTGCATGTGGTGTATCCGTCCCGCATGTGCTTACATTGAGCGCAAAAGACAACTGGGTGCTTTCCGCTCCTGCGTGCAACACGCTTGTCCGCTTCCTGCTGTGCGGGTGCCGTGGGGCGGGTGGCCCGCAGACTCTCTATATAATCTGCACAAAGCCTGATAAAATAGGCCACGCTGTTTCGCAGTGGCATTTTATCATCTTGGTCATTCTCCAATCTATCGGAAACACCTCTCATGGCTTTTATGAGATCCAAATCCCTCATGTCACTTGGTTCGGGCAATTCCCCATAGGCATACAGATGAACATCAACAAGCGTCCAATCTGTTGCGTGTGGTAAATTTTTCAAATCGTCATAGCCTATCTGCTTTCCCATCCTACTCCCCCTCCTTTTGTGCCGTGCCTGTGCAATGCCGGTCTGCGCCCTTATTGACTATTACACGTTCTACTGATTTGCCGTGGAGCTTTTGGCCTTTTCCTTCTACGTAGATCGTGCCTTCTTGTGCTGCCGGTGTGGGGCGGGTGGCCTTGATGGTTTTCCACTCTCTCACAACATCAGTCATATACCGCTCACGGTCAGTCCATTTCAGATACTGTGCCCCGTTTTCGAGCTTGTCCAAAAGTCGGGCCGCTTCCCCCTCGCTTGCAGGGGGTCCACCATCAATCCGCTTTGAGCATTTATATGGACATCGCTTGTCACGCTCCCAAATCTTGCATACCTGAAAATGAATACATTGATATAAATCGACCATCTCCTACCCCCTCTCTTGTGAATGTAGAAGCCCCAAAACAATAGCAGCTATAGCCGCGCCAATAAACACACCACAGATAAAGCCGATCATTGTTCAACCTCCTTTAACGTGCGACAAATGGCCGAAGCGCGTTAGCATTTTGGCCTTTGTTTGTTAACCGAAGGTTTTGCGGATTCCTTGTTTTGTTGTGCGGCAGAAATCCGTTTGCGTTCACCATCAATCCAAGATTGAAGATTTTGCAGCGTTGCAAGCTGGTTAGTGTAGTTGTCATCCATGTAAGCCGGGAACACTCTAACGTGCTCTGTTTCTGCCGTTTGACATAATTGAAGTTCACACATCATAATTCCTTTCCCCCTCCTTTGGTGCCTCGGGCTCGGTGGCAAGCCTGTCAATGGCATTTATTATGTCCCTCTGCGACATTTGCGGGTCGTGCAGATGGTTGTTAAGGTTGTAGAGCAAATCGTCAATGATCCTAACCACATCAACCCTCCTTAGACCTTTTGGTGCTTTGGGGCGGGTGGCCTTGCCAGGCTTGATGAAAAAATCGTATCCGTCTTTCCCCGGAGTGATGTGCCCCGGAATACAGTTTATAAAATCACTTGACTCGCATGGCGCAAGATCATCAAGCTTACATCCGCATTCACATTCCTCCTGGCAAAGCCCATCATATCCGTTTGCCTCTAACCATTTCCGGATTATCGAGCCAACCGCTTCCCCCTCGCTTGTCTCTCCCCCTTTGGGTGGCTCTGCGGGATAAACCTTAACAGGTTTTCCGTTCTGCCATCTAAGATCGTTGGGTTCCTGTGATGCTGCCTCTCCCCCTTTGGGTGCCGTGGGGCGGGTGTTCCACAACTCGATAGCCTTTTTTCTGGTAGCGCACGGAATTGTGCCAACGCTTTCCATTGGGCAATCCTCGTTCGGACATCCAAGGTGCCACGCCTCATAAGCCTTATTCTGCCAAAACTCTGGCATCAACCCACAAAACGGACAAGGCAATAATTTCTGTTCCATCTACTCCCCCTCCTTTGCGGGCTCTAAAATATCTGCAAACTCCGGGTGCAGGCACCGGCCAGACTCCCGCCCCATAAAACATATTATGGGGTTTTTGTAAATGTGATCAATAGCGCTTGGCTTGCGCTGATACACAGGCTCATAAAAATCTTCTGGTATCGTCACCTTGCCGCTTTCCCAGTCATCGGCGCGAACCATCTACTCCCCCTTTGTGTAATAATCCTCTGCCTGCCGGATGCAATTATTTGGTGCTGACAACATGCAGTCCTTACTGCCTCGGTGGTAGTATTTACACCCGGCACATGGCCCGGATTTTACCAACTCCCACCCCTGCGCCTCAAGGTGCTTGAGAATGTCGCGGGCCTCTGACTCAAGCAAAACATCCCCAGTTGTGTCGTCAACCGCATTTGCCAAGGCGTCCTCTTTCTCTCCGTAAACTGTCATATTCGTTCCCCGCCTTTTGCTTCTTCGATCGTGATTTTGTACAGCTTCCCGTTTGTGTCCTCGATGGTGATAAACTTCTTGGTTGACTGGAAAGCACCGGATTCTGACAGATCCATTTTTACGGCAGTGACCGCAAACCGGGTGCGCTCGCGCAAATGGGTGACAATCTCGTGCTGGATTTCATCACAGAAAGCAAGCGCGAGCGGCTTCATTTGGTCTGGGTTGAAAGGGTCAAGCATAAGGCAAATCCTCTTTCTTTGTGTTTGGGGCGTGAAGTTCAACCGATACCGCATTCCGGTATTTGCCGTTGGTGGCATAGGTCAGGATAACCTTTTGGCCGGCCAGGTCGTTGCAGTCGTTGGCCAGGGTATCAGAAAAGGTCGAGGCTGTGATCTTTTCGCCGGTCAAATCTTCCTCGGCCTCAACCACATAGTATTTTTTGCCTGTTTTTGCGGTTTTTTCAACTGCGCCGCCCATGATGACAAGAAGGCTTGATTCGTGGACTTGCGGTTTTTGCGCAGATGGCCCTGTGGCTTCATTAGAGGCCGCAGGCGTGGCTTTAACGGCCCGGGCCTGCCTTGGCTTTAACTCAGGGTGACTCTCCGCGTCAGGGTCAACCATATCAGCCGTAGGGATGGCGAAAACCTGTAAAAGTGCATATTTGTGGGCTATGGCCATCGCCTTGTTCCCGGCCTTGTCGCCGGAGTCCATGCCGATGCCCTTGACCGTGGCCGTGATGCTTGAGCCATCTTCCGCAAAAAACGTGTATTTTATGCGATATTTCTCATAAATCAGCGTCGCGCCCTTTTGCGTGGTCCTTTCCTCGGTTTCGCTTTCCAGAACCTCGGGAACCGAAAACACCCCGGCCTCGGCCATGAGCGGGTGCAAGGCGTTGTAAACGTCGTCAATGCCCCGGAACATAAACCCCTGTTGCGTATTCCGCTTGTCCTTTGTGATGGCCCCGACCTTGCGCATAACCGCAATGATGGCCCCGTATATTTTTTGCTCCTGGCTCATTGTTTTGCCTCCACGCTGTTAGGAATAACCGCGACCACAATTTTGTCCGTCCAGGTCGTCTCGATAAGGTCAAGCCCAAGCGTATCCGCAAGCACGCGGACCTGGGCCGTTTTCCAGGCCGATTGGCTTTCTGACAGGGCTTTGCGGGCCATATCCCGTTTGGCTTCATCATCACACCAAAGCATTTCGCGCAAAACCTTGGTGTCCTTGATCGTCTTTTTGGATTCTTTGAAGGCCTTGACTTTTACACCCTGGCCCGGCTCACCATATTGGAATTCCTTAATCCCGGCCTCGGCCATGCGCAGAATAAGCTCGGCATCCAGGTCGGCCTTGATTTGCCGCAGCCGGGCAATTGCGCCGTCTATGCCAAGCCTTTGAAAATACAAGTCGTCAACGGTTTTGGCATCCTCATATTCGCAAAATGCCTCAATTGCTTCCATTTTGTTCATTGTTTGCGCCCTCCACAAGCGCAGGGGTTATGATAGTGTTTTAATGGCGGTTTCGATTTTGGCAAGGTCGTCAGCTTTCATCTTAGAAAACCGGTTCATTTTCTGCACCACTTTCCAATATTCCCATCCAAGATGATGCGCGATGGCCTTATAACCAACACTCTTTGCGCTGCGTTTCAGTTTTTCCAGTGCCGCGTCTGTCATGGTATCACCTCCATTCATATTTATTATACAACAATAACAACAATAATGCAAGTTAAAAAAACCACTGATCAACTGCGAAAACAAACATCAATGCCGTGAATATTGACAGGGCCACAACCAAAATCCTGCCGTTCCGGTCCATCCTGTCCATGCTCAAAATTCCTCCCTCCATTTGTGCCCGCATCGGTCACAGGTAAATTTTGCCCATTCATTGAAAACGTAATCGGTGCAATCCGCGTCGTTCCCACAGGCCGGGCATTCTGCAATCAGTGGGTCAGGTTGCCGTGGGTCGCCCGGGTGCCCGTAGTATGGCCCCCAAGCTTCTTGGTCCCCTGCCCCCTTCATCCCGCGCCCCCCAATATCTGCTTGCGCCTTGCCAGATAATCGCTTGTCCTCCACCGGCTCAACGCCATGTCGGTCCGCGCCGTCTTTTCGTCCACACGCTCGGAAACCTCCACATACCCGCGCTTGATCTCGCAGGCTTCCAGAATCGCCTCGCAGAGAATCGGGCCGGCCAGGATACCAAACCGGCCTTTTAGATCCTCTACCACGGCCCGGGCCTCAGCCCTTAATGCTTTTGACATTCGCCTCACCTCCGTATTTTTTGGCCCACACCCTCGGATAATGCTTTTTTAAACACTCCTGGCAAATCCCGTGGCTCGTGCATTCGCCCTCGCCAATCCAGGTTTTTTGATCATACTCTTTTTTGCAGTGCATACAAACGATGTGGGCAATCATTAGAAATTCTCCGGTATAGGCCCACATTTGCATTGCTCTGGCCTTTGCGCTCCGCACCAGTTGCACCAGGGCGTCGGGTCGGCGTCCTCATCGTAAAAATCCGCCATTTCCTTGCACTTGGAACAGCGACCAATATTTTCGGAAAGCTCGCCCAAGGCCGGTGCGCCGCAACATTCAGACAGCATTTTTTCTCTCCTTTGCTTCCTTTGCTTCCGCCTCGATTTCGGCATAGAATTCAAGAATATCGGCAAGCACAATTTCAGCGAACATCTTAGCCCGTTCCAGATTGTTCTCTTCCTTGATATGCGACAAGGCGTTTGCCGCCCTGGTCAAGTAATACTGCGTTTTGCCAAGCTGATATGCTGTATCCATGGTTCCCCTCCTGCCCTATTGGGCGCAACATTTTTTGTATTTCTTCCCTGACCCACAAGGACATGGGGCATTCCTTGGCGTTGCCTCAAGACGATAGACCTTGCCACCAGTGGTTATGCTTTTGGCTTTACCGTTGTTGATAAGGTATCTGGCTGTTTTCTCAGTCATTTCCAGTCCTGCCCTACTTGGTTTGTGGTTTGTGGCCTCATCAGTGCCGGACCTACCGGCAGACCCCCGAAGGGGTTTCGGCCTAATTCACGAAAGATTCAACCCGGCCCTCTTTGATGCTGTTGGAAATCCGCGAAGTCTCGCCAAACTTCACATAATAATGGACAAACAGCTTGCCGTGGATATCAAGGCCACGGTGATTGATCTCGACAACTTCGGCCATTCTGCCAAAGCAATCGGGGGCCATGCCGCCAACTTTTACTGCTTTTACTTGTTCAATAGTGGTTGCCATTTTGGCCTCCTGGTTTTGGGTTGTTGTTTCGTTGCTCATGACAATAATATAATTGTTGTTATTATTGTTGTCAATACCTACCACAAAAATAATTCACCAAAAAACCTGTAAAATCAGCCCGAAAACGCAATATTAAGTAATTAAATAAAAAACCCCCACCGGATTGCTCCGGCAGGGGCCACGGGTCGAGTGGTGGAGGCACTCGCTGCGGGGGAAGCCGCGCCCGTTATTTCGGCCTTGCGTGTTTACGGCTAAACCGCTCCACGCATTCAAACCAGACTCGCGCCCGGACAGGGTGCATACCATCCTCAAGCAGAATTTCGTGGAACCGCTCATTTGCCATGTGGAAACAATCCTGGGGCAAGCCGCATTCGCGCATCATCTGGAAAAGCACATCATGCACGCAGGAAGCCCGCATCGAATTGGCGGTATCAATCGTGGGCCCGCTCGCGCCATCCCAACGGTAGCCTTGTGATATCCACAACATGCCATCGGTATGTAGCTCGGCCAGAACCGCAAAGCCGCTTTTTATCTCGGCTTCATGGTCGTATATCCCGCACGGATCGCAATACTCTTCGGTGACTTCATACTTCCATTTTGCCCAAGGCTTATACCAGGGGGCGACGCGCCTATATTTAAATGGATAAGTAAAAATCTCGCTCATATTATTTCCCGGGGGTCAACAAACAGGCCCGTGTATGTCCAAGCCCCGTGGTGTTCTTTTGTCGCCGCCCAAAAAGCAAACTCACCCCGGATGCCGAGGTGGTAAGAATACACCAGCGAGTTGTGATATATCCCTATGGCGTCGAATCCCGCCGCCAAAGCAGAACAAACAACATGGCTGCTATTGCGATAATCCCCAAGAATAACATCCGCGCCCAACCCTAAGCCGTGTTCTTTGCTTTTGTGATCCCCTGTGGTCAACCCGTTTTTTACAAACCTGACCGTGCAGCCTACTGCATCACGGAACGCGTCCAACTTGCGCATCAATTCCAGTTGAACGGAGTCGATCCCCGCCCCGCATAGTTCCACTTCCTCCGGGCTGAAGTACTTTATCGTCAGAAACTGCTCCCTGTTCATCTGTGGCCCCCTTGGGTACAAAGTCCAGCGTTGCTACATCAAATTCGTATTTGGTAAAGTCAACGCCCAGTGCTTCGCCTATGGCCTTGGCTGTGGTTTTAAAAACCATTGCCGCCGCGTTTTCCTGCCTCAACAAACGCTGCAACCTGATTTTTGATGCTTCTGGAATTGTGATTTTAGTCATGACCCCTCCACTTGTTTTTATTAATGACCCACTTCGTGCCAGTTTGATCCATCATACACAAGCGTCACTCCGCCGTAATTAGTCAACGAAATGTCGTTTGTGTCTGCGGTTATAATGTCTTGATTTCCTGTGTTTTCGTCGTGTTCTATTGTCAAAGTGTTTGCTGCGGTACTTTTAAAAATGAAAAGCACCTGGCCGGTTACTCCGCCAACCAACCCGCCAAGCGTTATATCCCCCCCGGACGTGTTAGCAATAACAACGCTTGAGTTGACTACGTCCAAATTGTCAGAGCTGCTTGACAGGGCGACAGTTGATCTTAACTCAATGCGCCCATTTAAGCTTAATCCATCCTTATCTAGTACCAAATGGTCTGTGCTTATTGTTCCGCCGTCCATTACCTCAAATACAAACCGGCCATCCTCCGATTCGTCAGTTTCGGTTTTAATCTCTGCACGCATCTGGGCATAAAGAATTTTTTCAGGCTCACCCGCGTCATTCTGCCCGTTAAAATTGATAGCCGCCAGTACGTCATCAGCATCACCTTCCGCGCTTCGATACAAATCAAAAATTGGCCCCGCTGTCGCACTACCAGCCGCCGTATCAATAACGCTCAACTGGCTAACAGTGTCGCCACCGGACCGCTTGGAAGTAATAATACCATTTGCCCAAATTTCACCTTGTGTTTCCAGGCCATTATCGTAACTGCAATTTGACGGCGACCCGCCAATGCCAACGCATCCATCGCTTTCGTCACCTATCGGCTCTATTACCAAGGCTCCGGTAGCGTCATCAACTGAAAATTTCGTGTAGCTGTCCGCATCATATTTAAAATATGTGTCGCCGCCATTTATGATAAAATCGGCCGACTCAACAGTGACGTCGTCGGTTGCCTCATCATTAAAAACAAGCCTGGCGGTGGAGTCTGACAAGCCGACAAAATGGCTATCATCAACAATGTAGCCGTCAAGGTAGGCCCGATATTCAATGTAATTGTCGCCGCTGTCCCTATATATTAAGCTGTCCGTGTCGCTTGCGTGCCCAAGTTGCTGCTGAATGATCCCGCCTGCTTCAATCTGTGCTTCGGTTTTTTCTACTCGTTTGACATCTTTATTTTCATTTCCCATTATAACCCCACCTCCGTAATTGTGTCTGATTGACTGCCTGACTCTGTAATTGTGTCCGGTGCGTCGCCGGTTTCGTAAATGTACCCGCCATCGTCAACCGAATCTTCCGGATCAAGCAGGCTGGTAATTATGATTTGGTCCTTTTTTAAATCGTACTCGATTTTTTCAACGCTGCCGGCAATATAGCTACTGTCGGTTTTTGAGTCTGTAAAGACGGCATCCCGAAAGTTTACAGGGTCGCAAAGCTCAATTGTTGCGTTGTCGGCATTCATCGGTATGCGATATGATACCCGGCGCTTTTCCCTTGTCAGCCAAAAAATGCACTGCTGTAAAAAATACCTGGCCGCGTCCTGCGGGGGCACGCCGTTTGTGCTGTCGCCAACATTGGAATACTTTTCAAAGTCCTGATACCATGGCAGATCCATTTTGAATTCACGAATAACATTGTATAGGTTGTAACAGATCCGGCAAATATTCCACATTTCCTCAAATTGGCAGTCCGGCCCGGCAGTTGAGTCATCCACGTTTGCGATCTGGTATTGCTGAAAATATGAGTTGGCCCCCGGGTTGTATCCCCACCGCAGGGTAAAATTGTTGTACAGGTAATCAACGCCGGTGCGCTTCCAGTTGTGTATCGACCCGGCAATCATGCTATCCTCATCGTGTTGGTGCGCCGTGTCGTCACGGTCAAGCCAGGCGGTCAATTTGATTTTCCCTTTGCGGTCCTGGTAGATTGATACAAACGATTGCTCGGCAAGTTCCTTTAAATACTCAAAGCTGTTTTTCTTTTCGGTTATCTGCCGCGCTGCAAACCAGTTGTGCCGCGTGTTTGCCATATTGTCGTAATCAATAAGGCTCGTGCTTATTCCGTCGTAATCTTCCAATATCTTGCGGAAAATCCGATACACGGAATGGCTGGAAGTGCTGTTGTATTCTTCGCCTGCCAACCGGGTGTAATTTTCCGCGCTTGTGATATCAACGGATTTTTCAGCCAAAAGCCCAAACTGTTTTATTCTGAGTTTGTATGTCTGCGCAGCCGCTATTTGTTCCCCAATCATGGATATATAAATCACTACTCGGTTGCTTATTGATCCGTTTTGCAGGCCGGTGATTATGCTCGAATCAAGCGTAACAGCCGTTTTTATTTCACCCGTTGCCGTGCCATCGTCTGATGCAAACAAAGAATCTTCGCTGTTTGCCCCATTTCCAGTTATCGCCAAACGGTAATATTCATTTGGCAAAATATTGAAGTCTGTCCATGACGCCGTATCATCGCGGGAAGCTGATCCCGGGTGCAGAAAATTTTTATTGGTCGCATAGTTGCCGTATTGGTCAAAAAAGATTATGTCGATTCTTATGTTTTGGTCGTGTGCCGCCGTGCTTGCCTGCTCCAAATCCGCGCCAAAATAAAAACTGCTCGCGTCGTTTTGACTTTCAGGTATTTCGATTGTCGCATAAATAACCGCGCTGGTTTCCGTGCCGGTGCCCATCGCTGCGCCGGTACTTGTCCGTTGCACTTCTAAATATGTGGACCTGTCAAGGTCGTAAATGGAAGCAACAGACCCCACAAGCGACATATTAGCAACAGGGCTAAACGTCGTTGTAATCGTGGGTATAAACGTGCTTGCGTCAATATTAATTAATTCCCCAAAAGCCTCCGCGCCTGCGGATATTAATGGCAAAGGAAATAAAATGTCAGTGTTGCCGGATTTTGAAAGGACGTTAGAAAGTGTGTCCATTGTTGCCGTGTCGTTATAGCTGGCATTTGTCACGCTTGATTCATTGTGCAGGTGCTTTATGTCGTCATAACTCTTGTTTTGCATGTTGTAATTAAACACCTGGGGCAGTCCGTGGATGTCTTTTTTAAACTCTGCGACTTCGGCATTGCTAACAACGCACGTTGTTTCAAGTTTTGCGATTGCAAATTGCCATTTGTCTATTTGGTCAGCACTGCCAGAATATCCGTGAGTTCCCAATACAAAATTAGAAACCGGTTCTGATAATGTGAACACCATATCAGAAGGCCCTTGCGTGTTGGAAATTATCCTAATTCCTTTTGTTGTGTCCGGACTGCCGCCGCCGCTTAACACAAACAAATAAGCTCCGGCAAAATAGTTTGCGCTGTAAAAGGGCTGGATTCCATACCGGCGAATACGCAATCCGAGAGTGGTGGAAGTGGCACCGACGCTGTAGGAATATGCCATCGCTGTTTTATGTTCTACCCCGCCATTAATTACCAGGTTATAAAACGACGGCCCACCAGAAACAGGTATCAATCGCGCATAGGGCACCGTGCCAAAACAAACCGGCACAGGATCAGACGCAAAAGCTTCGTCCGCGTTCGGGTAATCTTTTGGATTAAAAGTGTTCGGCGGAAAGTCCTTGTGGTCGCGCTTAAATCCGCCCTTGCACACGATCTTGTAATCCGTTTCGGTTTGAATTGTGTTGTTTACGCGCCCACTCCAAATTTGGAAAAATTCATCACCAATGACAGAATAAAGCCGCACTTCCTTATTCAAAAAGGCCACATCGTTATCGACCATAGACTTCCAGAATGGTGTGCCGGAACCCGCGACAAACGCCTGGGGTACGGCGAAATTGAACCCTGAAAGCGTGCCATACCCCCCGGTCTTAACCAGGCCCGCAGCCTCCCGGCTTGGGTTGGTCATGCTGCCCTTGGATATCAAGCCCTCATACCAGACATTAACCCCGACATATTCCACGGCTTCGCTTGCTGCTGTGGCGTTTGTGACCTCAAACATATCCCCTTCAGCCGGTGCGCCGCCCTTGGCTGTTGTGAGCTCACCCCCGGTAAAATCTGACGTATCCAAAACAGTAAAGCGTGACCCGACAACCGGCACGGTGTTCGCCGCCTTAAAATCGCCATTGCTTGCTGCATAGAGTTCGCCCGACTGAAACGAAACGCTGATTGTCTCGGCCCCGCCAAGGTCAATTTTCAACACCGAATTATCACCGGTTGGTATAATGGCGTTGCCTGTGTCTGTGCCGTCATAACCTGGCCGACCAGTGACAACCCGCAGAAAACCATTGTTAAACCCGGTTGCCGCTGCCGAATAGCTGGCATCAGTTTCCACTTCGATTGCATACTGCAGGGCAGTATTTACAAACAATTCGTCAGCGCCGATTGAATAGCTTGACCCTGTATGCGGGCGCGTGTTGCCCTGAGCGCCGCTTGTGTTTAGCGATATGCCCGGCGACGTTCCTGCAGTGTCAAGATTGCTGCCAGCCAATACCCGGAAATAGTCCACCCCGGAAGTATCGACAATGCTTTCGAATTCATCGGCAACGGTCAGGCTCGGCACATTGCCCGAGCCGGTGCCCCAGTTTCCATTGGTGCAAGTTGCATCCGTGCCCGCGTTGTTGTATCCGGCGGCGTTTCCGTGTTGGTAGTAGTTCGCCCCTGTTGATTCAACAAAATTATTTTTTGTGGTTACGTTTGTATTATAAAGATCAATGCCCGTGCCCGTAATTTCGGCAATGGTGTTGTTTTCGTATCTATTGGAAGTGTGGGCTCCGGTGGTGTAAATTCCTTTATATCCACCCCACAATAAGTTGTTCCAAACAGACACAATGGCGTTTTCGCCGCCGCCGCCGCCAACCGCAATAAAAACAATGGAATTTTCGTTTTGGCCGTCTTGAACGTTGTTGTGAATATTAATAGCCGTTGCCGCGTCTTGCCCATTTATTAAAATCCAATATTTTGCACCTGTCACAGATACCGCGCCGCGCTTCATTCTTAAATGGCAAAGATTGACGGTGCCCAACCCGGTATTGCTGATTACGAAAATATTTGCGTCCACATTGACCGTGATTTGCAGGCCGCTTGCGGGGCTTTTCCTGGGCCTTACCCTTGACGTAATGTTGAGCGTCTGCCCGTTTAAATCAGGCGCAAAAGTCGATGTTGCGGTTTCCGTAACTGCCGTTGATTGCTTGAAGGTGAGCGTGTCCGTAACCGTCGAATCCACGTCGGAGCTTGCGGCTGCCCACGTCGCATAATCGTCTGACCCGCCCGACCCAACGGTAAACTCGCCAGAAGCGACGGCATTAAAATCAATTTGTGACGGGTTGAGCGTTGCCGTATCAGTAAGCAATGCAGAAAACCCTTCTTTGGTGCAATCTATTACGTCAACCGTGGAGGCGTCGCGCAAAGATGTTTCAAGCCCAATTGACCCCGTAAACGATTCGAGTGCGCCAAAATTGATTTTCTTTTTGCGCGGGCGGTAGGTTTTGGGGTCGATTTCCTCTTTGTCGGTAGTTGGCTGCAGGCCGTCTTTGATATCTTCCAGTAACGCGCTTGGCACCTTTGTAACGGCAAAAACCTTTTTTGTGTGCGGGCTCGGCGTCCAGTTTTGATACTTCGGGTCGTCGGGGTCTATGTAACAAACGGGCATGCCGTCTTTTATGCCGAAATGCTCTTTGCCGGTGCCGGTGCCCTGGTCGCCTACCTTCCAAAGTACATAAATAAAATCAGCCATTATACCACCTCTGCAAAGCGCAATCTGAAACGGTGCCAGTTGACCCCGACCAAGCCCATATCTTCCCAATCAATCAGCTTGGTTGTGTACGAATACGAATTGCCGGACCTTGGGCCAAAAGGGTAATCAATACCAAAATTGTTTGCCAGCGTAAAATTGCCGGTGCGTTGTGACCTTATGTAATTCCGCAACAGGATTGCGTCGGCCTGTGTCACAGTGAAAACGCCTTGAAATATTCCCGTGTCTGCCTGCCGGTCGGAGTATGCCGCAGTGCCCTCATAAGTAAAATCTTTGTTAATCGTCCAGTCGGAATATGCTTCTGGCCCGGTCGCGCAATATTGCAATGTTGGCAAGCTGCTGGCACCGGTGAAAGATACGGATGTGGCCCGCAGTGTTACAGTCACACTCCATCCCTTTAGAGTCGCCTGTCGTCTTTGGGGCCACCCCGTAATTGTTGCCGTTATGTTACCGCTGTGATCTACGTTTTCCCCGAATATGTGTTCAGTGCTGAAAAAATCGGAAAGAGTAAGCGTGTTTGATTCTCCGTCCCTGTTGTACTGCATTTCAGTGATAAACGTATTGATAACCGATTCCGTTCCGTGCATTGATATTTTGGTTTCGTAAATATCCTCCGCAGCTCCACGGTCAACCCCAAGCCAATTACCATCCTCGGCTTGACGCCAGACAATCGCGTGCTTCGTCAATGGCCGAAACCCCGGCAAAATCTTTGCTGTTACTTGCGTAATGCCTGCGCCATCAATATCCATAAAGTTTAATCCTTTAAAATACCCTGTTTAAAGGCTTCAAAATCATGCCAATGCCGAAAGTTGGCCCGCTACATTCAATTCATGAAGCATCTCTTTTAACGCCGATAATTGCCGCTCCCGGGTCTGCGCTATGGCTCCGATTGTTTCATCGTCCGCGTTGCCCTGCACAACAATCGTATCTCCGCCCATGTTGATAGTAGGCCCGCCCAGGGTTCCGCCTTGTATCGCACGGAAAAGCGACGCCTGCTGATTCATGTTAAGATTCATTTCCCCGGAGTTCTGCCGGGTCAAAACGTGGTCGCCCAATGGCTGATTGCCGGTGACAATACCGCCCTGGGCAAATTTCGGTGGCTGCTGCCGTGCTATGTTGGCGATTTGAACCGCTCCCAACGACCCGGCCAGGATTGCCGCCGCAATATTGGTGCCCGGAAATGGCGGTTGCCCAAGTGCCTTGATTGCATTTAATCCTGCCACAACCCCGGCCTCGGACATTGCTGCCGCTTTGTAAACGGTAAAGTTCTCCGCGCTTGCGTCTTTGTTGAGCGCAGCCAGTTGGGTAATTAGCCCCATGCTTGATTGTACTACTGACTGGCGCAATGCCTTCTGTTTTGCTGTTTCTGACGCTATGCGCCTGGTTTTTTCTTCCTCCGCCCGTACCTCGGCCTCATAAGCTTCGTTCATTTCCTTGATATGGGCAAACCGCGCTGCCTGTTTTTTCCTTTGCACATCCTCCCAATCTTTTAACCCCTGCTGCTGAATGTCTCGGATCATTCGCGCCGTTTCCCACTCATCCTCGACCTCATCTTTTTGCAGGCTTGTATCTGCGGACGCCCCACCATTAATTGGCGCACCTGGCTTTGGCTTTGTTTTACCCTTTGCCGATTGCCACATTTTATCAAAAGATTCTTTTGAAAGATCGGCCTGTTCGCGCATGAATTTGATTTTTGCCGTTAATGCCGCTACCGCCTCATCTCTCGACATTGACCCGGTAGCCATACGGCCCTGCATTATTAAAGAAAGTTTGTCTTGCTCAAGCTTTATTTGCTCTTCGAGCCGTTCCTTGTTTTTCCTGTGGGCCGTCATTTGCAATTCTTCCGTATCCCTACCGTTCAACAGTTTGGCCATCAACGCAAGATGTGTGTTTATTTTTCCTATTGCTCCCAAAACCAAAGACGATCCGGCAACAAACGCCCCAAGGCTTGCTTGAAAGTCCTCCCATGAGCTCGTAACTGCCCTAAGTTGGTTATTAAAAGAGTCTGCCGTTCTTGCGTAGTCGCCCTGTGCGTCCGCGCTTCCCTTCATAGCCAAAGACAATGCCGCAGCCGCTTTTGCGTTTGCGTCAAGAATTCCGGTTCCTACTTTATAGCCAAGATTGGCGGCCTCTTGCTTTAGTGATGTTTCGCTTAAAACAACCCCGTATTTTCTCATCGTGATGACGTTTCCAACAAGTGCGCTTTGGATGTCACCAATAACCTGTTCGGTTGGCAAATTGTTAAATGATGCAAGGTCGCGGGCCAGCTTAACAACTTCAAACGACATTTCCCCGGCCTTGTCACGAGCGAACCCCAAAGGCACAAGGGTGTCCTGAATCGTGCTGGTAAATTGCGCAGCCTCACGCCTTGAAAGTGAATAGGATTGCGTTAGTACCTTGTTGTATTGGGCAACCTCTTTTTCAAGGCCACGGAAAACCGTGCGCTGCTTATTAAGTGCCTCGGTAAGATTTCCGGCAACCTTCGCAGAATCCCACAAAAATCTAACGCTTTCAGATGCTGCCCTTAAGGCCACATATCCTGTTGCTAAATTTGATACGCTTTTTTTTAGGGAATTTAAACTCCCCTCCATTTGGCGCGACCCCGTGCCTATGGTATTGGAAGCCTTTTTGAACTCGCTTTTTAAATTCTCGTCAAGCTCGATTTTTATTCGGATTTTGTCATCAGCCATGATTAAAGCCCCTTCGCAGGTTTAGGTGGCTTCTTTGCCAGTTCATTTGAATAGTGCGTTTTCCAGTGCTGGTATTGATTGACCGCAGCCATCCACCGCACGCTGCGCTGCCAGTATGGTAAAGCCGTCCGGGTTTCCTTTTCATATTCGTATTGCTCGTAAAAGTCAAACACATTCCCCGGAATGAATCGCACAGGACATTCATAATACCATTCCTCCGGCACCGAAAAAGGATCTTCCCAAGCTGCCGCCTGCGTGGGGTTCTCGCACCGTGCTTTCGGCACCCCGGCAGCCATGTCGCAAACGTGTGCGGGCATGGCCCCGGTGTGGATGGCAGCTAAGATTTTAAACCCTGCATTTCCTCGCTTGACAAAACCGCTGCCGGGCCGATCACCCCCGCCATGCGTGCCGCCTGAAACCACAAAGACAGTTGCACGGTTTCGGGTAGCTGCTCAAAAACGTCCTTGGTGATCGTGCCATCTGTCTCGGCCTTGAATTCCAGCGGCTCAAAGTCTGGCAGCAAAAACATTTTGCGCATTCCGTAAATGGACTGCCGGGCCTCTTGCTTTATTTCGTCTTGGGTCGCATTGCGGTTGCCCTTGCGCCGCTCGTGGTAATCATGCTTTTGCTGCATGGTCCACGTTCCCAAATCAAATTCCGGTATTACCTCGGCCGGCAAACCCCTTTCGGTAAATTCCACCGGGGTAAACGGCAACCGGCCATTTTCAGACATCGGCATTAAGCCAATAAGTGCCGCTTTTGTTTTTTCGTCAAGTCTCAATTCGGCCATAATCCCTCCACGATTAATAATTGTCAGTTTTTCCAAGAGTCAACCGCTGCACCTTACTAAACTCCGGCCTTCTATCCTTTCTTGTTTTTGGGTGTTAAAAATTCAAACTCGATTGATTTTGAATTCAAAACGATAAGCATTTCCGTCTTGGCTTGCTCAAGGTATCCCTCATTTGATTTATTTGAAAGATCATCGTGATTTCTTACGCTCCACCTTCCGGTATCTCCGGTTGCCATTGCATCATGCGACACCAAAACGATCCGGTTGCATCCCATTAAGGCCACAATGTGAATCGCAACAACAGACGAGAATGTGAACCAGGGAATATTAAAATCTTCCTTATTGCTGAATACATACCTGGGCGCGTATTCCTGCAATCTCCACGCGCTTTCCTGTTTATGAACAAGCAAAGTTGCTTTTTGTGGCTTAACGGTCCAGCACGGAGGACACTTGCGCCTACAAACCAAACATCCATCCTTCTGCATTGAATACGTTTTGTTTGGAATACCGAGTTGCTCGACTTTCAGGATCGTGTCATTCAGCGCAACTACTATTCCGTCACCAAAATTATCCGCTTCCAGGTATTGCAGGCTCGGACCGCTTCCAACGATGTACGCGGTTTGCCCAACGTGCACACCTTTCAGTTCCATAATTTTATTCATGCGAATATTTCCGGTGAAAGTTCTTTTTTTATGCCCGGCCCATCAAGGTGAGTTGAGAAGTTCCCCACCTTGACATCGACTCCCATGTGGCTGATTTCGCAGTCCGGCAATACGTGAACAGGGATACCTAAAGCGTGAAGCCTCAGGCAAAAACTCGTATCTTCACCCCAAAACCGGTGCTGCCTGCCCCGGACTGCGTTTGTTCCCAACTTGCCAAAAAAACTATGGATCTTCGTGTTTTTAACATCCATAGAATCGCCAGTGTACCAATCGTCCGGGTTGTCGCTCATAATCCTTTGAAGCGGTGCTTTTTTTATTTTGCAAAACCCCGTTGGTACGTTCCATGCAACAAAATTTCCGTTTGCGTTTTTTACTGGATTTTTTTCGGCATCCAGTTTCAAAAAACATCCGTAAAAATCCCAACTGTTTTTACACGGATATGCCGCACCTATGACATCTTCGTCGGCCTGAATAAGGCGCACCATGTCTTTAACTTCCCATCCCATATCCGAGTCAATGAATATCAGATCAGTATAATCACCCTCAAGAAAGGTTGCCGCTATTGCGTTCCTTGCACGGTCAACATAGGAATCACCGGCCAAGGCCGAATACGCTATTGACATATCCGTCCTCTTTGCCAACGTCATAAGGGTTTGAGAGATGGCCATTATGTAATTAACCCACCCTCTACCCTCATAAAACGGCGTGGCTATCAATGCCTTGTTCATTACTTAAGGTTTGTGTGGGGCGAGATTTCTCCCACCCCACACAAGTCCTCATTAGGAAGCTGCCGTCAAGCCGATGGTTGCCATATCTGCGTTGATAGCATCAATGGCGGCATTATTTGCGTCAATGGCGGTTTTGGCTGCTGCCACATCACCAACAAGCGCATCAATTGCAGTAACAATCCGCGCCAACTGTGCGGCTGTGCTGCAACCAAAAGGGTTGGTGCTCGTAGACCCAACATCGGTCAATGCTGCGGAGGTCACTCCGGCCATTGCTGCCGGGTCTGCATTGTGGGTCGGTTGCGTTACGGGTGTCGCATTCCACATACCGAGTTTTTGGCTTGTGGCGGTCCCGATCTTCGTGCCGGTTGTTCCGTTGACAACGATATTTTTAGCATCGGCCATTGTGATATGGCCTGCGGAAGTCACGCCGTCAAGCTGCCCGCTTGTGTCAATCACCTGGGCGGCGATTTCAATGAAATCAACCAAAGTCTCGATATCCTTTGAGTTGCCGATATCGAGGTTCGACCCTTTCAGGAAAGTGTGACCGTTCACGGTCTGTCTGTCTGCTGGCATGATAAACCCCTTTCTATGGGTTGTTGGTTAAGTGCGTGCCCCGTGCAAAATTTCGATTGTGTCCTCAAGGTCCAAAGCCGCATCAATCTGCGTGCCTGGTACGCCGTTTTGCAAACAGCGATAATTGAGATCCCAATTCACCAAACCTTCGCGTGCTGCCAGGCCAGGATTCATCGGCTGCGCATCTATGCCCTTTATGGTCATATTTGCCCCAAGGCCAATGCTGATTGCATGGCTTGTCATCGAAGTGATGATGCTATGCCAGTCCGTTGTGGCCTGCTTCACTGCCAAGGGGTCAATGGAAATCCTCGGCTGCGTGTTTGTTCTGTGAAAATACTTTATTCCGGTAGCCGTGCTTTGATCCTCAAGTGCGCTTATTGTGTTCCCAAGGTCAAGCTGGCACCTTGAAACCTGCACAGCCGTTCCGCCAAGGGTTACGGTGCTTGACAAGAAAGCCTGGGCCAAAGCCGTTTGCATCCCGCTGTTTATGGCGATATTTGAACCGTCCACAATGTCATTCAGCACGCCGGAAAAGGTGAAGTTTGCATACCAGGGTTGCCCCACACCCTCGGTTGAAAAAACCACATTCCCCATGCACCCCTGGCACTTGTAAATCGTATATGTCGGGCTGCTGCCAATCGACCTGTCGATAATCCAGATTGTTGCGCAAACGTCGTCATAGGCCTCGCGGTTGACAAGCGCACAGCCGTCCCCGCCGCCATCATACACTTCTTCCGAGCCGCCGTCCCAACCGATAACACCAAGGCCGCAAAATTTGGCAAGGGTGAACCATTGGGGTTGAACTCCAGCAGTGCCGGAATAAGTCATCTTGGTGCGGCAGGTGATCGTCACGGCCTGCTTGCCAACAATGGCCTCGTCCTCGGCGTGCGAGCCGTTGGCGTACTTGCTTGATTCGTCGTCGAATTCGATTTGCGGGCTTATTTCAATATCTCGAATTCGCTGCAAAAAGTCACCTGTCGCCAGGTCCGTTTCCATCGTCCCCGGGCTGGCTTCCAATTGTGCCACCATCACCCGCAGATTTCTTGTCAGATTCACGCCCATCTTTCACCTCCGCCTTTTTTTGGGGTTTTTCCTTTGGGGCCTCCTTGTAATCCTCGGGCAACTCTTCGCCGCCCCGGTAGGTTTTCCCCTTAAAGTTAATTTTTGCATTTAATGGAACATTCATTGTTGCCTCCGTCAGTTTGCGTTATTGGCCACGCTCTGCCTGTCCTGGGCATACGATATTTCCCATGTCGTTATTAAAATCGTCGGCACAAGAACATCACCATGGTTGGCCTTTTCGCGCCTGCTGCCACGGTATAGAATCGTGTTACAGGTATCCGACACGGTGTAATTCGTGCCAAACAGCTTTTTGAGATCGTCCAAGGCCTTGTTGTGTTCGGCATTTATTGAGAATTCCGGATTGTCTTGTATCGCCGACAATTTGCCATGTACCCGGATCTCAAACGTGGCCCGGTTCTCATAGGCATTGGAATGGTCGCCGTTTATGTCGTCGTCGTTTTCCTCATCCGACAGGTAAATTTCCGCATTGGGATAGGCGTCTTTTATGGCCATGTCACGCTCGTTGCAATCACCCCAATCGTAATAATACCCCCCGGCAATCGTCATGCCTTCAATAAGTGCCAACATTGCGGCTTCAATGCGACTTAAAATGGGCGTCGCGGCCGGCGTCGATACCGTCACCTCGTTGCTGTCCGTGTCGCCCGTAGGATTTGACCCCGCTATCTTAACCATGTAGTCGGTCGATGCTGTCAGGCCAGTTATATCAATTGTGCTTGTCAAATGCGTTGTTGATCCATCTGGAAATTGGGCATACGATCCCCCGGTTACTTTCCAGTAAGCTTTATATTCAGCCGCCCGCGCAGCCGCCGTGATTATTTCAATGCGGATCGTTGTTGTGTTCAACGCCACCGCAGTAATTAACGCCGCTGTCGGTGCCTGCAAAGCGGATACATTTTCGTCATTTTCCAGGCCAAGGGTGACTATCCCCAGGCCGCTGCCAGGTCCATTTAGGCCCATGTCGCCGTCCAGGTTACATTGTTGCTGCCGTCAGTTGTCTTGTCGAGAGTGGCAAGCAAGTTATCGTCGGAATCGTAAATTTTCACTTGGTCCTCGTCCACGGATACCCATTTCGTGCCTGCCACGGCCCCCTTGATCTGGCCCAGGGTTGCGATAATGTCAGTCAACGCACCAGCATCCGGGATTACGTCAGTCACGGCCTTGATTGCCGTCGCGTCCGATTGCACCGCGTCAACCTTGCCATCGGTAATGCCGTGAAGCGTTGCCGCCGTTCCTGCTGCATCTGGCACGGTTGTATTTGCGCTGTCAGTCCCGCGCATGTCCGTGTTTGTCGTTACCGTGCCGATTGTCACACCACTTTGATCTGCGGCAAGGCTGAATCCTGTTTTGTCGCTCACCACATTCGCATCCACTTCGGCCTCGATCTGGAAGGTGTCAATCTTTACGCCGGTAACTCCGTCCACAACGCCGGTTATTCTGATATTGTAACTCTTGCCTTTTTCAAGCCCATTGGCTGCGCTCAAAGTGATCTGCTCGCTGTAAAATCCTGTTGTGTTAGCGTCATCCAGTTTTGCCATTGATCCGGTAAGAATAGGGGTTGTTGTTTCGTCCTCATAAATCCGATACCCCGGCACCGCATCCGCATCCACTGCCGCACTTGTCGCGGGCGTGTGGGTGTTGCACGTAAAGGTCAAAGTATCGTCAATTTTCCACGATCCTAAATACATTTTGAACCCCTTATCGGATTATGCCTTGTGCAAAAATGTTACCACCGCCGCCGCCGCCCGGTTCATTGCCCTGCCATGCGCCTTGGTTGCCGGTTACTGGTGTTGCGCCAACGCCATCGGTAATTCCGTTTGCATTATTGATGTTTGGTGAGTCTGACTGCAAAGAAAAGTCGCTGCCCGCTGTTGTAAATTTCGGATCGCCCGTGCTTACTTCGTAATCTTGGAAAACGGTTGTTATGTCTACGCCGTCCCACATATCCGTGCATCTGGTATCATCACCGTGGTTTCCCCAAAAGAAATTGTTATCTGTTTGGGTTGTCCACTTGAATCCGTCAGCATTAGACCCCTCCACAATGTTATTTATGGAAAAATTTCCACCACCGCTTGTCCCCGAAACAGCTGTGTCGCATTCATAAAACGTATTATTCGAGACCATGTAACCATAGCTGGTACCAGAATTTATGCCGATTTTTGCCGTGTTGAAAATATTAGAAACAACTGAGCCGCCGTGGGTTGCAAGAGTTAACGCAGATCCATACGTTACCCCAGTAAAGTCATGGAAGTAACAATTATGCACTTTGCCGTATTGGGCAACACTCACACCGTTAGTGTTAGCCGATGTAATTTCACAATTAATTACGCCTGCATAAGTTGTCATTTTGAGAGCATTGGTATTTGTTGAAACTCCGTTATCGTTCTCAATTTTGCAATTTTCAACCGCGCAAACAATCCCCATTTCAAGAGTGTCATTCCCTGCCCCTTGAATAGAAACATTTCTGATGATTGTGTAGCTACCTGTTTTAAATTGAAAAGTAGCGGTATCAAAAAATGGTCTATCCCCTGCGGTTCTTGCCCAATCAGAATAAACAACTGCTGCACCAACATTTGTTGTAGTGTCCTTCACCCCAATCAAGGCAATTGGTGCGGTTACTGTTCCGTTTATTGCGCTAAAGTCAATGTCGGAATCAAGCGTGTATGTGCCTTCTTTGATGATAATCACATCTCCAGCAGCAAGGCCACCACCCTCCATAAAGGTTTCCCAGGCGGGTTCGTCAAAAGCGTTATCCCAATCGTTTCCGTTTTTTGCGCCTGCGCCTGCCGGTGTCACGTGGTAATAAGCATTAATTGCCATTACGAAACCGCCTTTGCTGCATCTGCCAACGCCGCCTCTTTTACCTTTTCTTCGTCAGCAAGGAAAGCATCTATCTTTTTTTGCTCTATTACTTTTGGGTCATTGGTTACTGTAATCGGTTCAGCCAATTGCTCTGCCGGTAAGTCCTGCGGTGCAATGCTTATTCCAAACTCAATAAACTTGGCCTTGTCTCTCGGCTCAATAGGCAATCCATCAACACCAACAATCCAATATTCCCCATCCTTTTGGCTCTGGATATGCTTGTTTGTCCCGCCATTCACCGTTGCGCCTTTGGGAATAATGCAGTTATCCAAATTGCAGTTGCGGAAAACAACTCCGGTCATTTTATCCGGCAATGCATTTGAATGGTGCGTTTCTTGATAAAAGCACGACCCTACAATTTCGGTATCGTTGAATTCCGCAGGGTCAACTTTTGACAAATCTTGCCGCTTGAAACTGCCGTGGCTATACTTGGCATTTTTTTTCATCGCATCAACTCCGTTTGCTTGGCTTCCTCTGCCGCTATTGTCTCAAGGGCAGATACCCCGCGCTCAATAAAGCCCGGGCCGCGCATCCGCATTTTGTCCATCTGCCACAAAACGCACACACCTAAAATTGCGGTGACGGCGCAAAGAAATGCGATTGTAATATATTGCGATTTCATGCCCCGCCCTTTACTGCAATGCTTTTGGCCAGACTCACCACAACACCGATCAAGGTGGATATGGCAATGACGTAAAACCAATTCAGCTTTTTGTGGAGTGCGTCTGTCGATTCCCGTACTATGTTGCCAAGGTTGTTTATGTCGGTTCTCATTTCCTGCTGGTTCTCCCTCACATTCCTGTGTTTTTCGTCACAAAGGGCCAGATTGAATTCATCGCCCATGCCTCACCCCCTGAATATCAAAGCCGTTCCAAGGCTGTTGCGTTCCGGGGCTGTGTCAGCCGTGCCGGTCAAAACTTCCGCATTGATTTTCTTTTCCTCTTCGGTGCGCATTTTGTGGTAAAGCTCAAATTTGCGGTGCCATTTGTCGTCTAACACCGGGTCGTTGTTTTTGCCGATCATGTCCAGGCAGATCATTTCACAGACCCAATACTCGCACCATTTACGGACGCAATAATGCGCCTCACCATCACCGGAGCCGTCACCGTCGGCGTCAACGTCGGTTTCGATATCGTCCGGGGCAACGCCGCGCGTCCAGGCAAGGTCGTTTAGTGCCTCGGTGGAAAGGGCGATTTTTGCAGTCACTTCCGTGGTGAGTTCCGATATCAGGCTGTCGGTAATGTCTGCGCTTGCGATATAATCAGCCATGCAACCCCGCCTTTACTATGCCGCGTGCGATCGCCACGGCTATTTCGCGTTTGATTTTGGATTCGTTTGCGTCCAGGGCATTGTTTAAAAATGGGTCCGGTGCCCAACTCCATTCGGTTTTACTTTTGGGCCTTTTCCAACCTTGGTGGATGAATGGGCCGTATTTGGCAATACCGGTGTCAAGATAAACGGTTGCGGATGTGGTGCCGGTTTTGACTTGGACTGACCGCGCAAGTGAGCCGCCGCGCGAGGTGTAGCGGTGTCCGTCAATACTCCTGGCGTATACCTGCACCATAGTGGCGGATGTTTTTAACGCCTTCCGAAGCTCACCAAGGAATTTGGAAGGTGCCCGCCTCAAGGCGTTTATAACGCCGTCTGCTTCGATGTGGATTTTCATGGGATAATAAAAAAACGCGGGGGGTCAGCAAAGAAAAAGGCCCACCCCCCAACGTTTTACGAGGTTATCCCATCAAAATGACGCCCTGCTCCGGGTTGCCCGTGCCCACGCCCCACAGTACAGAAAGCTCATACTGGTTGGTGTGGTAGCCAGGATACACGGAGAGCAGAAACGACAGACCGCTCACCGGGTCGGTCACAACAACGTCGTCGGTTGCCGCATCGCCGCCCTCGGGCTTCATTGGCGGGCGAGTTGCCAGGGCCAGGAAGTTCCGATGGAAAGCAAGGTTTGCAACGTAGTCGTTTGTGTTCAACGCGATTTCTGTGGTGTCTGCCCATTCGTTTAACAGACCGGGAGACCCGATAACAAGTTCACCGGACGTATCAACTGCGGTAGTGACCACATATTTGTTGGTCGATCCACCGGGGCCAGTATCGTCGCCGGTCGCAATGCTGATAATGTCACCAGCAAGCACGTTGCCACTGGCACCGTGGAAAGTGATTGATGTCGTGCCTGCTGTGTCGCCGCCATTCACATCTTGGCCGGTTGAGTCGCCAGCCGTATGCGTCTGGATGTATGCAGATTCAGCAAGGTCAAAACCCATGATGTTCATGAAAGAACCCTCAACCAAAACCTTGCTTGTGCCGGACTGATTCACGTTGGTCAATTGGGTCAGGTTCCGCATCGTATAAGCGGCTTCGTTACTCATCACCAAATGACGGTCTGCGCCGGGAGCGCCATTTTTATCCAACATGGCTTTGCAAGCGGAAAGCGGCGAAAGGTCAGATGCAAATGGGGTTGTGCCCTGGGTGCCGTATGCACGGCAAGCGTTGTAATACAATTCGGCCAGGTCGGTTTCGATTTCCGTAACCAAGGCACGCATGGCCTGGGCCACGTTCTGCGCAAACAGCGACGAATAAACGCCGGTCAAACGCAGGGCAGCTTGCTCTTCGCCTTCATAATGCCAACGAGTGGCATAAAGGTTTGACAGGCTGATTGTGCGGTTGGTGTAAGTGTTGTCGCTGATTGCCGGGGCTGTTGCTGCCGTGGTGATCGCGCCTGCGGTCTGCTTCGGGGCCACGGGGCTGCGCACGGTTGTGCCTTTTGCGCTGCGTTCTGCTGTCGAACTACGGGCCACGCGGGGGATGAGTCCAACCATTTCGCGTGAAACGGTTTCCAGACCAACAATGACATCTGGAATCAGATTAGTGAGGGTGTTTGACATTGACCTTGCTCCTGTTTTTTAGGCTAGCCGTCCACGACGGCCACGCCTTCGTGTACTTTTGCGCTTTGGTCCTGTGGGCTCAAAGCGAGAAAAGCGGAGCGGGTCATTGTCTTTCCGGGGGCTGGCTCCCCACCGGGCTTGCCGCCCGGTCCTGGTTGCTGTGAATTGCGCAAATCGTCTTTATTTTCAGGAGCCGACAAATAGCTTTCTACGCCCTTTGCCAGATCCATTTGCTCTTCGCCTTCAACCCACAGCACCTTGCCGTCGTCCGACAGCTTGGCCTTGCCCGAATTGGCAATAGTTTCTGCCCGTAACTCCGCAGAAAATATTTTGCCTTTCAGAAGTGGAAGCACCGCATCTTTCACCTTCGACTTATTTGCCTTTTCAATCAAAGCAATGCGCTCCGATTCGGATTTGGCAAAGTTCGCCGAAACTGATTTGATTTGGTTTTCCAGATCCTGCAACCGCTTCTGTTCGCCCGTCAATTTTTCGGTGTTGGCCCGGCCAGTTTCGATTGCCTTTTTCGTTTCCGAAATAAAGCCCGAAATCTCGCCCGTTCCGTCGTAACCGAGTTCCTTGGCGGCCTCTAAAAGCCGTGAGTTTTGCGCCTCAAGGTTTTGCACGTGCGTTTTCCTGTCGTTTTTTGCGTTCAGGATTGCGCCAGATACAACCTTGTATAACTCTTCGCCGTTTTCGCCGTCTTTGAGCAACGCCGATTTTACGTCATCGAGTGTAGGCATGTGAAAGGACTCCTTTTGTTCTGAGTTTAAATTAAATGCTTTTGTTTAATCGCGCAAGTTTTTATCCTTTGCGCCCTTTTCCCTGGCCTTTGCCGCCTCCCTTTCCGTAGCCCGGGCCTCCACTTTTGCAGCCGCCCGTGTTGATATTTCTGCGCCCGCCACCGGAAACACCTTTGCCTTTTCCCATGCCTGTTTTAAGGCCGTAACCTTTTGCCATGATTTCTCCCTTTATTTGCTTGATGTTCTGCCCGCGTCCACTTTCAGAGTTGCTTCAGCACCAGAAAGTTTCCGCACGGCGTCAATGACCTCGTGCAATTTTGCTTTCAACTCCACCGCTTCGTCCAGGGTAAGCGTCAATTTGCGCTTGCCCCAACTGATTTTGATTTTCCCGACCTCTGCCTGCATGAAACACCTCCACTTGTTTATGGTTAAATATTAAAAAGCCGGGCACGGTTTAAGCTTCCCGGCCTTTTTCATTGTTTGAATGGCAAAAACAGAGGCAATGCTTCTTTTTGCTTCTGTTATTTCTTTTTTTGTTTCTGGGCACGCCCCGTTAATGGGGGATAGATACTTAAACACGACGGAATCCATTTTTGCATTATTCGTGCTATACGAATTAAAGCAAAATCTCTCTCCTATCGTTGTTCGTTGAATCCAATAATCAAGCAATCCTTCAAAGTTTTTGCCGTCACCCATGCCGCAATTTTTGCAGAAAGAAACAAAATTGTCTCTGCTTCCGTGATGTTTTATTATGTCTTTTTCCGTTGTTTGCCTTAGCATCCGAACATAATAACTGTAAACCATTTTCCCGCGATGTCTATCTTGAATGCCTGCATACAAATCAAGAACTTCCCCGGCATCACGACCTCGAAGCAAATTTATTATTATTGCGGCGCTGTCTGACAATGGGTACGAATTTAGCATTGTATTTTCGTTATATATGCACCCGCGAGACAACAAATCTATCAATTCTTTTATTTGCGTAGTTAGCCCACAACACAAATCGCATACCAATACGTCTATTTTTTTATTAAGTAAAGAAATGGCCGCTATCGCTGAATTCAGATCTGATTTAACCGCCAGACACTTTTTTTCTCTTGCGTGGTTGACTACCCGGCTGTTAATATCAACTGCAATCATGTTGTTTGGGTTAAACCCTTTTGATGTCGCAACGGCCCTGTCCAAATCTTGCATTCCAGCCAAATACATTATGTTTGCGTTTTTGGGTAAAACACCGCCTTGCGATATTATTTCCTTAGCTCTGTTCCATGCCCATTTTCGCCAATTGTTTTTTTGCCCAAACTTGTATCCGTCTATTTTCATAATCCCCCTCCACGGGTTATGGTTGAATCAGGGCATCAATATGTTTGTAGCCCTCGAATCCTTTGACCAATTCCGGCCACCGCTGCGGGTTCAACGCAAAGGCTTCCGCCCCGGCCTTGCCCATGATGGCCTTGCGCTCTGTTTCAGATGCTTTTTGTAGGTATTCGGCCTGCGCCTGTTGCCGTGCCTCCACTGTACCAGAATATACATTGCTCATAACGCACAAACAATGTGGGTGAAATGGGTAGCTTGGCAGGCTGTCCAGCGGATAGACGCCGCGCCCCAAACCGTGAGCATTTACCCCGGTATGGAGATTGCAGATATCTGGGGCAGGGTGCCGGTCGGAAAGCGAATATTTTATGGCAACCACATCGCTGTCTTGCTTTATCCGCGCATAGGTTCCCTGGGCATAGGCTTTGGTCATTTCCGTGCGGGCTATCCGGTTGGCGTTGTAGTTGCCCTTTGCCCTCACAAGCCTATCCATAGCTTTATCCAGGGCCTCTGTGCTGGTTTCCTGGGATACCTTGACCAAATTGGCCACGGCTTTCTTGAGCCGCATTGTAGGGGCTCCGCCTTGGGCCAGGCGTGCAAGGTTCCGCTCGGCCTTGCGTAGTGCCCGCCTGTATGCCTGGAACGCCTGAGGGTCGCCCTGCATCAACCGCCGGGCCGCGCTTTCCAGATCGTCCACATACCCGGCAATATCGGTTTTCATGATATCGGCCTTTTGGAGTGCCCGGCCCGCCTCGCGCCAGCCACGGGCATCCTTCATCGCAATCCGCAATTCTTCCTTTAAAAGCGGAAATTTGGCCATTTTTGTGATTCTGGCCGATAAATCGAGATCCTCGCCAGGCCAGTTGTGATGTAGCCAGAAGTTCCGTTTGCCAAGTGGTGACACGGCAATATCAACCCCGCGCCCGGAAAGCACTGTCAAGCACTTGTCCACGATCTCAAGCCGTAGGTATGTTGTCACCCCAAGCCCGGATACGGCAATATCCACGGCCTCGCCCGGGGGCACTCCGGCATCGGTAAGCGCAATGATTTTGTCGGCCAGTTGCGCCCACAATTGCTCTGTTTTTGCCGAATATTTGCCAAATTCAGGCGTAACCGGGTTAATCGGCATTATTCAGTCCGTTGGGCAAAATTTGCCGCCATTGCCGCCGCCGCCGCGTCTTTGTTCTGCCTGGTCTCTTCCTCAAATGCGTCGAATTCTTCCAGGGCCGCGTCAACATCTTCCTGGTCCTCTTTGACCGTCACCGCCGTAAATGCCTTCTTTTTGAGCAAAACAGACGCTTTTGTGGGCATACCCATGTCCAGAACCCGCTCAACCTGGTCGAGTTCGTTGATCTCATCCCTGGGGGCGAATTCAGTCGGGTATGTTGACTCGAGTTCCGCGCCTTCCATCGCATATTCCTCAAACAGCGCAAAAACGGCCATTTCTGCGGCCTTGGCCCTTTGGGAAACCATCTGTGATACATGCTCTTCTGCCCGGAATTCCCATTGCATCGCCACACCAGACTTGGCTTCCTGTATTCCGATTACCCCACGCTGGCCGGCAATGCGGAAAAGGTCATCGCGCAATTCCTCGTTGCCCTTCCGCAGCATGGTAAGGATCTCCGGCGGGGGTGAGGCATAACCAGGTTCGATATTGGCCCCCATCGGGATAATTAAAGCGTTGTGAACCCCAAGGGTGATGTTGCCCACGTTCTCGGTCTGGACATACAACACGGCAAAACCCTGTGCCCGCTCCTGGTCGCGGACCTCGGAATCCTTGTTAAAAATGGCGTAATTCAGCTTGGCAATATCGTAGTGGGGCGGCTCCACCATGATTTCTTTGCTGCTCTTTTTCTTGCCGAAAATGATAGGCACAATCGGCACCCGGAAAAGTCCGTGTGGCACGCTTTCAAGCTCAACATACCCGGCCCCGGCTGCAGCCTTTTTCATCACTACCCGATTCACGGCGTCGTATTTCACAAACCGCTCTTCTTTGATTACCCTGCCGGTTGCGGTTTTGGTCAGGTCCGGGTCGTCGGTGAAGATGATCCATTCCAACCTGCCAAAGCGGTCAGTTTTCGATTCCACATATTCGTGGGCTTTTTTCAGGTAGGCATAGGGCAGGGTGCGGGTCGCTATGGCATCGGTTTTGCCCTGCGGCTGGACAGGGAAATTATCCATCACCACAAAAGTCACGCCTTGCAAGATCGCAAAGGTCACGGCATCGCGCATCAGGTCGTGAAACGACTGGCCGGCGTTGTCGGCATCATCAAGAAAAGCGTGTGCCAAAAGCCCGGATTCCTTCACCGTTCCGTTGACATACAATTGCCGCTTAATCGGGTCGTGAAATACCGGATTAACCATCGCGTCCACAACCGGGGCCGTAAAGTTCTTGTAAAACGCCAACTGCCTGCGGGCATCGTAAAAAACTTCCCTGGGGTGCGGAATTACATAACTGCCATCCCGAAAGCCCCCGGTGCCGTGGTAGGCGTGCATCATAAACAGATATTTCGTGTCCTCGGTGAGCGGCACAAAATTCACGCGGTCCTTTGCGCTCGGTATGTGGGTCATTTCGTTTACGATTTTTGAATTATCAGGCGGGGTTTGCGTTCCTACTGCCATGTGTGGCCTCCGGGTTGGGTTTTCTATAAATTACATTATATTGCGATTCTCAAGCTCCGCAGCGTGCCGCCCGGGCTGATTCGAGAAGTCAGGGTATATCGGGCCGCGTCAAATCCGTGGTCCGGCACCTTGGCAATGATATTTGTTAATTCGCCGTTTTTGTCGCGCATCCAGGTAAGACCGCGCAACTCCCGAATCAGGTTTGTGCTGGATTTGGTCACGCGGAGTTTATACCGGCGCATGAAATCCACTTCGATATTTACCGCGTCTTTGCCCTTGACGCATGGCTTAATCGTGAAGCCGGCCCGGTGGATGTCCTCAATGCTTTTCGGCTCGGCACTGTCGGCATAAATCGGGTAATTCTTGGTGATACCAAAGCCGCGCATTTTTGACACAATATCCGGGTTAGTCAAAAACCGCTCGTAAATCCATTCGTGCATGTAAATGTAGTCGCCCTGTATCCCAACCTCGATTAATGCCGTGGGATCGTTGGAAAATCCAAAGTCCAGGCCAAGGTCGGTCTGGATGTCGGGCATTTCGTCAATCAATTCAAAATCAGGGAATAAAAGCCCCTCGATCTTCCCCACAAGGCCCATGCCGTAAACGCGCCACCAATTTGGGTCCATGCCCTTGCGGTTTTCGATGGATTGAATAATTCGCGGGTCTAAAAACTGGTTGTCTTTGTAGGTGGAAACGTGAAACGCCACGCCGGGCTTGTTCTCAAGCTCGTGGGCCCAAAACCGCTGCACCGGGTTGAAGTCCAAAAGCTCAAACCATTTGGTTCGGACCTCCAACTGGTCGCGGGTTTCCTTGGGTATGTTGTTACACTCGTTTATGAAAAGGATGTCGCGCCTGCTGCCGCGCATCTTGGCCGGGTTGTCTGCGCTGAAAAATTCTATAGTGCTTTGATTTATGTAATACTCCCAATCCGTTTTGTTGTGGTGTGCCTCGTTGTAAACCGGGCCGACGATATTGAAAAAGTCGCGCATGGCCCCGCGCTTGAGGTGCGGCCCGGATTCGGATACCACGGAGATAATGAGTTTTCTGGGAATGTTGCGGGCAAGGAAGTAAAGGAATTGCAGGGCGGAATGAGTCTTGCTGGAATTGTGAACCAGCACGGGCTTGCCAACGTCTAAAAAATAATTGTGGTTGTTTTCAACCTCGATATCGTAAACAGTTGGCTCGTCAACATATTCCCAGGATTCAATGTCGTCAGGTTCAAGCGTTGTAAAACTTGTTTTTTCTTCTTGTAACGACTTCTTTAATAGTGCATTCGCAGACGCCGTATTTCTCCGCAAGAGCTTTGCGGCCATAGTGCCTGCCGTTTTTAGCAGCATGTTCGCGGATTTCCCGGACCTGTTGCTCATTCAGTTTTGCCATTCCATTTTTGCTGCCTACCTTTGGCTGAATGAGGCCAATCCTAAAGGCATGTAGCAGGTTTTCTGATCTGGTACAATATTCCAAGTTGCCAATTGCATTGTTTGTTTTTATTCCGTCTATGTGGTTTATTTGTTTGCTTGGTTCGCTTGGGCCATAAAACGCAAGGCATACAAATTTTCCAACAGTCCAACACCTGTATTTTCCGCAATCATCAAGAAGCATCGTTTTAAGGTAACCATCTGGAGAAAGTCCTGGTTTCAATATTTTGATTTTGCAAGAGTTTTTATAGTTCAGGCTGCGAAGCCGACCGAAAGATGACGCCTCATATCTCCTGAACCCTGGTATTGACATCCAAATTTCCATGACAACAAGATAAAATATGTTTTAGAGAACCACAACCCCCTTTTGTGAAAAACTTGTGGTCCTCGGTTGCAATTATTTCTTGCCCGTTTTTCAGCCTTACCTTAACTGTGTGCTTTTGGTTTTTGAATTTAAAAACGTTTTTAACTGGTCGAAATTCTTCAAGCCCAGTTTTCAGGTTAAACGACCGGACCATATCGCCTCGGCGGATTTGTGATATCGGTATGCTGCCGCGTTCTGTGATAACGCGCTGCTGCGGGCCAAAGCAGGAAGTGCCGCCTTGTTCAATCACGGTCCGGGCACCGCCATTAACGGCCTTGGCTATTTTTTTAAATACGTTTGTCGTCCGCAGTTGCACCGGCGGAATCGTCTGCGCGTTTATCGGCACCGTCAACTATTCCTTTCAGTGCTGCGGCCGTCTCACCATCGCCCACGATCTGCACCGGGGCCAGGCTGTTGCCCTTGGATGTGATGTCTTGCTTGAGGCTCCACTCTTCCTGCTCGCCGGTGTCGGGGTGTAGGCTGCCACGGTTCATGAGCCAAAGCGTACCGGCCTTTGTGTCAGGCGGATATTTTTTTGTGACAGGCGTTTCAATCACTTCCCCCTCATAGGTGGTGATGTGGACGTCGGCATGTTCGTAACCGATTGCCCGTTCATACATTGCCCTGCGCACCGCACCGTCTGCTTTATATTTCGCCTCGCGTAATGCCTCAAAAAAGTCTGGGTGTTCAATCTTCCAATTGTCTATTGTTTGCTCAGTTACGCCAATTGCCAAAGCAACCACCTTATCTGTGGCTCCGGCTCTGTATAGCTTAAGGCATTTATCGCGCAGATACGGTGTGTAAATTCCTGGCCTGCCGGTTGGGTTTCCTGTTGGTGGAGTAGCCATATTCAGAATGTACAATTTAAACACGTAAGTGGCAAATCTTGGTTTCTACTCATTTATTTAAAATTTCTGTAATCGCTACCGCTTGATCTGGTAGGATTTTGGCCAATGCCGCAATTAGGCGGGGGTAAAAATTGGGTCCCGGTCGCCGGGTACCTCGGAGGCAATCCCGCGCGTAAACAACATGGTATCCCGCCACATCGGCCAATTGGGAAATGGGAATCCCTTCTGACGCCAATAATGCTCTAATTAGTTTAAAATCCTCCTTTTCTTTGTCGTTTGCTTTTGTTGTTGGGCATTCTGTTTTTTTGAGTTTCCCGATTTTTTTGATTTTTCCAACGTATTCTTTTTCGCATATTTTTGCGCTTTTTTCAACTTCTGTTGCTCTCGAATATGCCAATATTGCCTCTTCGAGTTTGATTGGTATCTCTTGGTTCCACGGCATACAATAACACTGATATGCAAAGTGCTTTAAGTCCTCAAATATTTTACTTTTCACTTCGGCTATTTTTGACATGATATTTCCCCTTTCAATCAAAATTTACCGGGTTAAGCCTTTTGAACAATTACTTTGTCGAAAAGATGTAAAAATTGGATTTTTGTGTTTTTTGTTAGGTCGCACTGCAACGTTATTTTGGCACAAGCTTGCATGTGATCAATGTAAATCGTTTCTACTGTGAATTTTTCGTTTTCTAAAATCGGTTTCTCCACCAATTTTTTCAGCGCATCCTTCAACCCGCCGGGACGGTTCTCCCAGGTTTCGGGAAAATTCTCAATCAGCCACTCAATTCCTGGTTTTGCTGATTCTGGTATTTCGTTCATCACTTCCCCCTATTTCAATGCGTTTAGTACTGCCGCCGTTTTGCCTTTTGCCAGTTCCTTTGCCAGCCGCGCTTTTTCGTCTTTGCCTTTTTTGTTCAATTCTGCGATAATGTCATCCTTGGCAATCCTTATTCTTTTTCCATTCTCCGGGTCACGCGCCGCCCAGGATTCGAGCTTTTTGCACCATTCGTCAAATGCGGCCTGGGCCGTGGTTCTCTTGGCCATTGCGATTAAAAGCATTCTGGCATCGCGGGTGACAAGGTTCTGCTTTAAATGTGCCTTGCGTCGCTTTTCCTCTTTGGTCATGTTGCCACCTTTTTGTACCTGTATGGGTTTATTTTGGGTTGCGGATACACTCCCCCTCCTTTGCGGGCTCGGTTGCCATCCAAACGCAGCATTTTTTCCCTGTTACTCGGCACCGCCGCATGTAATGGTCACCTGTCATCGGGTTCATTCTCCGCTCTGCAAATCCCGCCTTTTCCAGTTCTGGCAGTCGCTTGTGCGTTGTGGGATGGTCTAAACCGCAGGCAGATGATAGTTCCCTGGCAGTAACCCAGGGATTACCTTTTAGTGCATCATAAACCAGCCGCCGCTTTTTGCTCAACCTCGGCTGCATTTCGGCCTCGGCGATGTGCGATGATACCGGGTCTGATCCCCTTGCTGCTGCTACTGGCATATCAAATAAATCCAACATAACCCCTCCACGGTTAATTAGCAGTTAAAATTTTCCATGCTGTTGCTGCCACAATTGGTACTTCTCCGTTTCCAATGGCTTTAATGCGGTCCACCCAATCGGCCACCCCATCAGCCATTCTACCCAATCTGGATTCAGTTTTCCAGTTAGCGGGATCGACGCTCCACCATGATAAATCGCTCTCGCCAATTGGTCGGTTCTGTTTCTCTCCGATCCGTCTGGGTTCGTTCCCTTCTGCGCCATCCCCGGAGAGTCTTTCCAATCCCGGCTGCTGGCTGTCGGATACATCTTCCGTTCCACCTGTTCCGCAAGGCTCCCCGTGCAATGCTCTCCACGGTCTGCGTTCCGCTTCACGAAGTTCCCCGGTTTCTCCACCGGCATTGAGGCCCTTGGAGTATGCCAATATCCAGAGCCGCTTCCGCCTGTGTGGGGCACCGCAATCGTCAGCTCCGAGCACACACCATCTTGCATCATACCCGATTTCGGCCAATCCCCCGAGAACTGTTCCGAAGTACCCAGAAGAAATGAGACCTGGGACGTTTTCCAGGAATGCGTACCGCGGTCGTATAAGGCGTATGCATCGGAGGGTAGCTGGCCACATGTTCCGAGGGTCATATTCGCCTGCTTGTTTCCCGGCAACGGAAAAGGGTTGGCATGGGAACCCTGCGGTAATGACGTCAACCATTCCTCTATATCGCTCGGCGTAACCTTCTGAGATGAAGGATCGGATGTCTCCGAAGATTGGCGTGGCATCCAGAATACCGTCTGCGATTCGCTGCTTGAGGATTTTTTGGCAGTATTTTTCGTATTCGACATAACCTATTGTCCTCCATCCAAGTAGTTTTCCCCCAAGTATTCCTCCACCAGCGCCCGCGAAAAGTGCCAACTCATTTAAAGCCTCCATATTAATAAACAATCTCGATCCTTGTGTGCCCGGTGTAATTCCAACGCTTTGCAAAATATATTATTGCGATTTTTTGGTCCTGTTTCCAAAGGCTGTCGAGGATCGCCTTGCAGGTGTTGTCAATATCCGGCTTCTGCCGGTGGAATTTCATTGCATACTCAGCTTTTTTCTTCCTTGACCACAGCCCGGGCATTGGCATGTCACAATTCACCCGGACCTCAAGCGGGGCAACAGCCAAATCAATGCCGGCCTTCAATGCTGCTTCTTGCAATTTTGCCTTATATTTCCAATACCGCACAACTGCTGGCCTGCGTTTCCATTTGTCGCTGCGGATCATGCGGGGCTTGCCGACTGGCTCAAATGGGATCTGCAAAATAATGCTCACTTTTTTACCTCCACCAAACATCTGAAGTAAAAATTTTTGCTTCCCCTGTTTCTCTGTAATGCCGCAAACAGGCCTGCCTACACCCTTCAAAAAATTCGTGGTAATCCATTTTCGGGTTTTTACTAATACAGAGTTCCGTTGTCCAATCAAATTGCGGTTTGCTGAATTTGTCAAAGAATCGCTCGCTAATTATCGTTTTGACCTTAATTGTTTTTCTTTTTCCGTTTTCGTCAGTTATTTCTTTATCCTTTTTTATCCATAAATCGTGTGAATGTTCACACCTGCAAACATACAAATCCGTATAAATCATCATTGCTTCGCCAATTTTTTGCCATCGCATTACAGGGACAAATCCTTTTTCGTTGCAAAAATAACAACCCATTAAATGTATCCTTTCGCTCGGGCTTCATCTTCCGTGTATTCCTCAACAAATTTTCCTTGCTGTTCTTTTGGTAGCCAAACCTGGTTCATGCGCTGAGTCAGGGCATTGTTTGCCGTTCTAATCCAGTCGATTGATTCGCTGCGTTTCTGCTTTTTATTCTTCCACCCTGCTTGCGTAAGCCAATAATCAACCCACGACTTTTTGAGCGTTTTCTCAATGTCCAGGTTCGGGTGAAATTCCTTTCTGCTTATAATCCAGGATGAATCGGCCAATAGTTTTTTCAATGCCTCTTCTGCCTCGGTTCGGTAAATCCCAAAATCATTTTTCCAGGTGCGTTGCTCTTCTCTTGTATTATCCTTTTCTTCTTTTTCTCTTTTCTTCTTTTTAGGGGATTGTAAGTCATTGTCATTAGCCGACATGGATGGGGTTACTGTCCCGTTACCGTCACCGTACTGTCCCGTTACTGTCCCGTTACTGTTACTTTTAGAGTTCCCTTTGGGTATGCGGTAAAAGTCATCAATTCCCTTATATCTTGCCACTTTTATTGTGAAAGGTTTGTGCCTGCTGTTCTGCTTTTCAACCTTGATATACGGTTCCAGTTCTTTTAATGTGGCATACCAGGTTTTTTTTATCCACCCCAAATCTTCGCAACAATCAATCACAAAACCCCGAAATGCTCCCTTGGTTTCTCCGGTTGATTTGACGCGCAAAAGGATGTAAAGGAAGAGTTTTGCCGCGTTGCTCGACATATATTGTAAATGGTGAATCAACCCACGGCTAATGGGTGCCCATGTTTCGTGATGTGTAAGTTTTGCCATGCCGGTCCTTAAAAATTAGCCCGCTCCGTTGGTGGACCGGCAAAGATTCGCCAACAGACTTGCGCCCCACTGGGAGGACGGGCCTTAAATGTTCTGTTTGAGATTGCCGGTCACATTAATAATAAAACACTTTCAAAAAGCAAATGCAAGCACAACGGCTAGCAAATCATTTGTAATCTACGTATGAATGTAGCAACCCAATCACGATAGCTGAGATAGCCGCCCCAATAAACACACCACAGATAAAGCCGATCATTTATCCCCCTCCTTTGGTGCCGTGCCGGTTGGTTTTTTATAGGTATATTTTTCATCCCACAAATGTTCTCTAAATGAGCCGCCAAGGTTTGTGGTTTTGTGGTTATAGTAAATGCGTGTTCTCAGCATTCCGCAAATCCTGCACCAATGCCTGTCTTTGTGAAGCCTTTCCCAATCATGTTTATGCATCACTCCCCCTTTGGTGCCGTGCCGGTGCCGTCCAAATTATCGGCAATCATTAAAAGTATTTCGGCGGCTTCTCGCACCCTTGGGGCTGCCTGCTTTGCGATAGTTGCTTTCGGTGTGGGGCGGGTGGCCTCTAAATCACATTCAAATTTGCACGACGATTTTTCCTTTGTCTGGTCAAGGCCAACCTTGCATGTGGTGTATCCGTCCCGCATGTGCTTACATTGAGCGCAAAAGACAACTGGGTGCTTTCCGCTCCTGCGTGCAACACGCTTGTCCGCTTCCTGCTGTGTGGGTGCCGTGGGGCGGGTGGCCTCAAGGGCCTGCTTGGCCATTTTAACCAGCTCCTCTACCGCTTCCCGCTTGCCAACGTGTTCCGGTGTGGGGCGGGTGGCCTTGCCCCCTTGGGGCGGCTCTGGTAATACTGAAACAGACTTGATCATTAACTGGCTGGCCTGCCAATCAAACCACGCCCGCTGCACTGCTTGGGCAAGTAAAAATTCATCGTGGTCATTTTTCACTTCAACAGTGAGAGTAAACGAATACTTTTTCAAAGCAATTCCTCCTCATCTTCTGTGTGCCATAAATCCAATTTTATCAATTCAATCGCTCCAATCGCCTCACTAAGTGTCAGCCCTTGGTCGCGGTATTTATCGACAACCGCAGAAAGATCATCTTGGAAGTGTTGTACTATTGGTTTAGTTGCCATCTACTCCCCCTCCTTAGGCCCGCTGCGCCCTGGTTTCGATCAAGTGTTCATAAAAGGGGCGCTCGGCTTTCCAATCCCGTGCAATATACGCCACATAATTGTTGTTGATTTTGTATTCCTCGTCGTTGGATTCGACAAAGGTAAACCAGCGCAAGCGCTCGGCGACCATCTTGGCCCCGAACTTCCTTTGCTTCCTGGCGGCGGCATCGGCGAAACGGAAGAAGGCTTTAAGTATCGACGGGTTCTTCTCCTTCCACTCGTCGTAGCGCTGGGCCAGGGTTTTGTCGGTGTTGAATAGCTCTTGCTGGGCAACCATTATTCGCCCTCCGTAATTACGACATCAAAGACTTTGCCGATCATGCTCCGGTAGTAGCGCTGCTTCTCCCCGGTGTAGCGCCGGATCGTGGTGAACACGTTGAAGGCTTTCATGCCCTGCGTGGGCTTCTGGAAGATCAGAAGCAGGGCAAGGCCGTGCTGGGCCAGGGGGTATTTGCCGTCCTGGTCGTCGGTTTCGTAGGTGGTATCGTAGTCGCGCATGGGCTCGGACATGTTCGATAGCTCGAAATCGACGACATCGAGGAGCCGTGCCGTCTTTACAGGCGTGTCCGACACGGGATTGTAGAGCTTGCGATAACCCGCATGGGTGAATTTAATTGTTGGCATTCATTCCTCCAATAATATCGCCCACAGATGCGGGCTCGCTTGTGCGATGTGGTGATGGTTTGAATTTGCGGAAGTCCTGGCCCGATCCCAGCTCCGTCCATTCGTGGGGGCCGTTGTGGCCGGCATTCAAAAAACAGCGAAATTTCGCGTTTCCCTCTTTCTTGATCATGCCACACTCGCTTTTGGCTTCACGCCAAACACTTTCGTTTTTGCGTTTGGCTGGGCGCTCGTCCATCCATCGGCCTTGGTTGAGGTAAGTCGCGGGCATGGGTATGTAGTCACCATTGTCCTTTACCCAATCGTGCTGCGTGCGCTGCCACTCCAGCGCGGCCAGGATCAGCGCCAGGGTGGTTTTGGGTTCCTTGAGCTTATCAAAGGCCCTCGACGCCGCAAGTTTGCCCCGCTTCTTCGGATACGCCTGCCAAAACACATCAAATGCTTTAATCTGATCCGAATCCGAATCCGAATCCGAATC
>Ga0272441_10002361_pt1 | contig 38247 bp, 27 predicted proteins | sample SSMProp6N_FD_193582 | JGI IMG/M metagenome (GOLD analysis project Ga0272441, IMG submission 193582) | Marine sediment archaeal communities from Little Sippewissett salt marsh, Falmouth, MA, United States - SSM-Prop-6N | ecosystem: Environmental > Aquatic > Marine > Wetlands > Sediment ... | reverse complement strand
TAATGGTGGTCTTTTCTATCCTCCGGCCGTCCTCGGCGCGGATCTTCACGGCGTCCGGATCACTGACTGCTAGCTCACGGCCGTCTCCCGGAATGTGGTTGTACACTCCCCGTTCGATCGCGTTGAGGAGGGTCGACTTGCCGTGATACCCGCCTCCGACGATCAGGGTCACCCCTTTCGGAATGCCCATCCCCGTCACCTTCCCGCGGTTGGGCAGGGAAAAATCCACCCGCAGGCTGTCGGGGGACCGGAAGGGAATTGCGTCCTTCCCCGGCATGGGCCGGTCGTCGATCCCGCTTCGCCGCGGCAGGATTGCTCCGTCGGCTACAAATGCGATCAGGTCCTGTCCGACGAGGGCTTCACGCAGATGATCGGCATCTTCGGCGGTCTCAACAGCCCGGTACAGCTCCTCACGGTCGAGACTGTCGAACAGAAGTGACTGTACCACTATGGAGGGAATCCGCCGGCTGAAGATCTCATCCGCCTGCCTCCCGGCTATCCGGCGTCCGAAGGCGGGCAGACCGACCACTAAGCGGGCTTCCACGTACTGTTCCGTAACGATGCAGCTGGTCCGCCCGATCACCTCCTGCCCCGGCGTGTCGATCTCGATCAGGCCGCTCTTGCCGCTGCCCATGGAGGTGAGCCCTCCGGCCCTGCCGCGGTCTAATCCGCCGCGAGTATGTTCTGCACGGTCCGGGCCCGCTCGGTCTATTCCGGCCCGTCCGGGCCCGCCGCGGTTGTCTGAACCGCGTTCCGGCCCTGCACCGCTTTGCCGCCGGCTCTGCATCCGGCAGGCACGGCCGAACTCTCTCGTCAGCCAGTCCCGAAGACCGATCTCGCGGCTGAGCGGCCGCCGGGTGTCTTCGGGGAACCCGGCGACGGCCATCGGCACTCTGACCCTGACCTTCGAGGGAGCGGCAAATGGATCGCCCTGAACGTGATCTATATAGAGTGTGTAACGGGAGTATTCATAGCTGCCGGCGATCTCTTTGTAGGCCTTGTATCCCCGGCGGTCGATTTTTTCAAGAAGACGTGAGAGCTCATCAGCTGTACGCTGCGTCATGGAATCAGATCCCCCGTGCTTTCGCTACGGCTTCGTAGGCCTCCTGGATCTCACGGAACTTCTCGTTGGCAAAGGTGGTGAACTCCTCGGGAAGCCCCTTGGAGGCGATGGTATCCGGATGATATTCCCGCACCAGCTGACGGTAGGCCCGTTTGATATCGTCGTTGGAATCCTGAGGACTGACGCCGAGAACGGCATAGTACCTTTCATCGGATGCGGCGTATCGCTTGCGGATCGTGTCGATCCGCTGCTGGGAGAACTGGAAGATCCTGGCGGCCTGCTGAATGTAGTTCTCTTCCGACTGAATGACTCCGCCGTCCGCCGCCGCCACACGGTAGAGAATATCGATGAGGAGCTCGAGGATCTGCGGCTGCGCCCGGAACTCGCCGTAGAACTGGCTCGCCAGCTCTTCGAAGTTCTGGGAACTGTAAAGTGCGCTGTTGAAGATCCGTTCGGCTACGGAGATGCTCTGCGGATCCAGCCGCAGGTCCTGCCGCATGAATTCACGGACCTTCCGGGTCTCCGCTTCCGAGACAGTGCCGTCGGCGGCGGCCACCCGGGCAAGCATGGAAAAGGTCCCGACGAAAAAGACCATCTGCGAACGCTGCTGGGCGGAAACACCGGTCCCGTAACCGCCGGCCCCCATTCCGAAGGGACCCGTACGCTGGAAGTATCCCGTGCCTGTCCCGCCCTGGGCTGTGCCTATTTCTGAACTCTTGTCGATGGTGTGTCCGAAGGCCGCTCCCGCGATCGCTCCGATTGGACCCCCGAGTACGAATCCGAGGGTTCCGCCGATCAGCTTTCCCATCCATCCCATAGGCTACATCTTCTCAATCAGCATGGAACATTTACCCGATGGAATCGGAAGGGTCTTCTTCTTGTTCTCGTCGAGGATATTGATGGTGAAATAGTAGAGCTTCTCCGATTCGAGCCGTACTTCCCATCCGCGGTTGCTCTTGTTTGTCAGTATGGAGATGATGTTTCTCTTCAGTGAAAGGTTTTCGATCCCCATGATTTCGAGGGTCGGCATGATCCAGTCCACCGTCTTGCGGGGCAGGCTTATAAAGAGTCCGAGCACATTTTCCACAATGAGGGTGATGGTCGAAAGTCCCACATAGTGAAGATAGAGGGGCCGGGGGAACTCCTCGTTGTCTCCACCGCTCGCGGGGCCCTCTTTCATTGGATTGTAGGCTTCCCAGACGCTTCCGTCATCCCGTCCGTCCGGGTGAAGGGTGTCGAGCATGTAGTAGAGATGTCGGATCGCCGCTTCCCTGGCCAGCTCGAAGCGGGCGTATTTTTCCAGGCCCTTGATTACCATGAAGTTGAAGGCCGGAAACACCGAACCGCGGTGTCCGTTCCCGTCTTCGCTGAAATCGGGATCGTCCGCCGGCAGGGTGGGGAAGGGATGCTCGATCCCGAAGGTGTCGGAATTCTTCAGGTGGTCGATCAGCCGGACAGCCTTCGCCTCGTTGGGTATCTCCGCCAGGAGAGTCCAGAAGCCGGCGATGGTCTTCACCGTCAGCCGCTCGCCCCTTTTATCCAGATCGTGGTAGAAGCCGGTCTCTTCATCCCACATCAGCGAATTGATCCTGGTTTTCAGAGAAAAATATTGACGCTTGTAGGTGAAGCTGATCTCCTTGTCGTTGAGAATGTCTCCAAGGGCCGACATATAGAGGGCGTTGATCGCCTGCTGGGCGTTGAAATCGACAGGATAGAACATCTTGTCTCTCGGGCTGTTACCGGTGCAGGTCGCTTCGAGGGAGACGCTGTACAGGCCGTTCTCCTGACGGAAGGTATCCTCGAGCCAGGTGAAGTACCGCTGAAGTTTGGGGACTACCTCACGCAGACGCTTCTTGTTCCCCTCTTTGTGAAAAAGGTTGTATTCGGCGAAAGCGAACAGCGGCGGCTGCACGCTCTCCGGATTATCGTCGGTGAACACGGGGTTTCCGTCGTCTATTCTGTAGGTCCCGCGGATTGCCCCGTTTTCCTCCTGTTTTTCATAGAAGAGATCCAGCATATTGTGGGCGGGAAAAATTCCGTTACTGTACGCGAGGAAGAAGGTAGACAGACAGGCCTCGAACTGTGATATAGTTGAGCTGCCGGGATAGATGAGGAAGGCAGACGGCAGTCCGTTCTTCGTCTGTTCTTTGTTTTTGTACCAGGCTTCCTGCACCCAGGCCCAGGTTTGCTCGTACATGTCCACGAAATCCTGATCGTAGAAATGTACGGCAGGAAAACCTTTTTTCACCAGTAATGACTCTTGCATATCCCCCCGCATGTTGCACAAAATTGAGTAGATTAATTATGCAAATAATTCGAGAATATGTATATTTATCCTCTTATTGAATATATAAAATACACCCTAACCGGGTTCAAGTCAAATTTTTTACTTTAATGGAGTTATGTAAGGGAAAAAGTATGAACAGATACCTGCAGAGAGACGTCAAAATCCTCGCGGTGGACGGGGGAGGCATCCGAGGCCTCATACCGGCCATGATACTCGAGGAGCTGGAAAAACGAATTGCCCGGCGAAAAAAGGAAAAGCCGCTGTGCCGGGTCTTCGACATGATGTCCGGGACCTCTACCGGATCGATAATTGCCCTCGGGCTGAGCGCTCCCGCCCTGAAGACCGGAAAGAACGGCAAAGCCGGACACCGGGACGGGGGGCCTTCCTCAGTACGGCCCGGCAGCGATTCCGCGCCTGCCGCGAACCGTCCGGTGTACTCGCGTGAGCCTCTCTTATCGCCCCGGGACCTGGTGGATATCTACATCGAACGGGGAATCGAAATTTTTCCCCGGAGAATCTTCAATCAGCTCATGACGGTCAAGCAGGCCTTCACGGAGAAGTACAACTCGGGACGCTTCTACGCGATCCTTGAGGAAAAACTCGGGGACCGGACACTCCAGGACGCCCTGACCAACGTCCTGGTGACCACATACGACATCGCCGGCAATACTCCGCTCATCATGAAAAAACGGCCCCCCGCCATGGGACGCAGGGATCCCGACCCCAATTTTTTCGTGAGAGACGCTATAATGGGCTCCTCGGCCGCGCCGACCTTCTTCGAACCCGTGCAGGTGACCACCGTCGACGGAAGAAGCACCCATACACTGGTGGACGGCAGCGTATTCGCCAAGAACCCCGCCATGTGCGCTCTCGTGGAAGCGCAGAAGATCTATCCCCGGGCCCGCCGCTTCACCGTCCTCTCCCTCGGTACCGGAGAGACGGAGACCCCCTACACCTACCAGCAGATGCGCAGCTGGGGCTTCCTGGAGTGGGTCCTGCCCTCGAAGGGAGTTCCCCTTGCCTCGATCATGAACAACGGGCAGGCCAAGTGCGTGAACTATCAGCTCCAGTATCTTCCGCGTGTCGATTACTACCGCCTCGACATCCCCATAACCGGTTGCGCCCGATCCATGGACGACGCCAGCCGGGAAAACATCGAGTGCCTGCAGGAGAGGGCGCGGGCCCTCATCCGGGAGCATGACGAGCTGCTCGACACCCTGGCCGATAGATTGAGCTGAAAAAGGCTGCTGAACTGACAGTAGCATGATCCGGCACTATGAAAACACCGGCCAGGACTCGGGACATTGGCCGATTCGCTACCAGGAGCAAGGGCCGGGCACCACGAAAACACCGGCCAGGACTCGGGAAAGGCGCGGGCCGGGTAATTGTATTTTTTGTCCAATTCCTGTAATTTGTTGCTATCATGGACACTCTCGAGACAGAGAAACAACATATGCCGCACTTTGCCATCGGGGTTCTGCTGGCAGTGGTGGTCGGAGCCGGCAGCGGGCTCGGCTCGGTAGCCTTCATCTGGATGATCAAGAAGATCCAGATTCTCTTCTTCGTCCACCTTATCGAGTTTTTTTCTCCCCTCGGAAGACTGGCGGTTGTGCCCCTTCCCGCTATCGGCGGCCTGATTGTCGGCCTCGTCATCTATTACGGAACAGTAGAGGCCAAAGGGCACGGAGTCCCCGAAGTCATGTTCGCCGTCACCAAGCGGGGCGGACGTATTCAACCCAGGACGGTCATCGTCAAGACCCTCGCTTCGGCAATCACCATCGGTACCGGGGGATCCGCCGGGAGGGCCGGACCTGTCGTTCAGATCGGCGCGGCCATGGGGTCAACCGTCGGCCAGTTCCTCAAGCTTCCCACCGCCTGGCTGCGTAACCTGGTGATGTGCGGCGCCGCGGCGGGCATCTCGGCCACCTTCAACGCCCCCCTGGGGGGAATCTTTTTTACCACCGAACTGCTCACGACCTCCTTCGTCAGCTACGGCCTGCCCTTCATCGTCATCAGTTCGCTGGTCTCCAACATGATAGCCACCGTGCTGCTGGGTATGGACCAGTCATTCAAGATGCCGACCCTCTACATGCTCATCAACGGCGGAGAACTGATTTTCTACGCCCTCCTCGGGATCGTGATCGTCATCGGGGGCTTCCTCTTCATGAAGACCCTGCAGCTGTCCGAGAATATCTTCGATTCCATGAAAAAGGTCCCTGTCTGGTTTCGACCAGCCATCGGCGGTCTGGCGGTCGGCTTCATCGGCCTTTTTTCATACGACATTTTCGGAGTCGGTTACGGGAAAGTCCCGTGGATCAGCACCATGAGCTTCGACCATGTACTGGCCGGGAACGTTCCATTCCGATTACTCTTCATCCTGGCCATCCTGAAAATCGTGGCCACATCGAGTACCATCGGTTCCGGAGGCAGCGGTGGCATTTTCGCCCCGAGCCTCTTCATCGGAGGCATGTTCGGAGCCATGGTAGGCTATCTGGCCCAGTACTTCATCCCGGAGAGCAGTCCCGGCGCCTTCGCCCTGGTCGGAGCAGCCGCCTTCTTCGCCGGAGTGACCCGGGCCCCCTTCACCAGCATCGTCATGATGCTCGAACTGACCAGGGACCTGCGGATGATGGTCCCGCTCATGCTCGCAGTCCTGATCTCTTCGGAAGGAATCAAACTGCTCAGCCGGGAGACCATCTACACGGAGAAGCTCAAACGCCGCGGCGTTGACGTCCTGCGGCTCATCAACTCCCGTCTGGTCCCGACGATGTCGGTGGGTGATATCATGAGCTGCGACCATCCATCTGTAACGGTCGGCACCAGCCTGACGGACCTCAAGGAGCTGATCGACGCTACCCACCGCCGGGGTTTCCCCGTCCTCGATCCCGAAGGGAAGCTGTACGGAATAGTGACCATGAGCGACTATGAACGCGCAATGGAGAAGGGAACTGATCCTGCCTCGCCGGTGGAGACAATCTGCACCACCGATCTGATTACCGCCTTTCCGGACGAAACCCTGATGGAGGTGCTGCCGCGGATATTCGATTTTCAGCTGGGGCAGGTCCCGGTAGTCGATCCGGACGATACGTCAAAACTGCTCGGCATGCTGCGGGACCGGAACATTTACGCCGCCTGGCGTCTGGCGTTCCACCACGGAGAAAAATCGATCTTGTCAAATACTACTGCAAACGATAGACAGAAGGGTACGTAGGCAGACAGAGACAATCAGGCAGAGACAATCAGGCAGAGCGCCCGCACGACTATTTTACTTCGACGGTTTTTTCATCCACCAGATAATCACGGATCTCGTAGAGACGGTCCTTCACGTTGAAATAGGCATCAATCAGTCTGGGGTCGAAGTGCTTGCCCTTCTCTGATTTGAAGAGCTCGTCGATCTTCCTGGCCGGCCAGGCCTTCTTGTACACCCTGTCACAACCAAGAGCATCGAAGACATCCGCAATCGCGGTGATCCGTCCGTATATATGGATATCTTCACCGGCGAGACCCTGCGGGTATCCGTTTCCGTCCCACTTTTCATGATGCTGATAGGCAACGATGGAGGCCGCCTTCAGCAGCGACCGCTCGGAATGGCTGAGCATCTCGAAGCCGAGTTCGGTATGGAGGGTCATCGCCTCCCGCTCCTCATCGGTAAGGGGGCCGGGCTTCATCAGTATGGCGTCGGCAATCGCTATTTTACCGATATCATGAAGCGGCGATGCATTTCGCAGGAGTTCCGCCTCGGCCTGGGTGAAGCCGTATTCCAGAGCCAGCACGTACGAGTATTCTGCAACCCGCTTGACGTGATTGCCGGTCTCCTTTGACCGCATTTCACCGGTCTCCGCGAGGGTGAAGATGATCTCCTTCTGGGTATTCTCGATCTCTTCCTGCAGGGCGACGGATTCGAGCTGACGTCCGGTATAGGAAGCCGCCAGGAGGAGGTGCTCTTTATCGTTCTTGCTGAACTTGCCCGCCGGGGTCATCTTGTTGATGGCCTGATACACCCCGATCATCTGTCCGGATGAGTCGCGGATCGGCAATGCGAGGATGTTCCGTGTGTGGTACCCGGTCCTCTTGTCCACTTCCTTGTCGAAGCGGCTGTCTCTGTAGGCATCGTTGATGATCAGGGGCTCTCCGCTGTTGGCCACGTAGCCGGCTATCCCCTGGTTCATGTTGATCTCGATCCGGTCAACTCCGTGGGCCACTTTGCTCCAGAGAATACCCCGCTTGCAGTCGATGAGCCACACAGTGGCGCGATCGGCAGTTACGAGATCACGTCCCATGTCGGCCAGCATGATGAGCAGCTTCTCGACATCACGCTCATTCGCGATTTTGTTGATGTACCCGAAAATAGTACGCAGAGTCTCTTGTGGTGAAGGTTCGGCCCGTAGATCCTTGTTCCTATCCATACTTATATAGTAACCATATACATAAAGGCCATCAAATTACAACTCTATTTCAAAAATTTTTATACCCTCGGTTTTAAAGAATTCCTTGAGTTTTTTGATTTCCGCGTGGATTCCAGCCGCTTCTTCATCCTCGCAGTACACGATCAGCATGAAATTCTCCTCCGGCCAGATGTGATCTCCCATACGGGGGCCGGAATTACCGACCCCTACCACAATCGGGATCTTGGTATAGTGCCTGGCTACTCCGGCTTTACCGAAGGCCTCGAACATGTCCTCTTCGATTGATCTATTCGCAATGATCTCTATCCGCTTCATATCTCTTTATCCTCTCTATTCGGCCGGCGGCTGCTCTGCGGCTGCCCGCCGGCCTGTATCAGGCTGATGATTGTCTCCCAGCACTTCCTATCCCGCGCTGGATCCAGCTTCAAGCGCCCTGCGGCGTTCCCTTCGTTTCTGTCTGCGCTGTTCCTTCTTCAGCTCCTGTTTCTCAGCCATCCGGTTGAAAATCTCGTAGATAACCGGAATCAGAAAGAGGGTCAGCAGCGCTCCGACGGTCAGACCGCCGATGACTGATTTACCAATAGGTGCCACCAGTTCAGCGCCTTCGCCGGCGAAGAAAGCCATCGGGATCAATCCCAGGATGGTTGTCAGGGTGGTCATGAGGATGGGCCGGAGACGATTGCCTCCCGCCTCGATGACCGCATCGTGAATGCTCCGTCCCCGTTTGCGCAGTAGATTCGTGTAGTCAACAAGCACGATACCGTTGTTCACAATAATACCCGCCAGCATGACCAGCCCGACCGCAGTGAGCAGACTGTAGGTCTCTCCCGTAATGGTATAAAGGACTATAACCCCGATCAGCGACAGGGGAATCGTGAACAGAATGATGAATGGATCGAGAAAAGACTCGAACTGGCTCGCCATCACGCCGAAGACCAGGAAGACCGAAACAATAAGAATATAGATAAAACGCCGTCCGTACTTTACAAGGTCCTTGTACTCACCGGAGAATTCGATTACTACGCTCTCGTCGGCGGGGATCTTCTCCTTGATCAGCTTCTCCACTTTCAGTTCAACCTCGTTTATCGGCGCACCTGGCACCGTTCCGGCGGTCACGTGAATGACCCGGGTCTGGTTTTCCCTTCTGATATTTATCGGCCCGGTCGTCCGCTTATAGGATGCGAAGCTTGCCAGAGGTATCCGCTGTCCCGAATTGTTGACCACGAAGACCTTGTTCAGGTCCGGCAGCTCGTCACGGTCCTTCTCGGCCAGGATAACGACAATGTCGTACTCGCTGCCCTCTTCACGGTACTGGCTGGCGTTGATTCCGTCGATGTTGGCCCGGATCTCTTCACCGACCGAATAGATATTCAATCCGAGGTTGTAGAGTTTGTTCCGGTCGATAAATACCTCTATCTGCGGCAGACCGTCTTTGATATCGATTGAAGGCTCTGTCACCTCCGGTATCTCGTTGGCCAGGAGTTCCCGGATGTTCTCGGCGATCTCCTTGCCCCGGACCAGGTTCTCCGTCTTCACGAGGATATCGATTGGACTGGTCCCCATCCTCATTCCGCCGCCGCCGCCGAAGGAGAATACCGCGGAGGGGAAGTCATTGAAGTGGGACCTGAGCTTCTGTTTGATCTCATCCGGAGTTTCCGTCCGTTCATCGAAGGGCAGCAGCTGGATCTGCAGACTCCCTGTATGAGTTTGAATACCACCGAGGAAACCGAACAGACTGCGGCCGCCGACTTCCATGATCAGTTTGTCATACCCTGCGAGCTCATTTTTCACCACCTGTTCCATCTGCTTCAGAACTGATTCAGTGATCTCGAGCTTCGTTCCGATCGGCAGTTCCAGCTGCAACTGCACCGAATCCTGCGCCTCGTCAGGCAGAAATTCGAAGCCGGCGTCCTTGAGAGTGTAGGCGCTTCCGCCCAGCATCGCCAGGATAAGCAGAATAGTGATCACCTTGTGCTTCAGGGTCACCTTGAGGATCCGCTGGTACACATCCTCCATACCGCTGAAAAAACGGCCCATCCCGTCGTCCATCACCTTCAGAAAACCCTTCAGAGGCCGCTGTCTGCGGCTCGTGAGAGGCAGGTAGTGACTGGACAGCACGGGAATCAGGAGCATGGCGATCAGCAGGGAGCTGGTCAGTGATATCACTACCGTAAATGAAAGGCTGGCGAGCAGCTCTCCCGTAACGTCCAGCTGGTTCTTGAACAGCGCCACCGGTGCAAACACACAGATGGTCGTCAGAGTGGAGGCGACAATGGCGTTGATCATCTCCTGGGTTCCCAGAATGGCCGAAGCAGTCAGTTTCGCCCCTTTCTCCCGGTATCGATAAATGTTCTCCAGGATGACGATCGAGTTGTCCACCAGCATTCCGATACCGAGAGCCAGTCCCGCCAGGGTCATGATGTTGAGAGTCAGATCGAAAAAGTACATGACCATGAGGGTCACCACCAGACTGATGGGAATGGTGAGCCCGATAATGAAGGTACTCTTGAGGCTCCTCAGGAAGACGAAGAGGATAAGCACCGCGAAGATCGCCCCCAGGATAGCGCTCGAAGAGACCTGGTTGAGGGAAGATTTAATGATGTCCGTGGTGTTGAAAATCTCTTCAACGGCAATACCCTGAGGTACTTCCCGGTTGATGCGCACGAGCCGTTCCCTGACCCGTTCGACTGTCTGTACCGAGTTGGTCCCGCTCTGCTTCTGAACGATGATCTGGACCCCCGGTTCACCGTTGATGAAAACCAGACTCTCCGGATCGCGGTAGCCGTCAAATACATTGGCAATATCCCGCAGGCGGACCGTTTTAACACTCTCGGAAGCTGCGATCATCGATGTCGGGGCTCCGCCCTTATAAGAGATGACCGTGTTCTTTATCTGGTCGATACTGTCGTACCGGCCGCTTGTCAGGATCAGGTAATTCTTGCTTCCCTCGGTAATTGAACCCGCGGAAATCTGTACATTCTGACCCCTCATCATATTGGCCACCTGCGTCAGGGTCAGCCCGTAGGCCTCCAGCCGGTTCTGCGGGATCTCCACCCGAATGATCCGGTCACGGCCGCCGCTCAGGCTGGTCAGCGCCACCCCTTCCACCTGCTCTATACGCGGCTGAACGATATCTTCAGCGATCTGCCGCAGCTCCGCGGGAGTACGCTTACCGGACAGGGTCAGTCCCATGATTGGAATCATTGAAGGATCGAATTTGAAAATCATCGGGGTATTGGAATCCTGCGGCAGGTACCCCTTGATGTACTCGAGATTGTCCCGGACGCTGTTGGCCGCCTCCGCCATGTCGGTACCGTAGCTGAATTCCAGCATTATCATGCTGTTCCCCTTGGCGGAGGTGGAGCTGATATTTTCCACATTGCTCACATTGCTCATTCCGCCTTCAAGGGGACGGGTGACCGTCTTCTCGACTTCTTCAGGTCCGGCACCCGGGTAATCGGTCACCACCAGCAGAATCGGCGGATCGATCTCGGGATACAGGTCTATCGCCAGGTCCGTGGCCGAGTAGATACCCAGCCCGATCACCAGCACGAATATAATAAAAATCGTCGTCGGACGATTTACAACCGTCTTTGTAATACTCATATTTCCCTACTCCAGTACATCATCGCTGGCCAAAGGCGGGGCCTCTTCAACGACCCGGACCTTCGAGCCTTCTTCCAGCAGTGTCTGCCCTCGGTAGACTACTTCGGCCTCCGGCAGGAGTCCTTCCATGATCTCCAGCTTCTGGTCTATCTGAATACCGGTGACGACCTTCATCCTCCGGGCGGTTCCCATTTCATCCTCTCCGGACCGTTCGACTATGAACACGAATTCCTCTCCGAAACGCTGCACGAGACAGTCGGCGGGGATTTTCACCACCCCGTCCTTCTCTTCGGTAATGATCTTCACCTCGCCGAACATACCTGCCTTCAGCAAGTCAGTATTATTGCCTATGGAAATCTTGACCTCGAGAGTGCGCGACATCGGATCGATGACCGGGCTAAGCTCTTTTATCCGCCCCTTGAAAAAAACGTCCGGATAGGCTTCAAACCTGATTTCAACCGGCAGTCCGATTCTCATCTTGGAAACGAATTTTTCCGCAACATAGACCCGTACCTCCAGTTCACTCATGTCGCTTATCTGTGCAATCGGCACCTGCGGGGTCACTGTACTGCCCACCTGAACCGGAATGCTGGTGACCGTACCGCCGATAGCCGCCTTGACGGGACTGGCGGTGAACTGCATACCTGGTTTGGAAGGATCCACTTCGGCAATAACCTGGTCCTTCCGGACCCGCTGTCCGACCTCGACATAGATCCTTGAGAGCTTCCCCGCTGTATCCGGGTACGTGTCGACCCTACGCGAAGCCGTCACATCCCCGTTCAGTTCCAGATAATCCCTTATCTGTCCCTCCACGGACTTGATCGTACTGACCGCGAACACAGGCTCGTTGCCCTCTGTTGTTCCTTCTGGTCCTGCCTGGCCCTGTGTCTCATCGGCAGATGCCGAACCAGCCGCTGCACCGGCATCTCCGCCATTACCGCCGCGGCCGCATCCGGTAACTCCGACCGCTATAAAGATCACCGCCGCACAGAGCAGAACAGCCACTGCAGATCGTCTGTATCTCATACCCCATCCTTTTTTCATATCTTCATCCTCACTCTATTTTATTCGGAAACCATATCGCCGATATTGTTATTCAGCTGATACTCGAGATCGATCAGGGCGCTCAGGTAATTATACTTCTCCTTGAGGACCTCTACCTGCGCCGTCTTCAAATCGATCTCGGCATTCTCCACCTCCAGCAGCTCGCGGCTGCCGGCATTGTAGGCCTCCTCAGCCATTTCATACGCCCGCCGCGCCAGATTCACGTTCAGTTCGAGGGCCTCCATGGTATCCCGCGACTTCTTCAACTGTTCCACCGTCGCGTCCACTTCCATCTCCGCTCCGCGGATAGTCTGCATCAACCCGATTCTGGACAGCTCTATGCTGTCCTTCAGGTCCCGAATACCCACCTGGGTCTGGGAAAACGGCAGAAACCCGTCGAGGGACAGAGCGATAGTCGCTCTGAACATACCGGTGCGCTGATTCCACTCATAATCCCCGCCGAACCATGGATCGTTCCAGGGATCTCCGCCGAAAGTCGGATCCAGATTGTACCCGAGAATCAGCTGCGGCGTGTAAACCTGCAGCTTCGTTGCCTTTAACTGATTTTCCAGAGAACGGATGGAGACCAGCATCGACTGTATGTCCAGCCGATCGGTCAGATAGCGATCGATCAGATCATCGGTCTCCACATCGATCGCCTCCGCATCTATGGACCCTGTCAGCTCGATCTCGCTGCCCAGATCCATCCCAAGGGTCATCTTGAACCCCTGCACTGCCTGCCGGTATCCCAGATCCATCGCCTTCAGCTGGGGCTTGAGATTCTCCCAGGCCACCTGGGCGCTGAGCACCGTCAGTTCAGGCACCATCCCGTTCTCATAATTGATCAGAGCCTGCTCATACCGTCGCTCGGCGGCATCGATATTTTCAACCATCAGCTCACGGTTCTCCTGCATGAGCAGTAAGTTGTAAAAACTCTTCCGCACATCACGAACGATCTGCTTCCGGGCCTGCTCATAGGAAATTCTTCCCGCCTGATAGTCTATCTGCGTCGCCCTGACTCCGTTGTAGAGCGCCAGATTGAGGGTCAGGGAAAAATCAAGCCCTGCCGAGACGGACCATTGGGAAGGACTTAGGAGCTGCTCCGCGTTCATCCGGCCAAGCGTGCCGCTGGCCTGAACAGTTGGAATGAAACGGTTCCAGGCATACTCTTCCGCCCGCCTTTTCATCCCCATCTCAATTGCAGCACTGCTGATCTGAAGATTGTTCTCCAGGGCGTACTCGACCGCCTTCTCCTCCGTTAGTATGACCGTAGAATCCTCAGTGCCGCCGGTATTTTTTTCCATCATCGCCAGGGTGCGGATATCTCCAGTACTGAGCTCATTCAGGGCAACCGGCCCCTGCTCTTCCTGATCTGCCTGCATGCGGCCCGAAGTATCCGCAGCTGCGGTATCCTGCTGCCCCCCTGCAAACATCAAAGCCGGCGAAGAAACCATCAATGCTATACCTATAATAAAACCCAATGTAACCCGCATTCTGTCACTCTCCTTTTTTATGTAACCCATTCATATCCTATGTATGTCACTCTTTTATGAGCACATTCCCTTTCGTATGTTTATTAAACATCATTCAAACATTCACTCCCGGGGCGCCGTCCCTTCTGTGCCTTTTCGGCCGGGAACTCCATACAGAAAAAGTCTGTAGGAAGCCCGCAACCGTTCCCTCTTATCAGATTCAGAGTGATTATCATCGCCTTCGTGATAAATTTCCTGTATCAGAAAATGGTTGATCCACTGCACAATCATCAGCGGTCCCAATACATCCGACCTCAATTTGCCTGAGGCGATCCCTTCCTGAAGGAATTCAATATACGCACTGACTCTGTGCTCTGCATCAGGTGGCACCTCGATCTTGAAACCCTGAAATCTGAACCAGTTCATAACAGCCAGCACATCTTTTCTCTGCTCCATATAGGAACTGAACACGACAAAATATGCGTAGAGCCGTTCCTCGAAGGATTCAAACCCATCCGTCTTCTGCAGATAGAGCTGTCCGACCCTAAGGCGCTCACGGTCGATCATCTCCCAGAGCATGTCATTCCTATTTTTGAAGTGAAAATAAAGACTGCTCTTGCTCATCCCGGCTTTCCTGGCGATTCTATCAATAGAAGCTTCCCAAAGCCCCACCTCGCCGACCACCTCTGCAATGGCGGTAAAGAACCTGTCAGGCTGCAACAACTCTTCAGGATCAACCCGGCAATGGTCCTCAATATGCTGAAAATCGAGTTGATCCGGCAGCGTATGACCTGCAAAGCCTTCATTGATCATTTTTTCGTTCAACCAATCCACATCGGCAGCCTTTATCTGTTCAAATGAAAAAGTACTAACACCGCTGTGAAACAGCAAGAATATTGCCGCGGAGAAGATATAATTCTGTGCGGTTTGAACCAGCTCCGACTGCCAACGGAACTCTCTCCGCAGTTGATCCAGGGGAAAGAGGTTCTTCTGATACTGCCTCATTTTTTTCAGAGTATTGAGACTCTCATCCGAATGCGGTATGAAGTAGATATCTATGAAGCGGTAGTACCAGTAGTTCTCGGTATAGAATCTGAGAACTTTCTGCCGATAGAGTTCGTAGCGTTCGCTAAAATCTTTCCCCTCGGCTTTCTCCTGAACCTCAACACAAAGGTTTTGATGTACCTGAAGGAGGTACTCCTTCATCGCCTGCAGAATACTTTCCTTCCCATCGAAATAGCGATAGAGGGCTGTCTTACTTATTCCTATCGCCTCCGCCAGTGAGTTCAACGATGTGTTGTAGAAACAGTTTTCCCCCCATACCCGGAAGGCTTTCTGGATAATTTCCTGTTGTTTTGTTGTAATAGTCGTCGTGTTCATGTAAGTTACCGACCGTTCGGTAACTTGAATATATACACATACATCCGCAAAATCAACTAGTATGCAGAAAAATGGTGAAAAAATATCCTTAAGCCTTTACTACATAAACAAAAAAGAAAAAGAAAACTCCTTTGTCTAATTATCCTTTACACTAAAAAAAATAATGCTTTTTTAACACCAAGCTTCGACACACTATATTGTTCATATCAAAAGTATGTTATTCTTTACCCATAATTAATAACTCAATGTGCTTAAGGAGCTCCAAAATGTCTGATACAATACTTAACAATATAGAACCCGAAAGGGTATGGCACTATTTCGAAGAAATCTCAAAAATTCCTCGTTGCTCTCAATATGAGGAAAAAATTCGAGAATACATAAAAAAATTTGCCCAAAGAACCAACCTGGCCCATAAAACCGATGATGTAGGAAACATTGTAATAAAGAAATCAGGCACCCGTGGTTATGAGGGCAGTAAAACCGTCATTCTCCAAGGTCATATGGATATGGTTTGTGAAAAAAATCAGGGAACAGACCATGATTTTCTAAAAGACCCTCTCAAGTTGAAAATTAACGGTGATTGGGTATCCGCTGAAAGCACAACGCTTGGAGCAGACAACGGCATTGCTATAGCAATAAACCTGGCCATTCTCGAGTCACGTGATATTGAGCATGGACCAATAGAGGCTCTCTTCACCGTTGATGAGGAAACAGGTCTCACCGGTGCACTTCATCTTGATCCATCACTAATAGAAGGAAATTTACTTATCAATCTGGATTCTGAGGAAGAAGGGGTCCTGTACATCGGCTGTGCAGGGGGCGTCACAACATCAGGATGGATACCTATTGAGTGGAGTCCTACCCCTACTGATTACCAATATTTTCGCATGACAATTACCGGATTGAGGGGCGGCCACTCTGGTGGTGATATTCATTGTCATAGAGGAAATGCGATTAAATTCTCCACGAGAATTCTATGGAACCTTCTGGAAAAAATTGATATCCGTATAGCAACACTGAAAGGCGGCGGAAAGCACAATGCCATACCGAGAGAGATGTTCCTTTCATTTATAGTCCCTAAAGCCCAAAAAGACCACATGCTATCAATTTTTAACAGTATTAAAGAAAACATTTTCTACGAATACAAAGACATCGAACCGGGAATAAGGATTGATCTTGAAGAAGCAACAGATCCTCCGCAGAAAGTCCTATCCCCGAAAGCAACATTTAAAACAATTAACTGCCTATTTATGATGCCCCATGGAGTAGATGAATACAGTCGGTCCATTCAGGGAATGGTCGAAACCTCAAGCAATCTCGCTTCCGTTGAGCTGCTCGATTATGAAATCTATGTTGTGACAAGCCAGAGATCTTCTATGACCAGCAAAAGGGATAATATGGCAAATCGAATAACAGCTGTTCTTCGGTGCCCGGGTGCGCGTGTTTCCTATTCGAGTATCTACCCAGCATGGACCGCAGATCCGAATAATCCGCTCATTGATATAACATCCGAAGCTTATAAGGAACTTACCGGAAAAAAGCCGCAGGTAACAGCAATACATGCGGGACTTGAATGCGGTGTGATCAGAGAGCGGTGCCCTAATATAAATATGATTAGCCTCGGACCGGATCTCAAGGATGTACATACACCGAATGAGCGTCTGAGCATCAAATCAGTGGAAAGGACCTGGGAGCTCCTTCTACTCACACTAAAAAAGATAGCCGAATCAAACACCTAATTGATCGGTGATCATAAACCGTAGATCTCTAATCTAAAGCGGAATTTGCGGCTGCCGAGGCGCTAGAACTCTTATTTTTATATCGCCATGCGTGTATGTTTGGCATGCCAGACGAGTATGCTGCGGTAGGATTCCATCTTTGGTGCCATTTGATAGGCGTTTTCTTTCTGCTTCTCCCATGGGACTCAAAAACTCTTCGCCTTCAAGAATTTTCACTCTGCAGGTCCCGCAAACAGCTTTACCTCCGCATAGATGAGCAATGGGAATTCCGTTACGGAGCAAGGTGTTGAGAATTGAAATTACCGGGCTGGTTTGAAGTGTACTGCCATCAGGTAATGTAATACTGGCCATTCTATAGTTTTCCTATAATTGGTGTTAATAACTTTTCAATATTGTTATCAAGTATATAATTATTAAGATAAGAAATAAAGAAGTACTAACTATTCATTAAAAATAATTTGTATAAGGATTTAACATAGAATTAACACCATTCTTCGACAAACTGTGACATTTTGTAAAATTTCTCTATACAGGTACAATTTTTACCGATATATTAAGAGGGAGATGGAGCCCCTGAGTGATGAGTGACTTCAGCGATTTATTGCTTGAAGCTGATATCTGCGAATTGGATAATACTCATAAATTTGAGGCACTGCATGAACTGATCAGCTGTGCAGTAAGTTTCATCTCCCTTCCGGATGCCATTCATTTCGAGCGCGAAGTATTCGATCGTGAAAAAAAACAGAGCACGGGAATTGGCAAAGGAATTGCTATCGCGCATGCCACTACAATCCAGGTGAAAAAAATCAGAGTTGCCCTCGGTATCTCGCGGGATGGGATAGAGTATGATTCGATTGACGGTCAACCTGTTCACCTTCTATTCCTGGTTGCAAATCCTCCCGACTCTCAGATGGAATACCTCAGTGTTCTCTCCGCACTCGTCAGACTGCTTCGGGAGCCGGACTTCCGCCAATCCCTTATCTGCTGCAGCACCCCATATGAGGTGAAGCAGCTCATTGACGATTCGCTATCTTATGTAATGTCTGCCTGATATTTCGATGATGGGGCAGCTCTTTGTTAATTACCTTAACGTATTTTTAATACAATACTTATCTTTCCCACATTTTATTATTACACTGTAAGTACTATGGAGACGGAACCGCACAAGATTATCCTGAGGCAGCTTTGCGAAAAAAGTCCTGAGATTTCAATTGACGACAGTGACCATATAATTATTTTCAGTGATCTTCATATGGGTGACCGAAGATCCACCGACGATTTCTTTGCAAATTCGGATCTTTTTAAAAAAGCGCTCAGCGACTACTATCTAAAGAAGGATTACACTCTCATCTTAAACGGAGACATAGAAGAGCTGCACCGGTATCCGCTGCATCTTATCCGCCGCCGCTGGGATGACATATATACCATCTTCGACTCATTTTATGAAAAAGGCAAACTCTATAAAATATTCGGGAATCACGATTCCAAGCTGTTTTCATTTCCCGACCTGCCCCTTCGCTACCCCCTGTATGAGGCGCTGCGCTTGAATTACAAGGGGAGTACTCTCTTCCTGTTTCACGGCCATCAGCTCTCTTTCTATTATCAGAAGTTCAACGATCTCATGGGGCTGATACTGCGGTATATCGCCCGTCCCCTTAGAATTAAACACTATTCGGTCGCCCATGATAAAAATAAACAGTACAAAATCGAGAAGCGAATGTACGAATTCGCGCAGGAAAACCGGATCGCAGGTATTATCGGCCACACGCACCGTCCTCTGTTCGAATCTATGTCAAAGGTCGATACACTGAACTATCAGATCGAGACACTGCTGCGGGCATTCCAGAAAGCAAAAAGCAGGGAACGAGAGGATATTGAATCCGAAATACGCCGCTTAAAAGAGGAAATCGATGACCAGGAAGAAAAAAAGGGCAAAGAACTTTCCCTGAGCCGGGTATACAGCTCGTCAACGGTCGTTCCCTGTGTGTTCAATTCCGGTTGTGTGATCGGAAAGAGGGGAATGACCGCCATCGAGATAAGGAAAGGCAAAATAATGCTTGTGCATTGGTTCGATAAGAAAGTCGATAAGAAGTACATCCGTGACGATGCAAAAAACACTATTCGGCTCGATGGTACCGACTACTACCGGACCGTCCTCAAGAAGGACGACCTGGATTATATCTTCAACCGTATCCGGCTGCTTACATAGGTGCCGCCATATACCGCTAATCAGTCAGCTGATTTTTCCTAAGACTCCTTCGGACGGAGACGAGCCGCCTTCATTCAGCCAAGGGTGTAAAAAAACGGGACGAAAAACGGCACCAGCATCGAAAGAGCAGCCCCATTCACGATAGCGAGAGGAACGTGATCCGTTCCGCAGCTGCGTTCGATAAGGGGCAAAGTCACATCCATGGTTGTCGCCCCGCCGATTCCTATAGCTACAGGAGCAAGGTTGATTTTGGCCATGAAGGGTATCAGCAGCAGGGCGATAGTCTCCCTGATTACATTTATCAGAAAAGCAGCCGCACCCAGAACGGGGTCGCCCATTTCCGTGATCAGAACTCCTGACAGTGAATACCATCCGAAACCGGCCGCCAGGGAAAGGGCCTTCCCGGCTCCTATTCTGAAACAGAGTCCGACAAGCAGTCCACCTCCAAGGGATCCTATAACTGTCGCCGCCGGAACCAGGAAGGTCACCGGGTGCAGCATCGCCCGTTTGAGGTCGACCTCGTTTCTCACCATCTGCACACCAATGAGAAAAAGAAGGGCATACAGGAGATAGGTGGTGTATTCATCACGAAACCATGAAAAAGCGGGGACAAACATGCCGCAGAGAAAACCGGCGCACACAAACATGAGCAGACGCAGCGGCTCAGCAAGACCGGCAAGTGCTGAGCCCGCGCTCACCGCGCCGTTTCGTTTAAACACCTTCACGCCTCCATGGAGGAACAGGAAAAGAACAGTTACAAGTATGGTTCCTATCACCGTTCCTACGGCAACACTGACTGATAAGAGCCCGATCCGCAGCAGCCGGTCAGTCACTGAATCAAGCAGCCCGATTCTCAGACCCATGGAAAAGAGCAGGGCCGCCAGGGCGATACTCATACTTTTATCCAGATAGCCGGTATTAGGAATCAGTTTGAAGTGGGCTCCGGCCATGCCGGCAATCAGAAAGAGAAAGATGATCAGCAGGGATGTAAGTGTTTCCATGGGAGTCACTCTACATAAAAAACAGGGTATCGTGCAAGCAAAGGAGGCCGTCGCGCCCCGTATGGACAAATTACATCAGGAAATTGTTACAATCCTGATTGTTGCCCTGCTGAATAGAAACATGTATACTCGAATTGTAAAATAAACACCTGCCGGAGGAGAAATGCTGATCATTCCCGCTATCGACCTGCTCGACGGAGCCTGTGTAAGGCTGTACAAAGGCAACTACAGTGATTCAACTGAATACGACTATGATCCGGTGGAACTGGCGCGCGGTTTTGAAGCGATGGGGATTAAAAGACTCCATCTTGTCGACCTGAACGCCGCTCGGGGCGATGGAAAAAATAACCGGGAGATCATCCGGGCCGTGCGTCGCGCTGTCAATATGACGATCGAAGTCGGCGGGGGGATCCGTACCCTGCAGGATGTAGAGGAGCTCCTGGGAGCAGGTGTAGACCGGCTGATCGTCGGAACAATGCTTATCCGGGATCCTGACACGATCGCGGGCTGGGCGGAAAGATTCCCCGGCCGTTTTATCGCCGGAATCGATGCCCATAAAGGCGAAGTCAGAATATCCGGATGGGAAGAGGGTTCAGCCATGAGCGATACCGAGGCGGCGCGGCTGGCCCGGGAAACAGGGGCCGTGAGCATCATCTATACCTCCATCCAGCGCGATGGTACCATGCAGGGCCCGGATATAGAAAACAGTATCATGGTGGCAGATTCATCAGGTCTTCCCGTCATCGTATCCGGCGGAATAAGAAGAGCCGAAGATTTTTCCGACATCGAACAGGTAGCCGCGGACCGTATTGCCGGCGTCATTACCGGTAAAGCTCTATACGAGAAGGCTATCGATCTTCCGGAACTCGCCGGTAAGTACAATAGTTCCATTTTCGAGGTGTGGTAATGAACGGGGAACAAATGCAGGAGATCAAACCGCTGGTCATTCGAACACAGCAGGGTAAAATTAAAGATGTGTGTCTCATGAACCAGAAAAGTTATACAAAAAGTATCGAGCAGAACAGACTGTGGTTTCTCCACAGAGACACCGGCAGGGTTCTGCCGTATGAAGGAGAACACGTACTGCTGGATATAAAATCTCAGCGCTCATGGTTTGAAGCTGTCATTGCCGATACGGACGCACGCCCTGAATTGGAAGAACATGATAAACCGGCCCCCTCATATGCAAATTCAGGACCAGCGCACACTCCCGTTGATACATACTTTGACGGGGAAAACTTTCCCGGAGGCCTGATCCTCACCAATCTCGAATACATCATCAGGGAGCGGCTCCAAACCATGCCGGAGGGTTCCTATACGAGCCATCTTTTCTCATCGGGCCCTGAAAAAATCAGGAAAAAAACCGGAGAAGAGGCAATCGAGCTTCTCCTCGCAGACACACCCGAACGAATGCTGTACGAAGCCGCCGATCTCGTGTATCACCTCATGGTACTGCTGGTCTCTGAAGATTTATCATTCGATCAGGTGCTCGCGGAGCTGCAGCACAGACATCTCAACGGCTGAGGCGACTGCCGTCAACTTTACCGATACATGGAGCATCATATGAAAAAACCCTATCTTGAAAGGCTGAAAGAAGGTGTACTCCTCTACGACGGTGCAATGGGAACGATGCTCTATGAAAAAGGCGTGTTCGTAAACCAGTGCTTCGAAAACGCCAACCTGGCGTCCCCCGATCTGGTAATTGAAATACATACGGCAATGGCGGAAGCCGGAGCCCAGGCATTGATAACCAACAGTTTCGGGGGCAGCCCCATCCGTCTGGCTTCCTACTCCCTGCAGGACAAGACACGGGAAATAAATGCCAGGTCCGTTGAACTCGCACGGTCCGTCGCAGGCGATGAATTGTACGTGGCCGGTTCCGTCGGTCCCCTGGGAAAAACGATCGCCCCCGTAGGCATCCTTCCCAGAGAAGAGGCGGAAGAAGCCTTTCGGATCCAGATAGAAGCCCTTCATGGCGCCGGAGTCGATCTGATACTGCTGGAAACATTCAAAAACCTCGACGAACTCCTCCTTGCAACGAGGGTAGCCGCGGAAGTTGCTCCCGACATTCCCATACAATCGCAGTTCAGTTTTCGCCCCCACCGGAAAGACTCCCTGTCCGACGATATCGAGCGCGTTTTTTCAGCTCTGGAAAATGAGGACGCCGTGGATGTACTCGGTCTCAACTGTTCCACCGGCCCGTCCTACATGCTGGATATTCTGAAAAAAATCGAGCCTTCGGTATCCAAGCCCATTTCCATCATGCCGAACGCCGGTTTTCCCAGGGAATATGAAGGCCGGCAGCTCTACATGGCAAGCCCCGAGTACTTTGCCGAATACGCCATCAAATTTCTGGATGCGGGAGCATCGATTATCGGCGGCTGCTGCGGAACCACCCCCGAGCACATCCGCAAGATGGCTCAAGCAATCCTGTCGCTGGGAAAAGCCCGCAAGCGGCACACCATGGTGCATGCAATCCATCCGAAACAGGAAATCACCATAGAACCTGTTCCTCTGAAGGAGAGGTCGAACCTCGGTGCCGCCCTCGCATCCGGCCAGTGGATTACATCGATCGAACTCGTTCCTCCCGCCGGTACGAGCCTCGAAAAAGTCATGGAGAAGGCTGAAAGTCTCTCACAATACGACATTACCTGTATAAACATTCCCGACGGCCCCAGGGCGTCGAGCCGGATATCCGCTCTTGTCACTGCCATTCAAATGCGCAGTCATACATCCATCGAGCCGTTGCCCCATTTCACCTGCCGGGATAAAAACCTCATAGGGCTCCAGTCCGAACTGCTCGGAGCGCATGCCGCCGGCCTTCACAACGTCCTGCTGCTCACGGGGGATCCGCCCAAAGTGGGAAATTATCCTGAAGCCACCGGGGTATTCGACATCGACTCAATCGGACTCATCAGTCTGGCGAAAAAGCTCAACCAGGGTATGGACCTCTCCGGAAAACCGCTGAACAATCCCACGGCCTTCGTCATCGGCGCCGGCGCGAATCCCACCGCACCAGTTCTCACCAGAGAGATAGAACATACCTTCATGAAGGCGGAAGCCGGGGTGGAATTTCTCATAACACAGCCGATTTTCGATGTCGGTCTTCTGGAATTTTTCCTGGAAAAAATCAAACCCGCCGGCGTCCCCGTGATCGCCGGCATATGGCCGCTGTCCAGTTACCGCAACGCCCTTTTTCTCCATAACGAAGTGCCCGGCGTGTCCATTCCGATGGACATCCAGGAGCGCATGAAGCGCTGTGAAGAGAAGGAAGCCGGAATCCAGGAAGGAATCCTGATCGCCCGGGAAATTATCACGGAAATCAGGACCCGCATACACGGGGTCCAGATAAGTCCTCCCTTCGGACGGCTGGAAACCGCCCTGAGCATACTTGAATCATGAAGTACATAATGGCAGAATAAAGCCGCACCATTATTCGGGATACAACATATACGGGGCATGAATACTATGGAGGTAAAAATGAACACAGACGGTTTAATAGCAAGTGCACTGTCAGTACGGGCACTCTCAATGGACGCCGTTCAGGCGGCGAACTCCGGCCATCCCGGACTCCCCATGGGATGTGCTGAAATCGGCTCGCTCATGTACGGAGAAATCCTCAAACACGCACCCCATGATCCGGAGTGGATCGACCGTGACCGATTCGTTCTCTCTGCCGGCCACGGATCGATGCTTTTATACTCGCTGCTTCACCTGAGCGGATACGACCTTTCCCTGGATGAGATAAAGAAATTCAGGCAGATCGGCTCGAAGTGCGCCGGTCACCCCGAATACGGCCTTACTCCCGGAGTAGAGACTACCACCGGACCCCTTGGCGCCGGCTTTTCCAACGCCGTCGGCATGGCAATCGCTGAAACTCATCTTGCCGAGATTTTCAATACCAAACAGCACACCATAATCGACCATTACACCTACGCTCTGGCCGGAGACGGTTGTCTTATGGAGGGCATCTCTTCCGAAGCCGCCTCCCTCGCCGGCCATCTCGGTCTGGGAAAACTCATCGTACTGTACGATTCCAATTCCATCTCCATCGAAGGCTCCACCGGTCTCGCCTTCAGCGAAAACGTAGCCGACCGTTTCAAGGCCTATGGGTGGCAGGTCCTCAAGGGTGACGCCTACGATTTTCAGCAGATGTCTCAGCTGATTCAGAAGGCGCAGGCCGAAACCAAAAAGCCGTCCCTCATCATTCTGACCTCCATAATCGGCAAAGGCTCACCGAACAAGGCCGGAACGCACGGCGTTCATGGAGCACCCCTCGGGGAAGAAGAAGTCCTTGCATCTCGCCGGGAACTCGGAATCCCCGAAGATCAGGCCTTTTTCGTCCATCCCGAAGCCCGCAACTATTTCAAACAGAAGCAGCCCCTCTGGAGACAGCAGTACGTCGAGTGGGAAGAGACCTTCAAAGCCTGGTCGAACGCTAATCCCGACCTGAAGACAAAATGGGACACGTACATGCAGCCCGGGCTTCCACAGGACATGGCTTTTCCGGACTTCGGCCCCGGCGACGCTGAAGCCACCCGCAAAGTCAGCGGCGCAGTCCTGCAGAAACTTGCCGACGCATTACCGAACCTGGTCGGAGGTTCGGCGGACCTGGCCCCCTCCAACAACTCGGAGCTGAAAAACTACGGACACTACAGCAGGGAGGACCGCGGCGGCCGCAACTACCATTTCGGCGTCCGGGAACACGCCATGGGCGGCATTACCAACGGAATCTCCCTCCACGGCGGCCTCCGCCCTTACGCAGCCACCTTCCTGGTTTTCTCCGACTACATGCGGCCTGCCATCCGTTTGGCGGCACTCATGAAACTCCCGGTGATCTACATTTTTACCCATGACTCCATCTACATCGGAGAAGACGGCCCCACCCATCAGCCGGTGGAACACCTTTCCGCTCTTCGTTCAATCCCCGGATTGACCGTTCTGCGCCCGGGTGACCCCGAAGAGACCGTCGAAGCATGGAAGATCGCTATGGAAAACCAGACAGGCCCGACCGCCCTCGTACTCACCAGGCAGAACGTCACCACCTATTCCAAGGCCGACCAGAACTGGAACCGGTCCATGCGGAAAGGCGCCTACCTCGTAAAGGACTGCAAAGGGACCCCTGAAACAGTCCTCCTCGCAACCGGTTCCGAGATCGGGATGGCACTCGAAGCCGCTGAGAAGTCCGGCAAGAGGGTGAGAGTGATTTCCATTGCGGACTTGAATACATTTCTGAACCAGGACACTGGTGAGAGGGAGGCGCTGATTCCTTCCGGAAGCCGGGTAGTGGTCGTCGAAGCGGGGATCTCCGCCGGCTGGGGAACACTGGTAAGGGATCAGAAGGACCTTTTTACCATCAACCGCTTCGGAGAATCCGGCCCGGGGAATGACGTGGCGGCTCAACTCGGGTTTACTGTTGAGAGGTTGGTAGAAATCATTTAACTAGTTTGCAGAATATTGGTGTTTTTTAACTGTTATTCTCTCTGCCTATTAGAGTTGCCGATAATATTCAGCTAAAAGAGCAGAGAATCCAGTAAGGTAATAGTTTAAAGAGATTATAGCACCATTTTTCGACAAACTAGTTAGTCACTATTCTTATTCTCTCAACCTTCTCGGTATGCCTCAGCTTCATGTACAGGACCCTCCGCTGGCGATCGTAGAACCAGCCGCCCACATCGTAGTTCTGGAAGCGCCAGTCCCCGTTCCAGGTCAAGCCGTACATCTCGAGGGAAGCGAAAGGATCGATCCCCCGCATCACGATGAACTCCGTCTCTCCGGCGGCAAAATCGAAAGTAATCTCGAAACCGTCGGCCCTCTGTACCGCACCAACCGCCTGCGCACCAGTCCAGAGACGGATATCGCTTCCCAGCTCTCTCCGCAGGCTCACCACTCTCGGGTAGTAGTTGTTGTCCGACATGAACGGATACACCTCAGCCGGAGAAAACATCGAATCGGTAGGCTGCACTGTATCAGCTTCGAAAATGATCTCCACCGGAAGCGAACCATTGGAGTCCATACTCGATAGGGCCGACATCAATAGACTGTTCCCGAGGGCCCCTGCCAAATCATTATCCTGGACCGTGGAATATAACTGCAGCGCCCGGGCTACCCGAAGCTGGACAAATGGATTGACCGCCGTTACCGCTCTTGCCGCTGAATCAGCATCTGAATAGGCACGGTACATGAGCCGGGAATCTCTCTGAAAAATATGCGGAAGCACCTGCCGGTAACTCTTTTCGATGAGATCATCCATGAAACCGAACTGCTCCGGGTAATGGGCGGATCCGTTGACCACCAGTTCGAACAATCCGGCCGCCGCCGTAGAATTGTCCAGCCGGTTCTCCAGTATCTGTGTGAGGAGGCTCTCATAATCTGGGGAGAGGGCTTCATCTCCGGCAAAAACCAGACGGGAAAGAATAGAAGGGTAATCGGTTGTTTTCACCGAATCCGATAAAAACCGGATGAGCGCATCGGAATTCAGATCAGCGAGTCCTCTCACGAGCTGCTGTTCTTCGTTGCTGTACCGCTGTTCCGCCTGGACAATATTTCCTAAAAAAGGCGCCGCCTGCCAGCTGCCCGTCTGCCGTGCCGAATCACTCAACCCCGCCGGAGTATCCAACCCAGTTCGGCCGCTGGTCTGCAGAGACTGAGCTGCCATAGCGCTGACTATCTCGCCGGCTTCCGCGGCTCCGCCTCTCCGCCAGAAAGCCATCATGTTCTGCTGTTTTCTGACCAGTGCTCCATTCACTTCCTGATCAGAGGGCGGGGTGCCTTTTCCAAAAAACCAGTAACTCAGACTGTCTTCCAAACGCACCGGTTCAATTACCATTCCCGGTACGAGATCTATCACATCCTCGCCTTCAGAATCCAATGCCGCCCTTTCATTGACCTCGTGGAAAAAACCGGGTGTCGCCGGCAGGTTGAATTTTACCGTCAACTGTTGATCTTCCGGAAAGACATTGTGATTGTGGGCGATCAAAAACTCCTGGTCCTTCATCTCCATGCGCATCAGCGGCATGGGACGGGAAAGATCCAGGAGCCCGGTCCCTGCCGGGAGTGCCAGCTGTAAAACAGGCCGAAATTCATCGGTACTCTCGGAATCCGGCCGGTACATTACGGCGAACCCGGTATCGGATGTATTCCCGCCGTTTTCCACGGAGTGAATACCCCCGGAAAGGGAAAAACCCCTCGCGAATTCGATACTGCCCCCGCGGTTGAGCACCAGTGTCAGAAGATCATTCTCGAAATCCACTTCTCTGATGCCGATGAGGTCGCTGCGCCCGCCGGGATCCTCCACAGGCACGCCGTCAGAGAGATCGGCCGTCATACCGGCCACGTTCAATACAAGCCGGCTCACGCCCTTGCGCATTCCGCCCTCCTGCCGGTAGCGTACAGTTACAGGACCAATGGTGTGGGTTATATATCGCCCCCCGCTTTCATTCAAATGGAGGTGCAGAAACACAATAATCAGCACAACGTAGAGTGCGGGAATCAGGTAGTATTTCTTGGGCAGCCTGTTTTTCATTGCAGGTATTTTCTCCTATTTGCGCAGATCATTTTATCAGCGGCAAGTTTCAATTGCAACCTTGTTAAATTCGGGCTCACTTAGTATAGTGTGCTCCACGGGATATTTGTACCGGAGGAAGCCTATCTATGCAAGAAAAAACAGGTGTTTTTCAGACTAGTTCCATAGCGAAGCTCTTATCCAGACTGTCCTGTCCGGCACTTTTATACATCATTATGATATATATTTTTGCCGGATGTGCCGGTGTTCAGCCTGAGCAGGAGGTTCCGCGGGAGGAAGAACCGGCATCGATCCTCGAAGTAGAACCGTATGAAAGTATCAGCGCTTCAGTGTCCGCCGGCAATCCCGAAGAAGCCGTTCAGAAATTCGAAGAGGCGTATTCCGATAATCCTGAAAGTACTGAAACACAGCTCTTGTATTCCTCCCTTTTAATTACAATCGGACAGGCAGAAAAAGCAGAAGCGGCTGTAAAACGAGTCCTGGAAATGGACCCCGACAATACGGATGCGCTCTACAACCTGGCACTGATCAACGGGATGAAAAACAACCGGGAAAATCAGAAAACCCTCTTGGAAAAGGTCATCTCACTTGACAGCACCAACGCCGCCGCTCATGCCGCTCTCGGAGAGCTCTTTCTCGAAGATCAGAAGCTCGATGAAGCCGAAGAACAGTTCGAGAAAAGCATTCATTATGATGAGGACAATTTCGTCGCCCGTACTGGATACGGACATGTGCTTCTGAGGAAAGAACAGTATGCCGAAGCGGAGGAACAGCTGAACGAAGCGGTACGCATTCAACCGGACTATCCCTTCGCCTACGTGGACCGCGCAAAGGCGCGCTCCGGCACCGGGAACATCAACGGCGCACTGGAAGATCTGTCGGCAGCGATTGAACTTGACCCTGACCATTACTGGAATTACATTGACAGAGGCAAGCTCTATCTTCACGTGGGCAACATGGAGGCTGCTCTCGGTGATTTCAACCGGGCGATAGAGATCGATCCGGAATACTTTCTCGGCTATGTGTACACCGCAGGTATCTTACAGGACTTGGGGAAAAAGGAAGAGGCCTTCGAGGACTATAAAAAGCTGATACGCCTCAGGGAGGATTACTATCCTGCCTACGAACCGCTGGCACTGATCGCCTACTCCCGTGAGATGTATGAAGAAGCAGCCGTCTATTTCAGGAAGCACTTTGAGCGGAACCGCAAAGATTACGGGCACGCTTTGATGGCCGGAATCTCGTACCTCTTCGCCGGCGAAAAGGAAAAAGGAACCGAATACATCAAGGCATACATGGATTCCATGCCGAGAGATACATATCTATATGATATAGCAAGACTTTTTACAGAAAAAGGATATGACAACTACTTTACAGCGAAGATCATCAATGAAGAGAACATCACCGTAAGGGTACGGGCCCTTTTTTACCTGGCAACGTACTACAAACTGAATGGAGAAGTCAGTCTGGCGAATAAGTACTTTCTCGAAGTAGAAGACGCCAATATCTACGGCTTGTATGAGACCGATCTGGCAATCGAAGAGCTTTCCGATAAAATCGTTGAATAGTACCACTGTGACAGTGGATTCAGCATGAGGAGAAAATTGAATTGGACGCTACACCTAACACTCAGGATACGGCCCCGCAGCCCGGGACACCCGCTCCCGACACATCCGCCACCGACACCGACACGATCACTACGGTAACACTGAACGACAGGGTCATTACCCTGCTCGGAACGGCTCACGTCTCCCGTGAAAGCACGGAGGAAGTCAAGCGCCGTATCCGGGAAACAAAGCCCGATCACGTCTGTGTGGAAATCGACGCACAGCGTTATAAAACACTCTCTGAAGGACAGAATTGGTCCAACCTGAAAATCGACCAGGTCCTCCGGCAACGTCGCGGTTTTCTCCTGCTGGCGAACCTGGTCCTCACCAGTTTCCAGCGCAAACTGGGAAAGCAGCTCGGCGTAAAACCGGGAGACGAAATGAAAGCCGCCGTCCTCACCTCAGAAGAGGAGGGAATACCAGTTACCCTCGCGGACAGGGAGATTCAGGTCACCCTGCGCCGGGCCTGGTCGCAGTCCTCACCCTGGAACAAACTGAAGATGATGTCGGCCCTCCTGGCTTCGATTTTTTCCAATGAAGAACTCTCGGAAGAAGACATCGAAAACCTCAAGCAGAAAAGCGCCCTCGACGACATGATGGACGAACTGGCGGTATTCCTGCCGTCCGTGAAGGAAGTCCTGATCGACGAACGGGACCAGTACCTGGCAACGAAGATTTTTCAGGCGGATGGAAAAAACGTGCTGGCGGTAATCGGGGCCGGCCATGCACCCGGCATCACCCGCTGGCTCAAAGAGCTGGAAAAAGAGGACCGCAGGGAAGCGGAAAAAAAACTGGAGACCATCACACACGTTCCGCCTCCTTCCTCCTTTTCCCGTATACTCCCCTGGATCATCCCCGCAATAGTCCTAGGACTCCTGGCCGCGGGATTCGTCAAATCCGGCTGGAGTCAGGGAATCGAAATGTTTATGTACTGGGTCGTTGTGAACGGAACCCTCTCGGCAATCGGCGCCCTCATCGCCCTGGCCCATCCCCTTACGATAATTCTGTCATTCATCGCCGCCCCCTTCACATCTTTGAACCCGACAATAGGCGTCGGCATCGTAACCGGTCTCTTCGAAGGCTACATCCGCCGCCCGCGGGTTCTCGACTTCGAAAACCTCGGCGATGACATCCTCTCGGTAAAAGGCTTCTTCCGGAACAGAATCACCCATGTGCTGATCGTCTTTTTCCTCTCAAGCGTCGGCAGCGCCATCGGCACCTTCGTCGCTTTTCCCTTTTTACTGAACCTGCTGGCCTGAGCAGCCTTCCGGGAAGAATCTTTAGCGATGGATAGGTGTACAGGACTTAGTGCACCGGAAACGATTTGAGTAGTATCAGGCCGAGCCCCATCGGTGCCACTCACCCCATCGACAGGCTTCGAACCAGCTCACTTCCGGCTGCCGAATACAACTTTAATCGTATCCGTAATTTTTTCTACTCTGGTAAAAACAACTCCATCCGCATCTGCGGAATCGGCTGAATCCGATTTTTCGCGAATTCCCCGTGAGTCCCGCGCATGAACATCCCCGGGGCCGAAAAATTTCCTGAATCCCATCTCCGAGGCCGTCTTGATTCTTCTGTGCATGTGCGCCGTCGGCCGGATCTCTCCGGCGAGGCTGATCTCTCCCGCCAGAGAAATCTCTCGGGGCACGGCAATGCCCGTTCGCGCCGAGTAAAGGGCAATCGCGAGGGGCAGCTCGATGCCAACTTCGACCAGACGAATGCCCCCGGCGACATTCACGTAGATATCCTGGTCGGAAAAACGTACCGACAGGTTTTTCTCAAGCACCGCCGCGATCCTTGAGACCCGGTTCGAATCTATCTTGTCGGAATAGATCCTGGAAAAACCGCTCTTTGCCGGTACTACCAGCGCCTGGATTTCGACCATCAGCACCCGGGATCCTTCATACACGGGTGCTGCGATTATTCCGGGGGGGAGCTCGGTTTTTCTCTGCTGCAGGAAAAAGGAAACCGGGTTTTTCACCTGTATTAAACCGTCAGCTTCCATAGTAAACAATCCGATTTCATCAACCGATCCATGCCTGTTTTTTACCGCCCGTACGATCCGGACACCGGTGTCGGCCTGCTCGAAATACAGCACTGTATCTACCATGTGCTCGATGACTTTTGGACCGGCGATGGTCCCTTCCTTCGTCACATGGGCCACCAGGAAAAGTGCGGTGTTCTTTTCTCTGGCCCAGTCGATCAGTTCGTGACAGCCGTACTTCAGCTGGTTTACCGTACCTGGTATACTGCCAGCCTCCTGAGAGACCAGCGTCTGAATCGAATCCACTACCACTACCGTCGGCTCCAATTTGTTCAGAATCGACAGAATACGATCAAGATCGGATTCACACACAAGATGGAGGGAAGTTTTTTTTGAGGGTAGATTTTCGGCCTGGTCTGTGGTATTTATTGTATCATTAAGATATATATTGGAGTTAGGGGCCTGTGCTTTTTTTGCATTAGTGGAATGGCCGGTGACGACATGCAGCCTTTCGGCCCTCATACGGATCTGCTGCGCCGATTCCTCGCCCGAGATGTACAGTACGGGAGAATCTATCTCAACCGCGGCAGCCAACTGGAGCATGAGAGTTGATTTGCCGATCCCCGGCTCGCCGCCAATCAACACAGATGCGCCCATCATTATTCCGCCGCCGAGAACGCGGTTCAACTCATCGATACCGGAGTCAATCCGGACATGGTCGCTGTACTCGATCTTATCAATAAGGACCGGATCAGACAGGCGGGTTTTTGCTGTGCTGCCGCCGTGATCCACTGCGCCGGCCGACCGACCGCTTCCTTTTCCTGTTTTGATGTTTTCCCTGAAGCTGTTCCAACTCCCGCAGTTTGGACATCTACCGAGCCATTTGGTCTCTTCATGACCGCATTCTTTACAGGTAAATACTATTCTGTTTTTCGCCATCTCTCTATCTTACTATAAGTCCGGAAAGGCTGCCGCCGATTGAATTACTAGAGGGTAATGAAAGCGGGGGTAATTGTAAACCAACAGATCCAATAGTTTGCAGATAAATGGTGAAATACTGGGGTTTTTTCTCTACATCTTAATAAGTTAGATAAAAGATATTAAACAGAGATATAATCTTTTTTACATAAAGAAGATAAGTAAAAATAACACCAATCTTCGTCATACTATTTAATTATGATGTCATAAATTCTTTCAAGATCATCCTTTGAATAGTAAGCAATCTCAATTTTCCCCTTTTTCATATTTCCCTTTATATTTACTTTCGTGCCAAGTGCATCCAGGAAACGCTGTTCAACTTCCTGCAGCTCTGGAACCGTCCTATTTGTAGTCGAGCTTTTATCACGCTGCTTTTCAGTTCCGCGAATCCCTTTATTAAAACCATTAGCCTGCCGTTCCGCCTCACGTACGGATAAAAATTCATTTAGAATCCGGTTATACAGTATTCTTTGGTCTGCAGGGTTCACTACTGAAAGAATTGCACGGGCATGACCCGGACTTAACTCTCCATTTGCAATAGAGACCTGCATATCCTCCGGTAGGTTTAATAAACGGAGCATATTAGCTATTGTTGATCTTTTTTTCCCTATTTTCTTTGACAGATTATCCTGACTGATATTGTTTCGTTCGATAAGCTGTTTAAAAGCCCGGGCCTCTTCAATAGGATTCAGGTCTTCTCGCTGAATATTTTCTATAAGAGCAATTTCAAGCTTTTCTTCCTCGGTAAAAGTACGAATAATAACCGGGATTTCAGTAAGTCCTGCGATACGCGAAGCTCTGTACCTTCTTTCTCCAGCAATCACTGTGTACAAATCACGGTCTTTCTCTACAATTATCGGCTGGATAATACCCTGCTGTTTGATCGAGTCGGCTAACTCGGCAAGAGTCTCCTCATTAAACTCTTTTCTTGGCTGATTCGGATTTGATTTGATATTTCTGAGAGGTATTTTTACAATATCCTTTTGATTGGAAGGAAGATTCTCATCAACCTGCTGGATGAGCGCATCAAGTCCTCTGCCAAGTGCTCGTTTAGACACGTTCGATTACCTCCTGTGCCAGCTTCTGGTAACTTATTGCTCCAATACATGAACTATTGTATTGATTGATCGGAACCCGATGAGAAGGAGCCTCTGAGAGTTTTACATTTCGGGGAATAATGGTTTTGAACACAACTTGCTTAAAATACCCTGTAACCTCTTGTACTACTTCATTAGCCAGATTTGTACGTGAATCATACATTGTGAAAAAGATTCCACCTATTTTTAATTGAGGATTCAATGCCCGCTGCACCATTCGGATCGTTTTGAGAAGCTGGCTCAAACCTTCCATTGCGAAGTACTCACATTGAAGAGGTATAAAAACCTGGTCCGACCCTACAAGACCATTAAGAGTTAATAAACCCAGAGATGGCGGAGAGTCAATCAGAATGTAATCCCAACCGTTACTGAGATTTTGGATTGTCTTCTTCAGGAAAAACTCTCTTTCCTCGGCTTCTATGAGTTCAATGTTTGCACCTGTGAGGTTGATATCAGCAGGTATTACGGACAGGTTGGGAACAGAGGTACTCTGAATGACACCATCAACAGGAACTTGCTCTGTGATAAGTTCATATATACCCGACCGTTCTCTTTCAGCACCAACGCTACTCGAGAGGTTACCCTGGGGATCGAAATCTATCAGCAGTACTTTTTTCCCAGATTCTGCCAGATAGGCTCCAATATTTACTGCAGAAGTGGTCTTACCAACTCCGCCTTTCTGATTTGCGAATACTATTGTCTTTGCTGCCATATTGGCCGTTATTATACATGAAAAGCATTAACCTGTCATTTGGAGTGGTGTTCTATAACCCTATTATTTTATAGTTTGCAGATAAATGGTGTTCCGTAGATTCTATTTTGATTTATTATAAAGGATAAGACATGATTGAAGTATTTATAAGGCTATTATTTGGTTAGGTATATACTTATCTAAAAAGTAACACCAATCTTCGACAAACTAGATTGCTTGACTAAACTACTAAAAATAAAGTACTTTCTAAAAGGAGGATAGAGAATGGAAGAATTAGTACGAAAAGCAATAGAGGATGTTCGCCCATCTCTCCAGGCAGATGGAGGAGATGTTAAGTTTATCAGTGTAACAGAAGATGGTAAAGTCTCAGTACAGCTGCAAGGTGCATGTAATGGATGCCCCATGGCTCAATTGACTCTTAAACAGGGTATAGAAAAATATCTAAAAGAAACCGTACCTGGTGTAAGCAGCGTAGTGTCCGTTTAGAATAGCCTCAGTTGATTAAGGCAGTACACACATTCTGTACTGCCTTTTTTTCGATCCAATCAATGTTATAATACAGACCCAAAATCAATACCTGAGGATAAGTTGTAGATATCCTGTACAATACATGAGACACACTGTGGATAACTGTTTCTATCATTAGTAATAAGATGAAATTTAATAAAAGTACACTCTTAATCTCAATGTAAGAACAAGAAAGTTAGAATTTTATAAAATATTGCGTATACAGACCGCTACAAAACGGTTATTCTAGGATAAAATTGTTGAAAATATATTTAAATGATATAGAGTTAATAGTAGGAACTGTTTATTATTGTATCATATGGATACAGAATAAACAAAGCTAAACATTTTGAGGATTTTAGCCGTTATTTTACAGTAGGCTACCCAATGAACTACTTACGAGTTATATTGAATGGAAAAGAAGACTGTGACAAAACAAGAAATACGAAAAATCATTACTGCTCTTCCTAAAACCGAGATTCATCTTCACTTAGAAGGACTTGTAAGTGTCGATACTCTGTGGAAGCTCAAGGCAAAACATAATCTTTCACTTTCAGGTATCAAGACAAAAGCTGACCTATACAATCGTTTCAAAGTAAAGAGTCTAAATGAGTTTATTGATCTATTCATCAATGTAATCCAAAGTTCCTTTCAGGCTGAAGAAGATATTCTCTTTCTTATCGAAGACGCAAGGGATTATCTAAAAAGAAACAACATTGTATACGCTGAAATCTTCTTTGCCCCTTCAAAATTCGTACGGAATGGTTTTTCTTTTCCAAAAATGCTGGAAATCCTTGATGCCGGTGCAAAATCATTAAAAAAAGAAGAAAACCTCGAAATCAAGTATCTTATTGATGTGTCCAGAACATTCGGACCTGAGAATGCCATGCATAATTTGAATCAAACCTTAAACAACAGGAAAGATTCAATTATCGGTATCGGTTTGGGAGGATCGGAAGATAAAGGACCCGCCCAAGACTATAAGAAAGTTTTTAAAAAAGCGCGAAAGCATGATCTCCATGTAGTTGCACATGCCGGTGAAGACATCGGACCTGATTCAATCTGGCATGCTATTAAGGATCTGAAAACCGAACGAATCGGTCATGGTATAAGCGCTGTTCAGGATGACTCTCTAATGAATTATCTAACCAAATCAAAGATACCATTAGAGATTTGTCCCAAAAGTAATATCTTCACCGGTAGGTATGTGAGTTCTTACAAGAATCATCCAATCCGCACGTTTTTTGATCAGGGAGTAAATGTAACCCTGAATACCGACGATCCGACAATCTTTGGCGTGGAGCTCATAGATGAATACATGAACTTACTCACTGAAGAGATTTTTACATTTAATGAACTAATCACAATTCTTAAGAATACCTTATTCGCTTCCTTTTTAGATGATAAGCGCAAGAAGGAAATTTGGAACACCATATCTAATAGTTTGTCGAAAATTGGTGACAAACCAAGTACAATTGCATAACTAAGTAATAATTAGAAGAATCCTCCACAGCTATTTTATTAAATTCTTCTCATCCCAAGAAAATAAAGGATAAAACACCAATTTTCTGCATACTAGGTTGAAGCAATCAGATACTTTACCTCCTCTACATAAGTAAAGACTTAAAACTCTGGAGGTAAAAGATGTTTAGACCACATTTCTGTCCCAACCCGGAATGTCACTTTCATGCGTACCAGAACAATCAGAGAAGCGTAAAATGGTATTCAAAAGACGGATTCTATTCATCCCGTCTTTATGGAAAAGTACAGAGGTATAAGTGTAAATACTGTAAAGTTCGGTTTTCTGAGCAAACATTCAATATTGATTATCATGTTAAGAAAAAAGTAAGCTACAAAGCTATCTTTAATGGGATTGCAGCAACCAGCAGTATTTCAGACTTATCGAGAAAAGAAAAAGTATCACCTCATACCATTATTAACAGGGAGAGAAGGCTGGCTGCTCAGGCCATGTATATACATTCAATACTTCTCTCAACAATTACTATTCAGGAGCCAATAGTATGTGACGGATTTCAAAGCGTTGTTCAGAATTTTTACTTCCCAAATAATATAAACATTGCGATTGGTAAAAGAACACAATTTTTCTATTCACTTAGTTATGCGCAAATAAAAAGAGCTGGGAACCTCTCTGATCAGCAAGTTGAAAAGAAGGAACACTATGAATCTGTCAGTAATATTGATCCAAAAGCAGTTGAGAAGAGTTTTTCAGAACTGATCAGTTCAATCATAGAAATCATGAAAGAATCAGATAAGTCAGAGTTAACTCTCTTTACTGACAGAAAACAAGCTTACGTAGCAGCTATCAGAAATAATCTCAAGTTAAGAACTCTGATTGAAGCTGAAAAATTTCAACATACCAGGATATCCAGTAAGGAACCCCGTACAATTAAAAATCCACTCTTCTCAGTGAACTATATGGATAGGCAGTTCAGAAAAGATCTTTCGGAACACGTTGTGAAGTCCATATGCTTTGGAAGAAATGTAAACAACCAGTTGGAAAGGATGGTTATTTATCGCTTTTACCATAATTTCATCAAGTCCTACCGCGTTCGAGGAAATAACAAGTATACTCACTCTGATATGGCAGGAATACCATCAAAGCTTAGTTCATATTATATAAAACACTTTTTTCGAGAGCGTTTCTTTCCATCCCGTATAAAGATACTTTCTGTAGATCAAAAAATTTTAAAAAGGATATATCCTACGCCTCTTTTGGATAATTCCAATCTAAAGAAACAGGAAACATCGAAAAAAGATACCAAAATTGCATAGTGTGTTGATAAATGGTGTTTTGATATAGACAATTTACTACTCAGGAAAGAATAATCGATATGTTAGAAGCATTTTTAGATAACACTGTTTAAATAACGATTGGATGTAGGATTATAAAAACATTAACACCATTTATCGAATAACTGTTTCACGTGAAACAGTTATTCTTCCTCATCCTTCTCATTCACCACTCTGGCCACACCAACCAGCTGATCGGGTTTCTCAATATTGACCAGGATAACCCCTCTGGCAAGCCGGCCCTGGCTGGGAATTGTCTCTACTTGCAGCTTAATGCTGTTGCCTTGAGAAGTGATGCATACAATATCGTCCTCTTCTCCCACACTAAGTGTTCCTACGACTTCACCGGTTTTTTCATCGGTCTTATATGCAATTTGACCTCTTGTACCTCGCCCATGAGGATTGAAGTTATCATATTCAACTCTTTTTCCAAATCCGTTTTCGCTGACCAGAAACATCTGTTCTCCTTCGGAGACCCTCAACACCCCAATCAGTTCATCATTCGAGGAGAGCTTAAGACCCTGGACACCACGTGAATTCCTACCCATAGCGCGAACAACCTCTTCGTGGAATCGCAGCGCATTTCCACTCCTCGAAATGAGAATTACTTCATTCTTTCCATCTGTCAAAACTGATGACATCAATCTATCATTGGAACTCAGATTCAGTGCGATAATCCCCCGGGTCCTTGCATTGGTAAAGTCTGAAGTCTTTACTTTCTTGACAATACCCCGTCTGGTCGCCATAAAAATGAACTCATTTTCACTGAAATCCGTCAGATTTATTACCGAGGTGATTTCTTCGTTCGCGGAAATA
>Ga0272441_10002360_pt1 | contig 38253 bp, 32 predicted proteins | sample SSMProp6N_FD_193582 | JGI IMG/M metagenome (GOLD analysis project Ga0272441, IMG submission 193582) | Marine sediment archaeal communities from Little Sippewissett salt marsh, Falmouth, MA, United States - SSM-Prop-6N | ecosystem: Environmental > Aquatic > Marine > Wetlands > Sediment ... | reverse complement strand
GGCGAGGTTAGCGAGTGGAGCGAGGTCGCGTTTATTCTGTTGCCGGAGTAGGCAACGGCCTACGGCGTGAGGTGTCGCACCCTTCGGGAGCGACTGCCGTGTAAAATGAACGTCGAGCGAGACGCTCGACCTATTAAGAAAAAGGGCGGCGAGAGCCGTCCTTTTTTAATCCCCCCCAATCCCCCTTTGACAAGGGGGGAGGAAGAAAAAAGCCCCCCTTGTGAAAGGGCCGGAAGGTCCGGTGCCGGGATTGAGGGGGATTAATTCTTGGCGAAGATTTTCGACCACGCGAGCGAATCGGCGAAGCCGTTGAGCACAAATGCCTCCGGCGCACGCCGGTTAAGCACGAACGGCTGCGGCATTGCCGCCGCCTATTCGTAGCGGAGGGCATCGACGACGTTCTGCTTGCTCGCGCGGATCGCGGGGATTATCCCGAAAACGACGCCGACGAGCATCGAGAAAATCAAGCCGATAAGAACGAGGCCCGGCGGGAAAGTTATATTGAACGGGGCCAGCTTGCCGACTGTCATCACGAGCGCGGCAACAACGCCCATCCCGAGAATACCACCGAGAGTAGAGAGCATAATCGCCTCTATCGCAAATTGGATAAGGATATTCCACGAGGACGCACCGCAGGCTTTTCGGATACCGATTTCTTTTGTGCGCTCTTTCACCGAGACGAACATCACATTCATAATGCCGATTCCGGCCACGACAAGGCTAACACCGGCGATCAATAGCACGACGAGCGTTGCTGCACCGGTGATTTTGCCGTAAATCTCCCTCATCATGTCCGACGTAATAAGCGAGAAATTATTCCTCTCCCACGGGCGCAGGCTGCGAATACGGCGTAAGGCCGTAATCGTTTCGTCCTTTGCGTCGTCGAGAGCGCCGGGATATGCCTCGATGTTCATCTTGAGACTCCAAAGTAGCCAGCGGCTCTGTTTGACCGCGGTTGTGATTGGAATGATCGCGACTTCATCGGGGTTTTCGCCGAGTGTCGAACCGACCTCTTTCAGTGTGCCGACAACTTTGAAACGCATCGGCCCAATGAATAAGTCCTGACCAATCGGGTCGCGATTTGGGAAGAAATCGTTGACGATCTCCTGCCCTATAACGCAGACATAGCGGCGCGCGAGGACATCGTGTGGCACGAGGAAACGGCCCTGATCCAATTTATAGATACCGCCCTGCAGGAAACTCTCATTCGTAGCGATATATTTGATCGATTCGCTGGAGCGTCTGTGTCCGAAGCGCATTCGTGATGTGCTTCCCGCGATTGGCGCGATGGATTTCACCGATGGACAAGACTCAAGTATTTCGTCAATATCGTCGAGGTCGAATCGAGGGCGACGAAACAACTCGAAAACTTCCTCACGATTACCCTGGCTCCAGCTCATTGCCATTTCGATTTGGTTCATTCTTTCGATACTAAAAGTATTCGCTCCGAGGCTCTGGGCTTGCATCGACAGGGCGCTTTGCATACTCGAAGCCAGCGCGCCCATCCCGATTACCGCCACCACGCCTACGATCACGCCAAGTATCGATAGAAAACCGCGCAACCGATTCTGGTTTATACCGTGTAAAGCAATGGTTATATGCGTAAGGATATTCATTTAGCTACTGTTACTTCATTTATAGTAATAGATTATTCTACTATCTCTTTATTATATATACAGTTACTATTCATAACGTAACGCATCGACGGGATTTTTCCGTGCAGCCTTAATCGCCGGATAAAGCCCAAAAAATACGCCTATCATAGATGTAAATGCGAAACCGAGAAATACAGCCGCCCATGAAAAAACAAACACCAATGGCGAAATAGCGGCGATAATAGCCGCCATAAAGAATCCGACCAACGCGCCGATTAAGCCGCCAATCCAGCAGACCATGAGCGCTTCGAGAAGGAATTGCACCATAATATTCGACCGCTTGGCTCCGAGAGCCTTACGGACACCTATTTCGCGGGTGCGCTCCGTCACCGAGATAAGCATAATATTCATCACGCCGATTCCGCCAACGAGCAATGAAAGGCCGGCGATGCCGACAAGCGCCGCCCACATATATTTCGTGGCATCGCGAAAATTTTTCAAAAGGAAATCCTGGCTGTTAATCCCGAAATTATCGGGGTCGCCGGGATGAAGGCCACGCGATGCGCGTAGCATCATTCGACACTCGTCCTCGAGGTCTTCAACTAAATCCTCTGAGGGCGCACTGACCATGACTTTCAGCCCCCGCCAACGACCGAACAAGCGTGTCGATACCGGTAATGGAATATAAATATTATAGTCGGAGGTCATCCCGCTCATATTGGTAAGGAGATTTCCCTGTTTCTCGATTACACCGATTACCCTAAAAGGAACGCCATATACTTCGATATACTCATTGATCGGTTCTTCGCCGCCGGGGAATAATTTTTCATATATATCCCAGCCTACAACGCAGATGCGACTCCCCTGCTCGACCTCGAAACCGGAAAAAAAGCGTCCTTTTATGATCGGCAATTCGCGCACCAAATGGTAATCTTCGGTTGTGCCAATAATTTGTATCCCGGTTAGGTCATTTCCCTCGCGAGAAATGCTCTCTCCCCAATTTTCGCTGTATGGAACGATGTATTCCGCAAGCGATACGCGATTGAGGGCTTCCATTTCCTTTTCGCCGATCCTCGGCGACCGCCAGAAAAATTCGCCGCCCCACTGGTGTCTTCCGACGTAAAGCACGCGCGTGCCCATCCGCGAGAACTCTTTAGCGACCATGCCGTCCAAACCCGCGATAACAGAGACGATTACGATAATCGTAGTTACGCCGACCATTATCCCGAGCATTGTCAATAGCGTGCGTAGCAGGTGCGCACGCAATGACTCTAAGGCAGATCGGGCGCTTTCGATAAACAGATACAAACGTCAAACCTCCGTATCACTGAAGATGTTACCGTCGAGGAGTTCGACGCGTCGCCATGCGTGATCCGCAATAGAACGTTCGTGGGTAACAAGGATTACGGTGTGTTTTTTATCGGACAGTTCGTCGAGCAAAGACATTATCTCCTGTCCGGTAGTGCTGTCGAGGTTTCCCGTTGGTTCGTCCGCAAGGATTATCCCCGGTTTCGTGACAAGCGCTCTCGCGATAGCCACTCTCTGGCGCTGGCCGCCGGACAATTCGTTTGGGCGATGGTTCATCCTGTCGCCGAGGCCAACTTGTTCGAGAACCTCGATAGCTCTATTTCTCCGGTCTTTCCGGCTAACACCTGCGTATATCAAGGGTAGTTCGACGTTGCCGAGTGCGGTCGCTCTCGGTAGCAGGTTAAAGGTCTGGAATACGAAGCCGACCTCGCGATTACGGGCTTCGGCGAGACGTGCGTCGGACAGCTCCGAGACATTAGTTCCACGAAAAATATAATTTCCACTCGTCGGGACATCGAGCATTCCGAGAACATTCAGGATTGTTGACTTTCCGCTGCCCGAAGGCCCCATTATCGAGATATACTCCGATTCTTTGATTGTCAGATCGATGCCACGCAGGGCGTTGACCTCGGTCTTGCCCATCTGATATACTTTAGTGACCGATTCTAATCGTAGTAGATCTTGCATTAGAAACGCCTTTCCGACTATCGGATTCGATTAATGAAATTCTGTCGCCATCCTTAAGTTCGCGCAGTGCTTCATATCGGCCCGTAACAATGATATCGCCCTCTGCAACTCCTGATTTAGCCTCTATATATCTATCGTCCGCGATCCCAGTTGTAACGATTTGCTGGTGAGCTATGTCGTCTTTCACGATAAAAACCGCTTCCTGACGTTCGCGTTTGCCATTTGCCCGCGCAGGGCCACCCTTTGGCGGATCGCCGACCCGTTTACCGGGTGGACCTTTCGCGGTATCGTCGAGAGTTTCCGGCTCTTTCGCTGCAACAACCGACTGTATCGGAAGGGAAAGGACGCTGTCAGCTTTATCGACCTCGATTTCCGCAGAACAGCTCATACCGGGGCGAATGCCCGCGAATGGATCCGGGATAGAGATTTTCACTTCGAAATTCGCAACCGTTTCCTGGCCGCCAACGTTTTGCAGACGCGCACTGTTGGCAATTTTGACAACCTCGCCGGTAAGGAAAGTGTCGGGGAATGCGTCAACTTCGACTTTCGCCGTTTGCCCTATCAATAGATTCACGACATCCGCCTCGTCCACTTCGACAACCGCCTCCATCGCATCGAGCTGGGCGATAGTCATTATCACGCTGCCGATATTGTTCATCGTGCCGGTGATAACGTTCTCGCCCTCCTCCGCAGTCAGGCTTATTACTACACCCGAAACGGGCGCGATGATCGTCGTTCGCGCGAGATCGTCCATGTTCTCGTCGAGCATACCGCGGGAGCGTTCGACGTTGTTCTGCGCGGATTGCAGCAGCGCTTCCTGCACCTCCACCTGAGTTTGCGCTTGAAGCAAAGCGTCTTCGGAGACCAAGCCTTTTTCGAACATGGTCGTAGTCTTACTCAGCGTCCCTCGGAGTTGTCTTAGATTAGCGCTTACTCGCGCAACTTCGGAGATCGAACTTCGTAACGAGGCATTTGCGGAGTTGACTGCCGCTTCGTAGCGATTGCGCTCGAGTTCGACGAGTGTATCGCCTTTAGCGACCGTATCGCCTTCATCCACGTGCAAAACTTGAATTTGTCCGATAACCTTGCTGGAAATCTCGACTTCGACTTCCGGATTGAGCCTTCCGAACGCGGTAACCAGTTTAACAATATCCCTTTTCTCCACAGACTCTGTGAGAACCGGCGTAGCGCCAGATGCGCGGCGTTTGAGGAACAATCCAACTACAATTACCGCAGCGATAAAAAATAAAATTATGAGTATTATTACTACTTTCTTCATTCTTTCCTCCGATATATTATTCGCTATTTATTCTGTTTTTATACCCGACCAGAGTTCGAGTTCGGCCAGAGACATCCGATAGTCGAACACCGCGCTGACCTTCTCATTTTCAGCTTGTCTCAGGGATAACTCAGCCTGAAGCACATCCAATAAAGTGCAATCACCAAGTTCGTATTTTTCGCGAAATAACGTAGCATTGAGAACAGCGTTTTGAACGCGGTAGTCGGACAGGTTTATTCTCGATGCGGCTTCCTCCATGCGCCGATACGCCGATCGCACGGTCGATTCCACCATTTGCTTCGCCTGTTGCATAGATATATATGCCTGACGTTCGTCGCTGTGGGCGCTCTTAAGAGACGAAATGCGCGAAGTTCCCGAGAATAGCGTCCACGACGCCGATATTCCCGCACTCCAAGTGGCCTCATCCCCTATTGTAGTGAATGAAGCCGGCATCGCGTTATCGCTCCAATTGTATGAATAGCTTGCATTTACGGAGGGTAGATACCTACTCCAACTCGACCACTTGTTTAGATTGGAACTTTTTTCTGCAATCTCGACAGCGATAATCTGTGGATTCTTTTCGAGAGCCGCAGCGAGGTGATCGCTTAGGGGGGCGGCCTCGACTATTAGAGCTTTAGGTTCGGCGAGTTCAATATTCGCTTCGAGGGGTAGAGAGAGCATCGCAAGGAGGTTCTCCTCCGCCTGTTTGCGCGCGTTCTTCGATTGCAGAAATGTTAATTCGGTTTCCGCGAGAGTTACCTTCATCTGCGAGACTTCGGTGGGATCGGCGAGGCCGAGGGTGTCGCGTTGCGCGACGAATTCCCATTGGTCGCCCGTGCGTTCGACCGCCTGCGCGGTGTTGGCCTCGGTCTGCCTTGCGCTGATCACCGAGTAAAACGCTTGTTTCGTCTGATAAACAAGGTCCGCACGCTCGCGGTCGAGGTCGGTTTGTGCGCTTTCGTAATTTAGGATAGACGATTTGAGGGATAGAATATTATCTCCACCGGCAAATAGCGGCTGGGAAGCGCTTAGGCCCAAAGAATAGTGATCGTCGCTAACGGTATAACCGGTCTCGGTGAAATTGTATCTATCATCGCCGCTGTGGCTCCACGAGAATCGCATACTTGCCGAGGGCATTAGTTGCGACCATGCACCGAGACGCGAAGCCGCGCTTCTCGTGAGAGATTCCCGCTTCGACTCGATTCCGTAGTTTTTCTCGATCGCGAGTTGAATACAGTCGTCGAGTGTAATGACCTCGCCAGAAAGCTCTTGACCTTGCTGAGCGGTTTCCTGGGCCGTGAGAGTGTATGGCGCTAAAACTAAGCCAAATATTAGTATTGTCATAAATATTCTGAATATCGATTTGTCCATTGTTCCGCCTTTTTTATGACCATTTGGTCACGACACGAGAGACTATAATTATTCCGACCGAGAATGTCAAGACCTTTTTACATTTTGTCCGCTATTTCTTATACAGACGACATGCCAATATATTCATAATTTGGACGAATAATACTGATTTTGGTTATTCTAACCATAAAAAAAGCCCCACAAAACGGGGCTTTCTAATTCGATTAAATCCTTGTAGATTCAGCGAAGAGCGAATTTGAACGGAATATTGTAAATAACTTTTACCGGTTTGTCGCGTTGGAATGCCGGCGAGAATTCCCATTGATTAGCAGCCTCTAAAGCGGCCTCCCCAAAAAAGCCAGGGGGATCCTCCGCTACGATAACAGCCGACTCTACTTTACCATCGAGACCTATGACTACCTCCACCATAACTTTGCCCTCAACGCCGCCTTTTCGGGCGAGTTCCGGATATACCGGTGTGACCTGCCGAAGCACTTTTGGCATCTTCTCGAGTGAGTAAAACTGCACTGTTTTGAAATCGTTCTCGACACGCGGTGGTAGCGGATCATCGAGGGCGGGATTGTTAGCGATAGTAATAGCGGGATCGACTTCGTCGTTCTCGACCTCGATCACCTCGGCTATCTCGAGACGCCTGGGCGGCGGCTCTTTCTCGAGTTGCTGTTGCGTGATTTCCACTTCCTCGATCTGGATAAGCTCCTGAAATTCGGGGCCCTGCACGTCCGTCGCACAGGAATTCACGAATGTCAGAGCGACGAGCAAAATCGATGATAGGTAAATTATTAGACTTTTGCGGAAACTAACTTTCCACTGGGATTTCGCTCTCTCGTAAGTTGGTATCTGCATGATACCTCCATAGTTTATTGGTTTTCGAAATCCCGCGCGATATTTACATACCTTCCTCCATATATAGTATATTCATTCTACAAGCTAATTTCAAGTCCAAACCAATAAAAAAAGCCCCTTTGCGGGGCTTTAAACAATCAATTGATAGATGTCTCTACCTGAGTTTGAAATTAAATGGAATCTGGTATCGAACCCGAACGGCCTTGTCGCGTTGCATACCGGGGCTGAAGGTCCATTTTTTTGCCGCCGCTATTGCAGCATCGCCGAAGAAACCTGCAGGGTCCTCGGCAATGACTTTCGCCGACTCGACTTTGCCATCGACGCCGATAATAACTTCGACGAGCACTTTGCCCTCCACTTCCCCCCTGCGCGCGAGATCGGGATATTCCGGATTGACCTGTTTTTGAGGTGTCGGTGGGGATTCGAGGGCAAAGAAATCAATGATTTCGCCCTCGTCCGGCGGAGGTGGCGGCACGAAACTATCCACAACCAAATCCGTTTCCGCGATAGTGATTGTATCCGGGACTTCCTCGTCATCGGCCTCGATTACCTCGGCAATTTGAGGTTTCGGTGGTTCTTCCTTCTCGATCTGCTGGCGGGTTTCTTCGATCTCCTCGATCTCGATAACCTGTTGATATTCGGGGCCTTCCATTCTTTTAACTTGAACGGTAATAAAAGTCAGCGCAATAAGCAGCATAGCAAGCAGGGTTATAATCAAGCTCTTCCGGTAATTCGGAGTGAATTGTTCGGGTAAATTCGCTTTTTCGTCCCTGTAACGCATGGCTTAACCTTCCGAAATTGTGGCGAAGTTCACCCGGAGAGCGTTCGCCTCCTTAAGCGACTCCATAACCATAGCCACCCGACCGTATTTAGATTTCGAATCGGCGCGAATAGAGACGATTAGCGCCGGATTCGTTAACATCTTGTCGGCCATAACCGGTGCGACCTCGGCGTAGGATATTAACATATCGTCGATATTTAGGCGGTTTTCGCGGTCGATCCAGATATATGAAATATCGCGCTTCGCCTCGATTTTTTGCGTAGCTTTCGCCTGCGGCAATTGCACGCGAAGCCCCTGGTATTCTTTGAAAACCGTGACGGTCATAAAGAAAATAAGCAGCAGGAAAACAATATCCGCTACCGATGAATTTGGTATCGCACTGGAAAGCTTGGATTTCTGTTTAAATCCTATTGCCAATTTATCCTCCGAAATTTCGGGCGTTTAGCCGACTATCGTCGCAAATTTGTTCGATTACAGGTTTTAGAACTGCGGCGTAGCGATAGATATCTTTTTCGCGCCGGCCATTTTTACTTCGTCAAGAACATCGATCATCATCGAGTATTCAGCTTCCACGTGAGTTAGCAGACTAACGATAATTTCCTCGTCCATCCCCTTTTCGGCTTTGTATTCGTTCCGCTTTCGTTCGACTAATTCCCTGACGTTTTCGAGAGGTGTAAGCTCTCCGCCAACAAGAACCTGCCCTTGCGGATTCACAAAGATATTCAGAATATTCTTCTTTGCGATCTTAACTTCCTGACCGGGCGGGGGGAGCGTCATACCGAGCCCCTTGGCCGGATTCATACTGGTTGTGACCAGAAAGAAAATAATCAGAAGGAATACGATATCCGCCAGACTCGCCGTAGGGATATCCGCGCCAGCTTTCGCGTGTTTCTTCAGGCTAAGCACTTGCTATCACTACCTCGCAACCAAATCGTTATCGATGAGGAACTCGACCAGCTTGTTCGAGAAATCCTCCATCTCAATCACCATTCCGTCAACCTTGTTGACGAAATAATTGTAGAAAATCTGAATCGGTATCGCGATAGCCAAACCGCTGAATGTCGTCAGAAGTGCGACCGAAATGCCACCGGCGACTTCACTCGGAACGATGTCGTTAGATTTGGCGATAGTATCGAAAGCCACGATCATGCCCTGCACCGTTCCAAGGAAACCGAGCATCGGCGCTACGCTGATAATCGTGGACAGCCAGACCATGCCCTTTTCGAGAAATCCGAGCTGGACAGCCGCTTCGTTCTCGATTGCCCTTTCAACATAAGATAATCCACGCTCGGCGCGTTCCAGTCCGGCGTGGAAAAGGGCTGCCAATGGTCCGCGGGTAACTTCGCATTCTTCGATAGCGGGTTTAACGCCTTGAGATTTCAGAATCTCTGTAATCTTAGCAAAGAACTTTTTGCTGTTGATTGTGGCCCGCATGAGTAGCCACAATTTGACGATTCCGAAAGCTATCCCGATGATAAAAAGGCCCAGAAGCGGATACATCAAGAATCCACCTTTATTAAAATACTCGACCATCGAGAGGGCTCCTTTCGTATAGGTAGTTTTTTAATCCGACTCTAAGTTATGAATATAATAACGGGATTTATCAAAGTCAAACAAAAAAGTCGTTGGATATTTATTTGTGCTCGACGCTGCGCGACTCGCTTCTTACCATTATAAATTTTCATTTTAAATACACGACGCGTTTCGTAACAAGGGGTTGCAACCCCTTGTTCACCCGGACAAGATAGACGCCGCTGCCGAGTGAGGCGTCGGGTTGCCAAACGAATTCGCTATTGTCAATAGACACGGCATCTCGCCGTGTGTCGAGCGAGACGCTCGATCTATTATTCGGCGAGATTTTCGCGTCGGGCTCCTCCCTCCTCGCAATGACGTCGATGAGATGGCCGTTTATGTCGTAGATTTCAATTTCCGGATTCCGGATCAAGCCCGGAATGACAGATACAGAAATCGATACTGACGAATTAAACGGATTCGGATAGACACGTATCTCGAAATCTCCCGGTCTGGCGATTTCGCCGATATTAGAAACGTCGAGGATCGTTATTGGACCGACGACGCCGATAATCGAATTGTATTGCGCGCTGACGACGCGAATATAGACGTCGGTTTCGTCGCCGGTAATATATGGAACTTCCCAGATATGGAACGGGATATCGGTTGAATCGACGATTGCTTGCCACGGGCCGTCGGGGCCATCGAGGGAATAATCCAATCTTACCGTCGTGAAATCGGGAACGCCGCTTGTAGTCCATTGAACGACGATGTTAGTCCCCTCGTCGGCGGAAATACCGACGGGCGGCAAGATGATATCGATACTCGGCCCTACGCCCGTGCGGAAGTATAGGGTGTATAATCCGAACTCCCATTCGTCGATACCGCGAACGAGGAGTTTGTATGATCCATCGGTCGGCGGAATAAACTGCAGGAAGAAATTATCGTCGGAAATCCCGGTCGACGAAGAATCGATAAGTTCGCCGCCGCATGAGGAATAAATCGCCCCGAATGTATTAGTGACTCCTCTCGAATAGAGGATATAACTGCTTTCCGAAACCGCTTCGAACGTGAACCAATCGTCGTCTCCGGGGCGATAGATCGCGTCTTTCCAGTGTGACGATTCGGCTCGCGGCACGATAGTTATAGCCTCCGCGCACGTGTTCGGGGCGTCATCGCGCGGAGCCGGTTCGATTTGCATAACCGCGCTGTTGATAATGGAGTAACCTGCCGGCATGCCGGCGGGAAGCGAATACCAGCCATTCGAAGATCCGGCCCAACCCATATTCAGATGAAAATAATGCGAACTTGTGTTATAGCCGTCGCAGACTATCGAATGGCCACCTTCCCAGTCGTCCTGATAAATAGAGAGTTGTGCCGGCCGTCCGGCGATCTGGTCATCCGAAAGGTATGTGTAGAAATTTGGATTACCGCCGGAGATTTCTGCGGCATCCTCGTCGTATCCCCATTTCTCGATATAGTCGTTCGCCGAGACATTCGCGCCTGTCCCGGAAGAGCTATACCACGATCCAACAGAAACGCCCGCAGCCCACATTAAATCGGCCAACTGGGAATTCGAGGGATCCCCCGATCCGGCGTAATCGAACACGATTGTGTCGTCGTTAGCGGTCGGCGCATCGATAAATATTTCCGGCGAAGTGTATCCCGAATAATAGCTTTCGTCGTCGGAAAAGGCGACGAAAGGCGGATACTCCCAATAATTAAGGATTTGCGCCATTGCGGTAGCTGTGCAGCCTGTGACACAACGATAGCCGGTTTCGGGATCAAGCGGGCAACGCATATTATATGGATTGCCCTGGCTCCATTCTGTATCGAGCCAGGGGCCGTAAACCGTCATACTCGATCGCGAACGGATAAAATCTTCTTCCCCTGCAAGATAATCCCGCCATTCCGTTTCGTTCGATTGAATGATAACTTCAGAGGTTTTCGAAATCGCCTCGATCCTCATTGCGAGGTCGTCGCGAAGCATATTCAGCATTATATTTTGAGGCGATTCAATGAATATGAAATCGTGGGCGAAAGAATAGGCGATAACGGGGCGAATTTCTGTCATGCCACTTAGCGCAACAAATCCGACCGGATCGAGCTCGACGATATATCCGAGTGTCCTATCGGCATCGGAATCTCGCAACGGCTGGATATTTCGCGGCGCGAAAGTCTTTCCGATAACCTCGGGAGCTATGTTCATATGGTTCTGAGTGAACTCCGTATTTATTTCGAGATGGGTTGTTGCTGCAGTTAGGGCCATTTCGGGCGTAACTATCGCCCCAAAAACGGTCGCAATCATGATGAACGAAATTATAAAAAGGCGAATGTGCATATTAAACCTCGTTTTGTGGTTTACAATATTATAAAATGTAGCTAAAATCGGCTTCGTTTTCAAGGGCTTTCTTGCGTAACTTAAATCGTGGTTGTCAAACCTAAAAGCCGTTGACGGTGTTGAAAAACAGCATTATATTTTGTAGCACTTAAACTAAGGAGAAACAATGCGGACAATTATCTCAATTTATCTTGTGATCATCCTCTCGGCTTTGGCTTTCGCCGTCGATTCGCTCGATATTGCCGCGCTTGCGGATATCGAACTCGCGCCACTACGTGGTGTCGATGTCGATGGCGGCTATATTTTCGCATTTGCGAAAGCGCCAAAGCTATATTCGTTAGAATATGTTTGCGGCGGAGGATTGTTCGTCCTGGATAGCATTGTCTGGGATGGCTTTACGATGCCATCGGGAACGCATCTTACGGGGCGATGGATCGACTGCGCGGACGGTCGCGCGTTTGTCGCGGACTGGACATCTGGAATCCGCGTTTTCGATATCTCCGATCCGTTCGATATCGTCGAGGATACCGCATTTGTCCCGGCCGGACAGGTTCGGTCCGTCTATGCGAACGGCGACACGCTCTTCGCTGCGGCGAATGCCTCCGGCGTGCATGTTTATGATATATCGGGCGACCTCGATTACATTACTACGCTCGATATCGGCTCGGCGGTGCTCGATGTCGCAGGGCGTCCGGACGGCAACGTCCTTGTCGCCGAGGATGGCGCGGATTTTTCCGTATGGGACCTTGCGGATCCATCCGATCCGATTTCGTGGGAGACATTTCCGGGCGACGCGATCAGGCTTATAGACTACGACACTCAAAGCCTAATTGCCGATTGGAGCGAGGGCATTGTTTTAATAGATATCTACGACATTACCGATCCTTTCGAGATTGCCACTATCGATTACTGGGATTCGGACGTTTTCGATCTCGAAATCTGGCAGGATAACCATATTATTATCGGGGTCGGCTTCGAGGGCGTTTCGATTGTCGATCTCGGTTCCGGCGCGATAATAGCCGAGGTCGGATATTACATTCCCGACGACGCGAATATTATCGACGTTCAGACGAACTCCGCGATAGCATACGCGGCGGATGCCGGCGGTATGCTCTACGCTCTCGACCTTGCCGATCTCGCTTCGATTGCGGAACGCGCCTTACCGGAAACGCCCGAATTACGCGCCTATCCAAACCCGTTTAATTCGTCAGTAAAGATCTCTGTATCTGTCATTCCGGGCTTGATCCGGCCCTACGGCTCGTCTGAGAATCCAGAAATCGAGATATTCGACATAAACGGCCATCTCATCGACGTCATTGCGAGGAGGGCTGAGCCTGACGCGGCAATCTCATCGAATAATAGGTCGGGCGTCTCGCTCAACACACGGCGAGACGCCGTGTCTAATAAAACAGATTGCCACGCCCTTCGGACTCGCAATGACGATAAAGGCGAATATATCTGGACACCCGACGAATCCCTCGGCAGCGGTGTTTACCTCGTCCGCATTGGCTTGACAAAATCGACTATTAAAATAATCTATATGAAATAACAAAAGCCCTCTCTTTCGAATGAAATCATATTCGCGCTTGCCCTCCAAGGTTATAATCGCTAAACTGTATCGAATAAAACGAGTTTGGAAACAATAAGGAGATGAAATGTCAAAAGAACAGGTAAAAGCACCGCAGGGACGGCAAATACAGATCGAACTTCCGCCCGAAATCGCCGATGGAATCTATGCGAATCTCGCCGTAATCACACACTCGACAAGTGAGTTCGTGATCGATTTCGCACGGATAACACCCGGATCGCCAAAAGCGAAAGTCCAGGGGCGAATCATTATGACCCCGATAAACGCAAAGCTTCTGATGAAAACCCTCGATGACAATATCACAAAATTCGAGGCGAAATTTGGAGATATAAAAACACCGGATCAATCCGCGCAACCGAGCGGTAATATCGGTTTCGGCCAGGACCAGTAAGCTATAGCATAAATATGATTGAGATTACAGCAAACATGCCCGTGGACGTCCTTCTCGACGAATATCCAGCATCTCATAAGTGGCTTATGCAAAAATATATCCACTGCACGGAATGCGGCGAGCCGGTCTGGGGAACGATTGGCGAGTTGATTGAATCGAAAGGAATGGATGTCGAGGAAACGTTGACCGAGCTGAACGACTTTCTGAGCAAGTAAGTCCTCGCCGGCGCGACGGCTGTGGGTGAAATACTATTGTCTTTTAACGTAATTGCCCATTGCAGCCGGCGTGTGACCGGTGGAAATCCCTCGGGGCTGCAATAGAATAAAGAAAAGGGTTGTCCCCCCAAGGACAACCCCCTTAAACAACCTATCTACGCGACTCCTGTGCCCTATTTGCCCAGCACGATGATTATATCTTCCTCTTTCCAACGGAAATTAGCAGGCATTTTCCTAATAACGGAATTGATTTCCGGAATGTCCGGAATCTGGCCGGCAATTTTACTTGCATCGTTATTATAACCTTCGCCGTAGTATATCTTTATATAATTCGGGACCTCGACGAATGTGTTTTTCGGATCGAGACAATTGTAGCCGAGACCGCGGAGTTTCGATGTAACTCGCTCAGCCCACTTCGGGACCTCGTCGTCCGTTTTGCGCGTGCCGTTAAGCACACGGACGATAGGTTTTCCCGCCGAATATGGAGCCGACGAGTAATTATCCGAAACCATACTGCCCTTAGCCTTATCCGGTAAATCGTATTTCTCTATTCCCATATCCGGATCAAGACGATAAATATCGAATCCGGTGTTTTCCCAATTGTCGCGATCGGAGTGGAAGTAAATATAATCGCGACGATAATCGCCTTCATCCACATAGCCCCAACATGGTGAAAGATCGCGGAACCATCGGCTGAAAGTCTTTTGTATGTTTTCTCCGGTGTTGACGTTCGTCACCCAGATATTCCAGTATTCGTCGTCGATAAGACCCAATCCCGGGACTGCGTTGGGGGCGCTCTTTGAATATGCGATCCAGTTGCCGTCCGGCGACCAGCAGGGATCGGACTCGTTGCCTGTGTAACTGGTCATCTGTATCTTACGTTTGCCGTCGATATCCATAATCCAGATATCCCAGCTTCCGGCTTCTTCGCTGGCGTAAACGATACTTTTGCCGTCGGGGGAAATTTGAGGATCGATACCCGAACCGAGTTCGGTCAGACGCGCGCCATTAAGGTCCATGCGATATATTCTCGGATGCCACCGAGGATGCCATTCCTTTTCCGAATTAATATACGGATTGCTGCCCGCTCTGGACGGCTCGATTGGGTTTTGGGAAAGATGCCAGTAGAAGCTCGAAATGGATGTATAAAGCTGATCGGAGCTGGCGAATACGATAAACTGCTTACTGACATCTCCGCCGAAATCGCTGCCACCGGCCCACGATATTTTTTGTGTGCCGGTCATACCGGAGAAATGCTTCACCCAGATTGCCGGATAGCCTGTTCTTTCGCTTGTGAATAGGATTCTGTTGCTCTCTGGAAACCATGCGGGATAATAATCGTCGGCTGGATTATTCGTAACGCGTTGATAACCTCCGCCACCAATGGAGCTTACAAGATAAATATCGAAATCCCCGGAGGGGCGATTTCGTGCCGGGACATCGTAGTAGTTTTTAGATTCCCAACTCGCGAAAGCAACGTATTTGCCATCGGGAGATATATCGGGTGTGCAATCGTGTGAGGGCCTGTTCGTTACGCGAATAATCGAAGCTACTTCTTCGATGTGCGGTGCACCATTAGTGGGTCGCCCACATACGCCGGTCGATTGATAACTCGGTGGTCCGCATGTGCCGCCAATCAATGGGATAATAATCGCAGTTGCGATTAACACCTTTACTATTTTCCTGACCATGATTACCTCCTCCGCCATCTACAACTGAAGAACGCTAATATTCTCGGTTCATGTCTAAAGTTAATTATGCACATTGGGATTGTCAAGGTATTTTTCAAAACATTTTTAAGTTACGGCTATAACTCGCTATTATACAATTAGTTACAAGAATAAAAATAATTATCATTTCACATAATCGCATGACTAACAGTAGATAGGATACGATTTTCTAATGAATAACATTAGAAGAATGCGAATAATAGGTAGAATATACTTTATATAATGAGTGTTATTTATTGTTGGATAATAAGTTACGATTATGCACTATTGGCATCGGGCCATGCTTGCCCATATCCCGGATAGCATGAATAGCATCGTAATGTGCAGAAAGTGTTTCATTGAACCAATGTGTCCCGTCTTCGTTCGAAACGAAGTAGAGGTAATCGCTGGAATCAGGCCACAGGGCTGATGTTACGGCAGATACACCCGGATTATTAATAGGGCCCGGTGGAAGGCCGGGAAAACGGTAGGAATTGTAAAGACTCGAAGATGTATCAAGGTCCGCAAGCGTAAGTGCGCGGTCAAAAGAACGAAGGCCATAAATAACAGTGGGATCGGCTTGAAGTAACATTCCGGCGCGTAGCCGATTATGATAAACACTCGATATAACAGGTTGTTCCCATTGAACGTGCGCCTCGCCCTCTATTATACTCGCAAGCGTGATGATTTCATTTTGTGACATCCCTATCGCGCGGGCGCGGATTTCGAACTCCGGCGTCCATATAGATTTGAAATGAGTATGCATTCGCGATATAAGTTCGCGCGCGGAGAGACTTTACGGTAGGCTGTAAGTTTCGGGGAAAAGGTAACCCTCGCAACTCGGACCGTCGATTCCAAGCGAGTCCAGCAGGACGCGCTGGAAGCAAAGCGCGAGGAGATCGTCGCGAGAAACTCCAAGACTGTCGGCAGCAAGATCGGCGATCTCAAAAACGGTGAATCCTTCGGGGAAGGTTATCGCAACATCGAAAGACCCACCGAAGGTCAAGGATTTGACGAGGTCCACCGGCGAAAGTGGGCGGGGAAAGGTATAGCGGCCCGCTCGTAGTTTTCTATCAACACCAATAATCCTCGCGGCCATAATAAACTGCCATCGCGATTCCGCGAGACCGACCTCGACGAAAATATCCGCCATGTCGCTCAAGTTAGCGCCCCTCGGAACGGTAACCTCGAGCGGTTTCGAAAAATCGGCGCAGGTAGGCACACTCAGAAGTTCCACAGCGAGGTAAGCGCCCACTGTAAACAAGGTCAGTGCAAGAATGCCGACGATCCAACTTATGCTTCTTTTCTTTTTCGCCACAATTGTTTTTTAATCGAGATAGGTTTGAAGTATCAAAGAAGCCGCTACGGCATCGACGGTGGCTTTGTTATGTCCCGTTCGGATTCCAGCTTCGCGCAAGGTTCTCTCGGCCTGCTTGGTTGTTAATCTTTCGTCGATATGAACAATCTTCAGGTCGGGAAACCGCTCGGCCAGAATTTTTGCGAAAGCCCTCGCTTGATCGGATATCTCGCTATCCTCGCCGGAAAGATGGATTGGATCGCCGATTACTATTGTCCCTACAGCTTTTTCTGATATTATTTCGGCGATTTCCGTAACCAGAACATGAATATCACTCCACTCGATAGCTTTAAGCGGGGATGCAATTATGCCCTCCGGATCGGATAGCGCCAAACCGACTCGCGCCAAGCCAAAATCGATCCCCAAACAACGCATTAGTCGCCTTCGCCGAGAACCCGTCGAATAAGACGATCCGTGTCCTCGGCAGCTTTGTCCCAGGTAAATTTTGCGGCCCACTCGGCTGCAGCCTTACCCATTTTCGAGCGCAGATTTTGGTCTTCGAGGAGGCGTGAAGTTTTATCTGCAAGTTCAGTTACATCGCCGAACTTGAAAAGATAGCCGGTTTGCCCGTCGAGGATTGATTCGCGAAGGCCGGGTGCGTCGGAGACTACAACCGGAGTCCCACATGCCTGAGCCTCCATGCCCACTATCCCCCATCCTTCTTTTGGGCTTGTATTTATCGCAACCCAGGCTTTGCGAAGGTATTCTACCTTCTCTTCCTCGGTCACGAAACCGGCAAAATGGACGATCTCCTCGGAGAGTGAAAGTTTGTCCGCTAACTCGCGTAGCGCGGGAAGGCCATCGCCGGAACCGATAATAACCAGTCTGGCTCCCTCCACCCTATCCCGGATTGCGTGCACTGCGCGGATAAGAACGTCGACGCGTTTGTATGCTTTAATCCGGCCGAGATAAACGATAGTCGGCCTTTCAAATTCGTCGATAGAAGAGTCGGGATGGAACGTTTGGGTGAAAATACCGTTGTATATTACCTCGATATTCTCACCCTCGACACCCGCTTCTATAAGGTCGTCCGCCGTGGATTCAGAGACGGAGATAATCGGGGTTTTCGATTTCGCATAGAGTTTTAACGCTCGGCGCTCGCCCCACATCACATAGAGCGGAAATGGGAACATGAACCACGGAAATTCCGCCCATATCGTATTCCCGAAGAAATGGTGCACCTGCGTGATAACCGGAACACCCGCCCATTTTCCGGCCATGAAGGGCATTTTATTCATATCTTCGATAACGAGATCGAATTTTTCGCCGGTCGCAAGGAGAGCCTTATACTCACGCTTCACGCGAAAGTTGAAAGTGTTGCGGTTACCTCTACTACGGATAACCTTTATACCGTCTAATACTTCTTCCTCAAGGGAACCGGGAAATGCCGTGCACAAGAGAGTTATGTCATAGTCGTCGCGGCGGGCGAGTCGGCCATAAATCTCGTGTAGATGAACTTCCGCCCCACCAAAATACGGATTCAGGCGGTCCTGCCAGTTCAGTATAAGGATTTTTTTCTTCATGATCTCCTTATCTAATAGACTGCCCGGGTTATTCAACAGCCGGCTCTCCAACAGTCACATTATCGTCTGCCAGGCCCTCTTCCTGCGGTTTCGGAATAACATGCATCTGCTCCTTCTGCTTAACCTGCTCCATATAACCGCGAAGTTGCTCGTTATCCGGATGTATCTCGAGCCATGCTTCGATAGCCGCATTCATTTTCTCCGTATCGCCGAGTTGATACATATATCCGAGACTTGCCATGAATAAGGTTTCATCATCGGGATTTGCCCTTCGAGCATGTTCTATAATCTCCCTCAATTTTTCTTTTCTGTCCTTTTGGTAAGCGACGTCTGCGAATACGCGAACAAGGCGGATATTAGCAGAATCCTTCACCATAACTTCATCGAAAAGCTGGTCGAATCTTTCCCAATCCCCAACAGACGAGTAGATATCCGCAGAGAACATCGTTACACGCCAATCATAGGGTAAAGTATCGAGAGCGCGGTCCATAACTTCCTTGGCTTGTGTCATATCGCCGCGGGTTCTAAATTCAAGGGCAAGGGTCATGAAAGCCGTTGTATAGTTTTGAAGTAGTTTCGCGGAATTGTCATCTTTATAAATCGTTGTATCGTCGAGACCGCGAAACAGGTAGTCGTCGAAGAGGTATTTCTTCATTATAGTAGGTTCAACCTGTCTCTCCCCCGCTACACCGGTCAGACGATACGCAAGACCTTCCATGCGAAGATACGGGCCGTAATTCAACTTATTTTCCGGCGAAACAGTAACCGCAAAATAGATCGGCGGTTCGAAAACATAGGTCGAATCCAAAGTGCGGCCGAGGCTATCCGGTTCAGGAAGCACCACCGTATTCAGAGAAATTTTCGTGTGCTCAATGAGATGTTTGACCATTATATCCTGCACCCGAATAACCTCACCCGAGGAAGTGCGATATGGCATCAGTCTGTCGATTTTATCGTCGGAAAGGTCTATCGGAACGAAATCGTGGCCGAACTGGCTTCTTTTTTCGAGAATATTTTGAGAGAGTAACGATATTCCACGGGCGTTGAGTTGAGATTTCAGATCGAGGTCGTTGTCCGCCCAGATTTTGCCCTTTATCGTTTTATTGGACCGGGATGTTCCCGTGTATTCATAGTGGGTGCGCGTTTTAAGCTGTTTTATATACCAATTCGTATTCAGCAGAGATAGATTCGCTATACAAACGTCAGCGCGCACATTCTCAACGACCTGGAGGAACCAAAGCGGGAACGTATCGTTGTCGCCGTTTGTAAAGAGAACGCTGTTCCGGTCGCACGAATTAAGAATATTGAAAGCGTAATCGTGCGGGATAAAGTTTTTACTTCGATCGTGGCTATACCAGTTCGCTTTCAGCGGCACTATCGGGAGAAGAGTAAACAGGAATATAATTGCGAGAGTGACCGCAGCCGGTATTTTAGCCTGTTTGCGGAGTTTATCGAAAATCGCGAGTATTGCGGCTATACCGATACCAATCCATGCCGAGAAAAACATATAACCCGGCGTGAAGAAGTAGTCCCGGTCGCGGACCTCCAACTTTATTCCCTGTGTGCCATCTGAGAAGTTGATATATAATATCAAGCCGACGGTGCAAATAAGCAGCGAGAGGAATATCAACAACCAGAAACGTTTGTGCTTCGAGAAAAAGAAGAAGATACCGAAAAGACCGATAGCGAAAGGAATAATGCCGTTGGCGCTGGTTTTAATATCCGACCATTGGATGCGGAAGAAACCCCAGAAGCCCATTCGGGGATGATTACCGAACTGGTTGCCCCACTGGCCTTTACGTTTGAACATAAGCTCCCACATCGATTGTTGGCCGTATTGTTTGCGGTCCATATAACTCGAAAATTCCTCTATTGTCTCCGGGTCGTTTTCATCTATGAGTGGATCTTGAGCGGAACGGATAAGGGTGTAAGATGCAATACCAAAGGCCAGGAATGCCAGGAAAAGCGTGATAAACGATAGCCCGAGACTGCGGGCAACCCATTTACGCTTTCCAGTGGATTTTCCGGAACCTGTCATATATGCCGCGATTGTTCCAATAAACGTGAAAACCAATCCGAAAGCCATTGCCCAAAGGAAAAGATTGAAGGTTGTCGCCACGCTGAAAAGAACGATCCAGGTCAGCCAGAAGAAAGGATCTTTGCGTTTCTCCGGACTGCTAAAAATAATAAAAAGGAAAATAGGAGGCAGGATAACCATTGTCGTTAGATGGATCGCGATACCGAGATAAAGTAGATATGGAATTGCCACCAAATAGCGGTCGCTTCCCGGTTTTTCGCGTTTTTCATACCAGAGCATAGCCATATAAACAACGACGTTCGTAATCATCATTGCCGGGCCGTAAACCTCTGCCTCGACAGCGTTGTTCCAGTATGTGTATGCGAATGCCGTTAGAAGCGCCCCGATGAAACCAGATATTAACACAATCGCGTATTCCGGCGCCCTGTTTACTTTGACGAAGAATTTTCCTGTCGCGCGAGTAATAATAAGGAACAGGAATCCGACAGCAAGCGCGTTGAACATGCCGCTTAAAAGGTTCATCTTGTGGGCAACCGTGATTTTCGTCAGGCCGAAAAGTGGCGCGAGGAAATCCAGGGGGATCATCGAAGCGAGTCGCCCCAACAACAAGAATAGCGATGCTCCTGGCGGGTGCGGAACGCTAAGACTATAGCTACAGGCGATAAACTCGCCGCAATCCCAGAAGGGAACGGTAGGCTGCGCGGTTTCAGCATAGACTATGAATACGATAAACGATATCAGAGCGGCGAACCAGCGGCGCATTTGCTTGTAACCCCTGTCGGACATATAGAAATCCGTGCCGGAAGGATTTTCTTTCGTCTGGTATAACGCGATTAACGATACGAACGGGGCAATCGCGCCGATGAAGAACCACTTAATGGCATTCTGGCCTTTGCTCTTAGCCATAAAAGCGGTCATAATCCCTGAAATCACGGCTGCGATTAGCCATGTAAACAAGTGCGTTAGAATTATCCTGTCAACGTGAGGCATAAAATCTCCTCTATATAGTTGTTTATTATTTGCTCAAACAGTTTATTTACCATGATACAATCTGGATGCCAAACTCCCCGGTAAGTCGGAATTTATTATCGAATCCGCAGCCTTTTCGACGTCGTATTCCAGGCGAACATGTTCGATAGTTCTCGCCTCAGAGTCATACATAACATAGCACGCACGCGAATCGCCATCGCGCGGTTGGCCTACGCTACCAACATTGATAATATACTTTTTTTCAAAGTCAAATGCGTTTTCTTCGTTGGCTTTCGGAATTTTTTTTTCGTTGCCATCGTCCCATATTAAAGGTGAATGGCTGTGGCCGATAAAACAAATATCGTTATCTAAAGCTTCGAACTGGCCGGGCAACATGGATGAATAACGTAGATAGTGCCACATTTGCGGCTCTTTCGGCGTCGCGTGAACGAGTGTGCAATCGCCCTTTAATTCCATCAGTGTCAATTCCGCCAGGAATTTGCGGTCCTCGAAACTTAATCGAAGAGACGTCCATTCGATAGCTTTTTTAGCATCGTTTTTAAAATTTAAAATATCCGATTTTCCGACAACTGCCCAATCATGGTTTCCGGCGATAATAGTATTGCATCGGTCCTTAACGACCGCAAGGCACTCATTTGGATTTGCGCCGTAACCGACGATATCGCCAAGACAATAAATCTCCGTTATACCGCGTGAATCGATATGTTCGATTACGCGCTGCAGGGCCTGTAAATTGCCGTGAATATCGCTTATAATTGCAGCTTTCACCGCTCGTCCAACTCCCCTGTTTTTTTTATATCCAGATGCCGCAGAATGCCGTCCAGTAGGCCATTGACGAACCGCGCCGATTCGGATGTTCCGTAAACCTTGGCCAATTCGATACACTCGTTAATAGTAGTGCGCGGTGGTATATCATCGAAATATTTTAATTCGGCCAAACCGAGTCGCAGGATATTCCTGTCGATTGCGCCGATTCTGTCAAGCGCCCAATTCTGGGCACGCTCCACGATAGCGTCGTCGATCTCTTCCATATTGATTATCGTAGTTTCGAGTAATGATTGAAAGAACAACCGCGCGCCCTTTGGCACTTCGTGGATATCAGATATCTGTTTCACAAGCGCTTCAATGTCCTGAGAACCACCTGTTTCGTATGCATAAAGTGCTTTGAGAACCGCAATTCTCGCTTCCCGACGAGCGCCCATTAACACGGCCTTTCAAATGTATTAGAAGCCATATAAAGAATCCCTTAGATATTAGCGATAAGGTTCATCATCTCGATTGCGTCCAGAGCCGATGTAAATCCCCGGTTACCGGCTTTCGTCCCGGCGCGTTCCATTGCCTGCTCGATAGTATCCGTGGTCAGGATGCCGTAGATAACCGGCTTTCCGGTCTCGAGTGCAACCTGCGCAATGCCCTTTGACACCTCCGCCGCAACATATTCGAAATGCGGTGTATCGCCACGGATTACAGCACCGAGGCAAATAATGGCATCGAACTTTTCGGAAGCCGCAATTTTCTTTGCAGCGAGTGGAATTTCAAAACAGCCCGGAACCCAGTGAACAATAACACTATCATCTGGCAGGCCGTGCCGGGAAAGGCAGTCCTTCGCACCTTCGATAAGCTTGCCCACGATGAACTCATTGAATCGCGCCGCGACTACAGCGATTTTCGCGTCCTTCTTTGGAATAAAATTTCCTAGTATCTCAGGCATTTATCCTCCTTCGTTCTTGGTTTCTTCTTCGTCGAAATCGATCAAATGACCCATTTTATGTTTTTTTACTTTTAAATATTCTATATTTTCGGGATTCGGTGGAATAACGATAGGCACTCGCTCGGAAACCGACAGCCCATAGCCCTCGAGACCTATGATTTTACGGGGATTATTTGTCATAAGACGAACGGTAGTCAGGCCAAGATCGACGAGTATTTGCGCGCCGACTCCGTAATCGCGGAGGTCCGGGGCGAATCCAAGGCGGCAATTGGCGTCCACGGTGTCGAATCCGAGGTCCTGCAGGTGATACGCCTGTAGTTTCTTGCCGATGCCTATCCCACGGCCTTCCTGGCGCATATATAGAAGAACACCCTCGCGTTCTCTTTCGATTATGCGCAACGCGTCTGATAGTTGATTCCCACAATCGCATCGAAGGCTTCCGAAAACATCGCCGGTAAGGCATTCATCGTGAACGCGCACGAGGACGTTTTCCTTGCCGGTAATATCGCCTTTAACCAAAGCCATGTGCTCCTTGCCATCGAGCAATGATTCATAAAGGTGAATCGTGAAATCGCCGAATTTTGTCGGCAAGCGCGCGGATGTAATTTCACGCACGAGTTTCTCGCGCTTGCTGCGGTAGTCGATCAGGTCTTTTATTGTGATAAGCGGGATGTCGTATTTTTCTGCAATTTCGAAAAGACGCGGCATAAGCGCCATCGTTCCGTCATCGTCCATGATTTCACACAGCACGCCAACTGGATATAATCCCGCGAGTTTGCACAAATCGACTGTTGCCTCGGTGTGGCCTGCGCGTTTGAGAACACCGCCCGCTTCCGCTTTGAGCGGGAAAATATGTCCGGGGCGCGCAAAGTCGGATTTTACAGCGGTTGGATCGGCGATAGCGCGAATTGTTTTCGCGCGGTCGTAAACCGAGATTCCGGTGGTTGTGCCGTGTTTGTAATCCACCGTAACAGTGAATGGCGTGCCGTGCAGGGCATCGTTTTTCTCGACCATCATATCGAGTTCAAGCTGGTGGAGACGCTCTGCGGTGGCTGGTGTGCAAACCATCCCCCTGCCGTGCCGGGTGATAAAATTAACCATATCGGCCGTGGCTTTTTCTGCGGCAAAGATAAAATCGCCTTCGTTCTCGCGGTCCTCGTCATCTACAACTATGACGATGCCGCCTTCCCTTATAGTCGATATGGCCAGGTCGATTTCCGCGAATGCATATTTTTTTTCTATTTGTGTCATTATCTTTGAATCGCTTTTTCGATGTATTTAGCAAGCACGTCGAATTCGAGATTAACCGGCATTCCCGGGCAGAAATCGCCGAGATTAGTTCGCCGTAAAGTTTCCGGAATCACCGCAGCCTCGAAATAACCGGATTTCAGTTTCGCCACGGTCAAACTGACACCGGAAACCGCTATCGAGCCTTTCTCGACGATATATTTCGCGTATTTCGCGGGGAATTTTATCGCGAGTGTCGCGAAATCCGCACGACGGTCGAGGCGAAGAACCTTACCAACGCAATCGACATGCCCCTGGACGAAATGCCCTCCGAGTCTGGAATCGGCGCGTAATGCGCGCTCGATATTGATTCTCGTGCTTGTGCGCAAAGAACCGAGTGTCGTGCAACTCGAAGTTTCGGCCGAAATATCCGCAGAAAAACCACCCGACGTAATTCCGATTACCGTCAGACATACACCGTCCAGCGCGATACTCTCGCCCGTTTCGAGCGGCGAATCGAATTTCGCGGAAACCTCGATCTTACTCCCGCCGCCGTTTGCGCGAATAGATTCTACTTTTCCAATAATTCCTATCAATCCGGTGAACAATCGTAATCCTTTGTTCTTCATAAAACGTAGTAATACTACGCCATTTTATAGACTTGTAAAAATATATTCTCCTTACTTATATGTCAACCTAAAACAGCGATTCATTCGATTAGGATATAGAGACTGCGCCAAAACGCCACTCCAATCAAAGTGTGGGGACGTCACGACCTATCCCGAAGCTGTTCAGATTACCCCGCCACTCGCTTCGGGATGTCCGATAAAACACACACTAAAAAATAAATCAAACAAAATGTAAAAATTACTTGACATTTTGTTTGCGATGCTTATCTTTTCTTTCGACAACATATTGTTGTGTTTGACAAATCGATACAGACGGGTTAAATTGAATTTCCATAAACCGAAAGGACAAGATGAAAAGAGCATTACCTGTTGCACTGGTCGTTTTAATCGCGGCGTTTACCGCGATAAGCGGGCAAATCAACCTCAAGGACGGTGGCAATATCGACGGCGAGGTTGGATATGATGGCGCAAATTTCAGCATTGCGGATTCTTTGGTCCAACGCACGGACGTAAAAAAGATTTTCCTCGGTGATGTTAAAGGCACCGAAACCTCGGTATCCGATGAATTCGAACTGACCGAGGGAAAAATCCGCGCATGGCAAGAACTCGCCGATGAAATGGAGAAAGAAAATCCCGATGCGAACGGATTGATTCTCTACGATTACGGTCACCAAACGCTCACTGCCGATGGTCGTGAAATAGACGAATCGCGTTTCACGGCGAAAATCCTTACGCAGGATACTAAATATTGGGGACAGCGCAGTTGGTATATCGACGAGGGAATTAACAGGGTTAAAATCCTTTATGCACGTAGTATCGCACCGGACGGGACTATTCAAAACTACCGTCCCGAGGATATAACTTACTCCGAACCCACTCGCGGCACGGTTTTCTTTGGCAAAGGGAAATCTATGAACTTGACTATCCCCGGCGCGGAAATCGGCTCGATAATCGACGCCGGCTATATCACTGAAACATACGCACCGGAAGATCCTGAACTTTTTACAACCCGGTTCTTCTTCCAGGACCATGAGCCGGTAAAATTCTCCGCCGTCGATTTCGAGGTTCCGAAAGGCCGCGAGCTTTATTATGAGGCATTCCTGATGTCCCCCGACGACCAATATATTGGAAAGACGATAGGCGAACAGCCGAAATTTACCGGTTCAAGGGAGCCGACGATTACGAAAACTGACAGCAGCGTAATATACCATTGGGAAGTAGCCGATGTCGAACCGCGTATATACGAGCAAAATTCTGCGGGATATTTAACAACCGTCCCCGGCATATTCGGCGCGCTTTATGACGATTACACTTACTACCATAAGCGTTTCGGCGAGCTGCACTCCGAGCATATGAAACTCACCCCCACTCTCGACAGTCTCGCTAAAGATATCGTAGGCGACGCCCAAACCGAAAAAGAGAAAGTCGCCCGGCTCTATCACTGGGTGCAGAGGAATATTCGTTATATCAGCGTGAAAGGCGCGCTGGCAAGCCGTTTCGGTGGCCACTACGCCGAGATAACGTTCGAGAATAAATACGGCGATTGCTCGGATAAAGCGGTATTTTTTGCAACTCTCTGCAAAGCCGTGGGTGTCGAAGCTTACCCGATTATTCTAATGACCAACGACGCGGGATTCTTAGATCGAGAACGTTTCCCGTTTTGGTATGGAAACCACGCTATTAACGAGGTCTGGTGGGATGGAGAACCTCATGTTCTGGACGCAACCGCGAATCTATTCCGATTTCCATATTACTCGATGGGCGATTGCGACCTATACTACTGTAATTTCGTCTGCGGAAAGGTCGTTTACAATCCGCCCATAGCGCCGGAAGATAACGCCATGCAAAGCCGCACGATAGTCGAGCTTACACCGGATGGTAACGCGTCGATATCGGATAGTTTCTGGTACACTGGCACGATGGAAGCTTCGTATCGCGGGTGGTTCCAATATACTCCAGAGGCCCAGCATATTAAGGTCATGGAACAATTCGTATCGCAGAGGAAAAGCGGCGCCGCTCTGCAGGATTTCTCAATAAACAACATCGACGATATTTCGTTGCCACTCGAATTGATGTTCGATTATACAGTGCAAAATTACCTTGTCGAGGCCGGCGAATACCAACTTCTCGAAGTTCCCGCCCTGCGCTACAATTTCGATGAAATCGCACTTGGCCAGCGCGAGTTCGGAATATCCGTGGATATGACATACTTGCGTAGCCACGATGTCACATTTATTCTGCCCGACGGTTGGGAAGCCGCGTTTATTCCCGATGAATTCCAGATCGAAAATGAATATTTCGCATACGAAGGCAAATACGAACGCGAAGGTCGAAATGTTCGATACCAGGATCGGTTCCGGCGAACGAAACTCAGGATACCGATATCGGAATACGAGAATTACAAGGCGGACGCGGAAAAAATACTCGCGTATTTAAAACAGCGTATTTTCCTCTCACCGTTAGGTTAGGAGATAATCATGAAGAAGTATATTATAATCGCGATAATAGCATTATTGGCATTCACGGCCATCGGCAAGGACAGGGATATCGTTTATCTAATAGGCGGGGCCGAAGTTGTCGGCGCACTAATCGAAATCACCGATTCGCACGTTATTCTCGAAACCGGAGACGGCAAACAAACTTTCCCAGTTGACACCGTGCGGAGTATCGACCTTGGCACTTGGCGCCCCGGCGACGATTGGGAAAATCGACTGGATATAGACGATTCAATTCTCGAAAAAGCTCTCGAAGACGCGGATATGGCCAGCCGTGAATATACCGCCGCAGGTTATATCACCCTTTTCGAAAAGGGCGTCCTGACGGTTAACGCGGACAATAGCGCGGACTATGTGCTGCGGCATATCTATTATATTGCGAACGAACGCGGCAAGGATAAAGCGAATTATTCCATGGGCTATTTCGCCGACAACCAATCGGTTTCGGTTAACTTCGCCCGTTCGGTTGGATTGGCTTCGATAAGCACTGTCGCGGATAACGCTATCGAGGACGGCAGTGTGAACGCATGGGTTGCCGAATATCAGCGCAAGCGCCGCAAGAAATTTGCGCTTACCGGCGCGTCTCTCGGCTCGGTGGTCGATTATCAATTAACGAAGCATTACGATAATATCGACGTTTTCACCGGCCTAAATTACAACTGGAATTTCTACGATAAAGAACCGATTTTGGAATCGGTGTTCGAGGTTCGCAGCCACAAGAGCGTCCCCTTGAAATTCCACGAAGTCGAGGTGGATAAGCCGATAAAAACCATCGATGGCGATTATGTTGTTCGGACATGGCGCATGGAGAATATCGAGCCTTATATTCAAGAAACGATGCTTCCTAACCTCAGTTGGTTCATGCCGAATGTCGTTGTGAGTTTACCCCAAAACCTGCAAGAGCTTTCCGCAGCCTATTATGACAAGGTCGAGATAGCTATGGACGCCTTAGACCTTGTGGAAAAAAGGCTTGCCGAAAATTTCCCGGCGGGAAAACCTTCTATCGAGGACGTGTATAACTACGTCTCGGAGAATTTCACATCGAACTGGGTGGGTATGGGTGAATATTATCCTTATCCGAAGCCGCTTTCCGAGTTGCTCGAGCTTTCGCGGATTGCCAGATATGAACTACCATTTATACTCTACGCTTTCCTTACAAGCGCCGGGTATAACCCTGAACTTATTCTCGTCGGTCCGGGCGAGGATTCCAAAATCCCACCTGATATGTTGAATATAAACTATTTCAATGCGGTTCGAGTTCGTATAAAAGACGGCACTGAGATACGTTACCTCTCTCCGAACGAGTATCTGCGCTACGACCACCAAAATCTCGACGCCTGCTATATCCTACCCGTGCGCAAAGGCGGCGCGAAGATAGAGAAACTCCCCCGCCTTCCCGGGAACGACCATTATACCGTCCCCGTTTACGAGTGCAAACTTCTACCCAACGGCACTCTCGAAATGCATTTCACGGAACAATATTTCGGCGAGACCGGTGGCGACGGCTATCGTTACTATAAAAATCGAAAACCTCGCGAGGTCGATAACTCTTTCGATTCCAGAGCTAAGGATATCGACCAACTCGCGAATATCGAAAGCTACGAACTGACCGGATATAAAGATTTATCGGATAAGGTGCAGGTCAGTTATTCGGTGGAAATCCCAGGATATGCCGTCGGCGCGGGCGAGGAAATCCTCGCGTTCAAACTTCCGACTGTTGGTTTCAGCGCATCTCAGGTCGGTGCGGCAGAACGGACGCTGCCCTTCTCAAGCTCGGGCAATAACTATTCCGAAAAGATTATAACTATCGAATTACCGGAAGGCTATGAGATTGAATATTTACCGGAAAATGTGAGTTTTTCCGTGGGCTATCGCAGTTTTAATGCGGAAATCGAAGTCGAAGACGGCGTTCTCACATACGAGGAAACCGCTACCGGCAAACACACGCCTATGATTTCCCAAAAGAAATATAGCGCATATAAATCATTCGTCGAAAAGAAAGCGAAATTTAGCGACAATTGGATTCTGCTGCGAAAAAGCTCGTAGCATATCTCGAATATGCACAAAACGCCCCGAACAACTCGGGGCGTTTTTTTTATGCAACGAATTGATTATTGCGCTATTGCCGCAGCTTATTCTGCAATTCCGTTAAAAGCGCGCGGATTTTTCGGTCGTTCCCCCTCGTAGCGCTAATGCGATTGGCGTATGTTTCCATTGTTGCGGCGCGTTCGAGTATCACCGACTGCAAATACGATTCTTCATCCTGCGCATTCTCGCGTAACTTACCCGCACGCGTCCGAATATCGAATGCTTTGTTTCGAGCTTGTGTCGCGGATGTGTTCGTGTTCAACCACGAGAGAACCTCTGAATAGAATTGCTTTGTTTTTTGACGTTCCGCCTCGATTTCGAGTTTCTTCTGCTCTTCTTTTAATCGCTCGGCGTTTGCATTGGACTCTTCATCGGTTTCTGTGGTCTGCGCCGTGGTGTTTCCATCCGATTCTCCATCGGCAATATTTGCGACTACTTCGTCCCCATCGAGATAGGGATTGGACTCATAATTAAAATCGTCATCGTCGGGCGCTCTTCTCGGTGAAGTCATTTGGTCGCTGCCCCTCGAAGCATATGGATCATTCACAACGCGCGAGGTATCGACGCCACCGGCTGCATCGCGCAACGCGTCCTCGGATTCCGAGATAATATCGGCAATATCGGACGCATCGCCCGGCTTTATCGTAATATCCGCTTCCTTGTCCTTCGCACACCCGACACGCTGGAAAATTACGATGGCGATAATCAGCGCAATCACAATAATTAGTATTTTCGTATCGCTTTTCATATTCGTTCATGCGACTATTAATCTGTTCCGCATTAATAGAATACACATCGATACGTGGACTTTCAAGTCGAGATTACCGATTTTAGGTAAAAGGAGCGGCGGGCAATGCCCGTTTATGTTCGTGCTCAACGCGCCTTCGACGCGTTTCGCTTCCGTGGTCGGAAATCTCCTACAATAATATTCCCCTCTATCAAGAGGGGTGCCCCGAAGCGCCGGTGCTTGAACGCGCCAGGGGGTGTGTTACTATAAAAAAAAGGGCGGCTTACCCAACCGCCCCTATATCTGAACAAGGGAGCATGCTCCCTTGTTCAAACATTCTCCATTCTCCATTCTGCATTCTACATTCTCCATTCTGCATTCTACATTCTCCATTCTCCATTATTCAGCCGCCCTAATATAAAAAAGCCCCCCTTGTGAAAGGGGCGGTTGGGGGGATTATTCTTAATTTTACATTAACTCCGCCTACTCCGTCTCGAGCCCCTCCATCCGTCGGTCCATGCTTTCTTGCAATACCCGCTCGACATTTCGCGCCTTCTGAATTAATCTGTCCGGTTTCAAGATGCCGTCGCCCTTGCGCCAGTTTCTGAGGTCGTCTTCGACTATCTCTATCGAGCCGAGTTCGTCCATCACAAGATGGTCTTTGTATTCATCCCCATCGAGATTGGCGGTGGCGTTTATCCGCAGACGTTTTTCGCCGAGCGTCTCGACAGAATAGCTATAGACGCCGTCCTGCGGCTCGCCCAGTTTCAGCTCCACGAAATTTTCCGTAATGAGGTTGTGTTCGTCGAAGTAGCTAAACTCCGCGTCCAGTATTTTTTTGAGATTCGTGTATGCGTTGGCGCGTTTGGCCGCCAATAGCGCTTCTTCCTGCGAAGGTTTCCGGTTCGTGTCGCCGATATAGTCTTTTGCCCATTGCTCCTGGCCAATCTCTATGAGTTTTTCCTCGGCCACGGTAAGCGTCCGGGTCAATTCGGGTTCCTTTCCGCTCCCCGAGCAGGAGCAAAGGAACATCGACATAACAATCGCGATAATTAATAAGATGACCGTGCGCATTTTTTCTCCTTCGACACCCTCGCTCCCGCGCGCGGGCGTTTTCTTAGACACTTTGCGTTATTCTATTTGCGTGCGCTATCAATCTAATATGCTCTTCGCTTCCTCGCAATGGAAATATTTAGCAAAAAGGGCGAACACATTGATTCGCCCCTACGCGCTATTCAACGCTTAGCCAGCCGTGGCGTTTGGTGTCGCGGTAGTTGTCGGTGAGGTTTATTGGGAGGGGCAACCCGCCAGGGTATCCCTACTGATTCGTCCTCGCATCCGTAAGCGGCGGGAAACCGACAATTTCTGTTGTCGCGGAGGCGATTGTAATATCAGATTCCTCCTCGAAGTGCTTCAGCAATTCAAGATGGAGGTCGGCTTTTACAGTTCGTCTCTCGTGAGGATCGACGATATAGCGAAGAGTTATTTCAATCCAATTGTCTGTCATCTCAATATACAGCGAAGGTTCCACCGAGTCCTCGTCTATCGAAGGATAAAGTCCCACTACTTTATGGAGTTCGTTTTTAGCATCCGGTTGAGAGTGAGAGCTATACTCCTGCCCGTGGTCTAAAATAATTTTGGCAGCTTTTTGCCAGTTGCTATCGTAAGTTATAGGCAAAGTCACTTCGTCCCATAAGTATATCCAGTGTTGGGTATAATTTATAACCGGATCGGAAAACACAGCGCGGTTAGCAACGCTAACGATTCGGCCGGTATATTGGTCTGCCTTGACCCATTCACCGATTTCCATAACCTTCGTTCGTAAAAGGCTTATGTCCAGGACGTCTCCGGCGACATTGCCGATTTTAACTCGGTCGCCGATACGGAACAGGCTACCGGTAACAATGGTTAAGAAGCCGGATAGGGATCCGATAATCTCCTGAGAGGCAAAAGCGATACCCGCACCCAGGATGCCCATAGCTACGGTAAAGCTGCTGCCGAATCCAAGCCAAATTATTAAGAGGATAATAGCGCCAATTATCAATACTCCATTGCGAATCAGCATTCTGAGAGTTTTCCTTTGGGATGTCTCTTCGATTCGCTTCCTTAGCAACCTGCTGATAGCGCGGCTAACGACCAGCGTAATGATAATAACAACTACGGAGATGGCGAATTTCCATATTGTATCGTAGTAAACTGCGGGGATATTGGGCATACTTACTCCTGTTAATTAATTACGCAATAAACCTAATATAATAAATCATTTTAGCATGGGAAAAGAGTTGAGAGTGGGGAGTTGAGAGTTTAAGAGTTTGTGCGGTAGCGATATTCACCAAATCTCCGGCCGGTTGGTCGATAGGGGCGACCCGCCGGTCGCCCCTATGTCTGTCTAGAGCATGTCGAAGAGAGGTTTTGCCTTTTCGATAGCTTATTGCAGCAGGTCCGTTCGATCAAGGCGGAATTCGTTTCGCTTTCCCTTCCTGCGACGGATTTTGCCGGCTTTTTCGAAATCCTCGGCCATGCTCTCGATGTAACTGCGCGGCAGCGGCAATGCCTCGTAAACGTGATGGATAGGCGTGTCTATCGCCACCGCCTCCAGGAAGTCGTCTTCCGGGCCTATGAACGGCGCGGCCTGTCGCGGTTTTTGGCGCGCTATCCATCCAACCGGATCGACGCCGACCGAGAATATTCGCGTTAGCTCTCCGACTGCCCGAAACGGATCGGTGCCCGATGGAACGAGTGTTTCGACCCAGTCCGCAATGGAAATCCTATTGCGCACCATCGTTTCCGCGATTGCAAATGGGCCGTCGGGTGCGCCATAATCATTCAGACCATCGACTGCAATGGGCAGAATATATTCGGCAATAATCTCCGACGCCGTGATCTCGCTATCGCCCATGCGGAAAGTCGCTCTCATGCCGTTACGTGCGGCATTTATACGATTGAGTCCGTATTGCAGGACGTCCGACTTGAATACGGGTTTATCCCGCCGGGATAAACCGGAAGCCAGCCCTGCATATAGTGCGGCTATCTCGCAAACCATCGCCGGAATCGGTTGGCTATCCGCCGCGCGAAGTTCCAGCGTGGGTTTATATGGATATTTCACGCAAACGTCCGTGCCCCATAAGTGCAGGCTGCGTTCCGGGTCCATAGGCGTCATCGGATTCGAGCAATGATGCGCGTTCATCTTTATTCGCTGCGAACGCGTTCTGCCGTCAAGACTCGGGGAAGACGAGGCTATCGATATAAGCGCCGGGACGAATGGCAATAACCTGTTATGTAACTCGGCCGTGTCGATGTAATTCTGCATCGAACCGGCATGAACGTGGCCGCCGGCGGGATTGTAGTCGGCCTCGCGATAACCGAGCGGCACAAGCGTCGCTTTTTTTCTCGCCGCGAGTTTACTACATGTCTCGAAAGCGCGATGTGATTTCTCCCAGAGTTCCGCGAAATCCGAAGTCATCCCGAGACGAACCTCGAGTAAATCGATGTCTTCACCTACCTCGAGATCTGGTAATTTCCGTTTGGCTTCAGAGATAATCTGTAATATTCTCTCCTTACCGGCGGAAAGCCCCGTATTTTGGGAGTTCACTAAGATCTCCCAGTCTATTCCTATAGTAACATTTTCTATCTGTTGCATTTTATCCTCCCACCGGACGCAATACGGGGCCGTTCCCCGCAAATTCCACGCGCCCGGGCGTTTTATCGAGTTTTACTTGATATAGCGTCGGCCCGATCTTCGATAGCATAATTTCCTCGCCATCGATGACTAATTTCCTCGGTTTTGGACCGGCGGTAATTATATGGCATGAGTTGCCGCTTCGTATATAGCCGATTGCGTAGCCATCCGCCACCGCGAAATTCTCTAACGGGCACAACGCCGTTTCGAGTGAGAAATCGGCTCCCTTTCGCAAATTTTTAATATCGCTAAAAAGGACTAGTTGCGGCAAAGGACCTTCCTGATCGTGCCAAAGCCGGATAATTTGCTTTGGATCGAACGAGATAAGGAGCGCCTCGCCGGTGTCTTCGCGTCGTGCAATAATAAATCCCGAGTTGTCTGTGCGGATATCGCCCACATAGAAATACCAGGTTTCATGCCAAGCCCATACGGGGATTTCATCGCGCTTTGCATACCGCAATTCCTCGCCGGGTGGTGATGCAAGAACGACCTGCGAATTGTGCTGCCCGACCGGCATTAACCGGAAATTGATTATCGGGTGGATTTTCTTCGATTTAGCTTTCTTGCCATTGTTGGAAATTCGCAAATCGAAATTCACGGCGGGGCAATCCGCTTTCAACCCGAGGATTATTTTCGTCGATAATCCCGAGATTTTTGCGCTAACGGCGGTCTGAAGTTCGGCACCGCGAGAAATAGTTGGATTTGAGCGCGAAAAATGAAAATCGGCCTTAGCGATATCAAAACCCGATTTCGCGGAATCGAAATAGATCCCGCACGGAAGTTTCGCACCGACGCCGCACATAGTCCGCCCGTCGATGAGACCTTCACAACCTCTGGCCGCGATATGCGTCAACATCCCCCCCCTTTTTGGGGAGAGTTGCATCGCGGTCGTTTCGTTCGCCATGTGAAGTTCGTCGTAGCCATCGGAGTTGAAATCGCCAACCGCAGATACGGCCTCGCCCTTTTTAGGAAGAGGTTCTTCGGTTACGGACATTATCGCCGCGCGCGCTTTCGCCGTTTCCGCTACATCGAGAACGATAAGTTGACCTGTCGATGGTTCCGGGGCTTCGGATGAAAAATCGCGCACGATCGAGATCTCGCGATTCTTGACGCTCCGGGAGATTTTAGTAGTGTCCTCCACAGTATCTTCAATCCGAAGATTTAACTCGAAACGGTTATTAGAGATTTTCTTAGCATTAATAATTTTTGCTGCCAGTTGCATATTACACCTCATTTTAATAATGTGACCACTCGGTCATTCGTGGGCCGAATATATTGCTAAATTTCGGGAATGCAAGCTTTTTTTTATTATTTTTAAAACCTATTTTTATAAAAGACCTTTACGCTTGATATTTCACGCCAAATCGTTATTATTATCGAATGGGAGCGCGACCGAAATACGGTTGTAATATGATTTTTAATAATCTAATCCCGCATTTTTCGGCCCGCCGTTTATCGGTTGGAGTTTTAACCGTTGCTGTTTTTTTGTTTTTTGCGGCGGGTATTTTAACGGCTCAAAATGCGGTGCAAAACGGTGCTTACCCAAATTCAGCGCTGTGGCCGCTAAGGGCCGGCTCGGGTAAGTATCTCGGTTCGAGATTCACGACCAGATCGCTCGCCTTAACAGACGGCAGCGACTATTCCATCGGTATCTCCGCTGCCTATCCTATCGGCAAAAGCCTGGATTTAGGGATAACTTCTACCGTCGATTCGGACCGGTTTTTTACGCACCATTACTGGAATTTGTGGTTTGGATGGCGGTTTAATCGGTCACTTACGATTGCACTATCCGGCGATCTCGCGGGATACGGCTTCTCCCCCGGCGACGCCACAATCGGCGATCCCGACGATCCTCTGGCAAACTCATCACAATCGAAATTCGGGCCGAGTGCAAGCGTGGGATTCGGCTTGAGGTTCGGTCGGGATTTGCTTGTTTCTACGGTTGTGAAAAACCTGCTGCACCCCGATCTCTCGCTTGGCGAAACCGAGGAATCCCGCGAACCGATTTCGCTACAATCCGGTCTGGCATGGCGGTTTGGCAATTATATGCCTTTTATCGACGCTAATATCCTTGCAAGCGACCGAACCGAAATGGACATTTCCGGTGGGATTGCAGCGGGATTTCTCAAAGATAGGCTATCGCTTATCGTTTCGGGTGGAAATCGATTTGCAACCGGCGGCGTTGTCTATAATTTCGGAGAAATCGCGATCGGCTACGAATACGAATACCCACTCGGCGATGCGGCAAATGTCTATAAATCATCGCATTCGGCGCATATCGAACTTCGCTCGTTCGAGCCGGAACGTAGGGATATCGAGTTACCCGACACTACGGATCACTTTTGCCCTGCAACGCCGCTGTTAGCAGATTGGCTGATAATAAGGAAAGATAGGGCGATGCCGGCGTATTCCGTCGCGCTATACACTCAAGCCCTGGACTCGGCGGTGTTCTACGTCTCGCCGGGGCGCAAGTATAGAATGACAAGCGGCGAAAGCGGAAGGCTCTGGACGGCGGAAATTCAGTATTTCCCCGGCCCGACCGCCTGGATCGCCGGTTTTAAGGGCGACGAGGGATACTGTCTAAAACATATTTATGCCAATCCCGTGCAAGCCGCACGAATGACAGTTGCGGTAGATGAGTATATCGCGGTAGTTCCTTTTGCTATGACCGACCGAATCGCCGACACTATCGCGAATTACTCTGTTCGCAAAATGCCCTTCTACCTCGACTCAGACAATCCGCGCGACTGGAATCTCTATCTCGATTGGGAGGACGGAGACCGGTTTATGTTCGCCGCGCCTGGTTATGAACCGGAACCACCACAAATCCGTCTGGCATCGGAATTCGCAGTGGAAAAAGTCGATAATCGGCTACACGCGGAAGTTGTAGTCTCTATCGGACGTCTCCCCCATCGACTTCTGGCAACATCGCCATGGGCGGGCGATTGCGCGGTTTATTCGGACAATCCGCACGATACGTTAACCTTTATCGTGCCAAATGAAGTTCCGGATAGTATTCCTATTGTGATTACGGGTAGCGCAACGGATCCATGGATGCGCGTTCATCGCATCGGACCGGACACGCTCGACAATACTATCATCGCGAAAGTCTGGGATAATACGGATTATAGCCTTTTCAACTTCGTTTATTTCGCGGAAAACGACAGGAATTGTATCGACGATATCGACAAGCTCCTCGAACATCTAATCGTGCGAACGGTAGATACCGACGGCAAGCTCTTAATTACCGGTTATCGCTATCGCGACGCGCTTTGCGCCTACGATCATGCCCGCACGATTCTTCCGGCGACGCAGGTTCGTATTGATCCGTCGCTCATTCCGCCCGGCTTGAATTTCGATCCGAGATGGGCCGCGCCGGATTCGCTATGGTTCGTCAATAATTTTTCTCAGGCTTTAGTATTCTGGGAGGAAATCCCACAACCGGTCGATGTGGCGGGTTACATGGTTTTCGCGGATAAAAAACCGATCCCGTCGGTTGACGATTACAACGCAATCGCACATCTGCAACTCAACGCCGAACCGATAGTCGGGAATATGTTTATCGTGTCGGACCTGCAACCCGAGAAACCGCTCTACGTGAGGATTGCGACAGTCACCGGCGACGGTAGATTCGGTGAATTGTCGAAACAGATTAAAATTCAAACCAAGGCGCGGCGCAAAACCACGGTTTATGAGTTCTCCAGTCACCTCGGGAATCCGTCGGCATTTGATTTTTCGGAATATCGAGAGGTTTCGATGCGCTCGGAAAACGCTTCGCTTATCGACCTGTATCTCGGCAGCGACGCCATCGACGACGGCTACGGCAATCTCGAGTTGAAATCGCCTTCTATCGTGTCTTCGTCACGGACAGTGTGGCAGAGCCGCAACGCAGGCATACTATTCATGGACGTTCTACCGCTACCGGCACCTTACGATGCCCAGGAGATAACTTCGATAGAGAAAATGCCCGAAGAGCCATGCCGTGTTGGGGGTAGATATCTTGTTCGCACGCCCGACGGCTATGAGCTTGTAATTCGCGTGGAATCGGTCGAGGGTGAATTCCCGGACAGGCGGATAGATATACAATACTTATATCGGCTTGTTGAGGATGCACCGATTTATCATTGGAGATAACTAATTATATTGTATCATGTTAATTAGTTTACATA